>Ga0185299_10000215_pt1 | contig 171989 bp, 141 predicted proteins | sample PaiPotPPA55metaG_FD_128002 | JGI IMG/M metagenome (GOLD analysis project Ga0185299, IMG submission 128002) | Iron sulfur acid spring bacterial and archeal communities from Banff, Canada, to study Microbial Dark Matter (Phase II) - Paint Pots PPA... ...
CCATCCCGGCCAGGGTTCAACGGCGGGGCGTGGAGGGCAGCCCGCCGCGCTCTCCTCCCCGTCGAAGTCCGAAAAAGTGTTACCTATGTTGCCGGTCTAAAGTGTTACCCATGTCTCCGGTCGCTCAGTGAGGGGCGCATGGCCAGAACTGAGGATTGGATGAAATTAGTCACTTGCCATGAATTAGTCACTTGCCACCGATTAGCATACTGTGACCGATCATCCTGAAATAGCCACTTTTCCGGCCGGCGCAAAGCGGCCGGCCGCGATTGACGCGCTCGCCGAGGCGATCGAGTCCGACGGCGGTGCGGCGCTGGCCGCCTATCAGGAACCGCTCGGCGCGCATTGGCAAATCTTCGCTCTAATCCCGGCCGCGATGCTCCAGGGGACGCCGTTCCAGCGCGATCTCAGCCCGGCCCATCTCAAGCGCCTCGGCGAAGTGATGAAGAAGCTCCGCCGCTTCACCGAGCCGGTGGTCGCGGTGCGCGCGGACGGCGGCTACTGGACTCCCAACGGCAACCATCGCCGCGCCGCCGCCACCAAGCTCGGCGCGAAAACCATTCCGGCGATCGTGATTCCCGACCCCGAGGTCGCTTACCAGATTCTCGCGCTCAACACCGAGAAGGTGCACAACCTCAAGGACAAGGCGCTGGAGGTGATTCGGATGTACCGTGCGCGGCTGGAGACGGCGCCGCGCGCGATCGAAAGGGACTTCGCGTTTGAGTTCGAGCGCGCCCACTTCATCACGCTCGGCATCCTGTATGACAGGACGAAGCGTTTCTCTGGCGGCGTGTACGCGCCGCTGCTGAGCCGAGTCGACGGCTTCCTGGCGAAAACGCTGCGCGAAGCCATCGAGGAGCGCGAGGAACGCGCCGCGCTGGTCGTGCGCGCCGACGAAGTACTGACCGCGCTGGTCGCACGGGGCAAAAAGCGCGGGCTGATTCATCCCTACTTGAAGAATTATATCGCTGCGCGATGCAATCCGCTGAGCCGCGCGCGCAAGAACCTGCCGACCTGCCGCGCCGCGCTGAACAGCATGATCAAGGCGCTCGAGGAATTCGACCTGGGCAAGATTCATTTCGGGCAGATTCAAAGCGCCGCCGCGTTAGTGGCGGCCGCCACCGTCGAGCCCTCGTAGCGCGAGAGAAAACAAGGGCCGGATGCGCGATCGGCGCGTCCGGCCCCGAGATTCGCGAACTGTCGCCCGCCCGCTTATCTTTGCTGCAACGGCGCGAGCGCCTTCTTCATCCCGGGCAGCGCCGCAAATCCCTCCCACCAGCGCGCGATCTCGGTCAATCCGGCGACCGGGTATTGTGCGATCTGCGCGAGCGCCATGAACGGTCCTACTGCGAAATCGGCGAGCGTCAGATCGTTGCCGACAAGCCATTTGCGGCCCTTGAGCGCGCCATTGAGAATTCCTCCTACCCGGCGAAATTCCTGCTCGCCCTTGGCGACCACGGCTGGGTCCGCGTCGCCCTGCCCCAGCAATTTCTTGACCACCCGCTCGAAAGCGAGAGTTCCGCACGCGGGCGCCCAATGGCACGCTTCCCAAAACATCCATCGGCTTACGTCGGCCTGACGCCGCGGGTCGGACGGCCACAGCGCCGCCCCGGCCGGCTTCTTTAGCGCGAGATACTGGAGAATCGCGTTGGACTCCCACAGCACGAACCCGTCGTCTTCGAGTACCGGCATGCGCTGGTTGGGATTGAGCGCGGTGAACTCGGGCTTCATCTGATCGCCCTTGGTCAGATCGACCAACTGCGTCTCGTGTTCGATCTGGAGATGCTCGGCAAGAGCGATGACCTTCATCGCCCTGGGTGACGGGGGAAATACATAAAGTTTCATCGTTGAAGGTGCTCCCTCCTGCGATCGGATCTGTTGTTCGGACTCCGCGATCGTAAGCGTCTTGCGGAGTTAAGTCTTGCGGATTCTTTGGTCGGGCGACGACGGACTTCAGGCTCAGTTCGAAGGTAACATCGCGCACCTGACGCTTGAGCCTGCGTGCCGGAACGTTATGCTGGGAAACTTGGCGCCGGCGATGGAGCAAGCGACGAATTCGCGGAGACGTGTTTGCGCAATATAACGGGATTATCGAAGTCGGATGTATGGCGCATGCCCGACGGTACTTCAAGGAGGCAATGCCGACGGCGGCGGTCCCGTGCGCACAGGCGTTGGCAATCATCGGGCAGCTCTACGGAATCGAGCGAGCGGCCAGCGACGGGCATCTCGATGCGCCCGCTCGACAGCGCCTTCGGCAGAAGCAGGCTCGGCTGATGCTGGAGAAGCTACATGCGTATCTGCAGGAGCAGCAGGCGGCGGCGTTACCGAAGAGCCCGCTCGGTACGGCCATCGGATACGCGCTGCGCAACTGGGTCGCGCTGACGCGTTACACCGAGGACAGCCGGCTCAAGATCGACAAAAACGGGGCGGAGCAGGCGCTACGGCCGATCGTGTTGGGCCGGAAGAACTGGCTCTTTGCCGGGAGCGAAGCAGCGGCGCACCGAACCGCTATCCTGTGTTCGCTCGTGCAAACCTGCAAGCACCTGCAGATCAACCCTTTCGTGTATCTGCGCGATGTCATCGAGCGCGTCTCGACGCATCCGGCGCCGGCTGGTCCTGAAACTGACGCCACGCGAATGGAAGCGGCTGAGGCGGGATTCCGGCACGCAAGCCGCCGCCTGAACGGGGTCTCGGAGCGGGTCACTGGTGTGCCGTGTCCCTATCGCTGTTCGCCCAATACGGGGCGCGCCTGCAGTTCCTCCAACAACGCCTTGGCGTCTTTCAAGTCGGCGGTATCGAAGCCCTCGGTGAACCAGTTGTAGATCTCCGCTAGCATCGCGCGGGCTTCGTCGCGGCGGGCGCTCTCGCGCAGTATTCGGGCAAGGCTGCAGGCCGCGCGTAATTCGAGGGATTTTGCCCCCTGCTGTCGGGCTACCTCGATCGCGTGCTCGACCGACGCTCTCGCCAGGGCCGGGTCGGAAGGGCTCTGATGCAGGAGCAACTCGCCGCGAATCCGATGAATCTCCGCCGCCCAGAAACATTCACCGCTGCGACGGACCAGGTCCAGGGCTTCGCCGATCGCCTTCAAACCCTGCTCGATGCGTCCGGCGCTCAGGCACGCGTCCGCGAGTGTCGCCATGTGGAGCGTGAGGAAATGCTCCGACCGGCTGGCGGACAGTGCCTCGATATGTTCCCGTGTCAGGGCCAGACCTTCGTCCGCGCGCCCAAGCTCGGTTAACGCCCATCCTTTCATGATCGCTGTCTAGTGCAGAACATGTAGAAAACCCAATTCTTCTGCCTCGCTCATCGCGGCCTTGGCGGTTTCCAGGGCGGGCTGCGCTTCCTGCATCATCCGGTGAACCGCTGCCTTCATGCCGAGGGCGAAGGCCGCGGACATCGCGTCTCCTAGTTCCCGCGCGAGTGAAATCGTCTGGTTCGCATAATGCCGTGCCGCGTCGGGACGACCGCGCAGCCACAACACCTGCGCGCCAAATGCATAGCCGCACACGGCAGGATGATGAGCCGTGTAGAGCGGAACGGTGGCCGAACGAAGCTTCGACTCGAACAGCTCGAGCCCACGCTCGATATAGCGTTGCGAGTTCTCCAGTTCACCCGCGGAAAGCGCCAGCGACCAGTCATGATGGGTCGCGTCGAGGACGAAAACCGGATCGGGGTGGCGATCGACGAAATACCAGATCTGCTTCAGTCGCTCGCGGGCCCCATTCAACTTGCCGCCGACGTAGGCCAACCCGAATAATCCAGTCAGCAGCGCGAACTGCTGCTCGGGCGTGGCGCCGGTCGCGGCGAGTGCCTCGGCGCGAAAGTAGGCCCGCTCGGTTTCCTCCGCCGCCCATCCTTTAGTGGCCATCAGCACGGCGCCGAGGCTGGTTTGGAGCGCGAATTCGCGCCGGTCCCTCTCGCCGTCGGACGGCATGCGTTCAAGTAATTCCAGGGCGGCGGTGAAGTGCCGCATCGCCTCGCCGTACGCGGAGCGCTGAACCGCGCGGAGTCCGGCGCGCTCGTGATAGTCGAGCGCCTTGGCCGAGTTTCCGCTGCGGCTGTAATGATGAGCCAGTTCGTCGAGGTGGTCGTCAATCGAGGGAGCGTTGAGCTTTTCGAGCGCCTCTCCGATTTGCCCGTGAATTTGCCTGCGCTGTTCTTGTAACAGCGAGTTATAGGAAACCTCCTGCGTAAGGGCATGCTTGAAAACGTATTCGGAATCGCCCACCGCGGGCTGCTCGTAGATGAATTCCCCGTTTTGCAGTTGATTCAGGGTGCGGGCAAGTTCCTCTTCGGGCCGCGGGAGCACCGCACTAATCAAGGACATCGGAAGTTCGCGCCCGATCACCGATAGCGTCTGCAGCAGGTCCTTCGCGTCGCGCGGGAGCCGATCGATGCGTGCGGCAAGGATCGCCTGCACTGTGGGCGGAATCTTCAATTCCGATATTGGCCGGATAAGCCGCGTGGCACCATTGCGCACCAGGGCGCCTTCATCCAGCAGCACCTGCACCGTCTCTTCCATGAAGAAGGGGTTGCCCTCGGTCTTCTCGATTATCACCCGTCTGAGCGGCGCAAGATCGGATCCGTCGCCCAAGAGCGCCGACAGCATCTCCTCCGCGCTCTCCTAGCCCAGCGGATCGAGCCGAAGCTGGGTGTAATAGGTCTTGCTGTTCCACGAATGCGAATACTCGGGGCGATAGTTGACCAGCAACAGGATCTTCGCGGTGCCGATCGAATCGGCGAGCAGGTTGAGAAAGGCCTGGGTCTCCTCGTCGATCCAATGCAGGTCCTCAAAAATCACCATCAGCGGCTGATTAAGGCTTTCGCGCAGGAAGATCCGCTTGATCGCGTCCACCGTGCGGCGTCTCTTCACCGGCCCATCCATCCGCGCGAGCGGATCCTCGCCCTCGGCAATGCCGAGCAGACCGAAAAGGAAAGGCAGCGTGTCCTCGAGCGCGCGATCGAGCGTCAGGATCTTTCCGTTGACTTTTTCGCGCCGGGTGCGTGCGTCGTCATGGGAGGCGATGCGGAAATATCCGTGAAGCAGATCGACCACCGGGAAGTAGGCCGACGCCTTGCCGTGCGAGACCGAGAACGCCTCCAGCACCATCCAGCCGGTCTGGTTTGTTACTTTGAATTCGAAGAACAGGCGCGATTTGCCGGTGCCCGCCTCCGCGATCGCGACAACGATTTGACCGCGGCCGGCACGCGCGCTCTCGGCGGCCGCCCTCATCGCCTCCATCTCGCGCTCGCGCCCTACGAACTTCGTCAGCCCGCGCCCGGCCGCGCGTTGGAGCCTTGTCCGCAGCGGTCCCAGCCCGGTCAGCTCGTAAACATTGACCGGCTCGCTGACGCCTTTGACTTTGGTGGCGCCGAGAGGCCTCAGCATGAAGTAGCCCTCGCACAACCTGCGAGTGGCTTCGGTGACCGCAATCGAACCGACCGGTGCGGCAGTCTGCATTCGCGAAGCCAGATTGGTCATGTGCCCGATGGGCGTGTACTCGACGTGGCCCGCGCCGGTATGGATCGAACGCACCACGACTTCGCCGGTGTTGATGCCGACGCGACCCTGGATCGGGGTGCCACCGTCCGCAACCGCCTTCGCCGAATAACGCCCCAACTCATCCTGCACTCGCAGCGCGGCATACAACGCGCGCTGCGGATGATCCTCGTGTGCGACCGGAGCTCCGAACAGCGCGAAGATGCCGTCGCCGGTGGACTGCACGACGTAGCCGTCGTAGCGACGGGCCGCGTCGATCATGAGCTTCAGCGCCGGGTCGATAATCGCGCGCGCCTCCTCAGGATCGAGGTTCTCCATCAACTCCGTGGAGCCCTTGATGTCGGCGAACATCGCCGTGACCATCTTGCGCTCGCCGTCGATTGCTTCGGACGCGGCGCTTTCGGCGGCGACTATGATTTGCGATTTAGTCGAAGAAACGGTCGTGGAGGCGGCGGCTTTTCCAGTCCCAATTGCAGTCCCACATTTTTTGCAGTATCGCGCCCCCGGACTCACCGATACTTTGCACGTTGGGCAAATCAACTCCAGCCTCGTTCCGCATTCCTCGCAGAACGAGGCATCGGCGGGGCTTTCGTTGTTGCAGCATGGGCAGCGCATCGTGCCTCCTGTGGCCCCGAGTACTACCACACCCCGCGCGGACGGCGGAAGGAGCAGGGTGCTCCAAGAGCAAGCCGCGGAGTGGTGGTCGATCAACGTTGCTCGGTAGCTCGTCCATCACACTTCGTGCCAGCTTGGCAGCCTTACCCGGGTGGGGTTTGTCACCCAGTTACGGATCTGTTGTTCGGACTCCGCGATCGTAAGCGTCTTGCGGAGTTAAGTCTTGCGGATTCTTTGGTCGGCGGCGACGGACTTCAGGCTCAGTTCGAAGGTACAATCGCGCACCTGACGCTTGAGCCTGCGTGCCGGAACGTTATGCTGGGAAACTTGGCGCCGGCGATGGAGCAAGCGACGAATTCGCGGAGAATCTTCGGTGGGGCGGTCTCGATTCTGATCGTGGCGGCCCTGCTCGCGCTGTTTTTCGGTTTCCGCAGCTACGTGCCGGTGCTGCACGGGCCGAAGCTGAGCGTGTCGGCGAGCCACCTGCCTTACTACGCGTGGTGCTCGTTCAACCGGATGCTGGTCGCGTACGTGCTCGCGCTGGTCTTCTCGATCGCCTATGGAATGATGGCGGCGCGCGGGCGGTTGTGGGAGCGGGTGATGATCCCGGCGATCGACATCGCGCAATCGGTGCCGGTGGTCGGTTTCTTTCCCGCGGCAGTTTATTTTTTCGTCGCGCTCGCGCACGGCAGCCGTCTCGGCGTCGAGATGGCGGCGGTATTCCTGATCTTCACCAGCCAGGCGTGGAATCTCGCGCTCGGCGTGTTCGAATCCATCCGGACCATCCCAGACGATTCGCGCGAAGCGCTGGAGGCCTTCGGCGCCAGCGGATGGCTGCGGTTTCGCAAGCTCTCGCTCCCCGCGTGCGTGCCCAAGCTGGTCTATAACTCGATCCTGTCGTGGGTGGCGGGATGGTACTTCCTCATCGCCTGCGAAATCATCACGGCCGGACCCTCGACCTACCGGCTGCCGGGCCTCGGCAGCTTTCTGATGGAAGCGGCCAACCGCGGCCGCAACGGCGAGATGGCGCTCGGCCTGCTCGCACTGCTGCTGATCATCGTCGCGATGGACCTGGTGGTGTGGCAGCCGCTCTCGGTGTGGGCGGAAAAATTCCGCTACGAGTTCACCTCCGGCGCCGAGGCCGAACGTTCGCTGGGAATGTTGCATGCGATAGGGATGCTGGGCCCCAGCGTTTATCACGCGGTGCACCTGGTCGTGCGTCCCCTGATGGTCACCGTGCAAGGCCTGTTCGAGGCCATCCCGCCGTTCGGGCCGCGCGCGAGCGAGCGTCTGGCCCGTGTCGCGCGTTTCGCCGGCACCGCCGCGTTGGTCGCCTTCACCGCGCTTTTCATCTACGCGATAATCCGCGGACTCGACGCACTGCTGCACGTCCTGCTCACGCCGTGGCCGCCCGCGGTCCGCGAGATTCCTGCGGCGACCGCGGCCTCGACGATCCGGATGGTGGTCGCGTATGCGATTTCGCTCGGTTGGACGCTGCCCTGCGCGCTCGCCGCAATCAACAGTCCACGCTTCAAGCGATGGATCTCGCCGATCGCGGAGATCGTCGGCTCGATGCCGGCCACCGCGCTCTTCCCGGTGATCGTGGTGTTCGTGATCCGGGTCACCGGCGGGATGAATCTCGCCTCGATTCTGCTGATCCTTACCGGGATGCAGTGGTACCTGCTGTTCAACCTGCTGGCCGGGGTCAACCAGATTCCCGAGGAACTCAAGGAGGCGGCGCGCGCCTATCGTCTGAGCCGATGGACCACGTGGCGCAAGCTCGACGTGCCGGCGCTGGTGCCCTCGATCGTCACCGGGAGCATCACGGCGTGGGGCGGCGGATGGAACGCGCTCATCCTGTCAGAATACTTCGTCTATCGCGGGCACACGTACAAGGTGCTGGGCCTGGGAGCGCTGCTCGACGCCGCGACTTACGAGACCGGCAACAACCTGATGATCCTGCTTAGCCTGCTCTCGATGGTCGTGGTAGTGGTAAGCCTTAACCGGCTCGTATGGCGCCGGCTGTATAACCTGGCAACCGAACGCTACAGGTTCGACTGATCTTTTCGACTGACCCAGTTGAGCATCGACGATGTGTGATTCCGACCCATCCGATCCATGGCCCTGCTCGAGCTCAAACAGGTCTCAAAGAGCTACCAGCATGCCAAAGGCAGCCTGCGCGTGCTCAACGAGATATCGTTCAGCGTCGAGCGTGGCGAGTTCATCGCGATCGTCGGACCGTCGGGATGCGGCAAGTCGACGCTACTCAGGATCATCAACGGCATCGTGCCGGCGACCTCGGGCCAGGTGCTCTACAACGGCCAGCAGGTCGACGACATCAATCCTGAGTGCGCGATGGTCTTTCAGTCCTTCGCCCTGCTGCCGTGGCTCAGCGTGAAGGCCAATATCGAGCTGGGCCTGGAGGCGCGCCGCATCGCTCCCGCCGAGCGCGAGCGCCTGGTGACACATTACATCGACAAAGTCGGCCTCGACGGTTTCGAGGAAGCCTACCCGCGCGAGCTTTCGGGCGGGATGCGCCAGCGCGTGGGGCTCGCGCGAGCGCTGGCGGTCGAGCCGGCGGTGCTGCTGATGGACGAGCCGTTCTCGGCGCTCGACGCACTGACCGCGATTGGGCTGCGCGAGGAGTTGCTCGACTTGTGGCAGGCGGCAGACAGTCCGGTCAAGACCATCATCATGGTCACCCACATCATCGAGGAAGCGGTCGAACTCGCCGACCGCATCCTGGTGCTCTCGACCGGGCCCGGGCGGCTGGTCGGCGACATCAAGGTGGAACTCCAGCGCCCGCGCGACCGGCGGGGCGAGTCCTTCAACCAGCTTACCGACAGAGTCTTCTCGCTGATCGAGGAGCGCGCTTGATGGCTTCGCCGTCTTCGCCATTGATTCATCCGATTCCCGACGCCCAGCTTCCCTGGGTCTTCGGCCTGCTCGAGATGCTCGAGGATCGCGGCGGGCGCGAAGACGGCTACAAGATCGCGCGCGACCTGAGCTTCAAATTTTCCGACCTGCTCAAAGTGATGAAGGCGGCGGAAATCCTGGGGCTGGTCTCGACTCCGGCCGGCGACGTGGTGCTGGAGCCGCTGGGGCGCGAGTTTCTTGCCGCCGACATGAATACGCGCAAACGCATCATCCGCGAACAGCTCCAGAAACATTCGCTGTTCAGCTACTTCGTGCGCCTGCTGCGCGGCCGGGAGGATCATTCGCTTTCGAAGGAAGTGATGCTCGAACATCTCGCAATGCTGCTGCCGGATGAGCGGCCGGAGCGGATGTTCGCGACGATAGTCGGATGGGGCCGCTTCGCCGAGCTGTTCGGCTATAACAAGGACGACGACCGCTTTTACCTGGATGAGGAAGCGGACAAGCCCTGAAGCTCAGAAGATGAATCCAATCCAAAAAGAATCCAACCAAGGAGACCCAACGATGGCCAACGAAAACGAACGAGTGGTGAGCGAGTTCTGCAAGACCTGGGAGACCCTCAACATCGACAAGGTGATGGAGTTCTTCACCGACGACGCGGTCTACCACAACATCCCGCTCGCGGCCGCCAAGGGAAAAGCCGCGATTCGCAAGACCATCGACGGCTTCATGCCCGGGACCACGAAGATCGAGTTCAAGATTCTCTCGACGGCGTCGGCGGGCGCGACGGTGTTCAACGAGCGCGTCGATTCGTTCATCGTCAACGGCCGTCCGGTGGTGGTGCCAGTGGCGGGCGTGTTCGAGATCAGCGGGGGCAAGATCAAAGCCTGGCGCGACTATTTCGATCTCGCTACATACATGAACCAAATCAAAGGCAAGTAACGCGGGCGCGCCCCGGACTTAGGAGTAGGGCCACCGGCCCCGCCCTTGGAGCGGAGGGGCCTGGGCGCCGCTTCTTGCAATTCCTCCAGTGGAGAATTGCAAATTTTACAATGAGTGGTAATAGCTACCGACGCAAAATTACCAGAGGTATAAACGACAATCCAAATTTCCGCTATTTTTGGGGCGTTTTCACCAAGGACGGCAAGGCACAGAACCTGCTTCAGTAAAGAAGCGTTCCTGAGCTCACTTGGATGGGCGGGCCCGGTTCTCTCCCCCCTACCGGGCCCGTCCGTTGGGCTTCCCCAGACCGACGAGATCCTCTCCTCTTCCTTTCATCAAGTTTCACCAAGCTTCATCGAGACTACGCCACTGCCGCAAGGCGGTCGCCGGCGAGACGCATCACCGCCAGGTCGCCGGTCTCCTCCGCATCCAGCCGTTCATAGAACGCCCTGCCGAGGGTGTTGGGACGCCACAGTTCCCAGTACACGGCCTCGCAATCGAGATCGATCGCGCGGCTTGCTACCGCCGCCATCAGTGCGCGCCCGGCCCCGCTCCGCCTCGCGGCGGTCCGCACGTAAAGATCGCCGAGCCAGAGCCGCCGTTTTCCGGTATGTGCTTCGAAACCGCGGCAAATCAGTGCGAAGCCGACCGGCTCACCATCGATTTCGCCAACGAGGCATTCGAACCATCGATCGGGGCCGAAGCCGTCGCGCACGAAACGCGCAACATCGAGATCCGGGGTTGGATCTTCCACCGCGGCCGCCAACTCTGCCGCCATCGCGACTACAACCTCGGCATCCGAGGGCACCGCGGTTCTTATGTACGGTGTTCGATTCGATTCACTCATGGTTTGATCTCCGCGATCCTGGCCTGCGCGCGCGCCACTCCTGCGCCTATTGATATAAGCGAGCGGCGGCCTACGCATTAACCCGCGTGGAGGGAGCCGGGTTCCCTGGCGCAAACGCCGCCGCTCTTTTTGCGAGGGCGCCGTGCGGAGTAAGCTCGATCACTGCTTCGCGCCATGGCCGCCACCGTCACCCATCACGCCGTCACCCATGCCATCATCGGCACTGCCGGCCATATCGATCACGGCAAGACAGCGTTGATTAAGGCGCTCACCGGGCAAGACACCGATCGCCTCAAGGAAGAAAAGGAACGCGGGATTTCGATCGACCTGGGCTTCGCCTATTTCACCCTGCCCGACGGCACGCGCGCGGGCGTGGTTGACGTCCCCGGACACGAGCGTTTCATCCGCAACATGCTGGCTGGCGCGCACGGAATCGACCTGGTGCTGTTCACCGTCGCCGCCGACGACGGCGTGATGCCACAGAGCGAGGAGCATCTGGACATCCTACATCTGCTCGGCATCACGAGCGGCATCTTCGTCATCACCAAGGCCGACTTAGCCGACGCCGCGCGCCTTGGTGAAGTGCGCGACGAGATCGAACTGCTGGCCGACGGCACGCGTTTGGCGGGCGCGCCGATCGTCGCGGTTTCGTCGATAACCGGCACGGGCTTGGACGAATTGCGCGCAGCGATCGCGCGCCAACTTGAGGGCTTCGAGGCGCGCCGGGCGACCGGGCTGTTCCGCCTCCCGCTCGACCGCGCGTTCACCATCAAGGGCCACGGCACCGTAGTAACCGGGACCGCGATGGGCGCCGAGGTGCGCGTCGGCCAGAAGCTCCGCGTGCTGCCCGCGGGCGGCGAGGTCCGGGTGCGTTCGATCCAGGTCCATTCCGAGCCGGTTGAGCGCGCGGGGCTATGCCAGCGTGTCGCGCTCAACTTAAGCGGGGCCGAGCGGATGGAGCTTAAGCGCGGCGACGTGGTCGCCGACGACCGGCTCGAGCTGACGACCACGCGATTCGATGCGCGGCTGGAGATTCGGCCGGCCGCCAAGCGCCCGCTGAAGAACAACGACCGCGTGCGGCTGTTCATCGGCACCGCCGAGACTATCGGCCGCGCGATCGTGCTCGAGGCGCCGGGCGAAATCGCACCGAAGAAGAGCGCGCTGGTGCAGCTCGTGCTGAACGAGCCGATGGTCGCGCTCGCGGGCGATCGCTTCGTCATCCGCGACGAGACCAGCCGGCGCACCCTCGGCGGCGGCGTCGTGCTCAACCCGCTGGGGCGGCGCGTGCGGAAGCCCCTGGAGGCTTACCTCAAACATCTCGGCGCTCTCGAAGGTGCGCTCGCGCCCGCGACCGTCGAAGCGCTGATCGATTTGCAGGAGAGCTTCGCTGTGACCGCGCCGCGCGTCGCGCAACTGCTCAACGCCCCCGCGCGCGAGGCCGACGAGGCGCTCAAGGATCGCCGCTTCGTCAAGCTCTCGCTCGGCGACGAAGAGGGCTACACCACCGGGGGCAAATGGGAGGAGCTAAAGCGCTTCGCGATGGCCGCGCTCGCGGCGCATCATCAGGCCGAGCCGCTCTCGCCGGGGCTCGAGATGGAAGCGTTGCGCGAGCGGCTGCCGTACGAGGTCAGCGCGCGCGCGTTTCGTGCGCTGGTGGACAGGCTGGCGCGCGAATCCGATCTCGTGCGCGAGGAAAGCGTGCTGCGCCTCAAGTCGCATCGGGTCAAGCTCGGCGGCGACGAGGGCCGGCTCGGCGAGCGGCTCGCCGCGGCGCTCGCGAGCGCGCAGTTCCATCCGCCCGACCTCAAACAGCTCGCCGAAGAACTCAAGCTGCCGACCTCGGAACTCGCGCGGATGCGCACGCTGCTCGGTGCGCTCGAGCGCGAGGGCCGGGTGGTCAAAATCGCGACCGATCTCTATTTCAGCCGCGAGGCGATGGAGGCCGCGCGCCAGCGCCTGCTCGACCATCTGAAGACCGCGCCCGAGATAACCGCCGCGACCTTTCGCGACCTGCTGGGCGCGTCGCGCAAGTTCGCGATCGCGCTGCTGGATTATTTCGACCACTCAGGCGTGACCACGCGGGTCGGCGACGCCCGCCGCCTGCGCGCGCGCGCGTGATGGCGCTGCGGCCGGGCTTGCGCCAAAATAACCGACGATGCCTGAACAGCGCAGCAATAATGCGACGCGCGGCGAGCTTATCCGCCTGACCGCGCGCTGCAAGGCGGCGGGTTGAGCCGGCAAGCTGGGTCCGGAGGACCTCGCAGCCGCGCTTAGCCGGTTCGACCCGGGAAGCCATCCCGACCTGCTCGTCGGTATCAACACCGGCGACGACGCCGGCGTGTATCGTCTGACCGACGATATCGCCGTCGTCAACACGGTCGACTTTTTCACCCCGGTGGTCGACGACCCGTTCACCTACGGCCAGATCTCGGCCGCCAACTCGCTCTCGGACGTTTACGCGATGGGCGGAACGCCGAAGACCGCGCTCAATATCGTGTGCTGGCCGCAGACCGGATTGCCGGGCGAGATGCTCGGAGAAATTCTGCGCGGCGGCGCGGAGAAAGCGCGCGAGGCCGGCGTCGTGATCGTTGGCGGACACAGCGTCGCCGACGAGGAAGTGAAATATGGGATGGCGGTGACAGGCGTGATCGATCCGCGGCGTATCGTGCGCAATGTTGGCGCGCGCGTCGGCGACGCCCTGCTGCTCACCAAGCCGCTCGGCACTGGCGTCCTGATGACCGCGTTCAAGCGCGACCGCCTGGCCATCGAGCACTACGAGACGGCGGTGCGTTCGATGACCACGCTCAACGCGGAGGCGGCGCGCGCGATGCTCCGTCACGAGGTCCATGCCGCGACCGACATCACCGGCTTCGGCCTGGCCGGCCACGCGAGCAAGATGGCCGACGGCAGCGGCGTGACGCTGCGGGTCGAGGAATCCGACCTCCCGCTGTTGCCCGGCGCGCTGGATTGCTGCCGCGAGGGGATGATTCCCGGCGGCGGACGCCGCAATCGCGAGTTCTATGGCGCGCGCGCCAGAATTTCCGACGAGGTCGCGTCCGAGATGGCGGAAATCTTTTTCGATCCGCAGACCTCGGGCGGCTTGTTGATCGCGCTGCCCGAATCGCAGGCATTGGCGCTGCTCGCCGAGTTGCAGGCCGGCGGCAATCTCGAGGCGGCGGTGATCGGCCGGGTGGTCGCACAAACCGCGTTCGCGATCGAGTTGGTCTGATCGATTACCGCGGCGTCCGCTTCCCAAGCGATCGCGAGCGCGAGGAGGAAGGTCCCAGTTCCATGTACGACTACGACCTGTTCACGATCGGCGGCGGCTCGGGCGGTGTGCGCGCGAGCCGTATGGCGGCGCAATTCGGCGCCAAGGTCGCGCTGGCCGAGGAGCGCTATCTCGGCGGCACCTGCGTCAACGTCGGATGCATCCCGAAAAAGCTTCTCGTTTATGCCTCCGAATTCAGCGACTTGTTCGACGATTCGGCCGGGTTCGGCTGGACGATCGGTGAGCGCAGCTTCAACTGGCAAACGCTGATCGCCAACAAAGACCTCGAGATCGCACGTCTCAACGGCATCTACGAGAAAGTCCTCACCGACAATGGAGCGCGCATCGTGCGCGCGCGGGCGACGATCGCCGACGCGCACACGGTCGCGGTCGGAAGCGAGCGCTATACCGCCCGCTACATCCTGGTCGCGACCGGGGGATGGCCCTCCACGCCATCGATCCCCGGCGGCGAACTCGCGATCACCTCGAACGAGGCGTTTTTTCTGCCGCAATTTCCCTCCCGCGTGATAATCGTCGGCGGCGGTTACATCGGACTCGAATTCGCGGGAATCTTCCACGGCCTCGGCGCGAAAGTGTCCTTGGTGCATCGCGGCGAACTGTTCCTGCGCGGCTTCGACGAAGACGTTCGGCGCGCGGTGGCGGCCGAGATGGGCAGGCGGGAAATCGACCTTCGCTTCAATCGCCAGGTCGCGCGGATCGAAAAGCTCCCGCACGGGATTCGCGCGACGCTCGACGACGGCAGCGCGCTGGAAGCCGACCTGATCATGTTTGCGACCGGAAGAACCCCCAATACACAGAACCTCGGACTGGAGAAGGCCGGGGTCAAGCTCGATTACGAGGGCGCGGTCGTGGTGGATGCCTATTCCTGCTCGTCGGTACCGAACATATACGCGGTCGGCGATTGCACCAACCGCATGCAGCTTACGCCGGTAGCAATCGCCGAGGGCCAGGCCGTTGCCGAAACCCTATTCCACGGAAATCCACAGACCCCTGACTACAAAAATGTGCCGACCGCCGTTTTCAGCGAGCCCCGTATCGGTACCGTGGGTTTCACGGAGGCAGAGGCGCGCGAGCGTTATGGCGCAGTCGACGTCTACAAGGCGAGCTTCCGGCCGCTCAAAAATACGGTCAGCGGGCGCGACGAGCACAGTTTCATGAAACTGGTGGTCGATCGCGAAACCGATCGGGTGGTGGGATGCCACATGGTGGGCACCGACGCGGGCGAGATCATCCAGGGGCTCGCGATCGCGCTCAGATGCGGCGCCACCAAGACGCAATTCGACGCGACGATCGGAATTCATCCGACCGCTGCTGAGGAGTTCGTGACGATGCGGAACAAATACTGAGCGGATGTGGATTCGCGCGCGCCGCGGCGGCATATTTACCCTAGGCAGGTCCGGTGGATTGCGTTAGCCTCAAATACGCTTCGTTGACCCGCGCGGATTCCAGAGTGGCGAGGGTGACGATCCAAAAAGTCGAGCACGATGACGCCGCTGACACAGTGCAGGCACCGGGGGGTTCAACGCATATTTATATAATCGCCAACCGGAGGCAAAAATGGGTAACCCGTCGGCCGACGCATCGATGATCACCCTGGACCGTTATCTGCGCAGCGCCCGCCTCCGAATCGACCCGGGATTGAGCGCGACGCTGGGACGGGTGGCGTTAGCCGTCAAACGAATCTCCAACGAGCTCGCCGTCGCGGCGCTCAAGGGAGAGCTAGGGTTAAGCGGCGCGACCAACGTGCAAGGCGAAAAGGTCGAAAAACTCGATACCTGGTCGAACAACGTGTTCCTCGATTCGTTCGCCGGCGGCCATCCGATATGCACGCTGATTTCGGAGGAGATAGAAGAGCCGCGGCACTCCAGAACTCAGCACCCGCGCGACACCTATGCGTTGCTGTACGATCCGCTCGACGGTTCCTCCAACACTGGCGTCAACGGCTCGCTCGGGACGATCTTTGCGCTGCGCCGGCGCAAGCCCGGCCACGGCGACGACATCGCAGACGCGCTCGGGCCCGGCACCGAGCAGATAATAGCGGGCTACGCGCTCTATGGGCCGGCCACGATACTGGTCTGGACGGCGGGCGACGGCGTCAACGCGTTCGTGCTGGAGCGGGAGGTCGGCGAGTTCGTGCTGTGGCGCGAGAAAATCCGGATGCCGGCGCACGGCAAGACTTACGCGGTCAACCAGGCCAACGCCGCGCGATGGCACCCTGGGGCACGCGCGCTGCTGGAGCGGCTGACCGGACCGAAAGACAAGGGCGGCGGCTACTCGTTGCGCTACTGCGGTGCGTTCGTCGGCGATTTCCATCGTTGCCTGCTGACTGGCGGAATTTTTTTCTATCCCGGCGAAATGAGCGCCGGCAGCCAGAGCAAGGGCAAGCTGCGCCTGATGTACGAGGTCGCGCCGCTCTCGATGCTTGCCGAGCAGGCCGGCGGCGCAGCCTCCACCGGACGCGGGCGCGTGCTCGATTTCGTCCCCTCCAGCATCCACGAGCGCGTGCCGGTCTATATCGGCAGCGTCGAGGAGGTTGCGCTGGCTGAGCAGTTAAAGGTTGAAGGCGGATAGCGATGGCCGTGCGGACGAAGGCTGCGGTTTTGGCGGGAGATATCGGCGGCACCAAGACCCTCTTGGGCCTTTTCCGCGTCGAGGGCGGAGCGCCGGTCTTGCTGCGCGAAAAGCTCTACGCGACGCGCGATTTCAAAACGCTGGAAGAGGTCGCGAGCGACTTTCTAAGCGGCGCATGGGCGATCGACGCCGCCTGCTTCGGCGTGCCCGGACCGATCATCGGCGGCGTCAGTCACGCGACCAACGTTCCGTGGACGATGGAAGAGCGGGCGCTGGCGCGCGCACTCGGCGTGCCCGGCGCACGGCTAATCAACGACCTGGAGGCGACCGCCTACGGGATGCTCCAGCTCCAGGAGAACGAAATGGCGGTGCTTCAGGCCGGCGATCCGCCGGCCTCGCGTGCGCCGATCGCGGTGATCGCGGCGGGCACCGGTCTTGGCGAGGCGGGATTGGTGCCGCTCGAGGACGGCCGCTGGCGCTCGATCGCCACCGAGGGCGGACACTCGGACTTCGCGCCGCGCGGGCGCGAACAAATCGAACTGCTCGAATATCTGAGCGGCGAGTTCGATCACGTAAGCTTCGAGCGCGTGCTGTCGGGGCCGGGACTAGTCAACATCTACAAGTTTCTCAAATCGCGCGGGCCCGACGCCGAGCCGCAATGGCTGGCCGACGAATTTGCCGGCGCCACCGACGCGGCGGCGGTGATTAGTGAAAATGCGCTCAAGGGCCGCGACCCGCGATGCGTCGAGGCGCTCCGAATCTTCGTCGATATTTACGGCGCCGAGGCGTCCAACCTGGCGTTGAAGTTCATGGCGCTGGGCGGCGTTTATGTCGGCGGCGGAATCGCCCCCAAAATTCTCGCGACGCTCACCTCGGGGGGATTCGTGCGCGCCTTTCTCGCCAAAGGCCGACTCGATAAAGTGCTGGCAAGGATTCCGGTGCGGGTCTCGCTCAATCCGGCCGCGGGGCTGATAGGAGCGGCCCGCTGCGCCATGGAGATGCTATAGTTCTTGGCGCGAACGTGCCGCGTTTTTGCGCGCGGAGTGGCTTGTCTGAGTATTATCGAATTGTGAATCGGAGGCGGTTATGACCAAGCGAGCCAGGGAAATTCTGGATTTCTACCGGTCGGAGAACGCGGGCGTGCTGACCAATCTTGCCCGGATAATCAATCACGGGCGGCTCGCCGGCACCGGAACGTTCGTTATCCTGCCCGTGGACCAGGGCTTCGAGCATGGCCCGGTGCGTAGCTTCGCGCCCAATCCGCCGGCCTACGATCCGCGCTACCATTTCGCGCTCGCCTGCGACGCCGGATGCAACGCCTACGCGGCGCCGCTGGGCTTCCTGGAGGCGGGCGCGGCTGAGTTCGCCGGCGAAATCCCGCTCATCCTCAAGCTCAACAACCATGATCTGCTGCACGACTCGCCTGACCCCGAGCCCGCCGTCACCGGTAGCGTCAAGGACGCGCTGCGCCTTGGATGCGCCGCAGTCGGCTTCACCATCTATCCCGGTTCGGCTGCGTGCGTGCGGATGTACGAGCAGTTGCGCGAGATCGCCGAAGAGGCCAAGGACCACGGCCTGGCGGTGGTAGTGTGGTCGTACCCGCGCGGCTCGGGTATCAGCAAGGAGGGCGAGACCGCGATCGACGTGGTCGCATACGCGGCGCAGATCGCGGCGCAACTAGGCGCCAACATTATCAAGGTCAAGCTTCCGACCGCGCATATCGAGCAGCCCGAAGCCAAGAAGACCTACGAGGCCAACCACGTACCGCTGGATACGCAGGCCGCGCGCGTCGCTAACGTCGTGCAGAGCTGCTTCGACGGCCGGCGGATCGTGATCTTCTCGGGCGGTCCGAAGGTCAGCGACGAAAAGCTGCTCGATGAAGTGCGCGCGATCAAGGCCGGCGGCGGTTTCGGCTCGATCATCGGGCGCAACTCGTTCCAGCGCCCGCGCGCCGAAGCGATCAAGCTGCTCGGCACGATCATGGATATTTACGCGGGCGCGTCCGCGCGTTGAACGCGGCCGTCCACGACCCAGCGTCCGGCGAACGCTTAACCGCCGCGGAGATTTTCAACCATGCAGCGCGACGGCGATAAGCAGGCCACCCTCGGAATCCTGGTGGGTGGCGGCCCCGCCCCCGGCATCAACGGGGTAATTTCTTCGGCCGCGATCGAGGCGATCAACTGCGGGCTGCGGGTGGTCGGCCTGCGCGACGGCTATCGATGGCTCGCCGAAGGCAATACCTCGCACGTGGTCGAACTCAAACTCGACGAGGTGAGCCAGGTCCATTCCACCGGCGGTTCGGTCCTGCGTACCTCGCGCACCAATCCGGCGCGCGACGAGGCGAGCCTTACGCGCACGATCGACGCGCTCAAAACGCTGGGCATCCGTTATCTCGTCTGCATCGGCGGTGACGATACGACGTACGGCGCGTTCAGGATCGCCGAGCGCACGCGCGGACAAATCGGCGTAGTGACGGTCCCGAAAACGATCGACAACGATCTGCCGCTGCCCGAGAACGCGCCGACCTTCGGCTTCGAAACCGCGCGCGCCGTCGGCACCACGATCGTCGAATCGCTGATGGTCGACGCGCGCACCACCGGCAGATGGTACCTGGCGATCTCGATGGGCCGGAAGTCCGGTTCGCTCGCGCTCAGCATGTGCAAGTCCTCCGGCGCGACGCTGGCGGTCATCCTGGAGGAGTTTCACGGCGAGAGTTTTGACCTTTCGCTGGTCGTCGATACGATCGTGGGCGCAATAATCAAGCGCCGCGCCGAGGGCTATGACGACGGCGTGGCGGTCGTCGCCGAAGGTATCGCCGAGCGGATGGACCCCGGCACTCTGCCCAACGCGCCGGGGTCCGAGGCCGACGCGTACGGCCACGTGCACATCGCGGACATCCCGCTCGGCTACCTGCTACGCGACCGCGTGCGCACGGCGCTCAAGCAACTCGGGATCGGCGCGACCGTGGTCACCAAGGATATCGGCTACGAGTTGCGCTGCGCTAAGCCGCTGCCGTTCGACGCCGAATATACGCGCACGCTCGGCTATGGCGCGGTGCGCTATCTGCTGAACGGAGGTTCGGGCGCGCTCATCGCGATCGCCGGCGGGCGCGTGACGCCGGTCGATTTCGCGGCGCTCGTCGATCCGGCCACCGGACGGATCAGGGTGCGCCTGGTCGACGTCAGCACCGAGTCGTACGAGGTCGCTCGCTCGTACATGACCAGGCTCGAGCCGCAGGACTTCGAGGAGCCGGCGCTCTCGCGGCTCGCCACGTTCGCGAATCTTTCGGCCGAGGCGTTCAAGGGGCGATTCCTGCCGACAGTGCAGGCCACGACTTCTCTCACTCGCGCGACTCTGAGCTCCTCGTGACAGCCTGAGCGCGTGCCGGCCCGCCGGATCGCGCCCTTTCGATTTTCCCCAAGCATGCCGCGCTTTGAGGAAATGCGCGACCTGCGCTAAGGAAGACACCAGCCAATCGATTCGGAGGCTCCCGATGAAATACGAGGAATATCAGCATCTGCTATTCGAGCGCCGCGACGACGGGATTTTGCTCATCACGATCAACCGTCCCGACGTTCTCAACGCCACCAACAATCGCCTGCACTGGGAATTGAGCCGGGTGTGGAAGGATATCGACGAGGACGCCGAGACCCGCGTGGTGGTGATCACGGGCAAGGGGCGCGCGTTCTCGGCCGGCGGCGACCTCGAGATGATCGAGCGGATGGCGGGCAGCGCCGCTAACATCGGGCAGGCGTGGCGCGAGGCCGGCGACATCGTCTACAACATGATCAACCTCGACAAGCCGATAATCTCGGCGATTAACGGCGTCGCCGTGGGCGCCGGCCTCGCGGTCGCTTTCATGGCGGACATCTCGATCGCGTCGGAGAACATGCGCATCACCGACGGCCATATCCGCCTCGGCGTGGGCGCCGGCGACCATGCGGTGATCATCTGGCCGCTGCTGTGCGGGATGGCCAAGGCCAAGTACTACCTGCTCACCGCCGATTTCATCGACGGCAAGGAGGCCGAGCGCGTCGGCCTGGTCAGCCTCTGCGTGCCGGCCGATCAGTTGATGGCCAAGGCGATGGAGGTCGCGCAAAAGCTCGCCCGCGGACCGCAGCAGGCGCTTCGCTTCACCAAGCGCGCGCTCAACAACTGGCTGCGGATGTTCGGGCCGGCCTTCGACGCGTCGCTCGCGCTCGAGATGCTGGGATTTTTCAGCGACGACCTGCACGAGGGCGTGGCGGCGCTCAAGGAACGGCGCGCGCCCACGTTCCCGAGCACACGAAGCAAATGAAGGCGTGCGTGTACCGGGCGCCCGGCGCTCCGCTCGAGGTCGCCGAGGTTCCCGATCCGATCGCCGGTCCGGGGGAACTCGTGGTGCGGGTGAAAGCCTGCGGCATCTGCGGCTCCGACCTGCACGCCGCGGGGCGCAATTTCCGCATGCCGCCGGGAACCATCCTCGGCCACGAATTCTCAGGCGTGGTCGAGACGCTCGGCGATGGCGTCGAGGGCTTTGAGCGCGGCGACCCGGTCGTGGCGATGTCGTACGTCGGATGCGGCCGTTGCGAGTCGTGCCGCGTCGGCGAGGCGCAGCGCTGCCGCGAGGTCAAGCTGGTCGGCTTCGGCGAGGTTCCGGGGGCTTACGCGGAGCTGATGAAAACCCGGCCGGCGAGCGTGTTCAAGATGCCGCCGGGGATGAGCTTTCGCGAAGCCGCCACGGTCGAGCCGCTGGTGGTCGGACTCCACGGGTTGCATCGCGCAGGCTTCCAGGCGGGCGAGAGCTGCGTGGTAATGGGCGCGGGACCGATCGGAATCGCCACGATGCTGTGGGCGCGCTTCGCCGGCGCGCGCACAATTGTCGTCTCCGAACTGAGCGAGCCTCGCCGCCGCCTGGCGCTTACGATGGGTGCTGACGCGGCCGTCGATCCGCGGATGCACAATCCAGCGGGGAAGGTCGAGTCGCTCACGGGTGCGGGGCCGCAGGTGATCTTCGAGTGTATCGGCGCACCGGGCGCGATGGCCGAGGCGATCGCTTACGCGCAGCGCTCGAGCCGCGTCGTGATAATCGGAGTCTGCACCGAAGACGATGGTTTTGCGCCGATAACGGCAATGAGCAAAGAGCTCGACATGCGGTTTTCGCTCGGGATGGAGCGCGCGGAGGTCGAGATGGCAATCGCGGCGCTCGCGTCCGGCCGTGTCGCCACCGCGCCCATGATCACGCACACGATGGGAATTGACGATGTGCCCAAGGCCTTCGCGGCGCTCGCGCTCCCGACCAATCAGAGCAAAGTGATGATCGAGTTCTAACCGGCCGAATTCTAACCGCCCGGGGCTCTTTTAGGATTTTTGCATTTTTGACATACTGCGGGAGATTTTAAACGGCACTTCAATGCGCGGGGGAACATCGTGAAGAAAACATCAGCTCTGGCTACCTCACTTGCAGTCGCGATCGCGCTAAGCCTTCAGTTCGGCGTGTCCAAGGCTTATGCCGCCAGCCATAAGAAGGTGGATTGCGCGGCGGTGATGACGGAACTTCAGGCCGGCAAGAAAGTCGCCGAAGTCGCCAAGGACATGAAGATCTCCAAGAGCAGTGTCTATACCTGCCGCAAAAAAGCGAAGGCCGCAGCCATGGCGAGCCCAGGGGCGATGGCCAGTCCGGCGGAGATGGCCAGTCCCGCAGCTAGTCCGGCAGCGATGGCCAGTCCGGCGGCGGCTCCCGCTGCGCATTAGGATTTGGGCGCGGGCGCTCTCATAGCCTCTCCTTGTCCAAGTCCAAGGAGAGGCCGCCGCGAGCATCGCGAGCGGCGGGAGAGGTCAGTCCAAATTCCGCTGGGGCACAGGCTCTTCGAGCGGGTTTCGTAAAGCGACCACCGCACCTCACCCCAACCCTCTCCTTGGACTTGGACAGGGAGAGGGCCAGAAGGGATCGTCGCGGTTATGCAAAACTCTCTTGTCCAAGAAGGGTAATCAGAAGGGTCGATGCCAGTAGTGCAAAGGTAACTATCCTTTGACTTTACAATGAATGAATAGGTACCTGCGCATAGCTCTCTTGTCGCGTGAATCGCCAGCCGTTAAGTCTTGAGCCATGGACAAGTGCGAACTCTGCGAATTGCGCGAGTACACTCAGCATTACGCCCGCTTCACCCATCCCGTGGCATTCACCATTCTCGATTGCGACTCGTGTGACACGCCGATGGCGGTGCTCGGAGAGCATCGCGCCGTCGCGACCGAGGCCGAACGCGCCCTCATGATCGACGCGCTCTCGGCCGTGGCGCGCGCCAAATTCGGCGATGACAAGTTCGTTATCGATGGCGTGATGCGTCAGATTCCCGACCATTGCCATATCCACGCCCGGCCGCGTTTCTGGCGCGGTTAGCTACTCCAGTCGCCCTCAATAGCCCGTTCGACAAAATCTCGCAAAAGTACCTCATTCCGCTTGGTCTGAGGCGCGTCGTTATGGTATATGCGCGCCGGTATACCGATACGGGGATATGGGGAGGAGGCCCCTGCGGGCCAGTCACGAGAAGGAACGGTTACGGGCTAGGAGGTCTCGGGGGAATGTCTAACGGTATAGTCAAGTGGTTTAGTTCCAAGAAGGGCTACGGCTTCATTACCATGGAAGACGGGCAGGAGGTATTCGTCCACTACACTTCCATCGACGGCAATGGCTTCCGCTCGCTGGAGCAGGGTGAGGAAGTCCAGTTCGAGGTCGCCCAGGGGCCCAAGGGACTTCAGGCCGCCAAGGTATTGCGCCGCTAGCGTCCGCAAACACACTTTCCCTGGCGACTTCGAGGCGGGCCCTCGGCGGGCCCGCCTCAGGTCGCAGGCCACGCACCAGCGGCTCGCACGCCGTCAACAGGCGATTGCCGACGTCTGCGCGCGGCCAGGCCGGCGCTGCAATCGCCCCGCGGCAGTTCGCCCTCGCGTCCCGAACGAATAGGATACGGGGACGTGATGGGGCTTGTGGCTCGCGGCGCCTCGCTTGCGCAAAGTTATCCCGAAGGCTCGGCCGGCGCCGATCGCTTTACGCGATGGCTGTCGCGCTACTCCGAGCGCCGCGTAGTCGTCACGCTCGTGGCCGCGGCGGCGTTGATCCGTCTCTACCTCGTTCTCACGAGCTACTGCATCTCGGCTGACGGTGTAGCGTATATCGCGATGGCGCGCGAGTTTTACGCCGGACGGGCGCAAAGCGCGCTGGCCTGGGTGTTCTCGCCGCTTTACCCGTGGCTCATCGCGATAACCTACCACGCGATTCCGAACTGGGAACTCGCGGGCGAGCTACTGTCGATGGTCTTCGGTACGGCGGGCGTCGTGCTCCTTTATTACCTGATGCGCGAGGTCTATGGCCGCCGCGGCGTGGCGGCGGGCGCGGCGGCGCTCGCCGCGATCCATCCGGCGCTCGCCGGCTTCTCGGCGTCGGTGCGTACCGAAGCCGGATACATCACGTTGGTGACGGCGGCGTTGTGGTTCCTGGTCCGCGGCGCGGAAGGCAAACGTCTCGCGAGTGTCGCCGCTGCCGCGATGCTCTGCGGACTCGCCTACCTATATCGCACCGAGGGAATCGGAGTTCCCGTGTTGGGCGTGATCATCCTTACCGGCGGCGCATTGATATGGCGGCGATGGACTTTGGGATGGGGCCTCAGCGCGGCCGCCGTCCTCGTTGCGACATTTTTGCTGGTCGCCACTCCATACCTGCTCTGGATGCGCGCGTACACGGGCCATTGGACGGTCGGCCGCGAGCTCGGCGTTGTCACGATGGAGGCGACCGGCTCGACAATGGGTCAGCTAGAGCATTGGCGCGAGATGGGCTATCGGCCGGCGACTTCATGGCTGACCGCGCTCAGGCTCGACCCGGCGGCCTACGTGAAAAAAGTCGCGCGCGACCTTTTCGGCTCGTGCTACGCGTTCGTGCAGGCGCTCGGCCCGTTGCTCTGTGCGGGACTGATTATCGGGCTGCGGGCCGATGGCAGGATGATCGCGGCGCGATGGGCCGAGGCGATGCTCGCCGCGCTGGTCGTAATGTACTTCGCGGGGTTCGTGTTGACCGACACAGGGCCGCGCCTGATGCTTCACGTTGTGCCGTTTACGTTCGGATGGGTCGTGATCGGCCTGGTCGAGGCGGCAGGATGGCTCGACGCGCGCCTGGCGCTGACTCACTCACCGCTCGGACGGATGCTATCGGGCCCGGCGGTCGTGGCCGTGATCGCGATAGCGCTGCTACCGCGCACCCTGTTCCCGCTCGGCTACGATCAGCGCGGGATGCGTTACGCCGGCGAAGAGATCGCCCGGCGGGGCGGCGCGCCGGCGACCGTGGCGGGGTCCGACACGCGGGTGGCTTTTTATGCCGGTGCCGGGTTTATCCCGCTGCCGGCCCGGCCTGCCGCGGGCGAGGGCCTTTGCGGGTGGCTTGCGGCGCATCGCGTGGCCGATTATCTCATGATCGATGACCGCGAAGAGCGGCGATGGGCCGCAGCCGGGGGGCCATGCCTGAATCCGATCAATCGCTATCCGCGCGTGGGAACCACCTACTACGATCTGTTCGCGTTGCGCGGCGCGGATGGCGTCGCACCCAGATGAGCGTCCGGCGCGAGCAGCGGCGCGCATCCGCGGGGCGGCGATGAAGCACGCGCTCGAGCCGATGGATCTGGAACCCGCTGCGGGCGCGGGCCGGGTGACCGCATCGATGGCGGCGGTCGAGGCCGCCCCTGAACTCTCCATAATCGTGCCGATGTTCAACGAGACGGCGGTGCTCGATCGCCTCTTCGAGCGCCTCGGCAAGGTGATGGAGCGCCTCGGGCTCAGCTACGAAATCGTGGTCGTCAACGATGGCAGTACCGACGAAACCCTGGCCGGTCTGCTCGAGCATCGCGCGCGCAATCCGGCGATCAAGGTAATCAGCCTCTCGCGCAGCTTTGGCAAGGATATCGCACTCAGCGCCGGCCTAGACCATGCGCGCGGACGCGCTGCCGTGCCGCTCGACGCCGACCTGCAGGATCCGCCCGAGCTTATCGAGCAGATGGTGGCACTGTGGCGCGAGGGCTACGACGTGGTCTACGCGACCCGCAAGCATCGGCCGGGCGACACCTGGCTCAAGCGCACCACGGCGCACTTTTTCTACCGCGTGTTCGAGGTTATCGCCGACGTGCCGATCCCGCGCGACACCGGCGACTTCCGCCTGCTCGACCGCCGCGTGGTCGACGTGATGGTCCGGCTGCCGGAGCGCACGCGTTTCATGAAGGGACTGTTCGCGTGGGTCGGCTTCAAGCAGACCGCCATCTATTACCAGCGCGAGGAGCGCCAGGCCGGCGGCACCAAGTGGAATTACTGGCGGCTGTGGAACTTCGCGATGGACGGGATTACCTCGTTCAGCTCGTTCCCGCTCAAGGTCTGGAGCTACTTCGGCTTCACGATTTCAGCCTTGGCGTTTCTCTATGCGATTGTGCTCGCGGTAAGGAAGGTGTTCCACGATGTCGACGTCCCGGGCTACACCTCCTTGATGGTGGTGTTGCTGTTCCTCGGCGGAATCCAGCTCATCACGCTCGGCATCCTGGGCGAGTACATGGGGCGCGTCTACAACGAGGTCAAAGGCCGCCCACTGTACGTGGTGCGCGAGCTGCACGGCTTCGACGGTGTGTGACTAACTAGTGTAACGTCTCATTTAATAAGTCATAGGCAAGACTTGTCATCCTGCAAGACTTGTCATGCTGAGAGTTTGTGAATTCATTTAGAAAGCGCCGGAAGGTAACCCGCGGGTGCCTCTTCTTCTGTCATCCTGAGCGAGCGTTGCGCGAGTCGAAGGACCCCGATCTTTCCGGAAGAGCATTGCGAGTATCTCTGCATATAAAGATCCGGGGTCCCTCGACTCGCAGACTCGCTCGGGATGACAGAAGAAGAGAGCTTCACCCAAAAATTCTGCGATTTTACAGGACCCTGCGGAACAGGTCCGGATAGATCACGACCAGCCCGTCGCGGTCGACTTCGATGTCGCGCGTAAAGTCACTGTCCAACGACTCGTAGCGATAGCGCCGGTCGGACTCGAGACACGTATAGCACTGCCGGTCGGTCGTAACGGTGAGCCCGGGCAATCGAACATATACCACGAGAATCTCCCCGGACTGCCCGGTTTGCAGATGCAACCGGCGAATAGGCAGTGTGTTAGTGAATGGGGTGATCGAGATGTCGATATCAATAGCGCCTGCGAGTTGTGGCATCGGCGTCCCTGACCCGCCGACCCAGTTCCCGGCGCCATCGCTTGCGAGTTCGAGCGCGTCACCCCCGCCGATCTGAGCAATCTCGGCCTTTCTTACCCGCCATGATTCGTCACAGAGGATCCGGTACCGGGCGGCGAAAACCTCATCTTCGGCCGTACCGAGGATAGCGGCGTCTGCGACAATCTCGTCAGGACCTTCGTGCAAGACAAGATGCTCGATGCCCTTGCCCGACCAGTCGTGCCATCGCACTATGATTTTCCTGCTCATGCCGCGTAACTCTCAGACTATTACGACGTCACGCGACGCACTATTTCTCGTGCAGCATCGATTCGACCTTCGGCAGCGCCGGCTCGATCTCCTGCTGATCCGTTAGCGCGCCGAGGAACGGATCCTCGCCCAGACGTTTCATCCGCGGCGGCATCGTCCTGATATTGAACTTGCGCGGTTCGAGGTCGCTTCTTAGTTCGTTCCATTTAAGCGGCGCGGATACCGGTGCGCCGGGCTGAGGACGCACCGCGAACGGCGCTGCGATCGTTTTGCCCTGTCCCAGTTGCAGATAATCGATATAAACCTTACCGTTGCGCGCGGCCGGGGTGCGCAACATGGTGGCTATATCCGGCATCCGCGCCACCACCACTCGCGCCACCGCCTCGGAGAACATCCGCGCCTGCTCATAGGTGTAACCCGTTTTCAGCCCGACCACCACGTGAATTCCGGCCTGCCCCGAGGTCTTCACATATGGTCGCATCCCGGCATTCCGCAGCACAGCGGCGGTTTCCTGTGCGACTCGCACGGCGTGAGTTGTGGTCGAACCCTTGGGATCGATATCGAACAATAGCCAGTCGGGACTGCCGAGGTTCGGCACCCGCGATGACCAGATATGGATCGGGATCGCGCCCATGTTGGCGATGTATTTGAGCGCCTCGGCGCTCTCCAGAATGAAGTAGGAAATCTCGCGTTGGGAATCCTCGGAATAGACCTTCACGCGGCGGATCCACTGCGGCACGTAACCCGGCGCGTCTTTCTGGAAAAAGCTCTTGCCCTCGATACCGTCTGGATAGCGCGTCAGCATCACCGGGCGATCTTTCAAGTAGGGCAGCATCCACGGCGCGATAGTCTCGTAGTATTCAATCAAGTCACCCTTGGTATAACCCTCCGCCGGCCAGAAAACCTTGTCCGCGTGCGTGATTTGCACGGGATGCGATTCGTGAATGGCGGGTTTCACCTGCAACTGTTTTCCCCTCTCCTTGGACAACGAGAGGGTTGGGGGGACGTCATTGTGGCTTTCACGATTCAGACCCTCGAATTCCGACCTCTCCCGCCGCTCGCGAGGCTTCGCGGCGACCTCTCTTTGCGTGAGGAGAGGTGAAGACACGCTTGCGTCAAAATCGTCTGCCGCCTCGGCGCCTGGTGCGCCCGGGCCCTGATATGCACATTGGGCCGGATCCGCGTCGGCCACCAGGCCGAGGAAGCTTGGATTGCGCAGCACGCCGTCTTCGGTCCATTCAGTGAATCGCACCTCGCATACCAACTCCGGCTTGCAGAAATGCGCGCCGGCTGGAATAACCGGTTCGCCCTCGCGGCGTCGCCGAAATGGCGACGCGTCGATCGCGCGCTCGCGCAGCTTCGCGGCGATCGTGCGCAACCGCTCGTCGTCAAAGCCGGTGCCGACGCGCCCCACGAAGCGCAGCACGCCCGGCGCCTCGTACTGGCCGGCCAGCAGCGCGCCGAAATGCGTGCGCGACCCGCCCGGCTCGGTCCATCCACCGATAACGAACTGCCCGACGCGCGGGCACTTGATTTTGAGCCATCCGCCTCCGCGGCCGGCCTGGTACGGCGAGTTCACGCGCTTGGCGATCACGCCCTCCAGCCCGAGCTCGGCGACCGCGTCGTAAAACGCGCGCCCATCGCCGGTGTGAAAGTCCGAATAGCGGAGCAGTCCCTCGTCCCGAATCATTCGGCGCAGCAAATCCTTGCGTGTTTCGAGAGCGAGGCCGCGGAGATCGAAGCGATCGAAGGCCAATAGATCGAAAACGTAGTACGGAGCCGGATGAGCGAGCGCCATCGCCGCGATCTGGCCGCGATCGTGCGCCTGGATACGCCTCTGCAAGGCCTGAAAGCTCGGCCGTCCGTCGGGATCGAACCCGATAATCTCACCGTCGAGCACGAAGCGCGCAAACGGCAGTTTGCTGAGCGCGAGCACGACTTCGGGATAGTTGGCGGTGGCCTCTAGACCGCTGCGGCCGAAAATCCGCACCGCGCTGCCGTCGCGGATCGCGAGCGCGCGCACGCCGTCGTATTTGATCTCGTATAGCCACTCGGCGCCCTCGACCAGCTCGTTTACCAGTCTCGCGAGCGCGAATGGGAATTGCGCGGGCGCAAGCGGCCCCTTGAGTTGTGGCGCGCGCAGCCTCTGGAGTTCGGCGACGATGCCCGTAGCGAGGCCGGATGCGCCCGGCAGCTCCTGGAGCATGAGACCGGATAGCACCGAGCGCGGCCGGCTTTCCACGATATCGATATCGGCCGAGGCAAATCCGTCGTGGCGCTTGATCAGCAGCCACTGGGATTTTTCGTTACCGGCCTGACGTGAGTGCGGATTGCGCCCGCTCGTCCGCACCATCGCGTAGCCGCCCCTCAGCTTGAATCCGAACAGCTCGATATCGAGCTTGCCCGCGCGCACGGCGCCGGCCACGTCGTCCGGCGGATCGGTCACGCGGTACACGCCGCGGTCCCACACGATCACCTCGCCGGCGCCATAGTTGCCCTCAGGGATGATGCCTTCGAAGTCGCCGTACTCGATCGGATGGTCCTCGACCATTACGGCGAGCCGTTTGTCCGCGGGATTGAGCGACGGTCCCTTGGGAATTGCCCACGAGCGGAGCACACCTTCCATCTCGAGACGGAAATCGTAATGGAGCCTGGTGGCCGCGTGCTTCTGCACGACGAACATCCCGCCGCTCCGGCCTCCCACCCGAGGCGATTCGCCAAATGGCTCGGGCGTGCGCTCGGCGCTGCGTTTGCGCCGGTATTCTTCGAGCGGCATTGTTTTCGCCCCGTCTTCGCCAGGCGGTTTTTTTGTCCGGATCGCTATGGCCTCCGCCGCGACCCTACCGCTAAGCTGGGATTATCGGGAGGTTCTTCAGATGGCATCACGTCCCGTCGGCAACGGCAACATCTCCTTTGGCCTGGTTTCGATTCCTGTGCGCCTGTTCCCGGCGACACGCTCGAAAGCGGTTAGCTTCAACCTGCTGCACGCCAAGGACTTAAGCCGTATCCAGCAGAAAATCTACTGTCCGGTCGACGACGCGATTATTGACCGCAGCGAACTGGTGCGCGGCTACGAGGTCGCCAAGGGCCGGTACGTCACTTTCACCGACGAAGAGTTGAAAGCTCTCGAAACGCACAGCGGCGAACATTCGATCGAGATCACCGAGTTCGTCCCGCTTGAGCAGATCGATCCGATTTATTTCGAGACCTCGTACTACCTTGGATGTGAGCAGGCCTCCGCGAAGGCCTATCGGCTGCTCACCGACGCGATGACCAAGACCGAACGCGTCGCGCTCGGACGTTTCACGCTCCGCGGCAAAGAGCACGTCGTGGTGCTGCGGCCCTATGAGAAAGGCTTGATGATGCACACGATCTACTACGCCGACGAGGTGCGTCCGATCGAAGAGATCGACCGCGCGACCAACGAGGCCGCCAAGGAGAGCGAACTGACCCTGGCCGAACGGCTGATAGGTGAGCTGACCAGCAAGAAAATCGATCTCTCGAACTACCACGACACTTTCCGCGAGAAGGTCGAAGAGGCGGCGCAGCAGAAGATCGCCGGCCAGCAGGTGACCGAGGCGCACGAAGAGCCGCGTCGCGGCCAGGTGATCGATCTGATGGCGGCGCTCAAGGCCTCGCTCGAAAAGCGTGGCGCAGCCAGCGCGGCGAGCGCCCAGGAGCGTGGCACTGACCGCAAGACTGACCGCGATGCCCAGCCCGCCGCCGAAGCCAGCGCCGAGGCCGCCGGCGAAGCCGAGGCGGCCAAGGCGACGGGCACCGGCGGCGCCAAGGCGCACGCCCGCGCAGGGCGCGCGGGCGGCGGCGAGCGCCGCCGCGCCGGAGGCAAGAAGTAGCACGACGGGGATGCCCGGCGAGGCCTCGCCGGGCATCCCCGTCGTGCGCATCTGCGCGTCGCGGCCCGACGGGCCGCAACGCGGCTTGGTCGCGGCGATCGCCGCGACCTGAAGATCGAGCGGCGGGGGCCGCGCGCCTGAAGGCGCGCGACCCCCGCCGCTCTCCGCAATGCCGCTGCGCTCGTGGCGGCAAGAATCAGTGAATACGAGACGTGTCCTGCACGACCAGTTCGTGCAGAGCTTCGCGCTTGAAAATTCCGGCCACCGCCCGCGTCAGCGCCACCGACAGAACCTCGCTCGGCCGATCGTAGATCGGAACGTCGTCGCCCATCCCGCTGCCATTGTCGGCGGGCGGATCGTTGTAGGTTGCGCCGCTCTCGCCCTGCCAGAAGGCTACGTTGAACGGAGACTTGTAGATGGTCACGTCGAGGGCGACGTCGGCGGTAGTGAACCAGCCCGGGCCCGCGCTGGGCGGCGCGTTGACATCCGTACCAGTATGCTTGTTCACCCAGCATCGGGTGACCCTGCTCGCCAGGACGTAATCCTCGTTGGTCTCCTTGAGCGCGGCTTCCAACGTATCGTTGGAGGCCGTCGCCAGCATCCCGGCCTCGTCGGCCGCGCGCACGATCGCGCCCTGCACGATTGGCCCGAGCGGCGAGCTATACACGCGCTGCACCACTGCGCCGTCGGGCCCCAGCATCACGCCGGTTGCGGGATTGCCGTCGGCGGGCGCATGGCTCTGGCCGCCGGCGTCCTTGAAATCGCGAGCGTCGACCGGCATCAGCACCAGGATTCGGCGCCGCGGGTAGCTATTCTGATAGCCCTTAACCTGGAACGGGAAGTAGGAGAGCGTCTCTATCGCGGTGGGCGGTTCCGCGGCGATTTCCTGCTGAACGGTGGTCGCGCACGCGGCCACGAGCGCCGCCGCCATCGCCGCCAGCGCGGCGGCGAGCAGTTTCGAACCAGCGGCGCGCAGCTTCACGACGCTCCTCAACTCGGCCCGCTCAACTCTGCGCGGCTTGTGCGCGTTCGCGAAAAATAAAGAGTGTCCCTCCTACTTCGACGCGGTCGCCGCTGCGTAACGCCTGGCGGCCCGTCACCGGGCGGCGGTTGATCAACACCTGCCCGCCGCCGGCCGGGCTGACGACGAAGTCGCGCCCCTCGCGCCGGATGATCGCGTGATGGGCCAGCACAGCCTGATCGCCAAAGAGGCCGATATCGCTCTCCTCGGCGCGTCCGATGATCGTGACCGGCTTGGTCAGCGGATATTCGCGTCCCTCGCGCGCGTTGCGGCTCTGGCTGCGGATCACCATCAGCCAGCCGCGCTTAAGCAACTCGCCGACCAGTCCGATGAAAAATCCGATCAGCATGCCGAGCACGATGATCGCGATCGCGCGTCCGAAGAATTGCGGAAAAGTGGTGGTCAGGGTCTGATAGCAGAGGCCGCCCAGCGCGCCGCCGATAAGCCCGCCGAGCGCGCCGTTGCGCTTGCGCGCGGCCGATCCCGACGCCCATCCGACGCCCAACCCTACCGCCACTCCCAGGAGGGCCCATCCGACTACGCGCCCGACAAAGCCGTGCAGAATGTCGAACAGGATCTCTCCGCCAATCAGCCCCGCGGCGCCGCCGATCGCGCCGAAGATCGCGCCGCTCTTGATCCCGCGCAGCGCCTGGCGCCATTGGCCCACGCTGAGCGCCTCGATCGACGCGAGAAAGGCGCAGATGAACAGTCCGATGACCAGGCCCGTCGCCGCGTCGCGCACAAGATAGTTGCGGATGCCGGCCACCGACTCCTGCACGCCCCAGGCCGCGAATCCGCCCAGGCCGCCCGCGGCGGCGTAAAAGAGAAGCTTTTCCTGAGAGACGTTACTCGCCATAGCGGGTCCGGTCACAAAGCATGGCGCGTGGCGCTGATGCGTTCAAGCGCGCCGCGTGGATTGATGCTGAATATAGATGCTGAGCGTATTGGATAACCGCGAAAGTATTGGATAACTGCAAGCGTACAGGAACTAGCCGCAAGTGTATTGGATCAGTTGTGTGAAACCGATACGCGGCGACCGCGGTTCCGCTCTGCCGGCAAGGCTCAATTAGTGACGGTGTTCCAGGTACCGCTCTCGCCGGTAGGCGTGGAAAAGAAAGTGCCGTTAAGCTGATCGGAAGTGCGCCGGCCGTCGAAGTTCAACGTCTTGGCGCCGTATGGCACCTGGAAGACGACGTGGTTGCCGCGAATAAAGCCCTGGATCGGCGTGGCGCCGTAGCCGGCCTCATGAATCACCATCTCTCCGTGCAGGAAGCCGTTGGGCTGCGGGCGCAACCGCAACTCCACCGGGATGTTGGTCGCCCCCGCCAGCCCGTCGATACGTCCGGTGGCGAGCGTCGGAACGTCGATCGCTCCGGTGCTGCCGCCGCTGGCCGCGCCCGACGCGCTACCGAGCGAGGCCGGATAGGGCTGCGACGTATCCGCCAGCACGCGAAAATTCTTCTGCGCTATTTTTTGCCCGTTGAGATAAAAATCGACCGTGTACTGCCCGGGCAGAAATGCGCCGCCGGCCGAGTTACCGACCCTCCCGCTGAAGGTCGCGCTCCGCGACGACGGCGGCACGATGCGGATGTCGTCGACGCTGCCCAAGGTGTGCCCGTCAGGCGCGAGATACGCGGCGTCAACCCGGTATTGGCCGGTATCGAGATTGTAAAGCCGATTCTCGAAGGTTATGCGCCAGTTGACGAACAGCACCTTGGTCGCGTTGAAGGTCGTCGCCGGCCCCGCCAGAGGCGTGCCGGACTTCGTGCTGTTGACGAATTCGATTCCGGCTAATTGAAGGGGCTTGCGCCGGCGCGCCTCGAGCATCGCGAGGCGCTCGGCCTCGTCATGCGCCTTGGCCTTGTCCGCCGTCTCGCGCGCCCTCTCGGCTTCGTTGGCGGCCTCGGCCGCCCTCAGCGCGGTGACGTCCTGGCTGACGGCGAACGCCTGGTCGGAGATCGGCTGGTCGTTGACGTAGATACCGACCTTGTAGTTGCCCGCCGGCAATGCGCCGAGATCGGGCATTAGTGCAACTCCGCTGAAATCGGCCGTGCTCTCGCCCGGTCCCACAAACCGGCTCGCGGTGCTGGAGGCGATTTGCAGGCCCGAGGGTGAAAAGAAGCGCGCCTCGATCTTCTCGTCCTGTCCCTTGAGCCCGGCCAGGCGGTTCGCGAACGAGGCGTTCCACTGCAAATACTGGTTGTTGGCCAACTCGATATTGGTGAAGCTCGCGCGCGGCGAACTGAGCGGCGTGCCCGAGCGAGTTGAGAGTTGGAGCGTCATGCGCTGGAAATCCAGCGGATGAGTCTCGGCGGAGTTCAGGCGCTCCTGGACCTTCCAGGGCAGGCTGTCGACAAACGATTTGACGCCGAGGCGCTGCTGCAATTGCGGGTTGTTATAGACGTAGGTGGCGCCGAATGCGCCGCCGGCCACGATCCCGAAAAATGCCAACAAGGCCACCGCGCGATGCTTGCGGCGACGCCGGCGACGCTGCGGCGCGATCGCCTCGGCGACGTCGGGCGGCAGCGCGAGGCCGGCGGTGCCGCCGTGCGAGCTGACCCCCGGCGCTCCGCGGCTTTCGCCCAGGCCCTTGCCGTAGAGCAGCATGTCGCGGAAATCCTGGATGCTCGCGGGGCGCGCGTCGGCCTGGTAGGCGAGCGCGTGATCGATTGCGCCCGCGAGGTTGGTCGAGACCTCAGGGCGCAGGTCGCGTATCGGGGGAAAGCTGAAGGGCGGAAATTTCTCGGGGTCGCGTCCGGTGAGGACGTAGTGTAGCGTCGCACCGAGCGAATAGATGTCGCTCCGCGGATCGACCACGCCCTGGTATTGCTCGGGCGGCGCGAAGCCGAGCGTGCCGATCATCGTGCCTTTGCGCGCGCTCTTGAACAGCCGCGCGATGCCGAAGTCGACCAGCACCACCCGCCCCTTGGGCGTCAGCATCACGTTCGACGGCTTCATGTCACGGTAGACCACGGGCGGCGTGGAACCGTGCAGATAGGCGAGCACGTCGCAAAGCTGCCGCGCGATGTCGATTATCAGGCCTTCGGGCAGCGGGCCGCCGCGCGCCGCAATCTCTTCTTCGAGGTTGCGGCCCTCGACGTACTCCATAACCAGGTAGTGGCGGTTTTGATCGTCGAAGCGGTCGCTGATCGCGGGGATGGCGGCGTGCTTGAGCTGCGCGAGCGTGTCGGCTTCGCGGGCGAAGTAATCGTTGGCTTCGATCCGCTGCTGCTGGTCGATGAAGTGGTCGACCATCTCCTTGACCGCGCAGGGGCGGTTGGCCAGGCGATGGTCATGCGCCAGGTAGACCATCCCCATCCCGCCGCCGCCCAGCAGGCGCTCGATCTCGTAGCGATTTTGTAAAACCGTGCCGGAGGTGAGCGGCTCGTTAGACAGAGCGCCGGATGTGCCCGTATTCGCCATCAGTCAGCAAACACAACAATAACCGTGACGTTATCTGTTCCACCCCCCGCATTCGCAGCCACCACCAGTTCGCGCGCCGCCGCATACGGATCGTCATGGCGGCGCAGGACTTCGCCTATAGTCTTGTCCTCGACATGAGCAGTCAGCCCGTCGCTGCATAGCATCACGCGGTCGCCGCGCTTGAGCCGAAGCGGCATCCCCTCGGCGCCGGCCGGTCCGGTCTGGCGCGCGCCGAGGGAGCGCGTGATCACGTTTTTGTGTTCGTGATGGCGCGCCTCTTCGGGCGTGATCTGGCCGATTTCAATAAGCCGCTGCACTAGAGAATGATCGCGGGTCAATTGGCGGAGGCCCGAAGCGTCGGACAAGTAGACTCTGCTGTCGCCAACCCATGCCACAGCTCCTTCCGGCGGCACGATAAGCACCGCCACGGCGGTCGAGCCCATGCCGCGGGACTCGGGATGCGCCGCCTGGTAGTCGATGATCTTGCGGTTGGCCTCCTCGAGCGCCGCCGTTAACAGTTGACTCGGATTTTGGGCTTCCGCGCTGCCGAGCCCGCTATCAACATAGTTACGAATCGCGCCGACAGCAATTGCGCTGGCGACCTCGCCCGCTTCCGCACCGCCCATCCCGTCGGCGACCACGTAGAGATAGTTCTCGGACGGATCGACCAGGCTCTGGCGCACAAACTCGACCGCCATCGCCGCGTCTTCGTTATGCTCGCGGACCATCCCGACGTCGGTCATCGCGGCGGCGCGAATCCGTATCGTCGCATTCAGCCTGACCAGCTCCGCCTTGAGCGCATCCACGGTCGGCCATCGCCCCTGCGGATCGAACAGCAGCGCGCGGCGCACCACCTGTTCCAGTTCGGGCGAGACCACGTGCGGCGGATAGAAACGCACGGGACCCGCCTCTTCGCGCCAGCTCTCGGATTCGAGCCGTTCGCCCGTAAGACAACTGTACAGCAGCGCACCAATCGAGAACACGTCCGCGCGTTTGTCGACGCGTTTGCCGCGATAAACCTCGGGCGCGGTGTAACCGTCGTTGGGAATTGGATCGGTCTGAAGCTCGTTGTCGTTGCTGACGTAGTCGAGTCCCAGGAGCTTCACTCGTCCGCCGGGACCATACGCGATCGATTGCGGGCAGATGTCGTTGAGGCGCAGGCCGCGCCGATTCAGGAACGACACCGCCTGGCAAACCTGGATTGCGATTCCGACCGCCTCGCCCTCGCTCATCTTGAGTCCGCCGCGGCGCTGCGAAAGCAGGGCGAGCGGCTCGTCGGGATAGACCAGGTACACGCGCCCGTCGTCGGCGAAGCCCTCGGTCGCGCGCTGGAAGGCCGGATGGTTGACGGTGAGCGAAAGCGCGAGTACGCGCCCGAACAGATCGCCCAGGTCTTGCACATTTTCGCGTGAATTTTCGCGCGAGTCGTCGCGCACCTCGCTCTCTTTAGCGGCGCTCTCGCTCGCCGCGGCTTGGGGAGCGGGCGGCGACGCGGCCGATGACTCATGATGCGTCGCCGGCGCGGATTCGCTACGCGCCATCGTTTCATCCAAGGTCAGCGGCTCGGTCGCGCCCGAGGCCCGCGCGCCTGCGGCCGGCGCCGGCGCGACCTCGTTATGCCCACCCTCGTTGACGGCTGCTGCAGTCTCTTGCGCATCAGGCGCGGCAGCGGCCGGCTGGGGCGCGACGCTGGCGCCGTTGGAGCCTGCACGCGCGGCTACCTCCGATGCGCTCTCGACGCCGGCCGCAGTAGCGCTCGCGGCAGTGGTTGTATCGGCGGGCGATGGCGCGGCGGGACGTTTCAGTACGGCGGTCTTGGCATGCGGCCCGGACGGATCTTCGTGCGGCGACGCTTGGTTGCCCGACGAGCCGGCCGGCGCTTCCTCGTGCGCGCTCTCAGCGTGCGCGCTCTCGGCGGGCGTCGGGCGTGGCCGCTCACGCAACTGCACGCGCTCGGGACCGGCGCCATTGCGCGTCCGCTCGGCCCGATAGCGATTTTCCATCGTCGAGCGGCCGATCACCTCGACGATCCGGAATTCGTCACGCACTAAAGCACCCGGCTCCAGCGCCGCGATCGCGTATTCGACCCTGGGCGCGGCTGACTTTGCCAGTCCCTGGCCGCAGCGGTCACAAAATCTGGCGTCGTCGGCAGCCGCCTGACCGCACTCGGGGCACGTTATCATCACACTTGGCCCTTGGGCGTTTAGCCCTTTCGAAACTCCAGTTTAGCACTGCCGAACACCACTTGGTCGCGATCCTTGAGCTTGTAGAGTTGATCGCGTCCGAGCCGCCCGCGGCCGGTGATGTAGGTGCCGTTGAGGCTCCCAAGATCGCGGATGAAATACTCCGTGCCGTGCTTGATGATCTCGGCATGGCGGCGCGACACGCGATCGGCGATGCCCTTGAGCTGGCCGAGATCGATATCGGGCTCCTCCCCGCCGAGCGCGCGTCCGACAATCGTGCGGCTCTGTATCAACCCGAAACGCGGCGCGCTGCCGCTCGCGATTAACCATGCGCCCGCTTCGGTTTGCGCATTCGAGGTCATCGGCGCGGCACCGTTTTGCGCGCCCTTCTTACCGATCGCGGGCCTCGCCCCGGAAGGCATGCTCGAAGAACCAATGTTCGAAGAAGACATGCTCGAAGATGCGACCGACGGCTTGCCCGCCGGCGCCGCGGCCTTTGATGACCCCGCATTTGTACCCGAGGGAACATTTTGAGCGCGCACGTTTTTCGAGATCGATTCGCTCTTCGAGGGTGCGGCGACTGGCGCCGCCTGCGCCACCGCCTTGGCCTTGCCAGTCAAGTCCTGCGTCTTCGCGGTGGAGGAGACAGAAGGGACTTCAGCCGGTCTCGTGAACAGCGATTGTTGTGCTTCTATTTTCGCCGCCGCCCGCTGCGCCATCGCCCGCGCCGACCGCGCCAACGACTTCACCTTGGCAACGCCCGCCGCCGTGCTCGACGTGAGTGTCGGCGGCGCTGCCAATCGTGACGGAGCGGGAGGCGCGGCGGAGATAGGTCCGGCGGATCCGGCAAGCCCAGCACTTCGGGACTTTCCGGACTCGCCGGTAGCTCCGGAACTGCCGGCAGATTCGGCAGGTGCCGCAAATCCGGAAGCTCCAGGGCGGCTCAAAACCACCGTCGGCATATTCGTGAGCGACGGATTCGCGGACGCGCCCCCGCTGCCCACGGATGGCGTCGCGCCAAGACGCCTGCCGCTTGCGGGGGGCGGCTGAACGCTCAAACCCGGCGAGCCCACTGATTGCGGGCGGTCGAGCACCACGGTCCGCATCGAGGCGATCGGCGAGGCATTGCCGGCGCTGGAACCCAGCACGCCCGAGGCCTTGGGCTCGGGACCGGGGTCGGGCAGCGCATGCATCATGTCGCGCGCCGAGGCCGGGCGTTTTTCAACGTCCTTGTCGAGCGCGCGCATCACGACCTCGGCGGTCTTCATCGAAACCTCGGGGCTCAGATCGCGCAGCGGCGGAAAGCTGAACGGCGGCTCGAGCTGCGGGTCGCGGCCGCTCAGCAGATGATGCATCGTGGCGGCCAGCGAATACAGGTCCGAGCGCCGCTCGACCTTGCCCATGTACTGCTCGGGCGGCGCGTAGCCGACCGAGCCGATTTGCGTGCCGCGGCCGCCCGGCGGCAGGAAGCGTGCGATGCCAAAATCGATCAGCATCGCACGGCCATCCTTGTCGATCATGATGTTGCCGGGCTTGAGGTCGCGATAGATGATCGGCGGCGTCTGGCTGTGCAGAAAACTGAGCACGTCGAGCATCTGGCGCGCCCACCGCAGCACCCGCGTCTCGGGCAACTTGCCCTTGGGCCCCAGCTTGTCGAGCATGCCCTGCAAATCGCCGCCCGCCACGAACTCCATCACGAGGTAGTGGCGGTTGTTCTCGGCGAAGTAGTCGATGACGTTGGGGATGCCCGGATGCGCGAGCGCGGCAAGCACGCGGGCCTCGCGTGCGAAGTCCTCGATCGCCTTCTTCTCCGCGATCCCGTCGCCGATAATCATTTCCTTGGCGGCGACGGGCCGGTTGGCCAGCCGCGTGTCGTTGGCGAGATAGACCCGTCCCATCCCGCCCTGGCCGAGCACCTTGTGCACGCGGTAACGGCCATCGAGCATCTGACCGGCGGAAAGCTGTTCGCCCGGTTTCATAATGACTTAAACTTATCTATCGATGCTGGCGATGCCGGCGAAGCTGGCGCCGAGACAGCAAAGGCCCGGCTCCCCAACCGGGCCTCGGTGCGGCATCTCACGCGCCCAGCCCTAGGAAACCGGCTCGACGATCAGCTTGAGAAATGTTTTGCCGATAATTATCTCGTCACCGGTCTTCAGCTCGACCGGGTTGCCAGGCATCAGGCGCGGCTGGCGATTGACATAGGTGCCGTTGAGACTGCCGATATCCTCGACCGTGATTTTGCCGGCCTCGAAGCGGATCAGCGCGTGCTTGCGTGAGATCTTGGCCTCGGGATCGTCCTGATCGAGGTCGACCTCGGGAAATGCGCCGGTCTCGGGATCCCATCGACCGACGAGGTTGTTGCCGTCCTCGAGCGGGAACTCCTGGCCCTTGCGTCCGCCGCGTACGACTTGCAGCTTGGCGCGAGCCGTCGCTCCTGCCGCCGCGGCCGGCGCCTCAGCGGCCGGCGCGGCAGCCGCTGCCGCGGCGTTCGCCTCGGCGGGCGGCTTGATTTCGCCGGTCGGCGTTTCGGACGGAGGCGGTGTCGCCGGAGCCTCGGCCGGCGCTTCAGCCGCGGCTTCGGCCGGAGCGGGATGCGCGGCAGCTTCGGGCGCGGCAGCCCCGCCACTCTCGCCCGCCTGCGCCGGGGCCGCAGCGTTCAGCTTCGCGCCGCATCCGTCGCAGTAGTCAAGCCCATCGATATTTTCGTAGCCGCACTCGCTGCACTTGATCATCTTCTCAGCACCTCACTGGCCGGCTTCACGGCGTCGCCATCTTAGACCGACTCCATGGGGAGATTTAATAGTTATCCCTGGTCGGGTTTGGAAAAATCCTTCAGAGCGTCCGGATCGAGCATCTGGGTTTTGCGCACTACGGCCTGAGCCTGCAACAGCGTGGTCTTGGCCGCCTTGGTCTGCAGCGTCTGGGTTTTCTTGACCTGGTCCATCAGGCCGACCAGCGCCTGCGTCGCCTTGACGTTGCCCAGGCGCTGGGTGCCCTGGATCGCATTGCTCAAAAGACGCGTCGCGCGATCCACGTTGCCCGCCTTGAGCTCTTCTTCGGCGCGCGACTGCATCTTGGCGATCGAGACCTGGTCAACCAGGTTCATCACGCGCCCGTTGACCTTGCCGGTGAGCGTGCGGTCGAGCGTGTACTCGACAGTGAGGTCGCGGCCCAGGCTCTGTTCGCCGACGCCCGGCACCTCGTAGCGGAGGTTCGATTGCAGGATGCGCACCGGTCCGGGCTTGCGCGGCGGCAGCACGAGGGTCAGCAGCACGGAGCCGGGCACGCCGGCTTCGAGGTCGCCGATCTCGTAACTGATATGGCGGTCATCGCCGACCAGCGGCGCGCCGAGAGAGTAAATTTCGGGACTGGCGCGAAAGGCCTCGCGCACCTGCACGCCTTGCGCGAGTGTGACTTCTATTCGTCCGTTGCGCACGCTGACCGCGCGCAGGCCCGCCAGCTCGTCTTCGAAGATGCCGGGAATTTCCGCCGGGTCGCCGATGAAGTGATACTTGCCGTGCGAATCCTGCGAGATCCGCATCAGCAGCTTCTCGTTGAACTCAACGCCCACGCCCATCGCGGAGAACGACATCTGATCGCGGTTCTGATTGGCGAGATCGATGCACGCGGTCTCCTCGTAGGTCTGCCCGTCGGTGAGCACCAGGACGCGGTTGAGCCGGTTGGGCGCGAGATTTTTCTTGACCTCATCGATCGCCGCGCGCATCCCTAACGCCATCTGGGTGCCGCCGCCGATCTCGAGCAGATCGATATCTTCGATCGCGCGCCGCACGGCACCCTTGTCGTGGATCTCGTCGGAGCCGACGATCACCTTGGCGCGATCGGCGAAGGCGACGATCGCAACCTTGTCCTCGGGCGCCACGTTCTCGGCAAGAAATTTGACCGCCTCGATCACGAATTCCAGCCGCCGCTCATCGTACATCGAACCCGAGCGGTCGATTACCAGGCCCAGGTTCAATGGCAGCCGCGAGCCGCCGCCTGCGCCGCCGGTGCCTTGCGCGATCGCTTCCAGCAACACATACAGAACGAAATTTTCCGCGCTGGAAAGCACATACTCGCGGCTCGCGAGCGTTTCGAAGCTAAGAGGTTCTGCCATTTAAGATGCTCTCCAGCACAAATTGTAAGTGTAAGCGCGATGCTATGGCAACTGAAAAACTGTTGCCTTAAGCCGCTGGCACCAGCACCAGTTCAGGACTCGCCCGCGCAGCGGTTTATTCCGCCGGCATCCTTGAGCCGCGCGGCCGCTTGACGATGTGCTTATCCCCCCGAAGCAGTGCCTCCCGTAGTTTATACGGCGGGGGCATGGCATGGATACAAGTTAGGATCGATACAAGTTTGCGTCGATACAAGTTTCGCATCGACACAGGTTTGTGCAGAAGACCTGGACACAAAAAATCGCTCCGCGTCGATCCTTCAGTTCGACAAGCTTCATTCAGCAACCTCCGTTCACGATGACGGCGAAAAGGCCCCTGCCGTCTCCTCAACGTCAGCGAAGGATCTCCGCGAAGCGATGGATCTCCTTCCCCGCATTTTGTCGACACCGCAAAAACGTGCGGAGGGAAATAAAGAATGAGCGGCTTGGCGGGCGCCTTTCCGACCCGATTGGACCGCGCGCTTTCTCTATGTCTGTCTCGATGTCCGTTTTTGGCACTTGTCGGATGTTTATTAACTCCTGTTGAGGGTTTATCCACCCCTGTTGAGTGTTTATTCCCTATGGGCAGATGCATTGCACTTCAGCGAGGGATATACTAACGAACAGGTCGGGATGGCATCCAAGGTCCAGGTGCCTGCGGTGGCGACAACGCCGGGGGTCGCGTGCTTTTTAACTGAAAATGTGAAAAGCACTGCGCTGGTGATGCCAAAGTATGATGCATGCGAGACCTACGCTGCGGTGGTTGTGCGGACGGAGGAGGGGACGAAGATGATTTTCGGTCTCGGGGGACCTCAAGCCGCGCGTACTCCGCTTCGAACTGCCGATCGAGGTTATATTTAGTACAAAGGTCGCGCGCCGAAGACTTTCGACCGCGTGCCACAAACCATATCGCCTCGCGCTGAGCAACAAATGAAATCCAAAGCCTGCCGCCCGGCGTGCCGCGTCCTGGCGGAAAGGGATTGAACTTCCGCGGTAACCCATCATGTTGTCATCATTGGACCATAACTATCTTCAAAGCCTGGTCGAAAGCTCCCCCGACATCATCATCGCAGTCGACCGTGACGGCACGATCATTTTCTACAACGACGGAGCGCGCAAAAATCTGCACTACTCCGCCGAGGAAATCGTCGGCCAGAAAATCACCACCATCTACCCCTCGCTCGAGGAAGCGCGCCGCGTAATGAAGGCGATGCGCGCCGCCAGCGAGGATTCGGGGCGCATCTCCAACTTCGAGACCGTGCTCCGCTGCAAGGCGGGCGAGCTGATCCCGGTCGCGATCTCGGGCTCGATTATCTACGAGAAGGACGGGACCGTGGCCGGTTCCATCGGCTTCGCCCGCGACATCCGCATGATGCGCCATCGGGAGCAGCTCGCGACGGCCGGGGAAATCGCGGTCAGCCTCGCGCACGAGATCTACAATCCGCTGGAAGCCATCACCAACAACCTCGACCTGCTCGCGCGTTGCGTCGAGGCCCATCTCTCCGACGCCGAACTGGTGGTCGAGCACGAGCGGCTCGATTCGATCCGCACCGGTATCCGGCGCGTACAAGGCATCGTGCGACGGCTCGACGAAATGACTCGCAAGGGGATCTACATCACCCGCGACTACCTGGCGGGCAAAAAGATGGCCGATCTCGCGCCCAGCGGTGCCGAGGCCGAAGAGCGCTCGACGGTGTCCGACGCGTCTAGGAACGGATGCGACTGGCCGCTGGCCGGTATGTCGGTGCTGGTGCTCGACGACGACCTCTCGGTCGTGAGCTCGCTCGCCGACGTGCTACGCGCCGAGCGTTGCCAGGTCTACACGGCGATCCGTCCCAGCACCGCCTTCGGCATCCTGCGAAACGTGCGCGTCGACGCGGTCATCTCCGACGTCGTGATGCCCGAAATGGACGGCTACGAGTTCTACACTCGCGTGAAGGAAGAGATGCCGCATCTGCCGGTCATCCTTATGACCGCGTACAACTACGACCGCGACCACATCCTGATGCGCAGCCGGCTGAAAGGGCTGGAGGGCGCGCTGTTCAAGAAGCCGATCAACCCCGCCAAGCTGCGAGACCTGCTGATCCGCGCGCGCCAGAAGGGAGTCACGCAGCCCGCCAAAGCGCTCCCGTTTACCTAAGCAGGCCGCTTTCAGAGCCACGCAGAGAGGGCCACTCGCGAGCGGCGCCTACAACGGAAGTATTCGCTTTCTGATGTAGGGCCGCTCGTGAACGGCCCTTCTTCACTACGCCTACTGCGTGATCGCAAGAAACGCGGGGAAGCTGGCTGGATTGGCCGGGCTCTCGGTATTGAAGGTGCCGATCGAACTAAGCGCTCCCGCCGCGCCTACCTGATAACCCAGGACCTGGCCGGTGGCATTGTTTGCCACGTAGACGAAACTCCCAGTGGGGTCGCTGACGATTCCCTCCGGCCCGCTCAGCCCGCCGGTCGCGCTCTGCAGCGACAGTACTCCGGTGCTCACGATAAAATCCGAAACGGTGTTGATCGTTCCGTTGGTCGCGTAGAGGAAGAGCGCCGCCGCGTTGTCGGCGAGCGCAAGGTCAAACGTCTTGCGAGTAAGGGCCGCGGTCGGGTAGTTGGCCAAAAAAGTCAGCGCATTGCCCGCGCCGACCGAAAATGCCGACACCACGCCGCCTGCACGGTCGGCAACGTAGACAAAATTGCCCGTTGGATCGACCACGATTCCCAGCGGCTGTCCGGGACCGGCCGTCCCCAGGCTCGCCACAGTGTTGACCAGCGCCAGCGTTCCACCGGCCGTGATACGCAGCGAGATCACCAAGCCGGAACCGAAATCCGCGACGTACATCGCGCCCCCGCCCGGCGCCGCCGCGATTCCCATCGGCTGCACGACGATGCCGGCGTCGATGAACGAGCCATTGGAGACGAGCGTGCCGCTGGAGCCAATCGAGTACTGCGAGATCGAGGCCCCGGCGCCGTCGGTGACGTACAGAAAGCTGCCAGACGAATCGATCGCGATCCGTTGCGGCGAACTGGCCGCGCCGTCGCTCACCGAGCCGATCCCGGCCAGTGCGCCAGTGGAGGTGTCGACGCTAAACTCGCGGATAAGATGATCGGCCGAGTTGGCGACGTAAAGAAAGCCGTTGGAGGAGCTCAGCGCAAGCCCGGTGGGCCCCGACGCCGGGCCTACCGCCGTTGTACCGATTAGTGTGAGCGCGCCGCTGGTCAGGTCGCGGCTGAATTCGCTGAGCTTGGCGTCGCCATTGTTGGTCGCGAACACCAGCCCTTGCGTTGGGGTAGCGGTCGGTCCCGCGCTCGCGGTCGAACTCGACGTGGGACTGGGCGTCGGCGTCACCTCGGTGCCGGTGAGAAAGCCCTGATGACCGCAGGACGCGCTCAAGACCACGAGCAGCAGCACGCCGAGCCATCCGGCGACCGCGGCCGCCCCAAGCGCTCTCCCAAGCCTTCGCACCTCTACCCCTTGTCCTCGCTCCACATGTTGGCGAATACGATAGCCGACGGCTCGCGATACCGAAAATCGGCACATGAAGGGCACGCCGATGCGCCGCGGGCGGTCGTATCCGTGCGGTCCGCCCAAGTGCATCCCAGACTGTCAGCCAGCGGCCTTCATCGTCCCGGCGACGCACGCGGCGAGACTTGACAGGACCTTCCCTGTTAGACGAACGATCGGGGCGTGAATCGCTCATCCGCGGGCTCCCACCGAACTCTGTCGTGTTCCGGCTCCGCATCGGAAGGCGCCCGCTTAAACTGCGTGGCCGAACAGGCCATGCTCACGCGAGGAAGGTGACTGTCATGGCCAAAGTCGATTTCGCAAAGCTGCCCAGGTTCTCCGAACTGCCAGTCAAGAAAGGTGCGCCGCCGGATTCGTGCTGGGGCGTGTTCGGCGACGAAGATGACCTCGGATGCCTCAACTTCCTGACTCCGGAGGGCGTTATCGAGGCGGCCCGAATGGTCAAGAAGGGCAGGATTTTTCGCCTCGACACGCGATTGAATTACGCCAACCCCCCACTGTTCGAACGCAAGCCCGCCAAGCACGTGCTCTCGAGCTTCGAGTCCTACGGCCTGCTGGGCTTCGACGACATGCTCGACAACTACAACACTCAGGAGGGTGCCCAGTGGGACGGGCTCGGCCACGTCGGCAACCTGAAACATCAGGCCTTCTATAACGGCAAGACCTCCGACGACGTGAAGGCCGGCCGCCTGAGCATCCATAGCTGGGCCGACAAGTTCGTCGGCAAGGGCCACCTGGTCGACCTTTTCAAGTTCCGCGCAGACGCGGGACGGCCGGTCAATCCGCTCGAACCCGAGCGCTACTCATTGCAGGATCTGAAGGACGCGCTCAAGGCGCAGGGCAGCTCGCTCAAGCCCGGCAGCGTGCTGCTTCTGCGCACCGGGTGGATGCAGGCGTACGTCAAATCGACGCCTGCGCAGAAGACGGCGATGGCCCCGATGAACAAGCTCAAAGCCTGCGGCATCGAGGACACGCGCGAGATGGTGGCGTGGATGTGGGACAGCCGGGTCGCCGCGATCGGCACCGATTGCCCCGCGGTCGAACAGTGGCCGTGGGATTTCCGCAACGAAGGCGCTCTCCACTATCGCACGCTGTCGTTGCTGGGCCTGCCGCTGGGTGAACAGTTCGTGCTGGACGACCTCGCCACCGATTGTCATCAGGACCGTCAGTACGACTTCATGCTGGTCTCGTGTCCGCTCAATGTGGAGGGCGGAATCGCGTCGCCACCCAACGCGGTAGCGATAAAGTAGCGTTCGCTCCTCAGTTCGATTTCTGAAGAATCGGGGCGCGGCATCGCCGCGCCCCGACTCTTCGCATCTGCCTGCTCATCCATCTCCGCCCAACTGCGGCGAAGGCTTGCTTCCGCGGTCCAAGTTTGCAGCGTTGACTGACCAATCGCTAGGCGAATGCCCGCTGCGTGGGCATCACCGGCGACTATGTACGGCCAAAAAGTCGTATTTCATATAGCACTAAAGTTGCATTTTGCATGGCACCCTTCTTGCGCTTGGCTGCGCGGATACGACAGGGCGATTTTGTCTCCGAGCGTCGCAGCTGACGCCGCGGACTGGTTCGCACCAAGGAGAAAAGAATGGCCGGAGCACCAGAAAAACCCAAGATGCAGCCCACCCTGGGACTGACCGGAGTGACGGTCAACGCGATGGCGTTGATCGCGCCGGGCGCGTTTCTATGGATCACGTTTGTGGTTCAGGCGGGCTACGCCTTTCCGTCAGGCATGGCGATGTGGGCGGGGATTTTTGCCGCAATCCTGCTCGCCTATGCCACCGCATTATCTTACTCGGAGCTGGCCAAGCTCTATCCGGGCGCGGGCAGCTCGTACCTGTTCGCGGAGCGGGCCTTTCTGAACACCACTCACGCCTATCGCTTCGCCCGTATTGCGAAGTTCATAACCGGATGGGCCTCGCATCTCTACTATTGGGTGTATCCGGGCGTGATGGTCGCCACCATGGGCGTCATGATCGGCTACATCTTAGGTACTCTGGTCCCGGGGGCGATGAACGCCGGCGTGCCCGGTCCGGTATTCATGGCGCTGGTAGCGATCATTTTCTCCTTCGCCGTCTCGTATATCGCATATCGCGGCGTCAACGGATCGACGAATGTCAACCTCGCCATCAACATCATCCAGATAGCAGCGCTGCTGTTTTTCTCCGCGCTCGCGATCTCGTACCGCCTTGGCCATCCCGAAGGCTCGATGGGCTTTGCCTTGGACGGCACCAAGAAAGTCCTGCATTACGCACTCAGCGGACCCGCCCCAGCCCATCCCAGCGGCTGGTCGGTCGTTCTGCCGCACAACTTCAACTGGCTGATGCTGCAGATGACCATCGCAATCCTGCTGCTGGTGGGATTTGAGTCGATCACGGCGCTCGGAGAAGAGGCCAAGGATCCCAAGCGGGACATCCCGCGCGGCGTTCTGCTCTCGATCACGATCCAGTGCCTGTTCATGTACCTTATCGAATACTTCGCGGCGAACTACTTCATGAACAGTGCATACAGCCTCGCCGACGCGAAGGGCTCGGCCGCTCCGATCGGCGACATGATGGTGATCATCGGCAACGCGATGATGGGCGGGCATGGCCAGGGCTTCATGCTGCTTGAAGCGCTGACCGTCTTTCTCGCCCTGATCGGGACAACGCTCTCGTGCATCAATACCGGCGCGCGTGTGACCTACGCGATGGGCCGTGACGAAGAAGTGCCCGAGCACTTCGGTCTCTTGCACGGCGACAACCTGACGCCGCATCGCGCCATCTGGGCGCTGGCTACGATTTCCGCTGTGCTTGGTGCGTACGCGGCGCTGTTCTTCTTCGCGGGCGCGGCCGCGCCCGATGACAAGACGATCGCGACGCTCCCGCATAACTTGTGGTATGCGATCGGGATGAGCTCGAATGCGTCACTGTCGGCGCTGCCCAACGGCCTCGCCCTGGTGACACTGGTTTCGAACTTCGGCACCTTCATGCTCTACGGGCTGACCAACATCATCTGTATCGTGGCCTTCCGCGAGCATGACGACTTCCACGGCTTCAAGCATATGGCGGTGCCGATCTTTGGCGCGCTCGCGAACTTCGCCTGTATGGCGTTTTACATCATCGGACCTATCGAAGGCCTTGGCAGCGTCAAAGAGCCACTGATCGCAGTCGGAGTCGCAATTGTCTGGGGCATCTATGGCGCGATCTATTTCAAGCGCAATTCGCGCCGCAAGGGTAAGGCAACCGTGCTGATGGCTAAACCGGCTTAAGGAGAGAAGGAACAACCTGAGATATCAGGCGGGCGCCGGGACGTGCGAGGGGTCCCGGCGCCCGCCTTATTTTGCATTGCATTGCACTGCATATTGCTGACCGCCGAAGCGGCAGATGCCGCCCCGCTGGTCAGCATCGCGGCGCCAGATCATGGTGTAACGACGGGAAACATTGACGAATCGCAGGAACAGTGGCCGCGCTGTGGCGGCATGGAACTTGATTGGACGGCCCTGACACCTAACGTGTAGTGGCTTCTTGCGCCCGATCATCTAGCTGGCGCACTGAACAAGGGAGATGAGGTTGAACATGGGAAATCGCGGGGGACGATGGGCTGTCGGAAGCGTCGTTTCGATACTGCTCCTGACCGTCTTGATCACTTGTGAACATAACGCGTGGGCCGATAGCTCCGGCGGCGCCGCACCCGCAGCTCCGAGCACCGCTCCAGCGACCACGGCTCAGGCGGCACCCGCTCCAGCAGGCGCCGCTCCAGCAGCCCCTGCTCCGGCAGGCGCCGCTGCGAAAGCCGCCCCTTCTCCGGTCGCAGCGGCCACTCCGGTGCCGCCGCTCTCATCGCCCGCGATGACGGGGCCACTAGTGATGGCCTCGCCCAACGAAGTCAATATTCCGAAGTATCTGCCATTCCTTTCGGACTTGCCCGCTCCTATCGCCACTCTCTTCGACTTCGACGTCAATGGCGTCGTAAGTGGGCTCGGACTCTTTCAGAACCGCGCCGTAGTTGGCGACCCGTACAACCGAATCGACGTCAGCAATGCTATGGCCATCATCCAGAAGGCTGACGGCCTGATTCAATACTATGTGCAAGTGGGAGGTTATAGTTTTCCCATAGTCGGCAATCCCTATATTAACATGACGAAATCGGTAGACAGACTGTATGGGGTCCTGCCGGAAGCCTATATCAAGATCGCTCCGACCGACAGCTTTTCAATCGAAGCCGGCAATCTCCCGACGCTCTTTGGGGCTGAGTACACTTTCACTTTCGAAAACATGAATATCGAGCGCGGGCTGCTATGGAATCAGGAGAACGTCATCAATCGCGGCCTGCAGCTCAACTATACCTATGGACCGCTCGCCGCATCGGTGAGCTGGAACAATGGCTTCTACTCGCACAGCTACACTTGGGTTGACGGGTCGTTGGCATGGACGATAAATCCCCAAAATACTTTGAGCATCGTCGGCGGCGGTAATGCCGGCTTTGCGGCATCCACCAATTTCGCGACACCGCTTCTCAACAACAACGGCCAGATCTACAACGCGATCTACACATACAATGCTGCGCCGATTGTCATTACACCCTATTTCCAGGAAACCAATATCCCGTTCAACCCGGAGATCGGGGTCCGAAAATCAACCCAGACCTTAAGTGGAGCAATTCTCGCGAGTTACGCTATCACCGATATGATTTCAGTGGCCGGACGCGCCGAATATATTGGAACCACTGGGAATGAGAATTCGCCTAAGGGCAGCGCCGCAAATCTCTTGTATGGAGTCGGCAGCGACGCCTTTTCTCTGACGCTGACGCCGACTTTCCAGTACAAGCAATTTTTCTTCCGGGGTGAGGTTTCATACGTGCAAGCGAATAGCTACGCGCCTGGCGCTGTGTTCGGCAAGGAGGGCATTAATAACTCGCAGGTTCGAGGCTTGGTCGAAACCGGCGTCATATTCTAAATGACCGAGGCAGTTGAGCGCCCGATTACGAGGTAGGACCAGGCATCGATCCCCGTGTGCTGGCCGGCGGGCCGCCTGTCCCTGCGGTCCGCCGGCCCTTCAATTCATAAGTGGCGCATATTTTGAGCGGCCGTCCGATCTCCACGCAAGAACGGACGGCCGGCGTGTTATGAAATGGCTGGCGCCCTCTTTGCCCGGCGCTGAACACACGGTATCGGTTAACAGGAACGTTGCTCTCCGTTTTTTTCAAGGAGGTTTTTTTAAGCAATGGCTACGGTGAGAAAGGGGAATGGGACGACGGTGCGGCGGCGGTCGAAGAGCGCGGCCAAACAGGCTGCCGTCACGGAGCAGGAATCCAGCGGCATGCCGGCGCACAACGGCAACGGTGCGGCCGTCGCCCGGCCCGATAGCGAAATGAACATCGAAACCATACGCCTGCGCGCCTATGAGCTTTTCCTCGCGCGCGGCGCCACTCATGGCAACGATCTAGGCGACTGGCTCAACGCCGAGCGGGAATTGCGTGGCGCGCGCAATCCATGATCTGGCTATAGCCAGGCGTCGCTGCGGGATGCGCGCGCGCTCCGCGCCGCGTCCGCGCGCGCGCATAGCGCCGGGGCGGGGTCTCGTGCGGTCGCCGGGCTGAGAGTTGCATGGCCGAATCGACCGGTCCGGGCGCGGCGCGAGCTGACTTTGATCTCGCACTGCTTTCCGACCCTGGCACCGATCGGCCGGGAAATGAGGACGCCTGCGGCCACTTCATCGACGGTCCGCAGACGGCGTTGTTCGTGGTCGCCGACGGGATCGGCGGCTATGAAGGCGGCGAGATCGCCAGCCGAATGGCGGTCGATATCACGATCGACGGTTACCGCGAGAGCCCGCCCGCATGGGGCGCGGCCAAGCGTCTGCAGCGCGCCGTGCAGCGCGCCAATATCGAGATCCACAACCGCGCGCTCGTGGTGCCCGAGCTGCGCCGGATGGGCACCACGCTGACCGCGGCGGTGGTCGAGGGTGGGCGGCTTAGCGCGGCGCACGTGGGCGATTGCCGGTTGTACCTTGTGCGCCGCGGCCGTATCTCGCAGCTCACCAAGGACCACACGGTGATTGCCGAGCGCGTGCGGATGGGCCTGATGAGCGCGGCACGCGCGCGCAATCATCCCGAGCGCTCTATGCTCAATCGGTCGCTCGGCCACGAGCTGATCGTGTCGGTGGACCGACTGTCGATGCCGCTTGTGCAGAATGACCGCCTCCTGCTGTGCAGCGACGGACTTTACAACGTGCTCCAGGAGCACGAACTAGAGCATCTCCTGCGCCTCGACGAGGCGGCGGCGGCCTGCAAGGCCCTGATCGATGCGGCCAACGCGCGCGGCACCGCCGACAACCTGACCGCCGCGGTCTTTATGATGAACGGCGCGACGCCGTTCGCCGAGACTGGCGGCGGCGCGCGATGGCGCGAGTGGCTGCGGAGGCTTTTTTCGCGGCGGCGCTGAGGCCGGGATAGCGCCGCGCGGGCCTGCGAAGCGCGTTGCGGCCCTTGCCCTGCCGGTGTTAAGGTCCGCGCGCATGCCGTACCCGGATATGTTTTGCCAATGATGCGTGAGGTCAATGTTGGCGACAAGCTCGATCAGTACCTGCTGACCGAACTCATCGCGCGCAGCGGCATGGCCTCCATCTTCAAGGCCATCGATCAGATAAGCGGCGCGACCGTCGCGATCAAGGTTCCTTACCTTCAGTTCGAGAGCGACGTGGTCTTCTACGAGCGCTTCAGGCGCGAGGAGGACGTCGGCCGCCGCCTTGATCATCCCAACATCATCAAAGTGCTGACCCCGCGGCACAAAAGCCGGATGTACATCGCGATGGAGTACGTCGACGGCATATCATTGCGCGCGATTATGCGCGACGAGCGGCCGATGCGCCGCGAACGCGCGCTGGATTTCGCCCGCCAGATCTGCGACGCGATGGTTTACATGCACAGCCAGGGCGTGGTCCATCGCGACCTCAAGCCCGAAAATGTGCTCATCACGGCCGACGGCAAGGTCAAGTTGATGGACTTCGGAATTGCGCTTGACGAGTCGGCGCGCAGGCTCACATGGACGGGCCTCTCGACCACCATCGGCACGCCTGATTACATGGCGCCTGAACAGGTCAGCGGCCGTCACGGGGACGGGCGCACGGACACCTACGCGCTCGGCACGATGCTGTACGAGATGCTGACCGGCAACCTTCCGTTCGAGGGTTCCAACGTCTACGCGCTGATGCGGGCAAAGACCAGCGAGGACCCGCAGCCGCCCAACCGCTTCGTCCCCGATATCGATCCACATCTCGAGGAAATCATCCTGCACGCGATCGAGCGCCTGCCGCGCAACCGCTACCAGAGCTCCGCCGAGATGCTGGAGGACTTGAAGGACCCGGAGCGCGTGCCGCTGACCGGACGCGCGAAACGGCTCCATCCGCGCAGCCTCCAAGCCCGGCGCCTGCGGCGCGCACTGATGGTGTCTTTGTTCTTCGGCTCGCTGGCGGCTATTTTCGTCGCGCTCATCTGGCTCGCCAATCGTTATCCGGCCGCGCGGACGACGCCGGCCGGCCAGTCGTTCCGTGGGAGGTGAGATGATGGCGCGTGCAAAGCGTGCTCGTTGGCATGATCTGACGCTTCGCGCCGCGAGCGTGACGGCCGCCGCTGCAACGCTGCTGGCCACGGCGGCCAGCGCCCAGGTTCCGCTATCCGCCACTCCGGCCGACGCCCACGCGCCGGCCTCGCTCACGGCCTCGCTCAACCTGGCCTGGGTGCTGGTGGGCGGCTTCCTGGTGATGTTCATGCAGGTGGGCTTCGCGATGCTCGAGACCGGGTTCACGCGGTCGAAAAACGCGGTCAACACGATGGCGATGAACCTGGTCATCTATCCGATCTGCATCATCGGCTTCTGGCTGACCGGCTATGCGCTAATGATGGGTGGTGTGGCGCAGTGGCCTTCGCTCGGCACAACGGGAATCACGAGCCACGAACTGACCCTTCACCTCGGCGGCAATGCTTTCGGCCTGATCGGCATGCGCAAGTTCGGGCTGCTGAGCGTCAGCCACGACCCGGCGAGCCTCGCGATGTTTCTGTTTGCGGTGGTTTTCATGGACACCGCGGCGACGATTCCGACCGGCGCGATGGCCGAGCGCTGGAAGTTCTCGGCATTCTTCCTCTACGGCCTGTTCATGTCGATGTTTCTGTACCCGCTTTACGGCAACTGGGTATGGGGCGGCGGATGGCTCGCGCAGATGGGCGTGAACTTCGCGCTGGGCCACGGGCACGTCGACTTCGCCGGATCCTCGGTAGTGCACATGACCGGCGGCGTCACCGCGCTGGCGGGGGCAATGGTGCTCGGGCCGCGGATTGGCAAGTTTCGCCGCGACGGCGCTATTGGCGCCCTGCCGGGGCATAACCTGCCGATGGCGATGGTCGGCACGCTCATCCTGGCCTTCGGATGGTTCGGCTTCAACGCGGGATCGACCCTAGCCGCTTCCGACCCGCGTATCGGGCTGATCGCGGCCAATACGATGCTGGCCTCGGCGGCAGGCGCGCTCGCGGCGCTGCTGTACTTGTGGCATCGCTACGGCAAGCCCGATGTCGCGATGGCCTGCAACGGGCTGTTGGGCGGTTTGGTCGCGATCACCGCGCCGTGTGCCTTCGTCACGCCCCAGGCGGCTGTGGTGATCGGCACGACCGCGGGTCTATTGGTGGTCGCCGCGGTGCTCAAGCTGGAGCGGCGCTTTCGTATCGACGATCCGGTGGGCGCGATCGCGGTGCACGGCGTGTGCGGAGCGTGGGGCGCGCTAGCGCTGGGGCTGTTCGCCGACGGCAGCTATGGTGAAGGTTGGAACGGGGTCGGTGGGCCGGTGCGCGGCTTGCTGTTCGGCGACGCGAGTCAGTTCGTCGCGCAGCTAATCGGCGTCGCGGTCAATTTAATCGTGGTGTTTGGCCTCGCGCTAACGTTCTTTGTGATCGTCGAGCGCACCATCGGCAATCGCGTTCCGGCGGAAGTCGAATGGACCGGGCTCGACGCGCTCGAGATGGGCAGCGACGCGTATCCCAACGTCTGAGCAACGTTGCTAAAGACCGGCGGGGACAGCCGCACTCGCAGCGGGGCGAGCGCCGTTTCCCGTCGCGAGGATGACCGCGAGCAGACGGTAGACTTCGCGGTTCACCGCCATGCTGGCGTGGCCACCGGAGACTTCGTGATTGTCACCTTCGGCGGTGATGCAGGCGCGCCAATCGACGACCTCGTCCGTACGCGTGTAAAACGAGCTGAGCTTCACCCCGCGCGGGATGCGCGAGTTGACCGCTTCGCCGAAGGCGCATGTGCACTGGTCCGTCCCGCAGTTCGCAGGCCGATTATTTAGCGCCTGCCATAACGCCTGGAAGCCGCGTATCGCCGGCCGGTAGCGCGCGCGAACCGCGGTCCATGAGATCCGCGCCGGCGATCCCAACGTCACCACGTGCTTCACCCGAGCGGGATATTTCACCGCGAGCGCGCGCGCCAGCACGCCGCCCAGACTATGGCCCAGGACGACCGCCGGCTTCCCACATTCGTCGGTAATATGTGCCAGACGCCATCCGAGGCGTTCCGACTTTTCGTCGGGGCATCCGACATTCCAGTCGATCCCCGACAGATAAGGACGGTAACCGATTCGCGACAGCCATCGCGCGAGGGTCGCGAGCGACCAATCGCCGGCGAAAAATCCCGGGATCAACAGAACCGGGCTGCGATCGCCCCTGGGTACGGCTGTACCATAATAAACCGGATCGCAAAGTAAACAGGACAGGTTGTGTGCAAAATCGATACAGGACTCAGCCATAGGCGATTCGGAGCAGCCTTACGCTACTTCTCCCCGGTTCCGGTAGAGCGGGTGTGAGTTTTGAGAAGCGCAGCGCTAATTTTATCCCGCTTCATGGTTTTGGCCGTTCTACACGAAATTTCACACACTCGTAAAGTGTAACGCGCTGCTTTGTCAGTGAGATAACCTTTACATGTGGATAGCAAGCACGTTTCGTACCATTCTTCTTAATAATTAGACGAAGCGAAGTCGTAAATGAACGAAGACGACTGGCGATCGAGTTTTGGGCTGACGTTTTCGGCAGTTCCGCCCCTCAACGGTTGGAAAACAAAACTCAACTGCGACTGCCTGCTTCTGTATTTAATAAACGGCGGCTTCGGCCCTTCGGAAACATCATTAATCCGAGGTGTCTACCTAATAAAACCCTTGACATATTTCGATAGTCTGATAACTTCAGCAGCTCGCAGCGAGGTTTTCCTTATGAAATTAGGCGGGGACGCTCCCGAGCTGGACGCTATCGACCTCCAGATCCTGTCAATTTTGCAGGAGCACGGCAGGATCGCGCACGTCAAGCTTGGCGAGCAGGTGGGGTTGTCGGCGCCGTCGGTCATAGAGCGGGTCAAGAAGCTCGAGGACGGCGGGATCATCGTGGGGTACCACGCCGCGGTCGATGCGCGGCGGCTGGGCAAGGACGTGACCGCTTTTATCGGCGTCTCCATCGCCCACCCCAAGACGATCGGCTTGTTCGAGGAGACCATCGAGCTGATTGACGACGTACTCGAGTGCCATCACATCACCGGAGAGCACACCTTGCTGCTCAAGGTGAAGACCGCCAACACCTCGACGCTCGAGGAGCTCATCCGCACCATCCGCCTGATCGAGGGAGTGACGCGGACGGAGACGATGGTGGTGCTCTCGACGCATACGGAACGTACACAGATAGCCGTCGCCCCCGAAGAAACGGGCGAGCCGGGAAACGGCCGGCGCCATCGCCATGGCGCGGTCAAAAACGGGTTGGGAGAATCCAAAAGGACATAGCGATGCATCAACTGCGCAGCATCCCCCCGCGCCAGGGCCTCTACGATCCCGCCCACGAGCACGATGCCTGCGGTGTCGGCTTCGTGGTCAACGTCAAGGGCGTGCGCTCGCACGACATCCTGCAGAAGGGGCTCCAGGTGCTCGACAACCTGACCCATCGGGGAGCCTGCGGATGCGATCCGCGGACGGGCGACGGCGCCGGCGTGCTGATGCAGATTCCGCACGAATTTTTCGTCCGCGAGGCAGACAAGATCGGCTTCGCGCTGCCGGCGCCGGGTGAGTATGGGGTCGGGCAGGTTTTTCTGCCGCTCGACCCCCAGCGGCGCAACGCGGCCGAGGCGATAGTCGAGCGCATCGTGCGCGAGGCGGGACAGCGGCTGCTCGGATGGCGCACGGTGCCGATCGTCGAGAGCGCCTGCGGCGACATCGCGCGGCGCGGACTGCCGGCGGTGCGCCAGGTCTTTATCGGACGCGGCGATGGAATCACGGATGCCGAGGCGCTAGAGCGCAAGCTCTACGTGATTCGCAAAGCCATCACCCACGCGGGCGCCGCGCTCGAGCTCGAAGACGGCGAGCTCTTCTACTTCTGCAGTCTCTCGGCCGCGACGATCGTTTACAAAGGCCAGCTCATCTCGAATCAGATTCCGCAGTTCTATCCCGACCTCAGCGATCCGCAGATCAAGACCGCGCTTGCGATGGTGCATCAGCGGTTTTCGACCAACACTTTCCCGAGCTGGGACCGCGCGCATCCGTACCGCTTCCTGTGCCACAACGGCGAGATCAACACGCTGCGCGGCAATATCAACTGGATGGCCGCGCGGCAGGGACAGTTCGCCTCGCCGCTATTCGGCGACGACATGCAAAAGCTGTTGCCGATCATCGAGCCGACCGGCAGCGACTCCTCCATGTTCGACAATTGCCTGGAGTTACTGGTGCGTACCGGACGCTCACTGCCACACGCGGTGATGATGATGATCCCGGAGGCGTGGCAGAACGACGAGATGATGAGCGCGGGCAAGCGCGCGTTTTACGAATACCACTCAAGCCTGATGGAGCCGTGGGACGGCCCGGCCTCGATCGCATTCACCGACGGCCGGCGTATCGGCGCCGTGCTCGACCGCAACGGACTGCGCCCTTCGCGCTACCTGGTGACCAAGGACGGGATGGTCGTGATGGCTTCCGAAGCCGGCGTGCTCGATATTCCACCCGAGCAGGTCGAGCGCAAAGGCCGCTTGCAGCCGGGCCGCATGTTCTTCATCGACACGGTCGAGGGCCGGATCGTGGAGGACGAGGAAATCAAGGCCTCGATGGCCGGGCGCAAACCGTACCGGCATTGGCTCGACGAGAACCTGGCCGATCTCGACCAGTTCCCCGCGCCGCCGAACGCGCCGCCGATCTCCTGCTTCGAGGCCGAGGACCTGCCGAGGCAACAGCAGGCCTTCGGCTACACGACAGAAGAGCTGAAGATGATCCTGGCGCCGATGGCGATCAATGGGCAGGAGCCTGTGGGCTCGATGGGCACCGACACGCCGCTGGCAGTGCTGTCGGACAAATCGCCGCTGCTCTTCAACTACTTCAAGCAGCTCTTCGCCCAGGTGACCAATCCGCCGATCGATCCGATCCGCGAAGAGATGGTGACCTCCGCGATCACCACGATCGGCTCCGAGCAGAACCTGTTCGAGGAAACGCCCGAGCACTGCCGGCAGCTCAAGCTCTGGCGCCCTGTGCTGACCAACGTGGAGCTGGAAAAGATCAAGCGGCTGAACGCGCCGGGGTTGCGGACGATCACGCTCTCGACGCTCTATCGCGTCGCCGAGGGCGAGGCCGGATTGCGCGGCGCGCTCGAGCGCCTGTGCCGCAGCGCCTCCGAGGCGATCGCGGATGGCACGACCATAGTCATCCTCTCCGACCGCGGCGTTGACCATGAGCACGCGCCGATTCCGAGCCTGCTCGCAACCGGCGCCGTGCATCATCATCTAATCCGCGAGGGCACGCGCACGCGCGCCGGGCTGGTAGTGGAGTCGGGCGAGCCGCGCGAGGCCCAGCACTTCTGCCTGCTGGTCGGCTATGGCGCGGGCGCGGTCAATCCGTATCTCGCATACGCCACGATGGCCGGGATGATCGACGAGGGCATCCTCAAGGACGTCGACGAAGAGAGCGCGGTCGAGCACTTCAACAAGTCGGTGGTGAAGAGCCTGATCAAAATCGCCTCCAAGATGGGCATCTCGACTGTGCAGAGTTATCGCGGGGCGCAGATTTTCGAGGCCATCGGCCTTCACCAGGAGCTGGTCGATCGCTACTTCACCTGGACCGCTTCGCGCGTGGGCGGAGTCGGACTCGATACGATCGCGCGCGAGACCGCCAATCGTCATCGGCGCGCGTTCGAGATCATGCCCAACCTCGACCATCAGCTCGAGGCCGGCGGGCAATACCAATGGCGCCGGCGCGGCGAGCATCACATGTACAACCCCAACACCATCGCGAAGCTCCAGCATGCGGTGCGCGCGGGCAATTACAAGATGTTCAAGGAGTACGCGCGGCTGGTCGACGACCACAGCCAAAGCCTCGCCACGCTGCGGAGCCTGCTGAAGTTCAAGTTCGACCGTCCGCCCGTTGCGATCGAGGAAGTCGAGCCGGCCGCCGAGATCGTCAAGCGCTTCAAGACCGGCGCGATGTCGTTCGGGTCGATCGGCAAGGAGGCGCACGAGAACCTGGCGATCGCGATGAACCGGATCGGCGGCAAGTCCAACACCGGCGAGGGCGGCGAGGATCCGGCGCGCTTCATGCGCGATGCCAACGGCGATTGGCGGCGCAGCGCGATCAAGCAGGTCGCCTCGGCGCGCTTCGGCGTGACCAGTTGGTACCTGGTCAATGCCGACGAGCTGCAAATCAAGATGGCGCAAGGCGCGAAGCCCGGCGAAGGCGGCCAGCTACCCGGTCACAAGGTCGATGATTTCATCGCGAAGATTCGCTACTCGACTCCAGGCGTCGGCTTGATCTCACCGCCGCCCCATCACGACATCTATTCGATCGAGGACCTCGCGCAGCTTATTCACGATCTCAAGAACTCCAACCGCCGCGCACGAGTCAGCGTCAAGCTGGTGGCCGAAGTCGGCGTCGGCACGATCGCGGCCGGTGTCGCCAAGGCCAAGGCCGACGTGGTGCTGATCAGCGGACACGACGGCGGCACCGGCGCCTCGCCGCTGACCTCGATCAAGCACGCCGGCGTGCCGTGGGAACTCGGCCTCGCCGAGACCCAGCAAATCCTGGTGATGAACGGGCTGCGCGGCCGTATCCACGTCGAGACAGACGGCCAGCTCAAGACCGGGCGCGACGTGACGATCGCGGCGCTGCTCGGCGCCGAGGAATACGGCTTCGCGAGCGCGGCGTTGGTCGCCTCGGGCTGCATCATGATGCGCGTGTGCCATCTCAATACCTGCCCGGTCGGCGTCGCCACGCAGGATCCCGAGCTGCGCAAGAAGTTCGAGGGCAAGCCCGAGCACGTGGTCAACCTGATGATGTTCATTGCGGAGGAAATGCGCGAGTACATGGCGCAGTTGGGCTTCCGCAGCGTGGCCGAGATGGTCGGGCACGTCGAGTGCCTCGACGGCAACGAAGCGGTCCAGCACTGGAAGGCGCGCAACATCGACTTGAGCCGTATCCTGCATCGCCCGCAGGTCGGCCCCGACGAGCCGCTGCATTGCGTCGAGAAGCAGGACCACGGGATCGAGCACGCACTCGATCAGCAGCTCCTGGAGCTGTGCGCCGAGACGCTCGATCATCGCAAACCGGTCGAGATCAATCTGCCGATCCGCAACGTCAACCGCACCGTCGGCACGATTCTCTCCTCCGAGGTCTCGCGCCGCTTCGGCGAGGCTGGACTGCCGCCGTATACCATCCGGATCAATCTCAAGGGGTCGGCCGGACAGAGCTTCGGCGCGTGGCTGACCTCAGGCGTGGCGCTCTACCTGGAGGGCGACGCCAACGACTACTGCGGCAAGGGGCTCTCGGGCGGCTTCATGACCGTGCGGCCGCCGCGCGAGGCGACCTTCGAGGCCGAGAAGAACATCATCATCGGCAATGTCGCTTTATACGGCGCGACCGGTGGCGAGGCGTTTTTCTCGGGCGTCGCGGGCGAGCGTTTCGCAGTCCGTAACAGCGGCGCGACGGCGGTCGTCGAGGGCGTCGGCGACCACGGCTGCGAGTATATGACGCGCGGCACGGTGATCGTGCTGGGCCGCACCGGGCGCAACTTCGCCGCCGGGATGAGCGGCGGAATCGCCTACGTGCTCGACGACGACGGCACTTTCAACACGCGCTGCAACCCTGGGATGGTCGAGCTCGGGCCGCTTGGCGATAGCGAAGAGGCCAAGCGGGTCCACGCGTTGATCGTGCGCCACCATCAGTACACCGGGAGCAAGCTCGCCGAGCGCATCCTTGCCGACTGGGACGGCTATGCCGCGAAATTCGTCAAGGTGCTGCCCACCGAGTACCGTGCGGTGCTCGAACGTCAGCATCTCGGCACGAATAACGACATGGCGCGTCTGGCCGCGGTGTAAGCGGATCCCCTGGGGGGATGCGCGATAGAGCAACCACGGAGCCGCGACGAAGGAGCGGCGTGGCGGTGTATTGGTAAAAAAGCAGCGGGGCAGCGCGTTGGTGAAAAAATGGGCAAGATAACCGGATTCATGGAGATCAAGCGCGAGACGCCGGCACGGCGCCCCGTCACCGAGCGGCTGCAGGATTGGCGCGAGTACGATCTCAAGATGCCCGAGGACAAGTTGCGCGCGCAGGGTGCGCGATGCATGGATTGCGGCATCCCCTTCTGCCACAAGGGCTGCCCGCTCGGCAACATCATCCCGGACTGGAACGACCTGATCTATCGCGGGCGCTGGCAGGAGGCGATCGACCGCCTGCATTCGACCAACAACTTTCCCGAATTCACCGGCCGCGTATGTCCGGCGCCGTGCGAAGAGGCCTGCGTACTCAACATCAACAACGACCCGGTCACGATCAAGCTGATCGAAAAGAACATCATCGACCACGCCTGGGCCGAAGGATGGGTCACACCGCTGCCGCCCACGCGCAAAACTGGTAAGCGGGTCGCGGTGGTCGGATCGGGACCGTCGGGTCTCGCCTGCGCGCAGCAACTCGCGCGCGCTGGCCACGACGTGACGCTCTACGAGCGCTCCGACCGCGTCGGCGGCCTGTTGATGTACGGGATTCCGGATTTCAAGCTGGAGAAGCGCTTCGTCAACCGGCGCGTCGAGCAGATGCAGGCTGAGGGCGTCAACGTCGTCACCAGTTGCCGCGTCGGATTCGATATCCACGCCGACGAGATGCGCTCGCAGTACGACGCGATCGTGCTGACGATGGGCGCGACCAAGCCGCGCGACCTTCCGATCCCGGGCCGCGACCTCAAGGGCGTGCACTTCGCGATGGAGTTTTTGCCGCAGCAGAACCGGCGCGGCGCCGGCGACACGATCGATCCCGCGGTCTCGATCAGCGCCAAGGACAAGAGCGTCGTGATTCTCGGCGGTGGCGACACCGGCTCGGATTGCCTCGGCACCTCCAACCGCCAGGGCGCGAGCGTGGTCTACCAGTACGAGTTGCTGCCGATGCCGCCCGAGCGGCGCACGGTGGCGATGCCGTGGCCGGACTGGCCGATGATCCTGCGCACTTCAACCTCGCACGAAGAAGGCGTGGTGCGCGACTGGAGTATCAACACCAAGCGCTTCATCGGCGAAAATGGCGCGCTGAAAGCGCTCGAGGGGATCAAGCTCGAGTGGAAGCAGGACAACGGCCGCATGGTGATGGAGGAAGTGCCGGGCAGCAACTTCATCATCGAGTGCGAACTGGTGCTGCTGGCGCTGGGCTTCCTCGGCCCGGAGCCCGACGGCATCATCTCGCAACTGGGGCTGAAGCTCGACCCGCGCAGCAACGTGCTCTGCGAGAACTACATGTCGAGCGTTCCGGGAGTGTTCGCGGCGGGCGACACGCGGCGCGGACAATCGCTGGTGGTGTGGGCCATCTGGGAAGGGCGTGAATGCGCGCGCGCCGTCGACGCCTGGCTGATGGGCGAGAGTTTTCTGCAAGCCAGCCCCGAATTGTAAGCATCGGGCTAACAGCCTCGGAAGATTTCTCGATTTGACGTGCGAGCGCGGCCGCGCGCTAGCGCCGGCGCGCCGACTTGCGCCGCGGGCGCGCCGCCGGTGCGCTCGCACCCTTGCGCGGCGCGCGGCCCTTCGATGCGGGTACGGCGCGAACTGCCGCCGTAGGCCGGGCCGCGGTGGTTGCCGTGGGACCCACATACGCGTCGGCTTCGATTTCGATCAGCATGTCGGGATGCACCAGCCGGGTGACCTGGACCACGGTCGAGGCCGGCGGCGCTGCGCCGAACATCTCCTGATGCGCGCGCGCGACGTCGCCGAAGCGGTCGAGTTCGGTCACGTAGACCCGCGTGCGCACTACGCGCTCCAACCCAAGGCCCAGGCGCCGTAGCGCGGAGGCGATATTGCTGATTGCCTGGCGCGCCTGCACGTAGATTTGTCCGCAGCCGACCAGTTGTCCGTTCTCGTCCAGCCCAGTGCTGCCCGACACCGCCACCCAGTCGCCCGCCCGCACGGCGCGTGAGTAGCCGAAGATTGGTTCCCATGGCGCACTGCTCGAGATGCGGACGATGTCGTCCATCTAGATGGTCCTCCGAGATGGTCCTCCGAAGCAGTCCCGCGAAATGTCCCGCGCGAAGCCTCCCGCGCAAAAGCTACGGCGCGCCACGCCGCGGCGGAGTGCTCCCTTGCGGGAATTATTTATGCGCGCAAACCCGCGCGAGCGCGGTCTAGCGATCGCGCGAGGGCCACAATTCTTCGATTTCGCGCGCCACCGAGCGCATCGGTGAGCCGGTGGGACGCCCGTTGGGCACCAGCCAGCGCATCAGTTCGAAGAAGCGCGAGCTGACCGCGGATTCTTGCGGTCTCGCGCGTTTCATATCCATGTCGTGTTCGACCACCTGGTCGCGTTCGACCACCTGCTCCACCCCCGCAGACTCGAGCATTCCCGCCGAGATGCTAAAACGACGACGCTCTGCCACAACCCCGCCCTCCTATGCAACTTCGGTCGCAATAATACATAGAGTTGCAGTAGCACGCAAAATTCGCACGTGATTTCGTTCACAAACGGCTCACCGGGACCTCGGTCGCGCTTGAACTACGCGGGGTTGCCGAAGTAGTTTGATCTTGGGGTCCCTGAATCAAGGAGGCAGCAATGCGCAAATATCTGGTACTAGTGTTGATCCCTATGTTTTTTGCCGCGATGGCCTGTCAGAAGACCGAGGAGCCCGCACCCGAGACTTCGGCTCCCGCAGCGTCCGCTGAGGCCAGTCCTGCAGCGCCCGGCGGCGCCATGGAAGCGAGTCCAGCGGCGGCGCCGTCCGCGGCTCAGTAAGGCTCTCCTAAGGCCAGCTTTTTATTTCCCGTTCTCTGCCCCGTCGCCGCGCGTCGGCTCGTCGGCTAGCGCGCAGCGGACGGGCGAATACGCGCGCTCAAAAATCGGTGCGATGCAAACTCGCGCCGGCCGGTGCTGGACTGCCTGCTGCAAGTCCGCGGGGCCGACAACGTCCCGATCTGCAACCAACCCTGGCGACCGGAAGATTTTTGCGCGACCTGACGGACCGTGAGCGGTGAAACTGGCGGGGGGAAGGGGTCTTCCGCTCACCAACTCAAGCGGTCCGTCAGACGCAGCCTGACTATCTCTGAACACAACACAGTCTTCGAGCATCTAATAGCCCGATTTAGAGCGTGAGGCGCTACTCAATGACAGCGAACGACTTTCGCTTAAGCAGTTTCTTACCAGCTACTTAAGGCGCACGCAGCGAGCCACCACCTTTTCTTGCTCATCTTGACCTATTTATTGAATATTAGTAGTGTTATGAAGTGGTTTGAGGTGGAGTGACATGACAAAATTTTACGTTCGAATCCGAGAATCCTTGCGCGGTCAAACAGCGACGGAGTATGTGCTGGCCGCGGCGCTCATCGCCGTAGTCTTGTACAGCCTCTACACAACATTGACCAGCCGCACCTCTTGAGCTGCCCCGGCAGGGCTTCCCGGCCCTGTGGCCTGCGGCTCAAATCGGGACCTCACCAGTCGGAGCCCATGTCGGCGGAGAGGGACAAATCATGAAGCAGGCGATGAGCAGGCCATGAAGCCGGCCATTAAGCGGGTAAAGATCGCTCTACCAGCCCTGATTTTGAGCTTGAGCCTTTGGCCATCGGCGCGCACGCTCGCCGCCGTCGAAGGCGCGCGTCAAGGAGCTGCCCCCATCGCGCCTCAATTCATTGGCGCGCCTGAGCCGCTGCGGTTTGCCAAGCATCAGGACGATGACAGCGACCAGGGCTATGAGCAGGAGAACGAAGGCAAGCATCACCACAAGCACGGCAAGCATAACGAGAGCGAGGGCGAAGAGGGCTACGAGCAACAGCAGTTCTGCGGGCCATACTTCAAGTCGAGCTACGCGCCCTATTTTCGCAACTACTACTCGGAGAATGACTACGCGAACCTCCCGCCCGGACTGCGCAAGCACATCCAGAAGACCGGACATCTACCGCCCGGGCTGGAAAAGAAATACGAGCGCACGGGGCAGTTGCCGCCCGGATTGCAGAAGCGCTTCGAGTGTGGACAGACGGTGCCGCCTGATTACTCGCGCTACCTTTATCCGGTGCCCGACAGAGCTTATCAAAGGGTCGGTCAGCTTCCGCCGGACAGCAAACTTTATCTCATCGGCAACGATCTCGTCCTGCTGAACTATCACACACGGGCGATCATCGACATTTTGCGCGGCGCGTATTGATTAGCAGGACCGGGCGAATGCACGCGCCGAAAATCGGTCCGACGCACGGTCGCGCCGGCCGGCGCTAGACTGCCGCTGCAAGTCCGCGGTCCGATTGGCCGCGGATCACTTCGGTCGGCTGGATCGAGCGGACCGGCCTAGATCGGCGGCTTTTCGCCGGAAAACGGATCGTCCGCGAACGGATCATCGTCGTGCACGGCTTCCACGTCGGGGTCGTGATGCGGTTCCTCCAGACCGAGGGCGCCACGACCGTGCACGATATCGCGCGCGCGCGTGGCCGATTCGCGAGCAAGCTTCGCCAACTCGGCCGAGGTGCGGCGCACCTCTTCGCTCTTTTCGTGCAGTTCAGCGCGCAACTCTTCGACCTTGGCCATCGCGGCCTTGCGCGCTTGCTCGAGAGTGCGGCTTTCGTGCGCCGCGCGCTTGATCTGCGCCGCGAGCTTTGACCCCTGCACGCGCAACGCCGACATCTGTTTGGCCACGGCGTCGTGTGCCCGCTTGGCTTCTGCCAGGACCCGCTGGGCGAGCTTGCGCCGCTTCGCCTCGGCTACCAGGCTGGCGCGCAGCTTGGCGACCATCGCCTCGAGCTGGGCGATCCGGCCCGGCGAGGCCGGCTTGGCAGACTTGGCCAGTTTGCGCGTTTTGCCGGACTTGGCTGGTCTGGACGTGGCCCCTTTGCGCGCATGCGATACTCGCTTCTTCTCCGCCATCGTGTGACTCTCCCCGTCGTGGGATTTTTCCAGCACCGCTACTGATGGTGAGCTAAGTCCGATTTTCGGATTAAATCAACGAGCGGACTGGATCAACAAGCGCCTGCATCAACAACCGCCCAGGATCAAAAACGCCCAGAAGCAAGAACGCTAAAAGGCAAAAACGCGATGACGGGGAGACGCAGGCCCAGGCGGCCCTCCTTCCGCGTCCATCGCATCACGGGGGGAGATATAGCCATGGCCGAGGCGGCGCTGAATGCGGCGGAATCCGTCGGATTGAAGGCGGAGCTCTCGCTGTTCGACTCGATGACGATTGTCGCCGGCTCGATGATCGGTTCGGGCATCTTCATCGTTTCGGCCGATATCGCGCGCCACGTGGGCTCGCCGGCCGCGCTGCTCGCGGTCTGGGTAGCCGCCGGCCTGATGACGATCGCCGGCGCGCTCGCTTACGGCGAGCTGGCGGCGATGATGCCGCATGCGGGTGGCCAGTACATTTATCTGCGCGAGGCCTACGGTGGGCTGTCCGCGTTCCTGTTCGGTTGGACCCTGCTGCTGGTGATCCAGACCGGCACGATCGCGGCAGTCGCGGTCGCCTTCGCGCGCTTCGGCGCGGTGTTGTGGCCGGCGCTGGGCGGCCCGATGTGGTTCGGATGGCAGGGCGTGGGGCTCGACGCCGAGCGCGCCGGCGCGATTGCGGTGATCGCGCTGCTGACTTTCGTCAACCTGCGCGGGCTCGACATGGGCCGCGCGGTGCAGAATTTTTTCACCAGCGCCAAGGTGCTCTCGCTGGGGTTTATAATTCTGCTCGGATGTATCGTTGCGCCCAACCATAACGCGGTCGAAATCAATTTCGTCAACGGGTTTTTCGGCACCGGTCAATGGTCAACGGGCTTCCTCGCCGCCTTCGGCGCCGCGATGGTCGGGTCGCTGTTCGCCGCCGACGCGTGGGCGACCGTCACCTTTATCGCGGCCGAGATTCGCAATCCCAAACGCGATCTGCCGCGCGCGCTCGCGTTCGGCACCGGGGTGGTGATCCTGCTCTATGTCCTGACCAACGTCGCCTACCTCTGCCAGCTCCCGGTCCTCCCAATTCCCGGGGCAGTGCCCGGTCCCGGCGCCGACGCGCTCAGGCGGCAGGTCTTTGCGCTGGGTATCGCGGGCGCGCCGCACGACCGCGTCGCGGCCGCCGCGATGCAGATCGTATGGGGCGGGGCGGGCGGCGTGATCACCGCGGTGCTGGTGATGCTCTCCGCCTTCGGATGCGCCAACGGACTCATCCTGACCGGCGCGCGCGTGCTCTACGCGATGGCGCGTGACGGGGTGTTCTTTGCCGCCGCGGGCCGGCTCAACCGCGCGCGCGTTCCGGCGGCCGCGCTGGTGATGCAATCGGTATGGGCCGCGGTGTTGACGCTCTCGGGCACTTACTCGGAGCTGCTCGACTACGTGATTTTCGCGCAGCTCATCTTCTATGTGATCACGGTCGGCGCGGTGTTCGTGATGCGCGCGCGGCATCCCGACGCGCCGCGTCCGTATCGCGCATGGGGCTACCCATGGCTGCCCGCGGGCTACATCGTGGCCGCGGTCGCGCTGATGACCGATCTGCTCGTGGTCAAGCCGCGCTACACCTGGGGCGGGTTGCTGATCGTGCTAAGCGGAGTGCCGGTCTACGTGTACTTGCATCGCCGCGCGCTACGCGCCGCGGAATCCGCCCGCGCCGAAGCCCGGGACTAGCATCCAGCTAACTCCTTTGAAACCTACTTTTCGTTGCCATCCTGAACGAAGGTTGCCGAAGTGAAGGATCGACGCGGAGCGATTTTTGTCTTCACCGAACGCTGTCCTTGCCGCGGGTGGCGGCGAGGCGCTTGCTACCGGCGGCGCTGCGAGCGCTGGTTCTGCCTCTTTCGCTGGCCGAGCCGGACGCGGCGCCCCGCTGACGATCTTTTCCCGTCCTTTATGCGAATAGGCTGATTTCACACTCACAGGTTTGGCGCCGCGGACGTGCGGGGAGGCGCTGTCGAGGCTGCATCGACTATCCACAGGCGGCGACGGTAATTTGCTCGCGAGGGAACTGACTAGGGCGAAGGCTTCTGGCTCAGGGTTCTCGACATGCGGCCAACAGGATATACGCAATCTTGTCCACAACGTCTCCTGGTGCAGAGTGGCCGGTAGCAGGAGAGAAATGTGCGGCAGATGTGGTAGGGCTTCTTCCCGGGGGGCACCGGTTATGCAACAAGGGATCGACGGTAAGCGGAATCTCCTCGCCGAGGAGATGCTGCGCTACTTCGGCGAGACCTGCCCCGCACTCGCGGCGCGTTGCGAGGTTGCAATCGTCGGTTTGCCACCGCTTGCTCGACGAGAAGTAGTCGGGCGTTTGCGGACGTTGAGAGCAGTCACGAACGAGACCAACCGGGAGCTTGCGGCCTCTCGCGTCGCAGTCACAACGGGACAGGAGCCGGCCGATCTCATTGATCGCGCACTCGCATCAATCGAGCATCTCAGCGAGGTCGCCGAAACTATGACGCTGTGGATGGACGAGTTGCTCGACGCTGCGTCAAAGGTCAACGCCGAGATCGGCGCTTTGACTTATCGACCAGGCGATTAGACTTCGTCTGACGCTACAAGCGTGGCATCGATCGATCCACTGTCGGCGATGTACTTTGAGATTTCCTTGGCGGTCTTTGCCAGATCGCTACCGGGTTCCCAGCGCCGCGTCTCGATAGGCGCTCGTTCGGATAGTCGGCTCGTCTTAAACAGCCTAACCTCTACTACCCGCACCGCGCACCGTGCATCCCTGAGAAAGCGGAAAATATGAGTCTCGCGACGCCAGATGTGCGTCGCCCGCACAGCCCACACTGTGGAAGACATTGCTCAACCCCCTTTAAGATCCGAATCGTCGACTATAACAATGCCAGCCACGTCAAATGGACGCAACGCACTGAGCGACGACGCGGACCCCCCTTCGACTCGACGGGTTCGTAGAGTGATATTGCGGGCCGCCAGTGACGGCGGCCGAGCGCGACCGCCGGCGCTGACTGCCGCCGGATGTTTCCCGTCGGATTTTCAGGCGTTGGTCAAAGCAGAATCGACTCCGTTGGCGAGCGAACCGATGTTGTTGCCCAGCGCACGGTAGGTGCCGTAGACCACCACCGCAATGGCCGCCAGGATGAGCGCATATTCCGTCATCGTCTGGCCACGGGTGTTGCGAACCACGGACTCACGGGCGCGGATGAACATCTTCGTCACTAACTCCATTTCTCATTCCCCCTTTTTAATCGCTATTCTTGAGTACCTCTTGACGTGTATGTGTTATTTCAGCGCAGGGACAACTTGGGAAACAGCGTCTTGAGGTCGACCGTGCGCCTGTCGGGTATTCCTTTCACGGCCGCTCCCGCGCACGTGATCGGTTTCTCGTTCTCGTTCTCGTGATCGACAAAAAGCCCCTGTTTCACGAAATATCGTCGTTGTTTTGTTGGATTCTCGTCTTCTGCATCAGCGGCAAGTCGGCTGAAGTGAAAAAGGCCGCGTTGAGGAGAATGCCCTCCTTCGAGATCCTGCACGACCTGGTCGTCCGAGTGTGAGCTACCGACGCCAATTTCCGCACCCGCATGTTCGACGACCGACCTGTCGCCCGGTCGCGCGGTTTGCGCAGTCGAATGATGACGCGCGGGTGCGCTCAGAAGTTGAGGTGCCGTCGAATCAGATGACAGTGGCAGGTCGGAGCGAGTCGGCGTCGTCGAAAGCCGCGGATTGCGCTTGAAAAAGGAATTAGACGTGGAATCTGGTCCAACGGCAGGGACCAGGCGTTTTCGCAGCTCTTCGAGGCTTGGGATCATAATCCCCCTGTTCTTTATGAACCGTTCTTCGGTCCTTTCCACGGACCAAGAATGTCACAGGTTCATCGTCCCGCAGCGCGGTTAAACATGGCCAGCACCCTAGGGTGCCCCGAGGGCCGAACTTGTTAGTACATGTTACTACAGCCTCAGGCAGCACATGGCGTGCCATTTAGTTTATCTTGGCTTTACTTTTCGAAGACAGTCCGTACCAAGCACAGCGACAGAAACCGTCGCAGTAACGCAACGAGCAGCCGTCGCGGTAACGCAACGAACGTCGTAGCTTTTTGATCCGCGCGAGGGCTCGGTTGTCGAACGGGTGCGCGCGACCCTGATCGAGTTGCTGAACACCTAAACGGATATCCCGACGCAATACGGATATCCCGACGCAATAGGGTTAACTGTTCGAGTTCGCGGAGAAGTCTTAATGCTTCTCGAACTAGCAGTCTAGTATGCCGCCTCCAGCAACTGGACCAGTTCCTCGCGCGTCACCGGACGGCCAACCGTGCTCGAGCGCTCGACCTCTTCGAGCACCGTGCCCGCAATAGTGCCGATCTCTTCGCGCGGCACGCCGGCGTCGCGCAGCCGATGCGGAACCTCGAATTGCGCGACGAACTTCGCCATCCGATCCGCACATTCCATCGCGGCCGCCCGCGCGTTGCGCTCCTCGAACCGCACTCCCAGCCCTTCGGCGATAGGACCAAAGCGCTCCGGCGCCACGCCGGCCATGAACCGCATCACGTGCGGCAGCGTGATGCACGAGGTCACTCCGTGCGGCACGTCCCACATCGGGCCAATCTGATGGCCCAGCGCGTGCGAGATGCCGACGCGCGTATTCATGATGCCAAAGATCGAGAACCACGCCGCGAGCTGGCATTGTCCGCGATGCGCCAGCGACTCGGCGCCAGTGGTCTTGAGCGAGGCGGGCAGATGATTGACCAGCAGCGAAATTGCGCGCGCCCCGAGTGTGTCGGCGATCAACTGATGACGTGACGAATAGATGACCTCGACCGCGTGGTCCATCGCGCGCATCCCGGTCGCCGTCCAGAGCCAGGCCGGTGTCTCGACCGTCAGCTCGGGATCGAGGATGATCGTGCGCGGCGCCAGGCGCGGATCGACAACGCCACCCTTGACGTTGCTCTTCTCGTCGGTGACGCCGCCAATCGGCGTGAATTCGCCGGCCGAGAGCGTGGTCGGCATCGCGATGTGGATAAGGTCGGGGCCGCCCACGACGTCGGCCGCCTCGAAATCGATGGTATGCGGAGCCGCGGCGCCGGAGCGCGAGCCCTCCAGGATGCGCTTGGCGGCGACTTTCACCGTATCGATCGGGCTCCCGCCGCCGAAGCTCACCATGCAATCCGCGCCCGCGCGCTTGTACTCCTCGACCAGCGCGGCAACCGTATGCGAGGGCACGTGCTGGCTCGCACCTTTGAACACTCCCGCAAGGCGCGCGCCGGCCGCCGCGGTCACCTTGTCGAGCAGTTTGGAGCGCCCCAGGGTCTTGCCGGTCACGATCAGCGCGCGCCTGAGTCCCCGGCGCTCGAGCTCGTGTCCGAGGCTCGCGGCCTTGCCCGGCCCGAAGGTCACTTTTTCCAAGCGCGTAAAGTTGAACTCACCCGCTACTGGGTCCATCGCATCACTCCCTCGTACGGTTCCTCGAGAATTATGTATGGCGCCGGGCGTGCCGGCCGCGGCGCGCGCCGGTCTCTCAGTGCTTGATTACCACGAGCGTGCCGACCGGCAGAAGGGTTTCGAGCTCGTCGATCGCGCCATTGTCGACCGAGATGCATCCGGTGGTCCAGTTGACGTTGCCGGTATTGAGGATCGGCTCGTCGGTGCCATGGATTCCAATCCCGTCGCCCTCGGAAATCGCGTGGCCGCGGAAGCGCGGCACCTCGCCCTCAGAAACCAGTTGCTCGTAGCGCGCGCGATCGACGCTGTTGGGGTAGTCGAGCTTCAGGAAATAGCGCCAGCGCGAGTTAAGCCGCTTGGCGATGATGGTGTAGGCGCCTTCGGGCGTGCGGCGGTCACCCGACCAGACCTTGGTGCCGGGGTCGAGGTTGCGCCCGAATACTGCGTGATACTCCTTGTAGAGATGTCCGCGATAGTAGACGACCAGCCGATGTTGCGACTTGTACACCATCACCGACCAGCTATACGGGCTGCTCACGATTGTGGGGTCGTGAGTGTTGCGGAGCGCGATCACGCCCGCGGTCAGCTGGTCAATCCGACCGTTGTGATCTTGCTGATCTTGCGCCACTGGGCCGGCACTTGCGGAACCCTGGGTTGAAGACGATGCCGACGGAGTTGCGGCGGCAGCCGGCGTGGATGCCCAGGCCGGTGCAGTGGCAACCGCGCCGCCCGACGGCGCGGTTGCCGCTGCGCCAGGCGGGGTGAGCGCCGCCAGGCTCGGCGTTGGCGCAGCCGTCGGCTGCGCCGCAGTTGCGGGCAGCGCGACGCCGGCTGCCGCGGTAGCGGCGGCGGCTGGCGTCGCGCTCGCAGCGGCCACCGATGCTGCCGCCTGCGATGGCGCCGGCTCAGCCGGCACCGTCGCAGGCGGTGCGGCCGCGCTTATCGCCGCGCCACCGGCCGAGAGCGCCGGCGCGGCGGGTCTGGCAGCGATGGCCGCCGCTGACGCGGCGGTCATCGCTGCCGCCGGCGCAGTCGGCGTCGCCACTGCGGCTGCTGGAGTCGCCACCGGCGATGCGGCGGCGGCGACCGCCGCCGCCGCATCGCCGGTGGCTAGCGCGGGCGTGGCGGCTGCTGCCGCCGCCGCAGGTGTGGGCGAAGCAATCGCTGGTGTCGACGCTGTCGGGGCCGCGGTCGCCGAACTGTCCGGCGCCGATGCAAGCGCCGCCGCGTGCGCGCCAGATGGCATCGCGATCGCGCCCGCGAAGATCACTCCTGCCAAAGCCCTTGCCAGAGCCAGCTGCAACCGACGCTTCATCGCATCTTTGCCCGCATCTTTCCTCACCACCGCGGCGTTATTGTGAAAGAGCTTGGCCGCCAGGTCAATTCTCAATAGCCTTTGATATGCTCAAGTCTTCCATAATAGTTGCGCCACAATAATTGCGGCATTACTTGCCATAATGCTTGCGACAATATTCGCGATAATAACTGGTGCTTCGGATAATAACTGGTGCTTCGATGGATAACGAACTCGCACGCGCCTTTGCTTCACTCACCACCGGCATTTACGTCCTCACCGTGGTCGACGGCAGCCATCATCACGGAATGTCCTCGTCGTGGGCTACCCAGGTCTCGGGCGAGCCGCCGCTGTTCACGGCCGCGGTCGATAACAACCACTTTTCGCGCGCCGCGCTGGCGCGAACCGGCGTGCTCGGCTTCAATGTAGTGGGCACCCGGGGCAAAGCGTTGGAGGACTATTTTTACTCGTCGCGAGCGCGCCGTCCCGACAACTTGACCGACATCGAGTACGAACTCTCGCCCGCACTCGGCGTGCCGTGGCTGAAGCAGGCGATGGTCTCGATCGAGGCACGAGTGATCAGTAGCTTCGTCGCCGGCGACCATACAATCTTCGTCGCCCAGCCGGCCGGCGTGCGCGTTAGCAGCAACGAGCGTCCATTGACTTCGCTCGATCTCGATTACGTGTATCTCGGCGGACGCGAGGTCCTGCCGCGCGACCGCTCCGGTTGGTAGCCGGCGGCGGCAGGTAAGGGGCCCAATCAGATAAGTGGCCTATACAGGCTTCGGAAGACTGTCCTCACGCCGGAGTCGCGCTCGGTTTTTGCGCGCCGGTTTTAAATTGACCGTCGCCAAACCGCTCTGCTAGCATCCGCCAACGCGGAGCACCCCCGATGCCTATCGATAAGAATGAACTGCGCCGGGTGATGGGACATTTCGCCACCGGCGTGACCGTGATCACCACCGTCTCAAGCGACGGCAAGCACTACGGGCTGACGGCGAACGCTTTTACCTCGGTCTCGCTGGAGCCGCCGCTGTTGCTCATCTCCGTCGACAAGAAGGCCGAGAGCTATCCCTTCTTCGAGCAGAGCAGGGTCTTCACGGTGAACATCCTGGCCGACGACCAGGAAGCGCTGTCGCGCCGCTTCGCGGTCAGCGGCGGCCCCAAGTTCGAGGGCGTCGCCTATCGGCCGGGCGCCAACGGCGCCGCAATCCTTGAGGGCACGCTCGGGTATATCGAGTGCAAGCTTGCCGCGAACTATCCCGGTGGCGACCACACGATCTATATCGGCGAGATTCAGGAGGCGGCGACCGTCGACCGCAAACCCCTGCTCTTTTTCCGTGGCGGCTACCGCGCGCTCGGTGACTAAGTCGGCACCCCTGTCCGGTGTCAGCGTCTTCCTGCCCTGTCATAACGAGGAAGGCAACATCGAACGGGTGGCGGCTGGACTCGAGGCCGAACTTCCCCGGATAGCCGAGCGCTACGAAATCGTCGTAGTCGACGACGGCAGCCGCGACCGCACCGGCGAAATCGCCGATCGCCTGGCCGCTGCCAATCCGCACCTCAAAGTGGTACATCATCCGGTCAACCGCGGTTATGGGGCCGCGGTAAGCTCCGGCATCCGCGCCTGCACTAAGCCGTGGGTAGTGCTGTGCGACGGCGACGGCCAGTTCGCGGCTGGCGACATAGCCCGCCTCGTGGCCAAGGTGCCGGAGTATGACGTCGTGGTCGGGCACCGTGCGCATCGCGCTGACCCTCTCATGCGGCGGATCAACGGGAAGGCATGGACGGTGCTGATGCGGCTGTTGCTGGGCATCCGCGTGCGCGATATCGATTGCGGGTTGAAATTATTTCGGCGCGATCTGCTCGACGAGATCGATATGCAGGCCAAGGGGGCGATGATCTCGGCCGAGCTGATGGCGCAACTGGCGGGGCGGGGCGCGAAAATATGCGAAGTCGATGTCGGTCACTTGCCGCGGCTGGCCGGCGAGCAATCGGGAGCCAGCCTCAAAGTAATCGCGCGCGCCTTCCGGGAGCTGTTTTTGCTTTACGGACGCTTGCGCCGGGCGCGGCGCAAGGGTGAAACGACGCTCGCGAAGCACTAGGCAGCGCAATTTTGCCGCTTAGAGGCGGCAAGACCTGCACCGCAAAACGTATGACGGCTAGACGAACTGCGTCAGGCAAATCGCCGAAAGCGTGTCGATCAGGCTATTTGCAGCCTGTTTGGCTTAGGTTTTCAGATGGCACGGCAATGGCAAGGGTATCGGATATGCGGCCTGCAAAGCAGAGCCGCCAAGGGACAAAAGGATAAAGGAGAAATTGGTATGAAGCGGACTCTTACAATCTTGAGTGCGGCGCTCTTCGCCGGCTCCCTGATGGTTCCGGCAGTGCGGGCGCAAGAGCCTCCGGCTGCGGGCGCACCGGCGGCTGGGGCTCCAGCGGCTGAAGCTCCGGCGCCTGAAGCTCCCGCGGCTGAAGCGACGCCGATGGCGAAGAAGCATCACATGCGCCATCACCACCACAAGAAGTCGACGATGTCGGGCGATACCGGCGCTTCAGGCGCGACCGGCGCCACCGGGGAAACTGGTGCGACGGGCGCCACCGGCACCACCGGGGAAACTGGTGCGACGGGCGCGACCGGTGCGACGGGTGCGACGGGCGCTCCTGCGGCTCCTCCGGCTGGCGACAGTCACTAACCGCTGTCCGCTCCAGTACTCGCGATGCCGTTTTGAGCGGCCGACCATGGCCGGATAGGGCCATGGTGCTGCCGAAACGGCATTTTCTTCAAGCGCGCGACGCCATTTGGCGTCGCGCGCTTTTTATTGATTTCACTTTCCTGCTAAGGTTCTGAAGGTTTGTATGGCCTTGGGCGACCGGCCTTATGATTATCAATACCTACCGCGCGTTTCGGCTTCTTTTCGCGTTGCTGATTTGCTCGGCAACGTTGAGACCGGCTATTACGCGGGCTTCGGACAATATCGCCGGGGACCAACAGATCGCTGGGGACCAACAGGTTTGCGATCCCCTGGCCGACTATTACCTGGGGATGGAAGACTATCCTGCGGCGATCCGACGCCATCTCGCCGTTATCCGCGAGCATCCTGATAACGCCCTTGCCCACTATCATCTGGGCTTCGCCTACGGCGTAAGCGGGCAGCATCGCCACGAACTTCAGGAATACCGCCGCGCGGTCGACCTGGGACTGGACGATTGGCAGGTATTTCTCAACCTTGGGCTGGTCTATCTCGAAGACGGCCAACTCCAGGGCGCAACTCAGGTTTTGCGGCTGGCAACTTTGCTCGGGCCCTATCAGTCCGAGACTCACTTCAATTTGGGATTGACCTACGAGCAGCGCGGGATGCTCAGCGACGCGGAGCAGGAGATGCTGTTCTCGCTCAGGCTCAACCCGCGAGAGGCCGACGCGCGCAATACGCTGGGACTCATCTATGCCGAGGAAGGCCGGTATACGCTCGCGCGCGAGGAGTGGTCGGACCTGCTCAGCGCGGATCCGGCCTACACACCGGCACGCGAGAATCTAACGATACTCGAACGCGCGCAACGCGTCGGCGCAAAGAGCGGCGTGGCTGACTTCGCGCGCGGACGCTAAAGCCGGGGCGCAAGACAGACGCGGGGTGGGGGGATGAACAATTTGAGAACCGTATTGGCAAATCAGCTTCGGCGGACGCAATCGATCTTCGTGGTGGCCACTGTGTTGTCGGCTGCCGCACTGATCGCCGCCTCGCCGGCACGAGCGAGCCTCAAGCCCCATCACCGACACGCGATTTCACGCCGCCATCGCGAGATACGCATCGGCACGGTGGCATATCATGCCCTGCTGCTCGAAGACGCGGACACCGGCAGGATCATTTACGACTACAACGGTGGTATCGAATGGCCGCCGGCCTCGATGGCCAAGATGATGCTGCTGATGGTGGCCGAGGACCAGATCAAAGCCGGCCGCTTCAGTCTGAATTCCGCGGCGAGGATCAGCGCCAACGCCGCCTATACCGGCGGTTCGCGCCTCGGATTGCACGCTGGTGACGTGATCCCGCTCGGCGAATTGATGAAGGCCGCGCTTATCCGCTCGGCCAACGACGCCGCGGTCGCCGTGGCCGAAGAGGTCTGCGGATCGACCGAACGTTGCGTCGAGATGATGAACGCGCGCGCGCAGAGCCTCGGGATGACGCACACGGTCTATGGCACGGTCGAGGGTCTGCCGCCCACGCCGCTGCACGACGCCGACGTCACGACTGCCTACGACCTCGCAACCCTCGCCCGCGCGCTCATCCATCAGACCGACCTCCTGGAGTGGTCTTCGATGGAGATGGCGCCGTTTGATTACGGTGCCACGATGCTGCACAACACCAACCGTCTGATCGGCCATTTCGAGGGCGCCGACGGAATCAAGACTGGCTTCACGCTGAAGGCGGGCTTCAACCTGACCGCCACGGCGCGGCGCGGCAACATGCGCCTTATCGCGGTGGTGCTGGGTGCGCCATCGAACGGGCAACGTTTCGTGCAGGCGGCCAAGCTGCTCGATTGGGGTTTCGACAACTTCGAGAGGGTCGAGGTGGTAAGGCAGGGCCAGCTCCTGCCGATGCAAGTGCGGGTCGGCGCAGATGAAGTGATGCAGCCGGTGGCGGGGAGCACCGTCGCGGTTATCGTGCCGAAGAAGGACGCGAGCGATCTTAAGATGGATTTCGCGGTGCCAGCGTCGCTCTACGGACCGCTGGCATCGGATCAGACCGTCGGACACGTGATCGTGCGCGATCACAGCGAGACCGTGGCCACGTTCGATGCGGTATGCCCGCTGCCGATTGGCCAGCAGCCGTTCCCGGTTGGCCAGCAGCCCGCAGTGGTTACCGAGAGCGCGCCGGGTGCCAAATCGACTGCGCCGGTTGCCGAGGTTATCAACGAGCGGGGCGCGACGATCCGTGTCGCGCCGACGAGTCAGGCCGCGGTGCCGGTTACCGCGGTCGCAGCGCCCATCAATGCGGCTGTAATACCACCGATGAATGCCCTCGCGGCGCCAATCAATTCAGCTATAGCGCCGATGAATGCCGCCGCGGCACCGATAAATCAGACTGCGATACCCGTAAGGTGAATCGATGAGTCCAGCCTCCCGCCAGCGCAACCGGCGCAATCGTAAACTCGCGCGCAAGCGCCGCACGGACCCGATCCAGGTGCGCAGGCGCAAACTCCGGATGCGCCGCACGCGCAATCGCAAGGCAAGCTGACCTCGCGCACACGCGCCGCGGTTTGATCTTGGGCGTTCCGCGGTTTCCTCTTGGAATGGTCCGGAGCGAAGCGCGAGTCGAAGGACCGCGATCTTTTTCTGGGCGAGCATTTGCGAGAATGTTACTACCTAAAGATCCGGGGTCCCTCGACTCCGGCAGCCTTCGCACGGGATGACAGAAAAAAGAATCTCAGAGCATTAGCGGCCCATCGTTTTGTCTCATGAGCGCCGCGCTGTGGAGCAAAACCGCGGCGCGAAATTGACATCATGGGGCGCCGACAGCTAATAATTATTGTGCGGTTGCGCTCAGAGTCTTTCGGTTCCTACACAGTCCGTTCGGAGTCCCCTCGATGGCCGCTGATATAGTCGGCGTCATCCCGGCGCGCTTTTCCTCGACCCGGCTGCCCGGCAAGGCGCTGGCCGAAATCGAGGGCGTGCCGATGGTGGTGCGGGTGTGGCGGCAGACCGCCCGGGCGCGTGCGCTCAGCCGGGTGGTGGTCGCCACCGACGACGAGCGTATCGCGAGCGCGGTCGCCGCGGCGGGCGGCGAGGCGATGATGACTTCGCCGGGGCATCCAAGCGGCACGGATCGGATTGCGGAGGTCGCGACCAAGGTGCCGGCCGCGATTTATCTCAATGTGCAGAGCGACCTGCCGTTTATCGATCCGGCCGACCTCGACGCTCTGGCCGCGCCGATGCGCGCCGACGGTGACATCGCGATGGCCACGCTGGCGACGCCGATCGTGGATGCCGAGGAGTGGCACAATCCCAACGTGGTGAAAGTGGTTTGCGACGCGCGTGGCGACGCGCTGTATTTTTCGCGCGCGCCGATTCCGTGGCCGCGCGAGGGCGCAGCGCCGCCCGCCCAGGCGCGCCGCCATATCGGCGTATACGCCTACCGCCGCGACTTTCTGCTGCGCTTTGCCGAGCTCGAGCCGGGCGTGCTCGAGGCGTTGGAAAAGCTCGAACAACTGCGCGCGCTGGAGCGCGGCTTTCGTATCCGGGTGGTGGCTTCCGTGGCGCCTTCGCTTGAGGTAGATACAGCCGAGGACCTCACGCGAGCGCGCACGCACGCACGGCGGCTGGGCGGCTGAAGCCGGGAGGGCCTAAGAGTGGATCGCGACAACAAGACCAAGTTCATCTTCGTCAGCGGGGGTGTGGTTTCTTCGCTGGGCAAGGGCCTCGCGGCGGCGTCGCTTGGCGCGCTGCTCGAGGCGCGCGGACTGCACGTGACGCTGCTCAAGATGGACCCGTACATCAACGTGGACCCCGGCACGATGAGCCCGCTGCAGCATGGCGAGGTCTTCGTGACGGACGACGGCGCGGAGACCGACCTCGATCTCGGCCACTACGAACGTTTTCTCGAGACCCGGATGAGCCGGCGCAACAACTGCACCACCGGCCAGATTTACGACACCGTGATCCAGAAAGAGCGCCGCGGCGACTACCTCGGCGCGACCGTCCAGGTCATCCCGCACATCACGGACGAGATAAAAAAGCGCATCCGCGAGGCCGCCGAAGGTTTCGACCTTGCGATCGTCGAGGTCGGCGGCACCGTCGGCGATATTGAGAGTCTGCCTTTCTTCGAGGCGATCCGCGAGTTCCGCTGGGACTACGGGCGCGACAACGTACTCTACGTCCATCTGACCCTGGTGCCGTTCATCCCGGCCGCCGGCGAACTCAAGACCAAGCCGACCCAGCACAGCGTCAAGGAACTTACCGGCCTGGGCATCCAGCCCGACGTCCTCCTCTGCCGCAGCGATCGCCCGCTGGACAAGAAGGTCAAGGCCAAAATTGCGCACTTCTGCAACGTCGAGGAGAACTGCGTCATCTCGGCGCGCGACGTCGAATCGATCTACGAGGTGCCGCTGCGGTTTCACGAGGAAGGATTCGACCAGCGCGTGGTCGAGAAGCTCAACATCTGGACAGGCGCGCCCAACCTCGCCAAGTGGCGGCGAATCGTCAAGACCGTGCAAAATCCCAAGGCCACCGTCAACGTCGCGGTGGTCGGCAAGTACGTCAACCTGGTCGATTCCTACAAGAGCCTGCACGAGGCGATCGCTCACGGCGCGATCGCCAACGAGGCGCGGGTCACGATCGACTACGTCGACGCCGAAGAACTGGAGAAGGGTAATCCCGCGGCACGTCTCGCCGCGGCTGACGCGATTATCATCCCGGGCGGCTTCGGCGAGCGCGGGATCGAGGGCAAGATTCGCGCGGTGCGCTTCGCGCGGGAGAACCAGGTGCCGATCCTCGGGATCTGCCTGGGCCTGCAGATGATGGTGATCGAGATCGCGCGCGACCTGGTCGGGCTCAAGAAAGCCAACTCGAGCGAAGTCCTGGAAGACACGCCCGATCCCGTGATCGACATCATGGAGACCCAGAAGGGGGTTGATCGCAAGGGGGCCACGATGCGCCTCGGGTCGTACCCGTGCGTCATCCGCTCGGGATCGCTCGCGCTCGGGCTCTATCGCCGCAGCCGTATCGCCGAGCGCCATCGCCATCGTTACGAAGTCAACAACGTCTATCGAAAGGCGCTGGAGGAGGCCGGCTTCAAAGCGACCGGCACCTCGCCCGACGATCAACTGGTCGAGATCATGGAACTCCCGGGCCATCCATGGTTCCTCGGCTGCCAATTCCATCCCGAATTGCGCTCGCGCCCATGGGATTGCCATCCACTGTTCCGCGGCCTCATCCGCGCGGCGGTCGTGCGGCGCGCCGAGACCGCGCCCGAGCGCTCGGCGAAGGTGCGTCCGCTCAAAGCGGTGTCGTGAGCAAGCGGCAGGTAGCGGCGGGTGCGGTAGTTTTCGGCGGACCGCGTATCGTGCTGATCGCGGGCCCGTGCGTGATCGAAAGTCCCGAGGCCTGTCTCCGCCATGCCGAGCGGCTGGCCGCGATTTCGCGCGCAAGCGGCGTTCCGATCGTTTTCAAATCTTCGTTCGACAAAGCCAACCGCACCAGCCAGGCTTCGTTTCGCGGGCCCGGCCTGCAAGACGGGTTGCGCGTGCTCGAACGGGTCAAGCGCGAAACCGGGCTCGCAGTGCTGACCGACATCCATGAGCCCGCGCAGGCGGCGCCGGTAGCCGAGGTCGCCGACGTGTTGCAGATTCCGGCGCTGCTCTCGCGTCAGACCGACCTGATAGCGGCGGCGGCGCGGACCGGCGCGGCGGTCAACCTCAAGAAGGGGCAATTCCTCGCCCCGTGGGACATGCGTGCGGTGGTGGCGAAGGCCGAAAGCTTCGGCAACCATCGGTTGATCGTCACCGAGCGCGGCTTCTCATTCGGCTACAACAACCTGGTGAGCGATTTCCGCGCGCTGGTAATCATGCGCGCCTTCGGCTACCCGGTGGTGTTCGACGCGACGCATTCGGCGCAGTTGCCAGGCGCGGGCGGCGAGCGCTCGGGCGGCCAGCGCGAGTTCGTGGCGCCGCTGGCGCGCGCGGCGGCGGCGGTGGGCGTCGACGCGCTGTTCATGGAAGTGCACGAGGACCCCGACCACGCGCTGAGCGACGGTCCCAATTCCTATCCGCTCGATCTGCTGCCCGCGCTGCTCGCCGACGTCACTCGAATCGACGCCGCGGCGCGCGAGGCGGCAAGCCGCGACTAACCAATTGCGGCGCGTCAAGACGCAGCCCGTTGCCGAGAGTCCTCGGTCCGCCTGGATGGCGCTGGCGGATAACCTGGCGACCGGGGCGGTGTTCGTCTGTTTTTTTGTCGCGCATTGGATCGCGCAGGCGATGGCATGGGCCAACGCTTCACGCAGTGAAGACTGGTATCTGCTGTTCGGCTTGCTCGGCATGCCGCTGGTTCATCTGGCCGGATCGCGCACGGACGATTATTTTTTGCTGCTGTCGGTGCCGAACAGCCTGATATGGGCCGCGGCGCTGACCGCTTTGGCCGCCCGTTTCAGATCGCGGCGCGAGCGGACGCGGCGCGCCGGCAAAGATTGATTTACATTTACACCCTAAACCGTCGCTGATAGCCTCATCGAGGGAGCGACGCGATGAGTCCGAGGCGGGTAGCCAAGGCGATGGGACTGTTTGGAGCCGCGGCGCTGGCCGTGGTGCTCGCGGTCGCTATTTACGTCGTGCGCCATCGCTCACCTGCAACGACCTTGGAGCAGATGGCAGACCATATACCCAACGCGCTGCTGCATGCGCACAATCTCAAGTGGACGCAGATGAGCGGCGGGCTGAGTCAATGGCATCTGAGCGCGCGCGATGCCAGTTACTCGCACGACAAGACCTCGCTGATTCTGACCGAGGCGGAGCTGTCGATGGTCTCGAAGGACGGCAAGAATGTCGACGTCACCGCGCCGCGTGCGGAAATTTCGGTGACCGGCAATCATATCAACCAGGCCCACCTAAGCGGCGGGCTCAGAATCAACTATGGCGATTTCGTACTGAAAACCGGCGAAGCGACCTTCGCCCCCGACAAGGACATGGTAAGCGCGCCCGGCGAGGTCCAGGTTGAAGGCCAGGGGCTGACGGTTACGGGCGTCGGCCTGACCGGCCATCCCAACGAGCGCAACTTCAGTCTGCTGAGTCAGACCAACACCGTGGTGGTTCCGAAGAAGAGCAGTGAGCTCAAATCAGGCAAGTCGTAACGGCGCGGGCCGCGCCAACTCGATTAGTGGGCGGCTCGCCGGACTGCTAAGGACGATTGGCGCTTCGGCGATTGCGCTGGCGCTCTGCGCGAGCGTGCCGGCCGGCGCGCTCGCGCAGAGCGCCTCGGATTCGCCGGGCGCGGCCGCGGCGCAGAATGCGCCGCCGGCCGCCCTCGGCGCGAGCATCCGCAAGACGCCGGGCGCCGCCGCCACAGGCGGCGCGCCTGCGGCTGCGGATAACACGGGCGCAGCGTCACCGGCAGCCGCGCCCGCTGCCGGCGATGCGGCCGCGACCGCATCGTCTACGGCTCCGGGCGCGATGGAGAGTGCCGGCGTGCCGGCCGCTCTTTCCACGCCCTCCGCACACGCCAACGGCAAGACTGGGACCAAGACTAAGACAAGGACCAGGACCAGCCACGGCGCGGGCTCCAGCAATGCCACGCAGTCAGCATCGGCGAAAACGGACTCCAACGATACAAATGCGGACTCGCAGGGCGCCAAGGACAGCAAGGGCAAGGACAGCCCGTTCTCCTCGCTCCAGTTTTCGGGAAACAAGGGCCCGATCGATATCAAGTCGGACGCGCTCGATCTCGACTACAAAGGCAACGTGGTGACCTTTCGCGGCCACGTCCATGCGGCACAGGCCGATGCGCTCCTGACCAGCGATACGCTGACGGTGACCTATGGCAAGGACTTCCACGAGGTCAAGGAGATGGTCGCCAACGACAACGTGCGGATGAGTCAGGGCACGCGATGGGCGACTGGCGACCATGCCGTGCTCGACCAGGCCAAGCATACCGTGACGCTGACCGGCAGTCCCGTGGTGCACGACGGCGAGGATCAGGTCACTGGGAGCAAAATCACGGTGCATCTTGACACCGGCAAGAGCGTGGTCGAGGGAGCACGAGCGGTGTTCTTCCCTAAGGAGCAGAAAACCCGCGATAATAAGACGACGGCCGTCGCTAAGTCGCCTAATAAGACGACTGTCGCTAAGTCACCTTAGGTAACAGCGTTAGATATGGCACCCGAACTCAAATTAGGACAGGACCTGCGGCTGCGTCAGCAGCTCGTAATGACGCCACAGCTTCAGCAGGCGATCAAGATACTGCAACTGTCCCTGCCCGAGCTGGAGGCCGTCGTCCAGACCGAACTGGAATCCAACCCGCTGCTCGAGATGGTCGAGGAGCGCAGCCCTACCGCGACCGCGGCCGACGACGGGATGGCCGCCGCGCCGGATCCCACGCCGGGCTCCGAGCCCGACCTGTTGCCGCCCGAGCCCGAGTTGGGCGCGGCCGCGGCCGAGTCGGAATGGAACGGCAACGGCGACGAGCAGCCGACGGTCGAGGGAATGACGAGCGATGCGCGCGACGCCACGACGGAGATCAAGGAGGACGGCCGCCTCGACAAACTCGACTGGCGCGAATATCTCGAGAACTATTCCAACAACTGGCAGGACAACCAGGAGTCCGAGCAGGACGACGAACGCCGCCAGACCCTGGAGAACACGCTCACCCGCCGCACTTCACTTGAAGAGCATCTGATGTGGCAGCTTCGGATGTCCGCGCTGGAGCACAACGATCAGATCATCGGCGCGACCATCATCTACAACCTCAACGACGACGGCTACCTGGAAACGCCGATCGAAGACCTGGCGACCCAGCTCGAGACCGAGCCCGCCATCGTCGAGCGGGTGCTCAAGCGCGTGCAACGATTCGATCCGCCGGGAGTGGCGGCACGCGATCTCCGCGAGTGCCTCTACCAGCAACTCAACAACATCGGGATGGAGGAGTCGCTTGCGGCGCGTATCGTGCTCAACCATCTCGACCTGCTCGAAAAGCATCGCTACGCCGAAATCGCGCGCGCGCTCGGGGTGGCGATGGAGGTGGTGGGGCAGGCGGCCAAGGTGATTTCGCTGCTCGAACCCAAGCCGGGGCGCGACTACGGCGGACAGGAGCCGGCCTACATCGTCCCCGACGTCTTCATCCACAAAATGGGCGAGGACTACGTGGTGCTGCTCAACGAGGGCGCGGTGCCGCGGCTGCGGCTGGCGGGCTATTATCAGCGCGTGCTCAGCGACAGCGCGGTCGCCGACGATACCAAGGAATATTTGCAGGAGCGGCTGCGCTCGGCGCGATGGCTGGTCAAGTCGATCTATCAGCGCCAGCAGACGATCTTCAAGGTCGCAAGCTCGATCGTGAAGTTCCAGCGCGCGTTCTTCGACCACGGCATCACCCATCTGCGGCCGCTGGTGCTCAAGGACGTCGCCGAGGACATCGGGATGCACGAGTCGACCATCAGCCGCGCCACCGCCAACAAGTACGCCCACACCCAGCAGGGCATCTTCGAGATGAAGTTCTTCTTCACCTCGGGGGTCAAAGCCGCAAGCGGCGAAGACGTAAGCGCCGAGACGGTCAAGGAAAAGATTCGCGCGATGGTCGCGATCGAGCAGCATCATGATCCGCTGTCCGATCAGGCGATCGCGGAAGTTCTCCGCCGCGACCAAATCAATATCGCGCGCCGCACCGTGGCCAAGTACCGCCAGGCACTCGGCATCCTGCCTTCGGCACGCCGCAAGAAGGTAGGCTGATTGTGTTGTTGCAACAGCAAACAGCGGTGACGAAAAGGGGTGGCGAAGAAGGGGTACTTAGTATGGTGATGAAAGAGCCAGCGGGCAAACGCAGCCGGGCGGTAGAACGCAAATTACGCCGTCGCGAGGCGCTCAAGGCGCGGCCGGTCGCGGAGGTCACCGTGACTTTCCGTCACGTCGAGCCGACCGACGCAATCCGCCGGTACGGCGAACGCAAGCTTGCTCACGTAGCCGAAGCTCTCAAGCGTCCCTGCACCGTGCATTTGATCCTGTCAGTTGATAAATACCGCCAGTGTGGCGAAGTTACGGTCAAGTCGGGCCGTCTGGCCGTGCTCGCGGCACAGCAGGAGACCAAGGACCTCTACTCGGTCATCGACCTGCTCGCGGACAAGGTCCAGCGGCAACTCAAAAAACATTTGGAGAAGATTGAGGCTAAGAAATGGCGTGCCCCATCGGCGGGCGAGGTCCTGAGCGCGGCTGAGGAGGCGGAGAGCGAATCCCGCTCGTAGGTGCGTCTGGGAGACTGCGTAGCACGGGCAGCGACTGCGCATCATGCCTTGGGCGGCTCTTCGCGGTCACTGCGGTTCGCCTGGTCACGACGGCTCGCCCGGTCACATGGACTCGCTGGACTGACTCGCTCGACTTGCCCTTCGATGCAATAATCGGTGCGCTGAGCAGGCGATGAAAATTACCGATATCCTGAGCCCTGATATGGTGTTGCCCGAGCTCAAGGGCAACACCAAACCCGAAGTCCTGCACGAGCTGGCGGGGTACCTCGCCAGTAAACACCGCGAGATCGATCCCGCGGCGCTGTCCGCAGTCCTCGCAGAGCGCGAGCGGCTGGGTTCGACCGCGATCGGCGACGGCATCGCAATTCCCCACGGCAAGCTCGCCGGTGTCACCAGCATCATCGGCGTGTTCGGGCGCCATAAGCGCGGCGTCGACTTCGATTCGCTCGACGGCGGGCCCACGTACCTGTTTTTTTTGCTGGTCGCGCCCGAGGATTCGGCGAGCCTGCATCTAAAGGCGCTCGCGCGCGTCTCGCGCCTGATGAAGGATCCGGCGTTTCGCGAGCGGCTGAGCAGCGCGCCCGACGCGGCCGAGATTTTTCGCCTGATCAAGGAGGAAGACGCCCGGCATTGAAGCGGGGTGCTGCCGGCGCGCCTTTGACCCTGCGATGGCTCTGCGGCGGCGGACGCGCACGCGCGGCGCGCGCGCGTCGGCCGTATCAAGCGCTTCGGCCACCGCTCTCACTCCGGCCACTTCCGATCAGTCTCCGCGCCTTATCATCGTCACCGGCGTTTCGGGCTCCGGGCGGTTGTCCGCGATGCGAGTGCTCGAGGACCTGGGCTTCTACTGCGTCGACAATATGCCGGTGGCGCTGGCCGAGTCGGTGATGCGGCTGGCGACCAGCCGCGACCCGCATCTCGCCGGCGTCGCGCTCGGCATCGACGCGCGCGAACGGCTGTTCTTCCCGCAGTGGCCGCGCGTCTTCAACGACCTCGAGCGCGCCGGCTTCCGCCCCGAAGTGCTTTTCCTCGACGCTGCCGACGAGGTCCTCGTGCGGCGCTATTCGGAAAGCCGCCGGCCGCATCCGATGGCCGAAAGCGGCGCTTCGGTGACCGACGGCATCCGCAGCGAGCGCCTGGCGCTGGCCGAGATGCGCGAACGGGCCGACCGCGTGATCGATACCAGCGCGCTCACGGTGCACGAGTTGCGCGAGGTCATCACGACGGCGGTGCTGGGGGCGGCCAGCGCAGCCGCGATGACGATCGCGTTGGTTTCCTTCGGCTACAAGTACGGGATTCCGGTCGGGATGGACCTGGTGCTGGACGTGCGCTTTTTGCCCAATCCTTTTTTCGTGCCGGAACTGAAACCGCTCGACGGGATGGACGAGCGGGTGCGGACATACGTGATGAAGCAGCCGGAGGCTCGGCGCTTCGTCGACGAGATCGCGCGGCTGCTTGCCTTCCTGGTGCCGCTCTACCGGCGCGAGGGGAAAAGCTATCTGACGATCGGCCTGGGATGCACCGGCGGACGCCATCGATCGCCGACGCTGGTTAACGAACTCGCGCGGCGTCTCGGCCTGGAGGGCGTCGCGCTCCAGGTGCGCCACAACGACATCGCGCGCTGAGCCGCTCCACCCGGGAGGTCGGGCGGGCCTACCAAGCGTCGGCCGTCAGAACAAATTCCAAAACGAAGAGCACCTGTGCTCGCCGTCGACAATGAAACTCCTATGCGCGACGGCTTGTCCGTATCCCATAGCGGCCCGTATCATGAATCACCCGCGTTCGCGCGGACCAACGATGGCGGCCAGCAGTCCCATACAAACCCCCGATGACCGGCGCCGCCTGCTCACTCCGCTAGGTGTCGTCAAAATCGTAATCGTGCTGGTGCTCGTACTGGGGTCGGGATGGCTTTTGTGGGCGCACTCCGAGTGGTTTGAGAATCCGAGCCTGGTCAAGGTCGAGGTGCTGAGCTGGGGGCTGTGGGGGCCGGTCGTTTACATGCTGCTCTACGCGGTGGGCCCGTCGTTCCTGATTCCGGGCGCGGTGATGACGATGGCGGGCGGGCTCGCGTTCGGGGCGCTGCGGGGCTCGGTCTATTCGCTGCTGGGTGCGAACGCGGGAGCGCTGATTGCGTTTGCGGCGGGACGGTTTCTGGGACGCTCGTTCGTGGAGCATCTGATCGGGGCGCGCTTTGAAAGGCTGCTCGCGAGGATCGGACGCCACGGCTTCCAGATCATTTTCTATCTGCGGCTGGTCCCCCTCATCCCTTACAACGCGCTCAACCTGCTGGCCGGCGCCTCGCCGATAACCTTCCGCGATTACTTCTGGGCGAGCATGATTGGGATGGTCCCCGGGACTATCCTGTTCGCGTTCCTGGGCGACGCGCTATGGCATCCGACCTCGCCGCGCTTTTTCCTTGCGCTCGCGCTGATCATGGTGTGCTTCGCCGGCGGAGAGCTGGCGCGCCGCCGCGGCTGGCTGCCCCAAGCAGCTGAGGCGGCATCCGGTTGAACCGGCGTTCCAGCGGCCGCACGGCGATCGAGAGCGCTCCCGCTCGAATTACCTTCTTATGTTCCGCTCTGCCAGCTTGCCAAATATTGTTTCTGCTCGGCTGATAGCCGGTCGATTTTGATTCCCATCGCGGCCAGTTTCATGGCCGCAACTTCGTCCTCGATCTTGAGTGGCACGTTGTGCACTTTGACTTCGAGCTGCGCTCCAGCGGCCCACGCCGCCGCCATCGCCTGGGTGGCGAAGCTCATGTCCATCACCTGCGCGGGATGGCCTCCGGCGCAGGCGAGATTGACCAGCCGTCCCTGACCGAGCAGGTAGAGCTTGCGCCCGTTGCGCAGATGGAAAGTCTCGACCTCGCGCTCGGCCTGGCGGTCGACGCGGCGCGCCAGCTTGCGCAGCGCGGGCAGATCGATCTCAACGTCGAAGTGGCCCGAGTTGCAGATGATCGCGCCGTCCTTCATCGCGCTCATGTGGCTCGCGCCGATGATCTCCTTGTCGCCGGTGACCGTCACGAAGATATCGCCGACGCGCGCCGCCTCCGCCATCCGCATCACCTGGTAGCCGTCGAGCGCCGCCTCCAGGGCGCGGATGGGATTGACCTCGGTCACGATCACGTTGGCGCCGAGTCCCCGCGCGCGCGACGCCACGCCGCGCCCGCACCATCCGTAGCCCGCCACCACGAATACCGAACCCGCCACCAGCACTCCGGTCGCGCGAATAATCGCATCGAGCGTCGATTGGCCGGTGCCGTAACGGTTATCGAACAGGTACTTAGTCTGCGCGTCGTTGACGGCGACCACCGGGATGCGCAGGGCGCGGTCCTGCTCCATCGCGCGCAGGCGGATGACGCCGGTGGTGGTCTCTTCCATCGAGGCCCGTACCTCGGAGGCCTGATCGTGAAACTCAGTGTGCAACAGGCTCACCAGATCGGCGCCGTCGTCCATCGTGATGGTCGGATGGGCCTCGAGCACGGCGCGCAGATGGCTGTAATAGGTGTCGCGATCCTCGGCGTGCACGGCGTAGCTGGGGATGCCGTATTCCTTGACCAGGGCGGCGGCGACGTCGTCCTGAGTCGAGAGCGGATTGGAGGCGCAGCACAGCACCTCGGCGCCGCCGGCCTTGAGCGTGCGCAGGAGATTGGCGGTCTCGGTGGTGATATGGAGGCAGGCGCTCAGCCGCTGGCCGCGCAGCGGCTTCTCCTTGGCGAAGCGCTCGCGGATGATCCGAAGCACCGGCATCTGTTCGTCGGCCCATTCGATCCTCCGCCGCCCGGCCTCGGCCAGTCCGAGGTCGCGCACGTCGTGCGGCAAGGCGCGTCCGTTGCGTGACGCGACTGGCGTGGTTTTACTACGCTTGCTGGCTTTCGCCTCCATCTGATCTTCTCCGAATTTCAAAGGGCGCGCGTACGCGAGTGCGCCGCGCGCCCCAGGTTGTGATGCGCGATGGCCTTCTGCTTAGCGGACGCCGTCGCGCCCGAAGGCGTTGCGCAACGCGTCGACCATGTCGGCCTGCTCCCACGGAAAGAGCCCATTGTGCGGCACGCGGCCGAAATGGCCATAGGCGGCGGTGGCCTTGTAAATCGGCCGCTTCAGGCTGAGCGTTTTGATAATCCCGGCGGGCCGGAAGTCGAACAGCTCGCGCAGCGCCGAGGACAGCTTCTGGTCCGGGACCACGCCGGTGTCGAAAGTGTCGATCAGGATCGAAACCGGCTCGGCCACGCCGATCGCATACGCCACCTGGATCTCGCACTTGGTAGCCAGCCCGGCTGCGACCACGTTCTTGGCCACGTAGCGCGCCATGTAGCAGGCCGAGCGATCGACCTTGCTCGGGTCCTTGCCCGAGAACGCGCCGCCGCCATGGCGTCCGTACCCGCCGTAGGTGTCGACGATGATCTTGCGCCCCGTAAGGCCGCAATCGCCGTGCGGGCCGCCGATCACGAAGCTGCCGGTCGGGTTGACATGGATGACCGTATCCTTGGTCAGAAACTGCTTGGGGATGGTCGGCTTGATCAACTCCTCGATCACCGCCTCGCGTACGGTCGCGTGGCCAACGTCGCGACGATGCTGCGCCGAGACCACCACCGTGCTGACCTCGACCGGGCGCCCGCCCGCGTAGCGCACGCTGACCTGACTCTTGCCGTCGGGGAGCAGGAAATCCGCCTTGCCCTGATGCCGCAGCTTGGACAGGTTTTCCATCAGCCGATGCGCGAGCGCGATCGGCAGCGGCATCTGCTCCGGCGTCTCATCGCAGGCGAACCCGAACATCAGGCCCTGGTCGCCGGCGCCCTGCTCCTTGTGCAGTCCCTCGCCCTCGGTGACGCCCTGCGAGATATCGGTCGATTGCGGCTCGATCGCGGTCAGTACGGCGCAGCTGTTGCCGTCGAAGCCGGTGTCGACGTGGTTGTAGCCGATTTCGAGCGCGGTATCGCGCGCGATCCGTACGAAGTCCGGATGCGCCCGGCTGGTTATCTCGCCGGCCAGCACGATGAGGCCGGTCTTGACCAGCGTCTCCAGGGCCACGCGCGAGTTGGGATCCTCGGCGATTAGCTTGTCGAGCACGGCATCCGAGATCTGGTCGCACATCTTATCGGGATGGCCTTCGGAAACCGATTCCGAGGTGAAAAGAAAATCCTTGAGCGGCATTTAGCGATGTCTCCTTGAGGTGCCGTCTTTGCGAGCGCCGCGTCAGTGCGAAGCCCGCTCGTCCAGCCCAGCGGCAACGTAATGTTTGCTTGATTGCAGAGCGAGCGCTCGCCGCACAACGCTCGATAAATGGTGGTATTTCATCCGGAACGAAGAACGATGCATTGGTATAGCCAACCGCTGACGCGCGATCAAGGCACAAGCCGGACTGCTGGTGTCCTGATAGGACACCAGCCCGGCCTGACCGTCGCGTCCTCAGCGGTCAGTCTTCGCCGAAGCGATCAGTCTTCGCCGAAACGATCCTGGAACAGGCGCTGGATCGCGTCGAGGGCGGCGCGCGCGTCGGGGCCGTCGGCGCGCACCTTGAGCCGCGCGCCGATCGCCGCGCCGAGCATCATCAGGTTGATCACGCTGCGCGCGTCCGCCTGACCGTCCTTGCCGACGATCGTCACCTTGGACTGGAAGCTGCGCGCGGTTTCGGCCAGCTTGGTGGCAGCGCGCAGATGGAGCCCGAGCCGGTTGCTGACCTCCACTGTCCCCTCCACACTCATCCACTCCACGATAGACGCTGGCGAGCGGCCGGTAAACGGGGCACGCGGGATAAGGGGCTTCGGCTGGACTGCACGAATCAGTCGTCGGCGTCATTGTCGCCGCTGATTTGCGCCTCGAACAGCTCCCACAGGCGGGTTTCGATCGCGCTGTCGCGCAGCGTATGTTCGCGCGCGCGCCAATCATTGAGCGCGATCACCGCCTTGGACATGTTGCGATGGCCGCCGGCGCTGCCCATCTCGCCGAACAGCTTGCGCACGAGTTCGCCCGCGTTGCGCCGCCCGGTCCCGTGATTGCGCACCGCGATCACCAGGTTGCCGTCGAGCTTGCCCGATACCACCACCCATTCCACGCCCTCGAACTGCAGGCAGAAGTCCGCCATCTGCACGATCAAGTCGTCGCGCTCGACGCGTCCTAGGTGCAACAACGCGATCCCATCGTGAACCTCGAAGCGGCGCATCACGCGCGCCAGCACGCGGGCGAAGCGGGTCGGCAGTTCGGGCCGATCGATCTGGCGCAGCAAGCTGTAATTGGCGTGCGGGTAGAGTTGAGTGAAGGCCTGAATGTCGTTGTCGGTTACCCGCCGCTTGAGCATCAGGGTGTCGCTGCGGATGCCGTAGAGCAGCGCGGTCGCCAGGCGCTCGCTTATCCGCTCGTCGGCGGCGACCAGGTACTCGGTCATGATCGTCGCGGTGGCGCCATAGCCGGGGCGCACGTCCTGGAAAGCGGCGTTGTTCGAAGCGTAGCCCGGGTGATGATCGATCACGATGTCGGCGCGGCGCAGGCGCCCGTTGAAGTACGGCGGCTGCACGTCGACCATCGCCACCCGGTCAAACGCGGCGAGTTCCTCGGTATCGGCCGGCGCGATCTCGATCTCCAGCAGATGCATCATGGTCTTGTTCTCCGGCCGCGTGACCGGAGTGAAGCTGAAGATCGGCGTGGTGAGCTTGTTGCGGCCCAGGAGCGTGCGCAGCGCAATTGCGCTCGACATCGCGTCAGGATCGGGATCGTCCTGTAGCAGGATGGCGACCCGGTCGCCCTCCGACACTAGCGCGCGCAGTTCCTTGATTTTGTGCTTTGTCAGATTGTCTTCCATGAAGCGGAAAAATTTCGTCGCCACGCCCAAGGCAACTCAGCCCCTCCAGCTCACTGCAAGCTCAAGCCGCCCGCCGCCCCGGATGCCACCGAACCTCCGATGTTTAGGGTAGTATGTAGCCGAAGGTTTAGAGCAATCCACCGGTCCGGAGAAATCCTGTAACACGCCCTCCCCGGCTCTATCAATGATATAACGGTTGCGCGCTCTTGTGTCTGCCTACAATGATCGAGCAAAGTTGCGAAATCTGCCGGCGTCCGATAAACGAGTGGTTCCTGCACCTTGCGGTGGAGGATCGCGCTGGATTTAGCCAAGATGCCTTTATCTGTGCCAACTGTGGCGTAAAACTGCGCCTCGCCTCGGAAAAAAACCGCGACCTCCAGATCGATCCGTGGTTGCATGAGGCGCTGGCGCGCGTGCTCAAGGGCAAGATATGAGCAGATATGAACCCCGCGAGGCGTAGAGACCTAGTAAGGCAGTACGGTTGATGGCTGAGCGAACGGAACTCGACCTTTGGCCGTATGAAGAAGCGCGGCGGCTCGCCGAGCGGGTCGGCAACTATCCCCCCGAGCGCGCGGTAATCTTCGAAAGCGGCTTCGGCCCCTCGGGTCTGCCGCATCTCGGCACGATGGGCGAGGTGCTCCGTCCCGCTTACGTGCAGCACGCTTTCCAGGTCTTGGGCCAAGTCTTCGAAGAGACCGACCCCAGTAGCGCCGTATACCGCCGCCCAAGCCGTCTGATCGTTTTCATTGACGACATGGACGGGCTGCGCAAGGTCCCCGAAAGCATCCCCAACCGCGAGGCGACCGCGGCCTTTCTGGGCCAACCCGTGTCGCTGATTCCCGATCCCTTCGGCGAGTGCCATCCGAGCTTCGCCGCGCACATGATCGGGCTGCTCGAGAAATTCCTCGAGCCGGTCGAGGTCAGCTACGACTTGATGCGCTCGAGCGAGATGTATGCGAGCGGACGCTTCGACGACGCGCTGAGACTCATCCTGGAGAAGCACGCCGAGATAATCCGTATCGTCGCGCCGACGCTGCGCGAGGAGAATCGCGCCGGATGGTCGCCCGTGATGCCGCTTTGTCCCGCGTGCGGGCAAATCAATTCGACCCTGGTCACCGCGTATCATCCCGAACGCGCCACAGTCGAGTTCTCCTGCGAGCGCAGTTTCGGCGGCTCGCACGGATGCGGCTTTAAGGGCGAGCAGAGCGTGCTCGGCGGCAAGGCCAAGGTGCAATGGAAAGTTGACTGGGCGCTTCGATGGTACGTGCTGGGGGTCGACTATGAACTTTACGGCAAAGACTTGATCGATTCGGCGCGGCTCTCGGGCCAGATTTTGCGTCTGCTCGGCGGGCGGCCGCCGCTCGGCTTCGCATTCGAGATGTACCTCGACGAGGAGGGGCACAAGGTCTCGAAGTCGATCGGCCGCGGGGTCGGCGTCGAGCAGTGGCGGCGCTACGCGCCGATCGAGGTGCTCAAGTATTTTCTGATTCTGAATCCGCGGCGCGCGCGCAAGCTTTTCCTGGAATCGATTCCGCAGTACACCGACGAATACCTCGAAGAGCTGCGTAAATGGAGCGCGGCGGACGAGCGCGCGCGGCGCAACTCGCCGCTGGAGTTCGTGCTGCAGAGCCAAAGCGCCCGACGCTTTAACTCGACGCTCAGCTTTGGCCTGGTGATGAACCTGGTCGCGGCGCTGGGCAGCGGCGAGCGCGATCTTATCTGGCGCTACCTGGCGCACTACGACCCGGCGATCGAGGGCGACGCGGACACGATGAAGCTGACGCGCGAGCTGATGGAATGCGCGCTCAATTTCTACCGCGACTTTATCGAGCCGGCCAAATTTCACTACACGCCGAGTGACGGCGAGCGCGAGCAGTTGCGCGCGCTCAGCGCGTGGCTCGCGCAAAACGGCGAGGCCGGCGCCGAGGATATCGAAAAAGCGATCTACGAACTCGGCCGCCAGCACTACGACAAGCCGGGCAAGATTTTTCCGCTGCTCTACCGCGTGATCCTGGGCCAGGAGCGCGGCCCGCGCCTGGGCGCGTTCATCCGCCTCACCACACCCGCACGCGTGGCCGAGATCGTCGACGCCCGGCTCGACTGATCGCAAGCCTTCAAATGAATTCGGCGAAGACCGAGTCGGCCAATTCCAGGCCGCGCTCGCTCAGATAGATCCGGCCCCGGTCGCGAATCAGTAGCTCGCCCTCGAACAGACGCGCCGCGCGCGCGCCGAAGAAGCTGTCGAAGCTCGCGCCGAAGCGCACCTCGAAATCGGCGAGCGCAAATCCTTCGCGCAGCCGCAGATTCAAAAACACAAACTCGCCGCGCGCGATGCGGGCGTCAACCGTTTCGCCGCCCGCCTGCGCAAGGCCGCCTTTAAGCGCCTGCTGGACGTAGCGCGCGGGCATCCGCTCGTTCCACCATCGCCGCCCGCCGCCGCCATTCTCGTCGCGCGCGAAGCTATGCGCTCCAGCGCCGAGGCCCAGGTAACTCTCCAGGCGCCAGTAGCTCAGATTGTGACGCGCCTCGTGGCCCGGCGGCGCGTAGTTGGAAATCTCGTACATGTCATAGCCGCGCCGCGGCAGTTCCTCGCGCACCGCGGCATAGAACTCGGCCTGCCGGTCGGAGTCGATCGGCCGGATTCGTCCACGCTTCATCTCGGTGAAGAACGCGGTGCCTTCCTCGAAGGTCAGGTTGTACGCCGAGATATGATCGGGGCCGAGCGCGGCGGCCTCCGCGATGTCGCTGAGCGTTTCATCGATACTCTGCCCGGGGACCGCAAAGATTAGATCGAGGTTGAGGCGCTCGAAGCCCGCGCGATGGGCGAGCCGGACAGCCTGGCGAGTTTCCGCGGCGCCGTGGATTCGGCCGAGAAACTTAAGCCGCTCGTCGTTGAACGATTGCGCGCCGAAGCTGATTCGGTTGATTCCCGCGGCGCGCATCCCGCCTAGCTTTGCCGCGTCGACCGTGCCCGGATTTGCCTCCAGCGTCACCTCGGCGCCGCCCTCGAGGCCGAAGTTGCGCTCGGCCGCGGCCAGGACCGCTGCGATGGATTCCGGCCGAAAGAGCGACGGCGTGCCGCCGCCGAAGAAGATCGTCTTGAGCCGCCGTCCCGCCCATGGATCCTCGCCGGCGCGGCGTTCGATCTCGGCGACGAGCGCGCGGACGTAGTCGTCCTCCGGCCAGCTCGCGACGGCGTGCGAGTTGAAATCGCAATATGGGCACTTGGATTGGCAGTACGGGATGTGCAGATAGAGCGAAAACGCGGTCGCGCGTTTGTTATTGTCGTTCTCGGTGGGCATCGCGGACCGCTCCGGGCTCACTCAACCTTATGCCCGCGAGGCGCCGGTTACCACGCTACGGCGATGAGCCGCATGAGCGCGTGCGCGATCGCGCCAAGCGGCTTCGATAGGCGGCGGCAGATAAGCCGACAGATAAACTTGGACGGCGGCGAAAGCGGCTCCGAGCGCGGCATTGCGCTGCACCGGCGGACGCCTGTTCCACAGGTAGACCAACATCTCGTAGCCGAAATACAGGAGCAGCCCGATCAGAACGACGTCGTCAATGATCACCACAATCTTGCGGACGAATCCGTGCGGCAGCAGCCAGATTGCCAGCCGCGCGACGAGCGCGAAGATCACGATCGCGGCTACCACCGCGCTCGCGTGATGGACGAGCAGTTGTATCGCGTCGAAGTTGATCCATTGCTCGATATCGAAACGATCCGGTGGTGCAGTATTGCTGACCGCGAACGTAGGTTTGCCCTCCCCTTGCGAGCCGTCGGCCACGCCGAATCCATGAGCTTAGACACGCCCGCCGAACGGCACAAGCAAGCGCGCGTGAAGCGCGGCAAAAATAGGACGAGGAAGCGCCGCAGAGAAACGGCAACAGCGCTTGTTCGCTCGACCCCCACTCCATCCCTCCCCAAAACAATAGGTGGAAGGAGTCACAAGCGCTCGACCGTTACAACTGATGCGGCGTACCGCCTACAAGCCGCCGCGGCGCGCCGCTATACTCTAGCGCGACGCCCCAAAGGAGCGCGCTTCAAAATCGTAACCGGCTCGCACAACCAGCAATCGGCGCCAGCGCCGCATGCCGCCGCGCCGGCGGATTCCACCGCCGGCCGGCTGCTCGCCGCGCGTCTGGGTCCCAACCTGGCATGGCTGGTCGCGACCGGTATCCTGCTGAGCCGTATCGCCGGCCTCGTTCGCGAAAGCATCTTCGCGCATTACCTCGGCAACTCCGACGCCGCCGACGCCTTCAAGGCCGGCATCCGGATCCCCAACATCCTGCAAAATCTCTTCGGCGAGGGCGTGCTCTCGGCCTCCTTCATCCCGGTCTACAGCAAGCTCTTAAGCGAGGGCGAGGCGGAGACGGCCGAGACGCTGGCGTGGGGCGTGGGCGCGCTGCTCGCGCTCGGAGTCGCGATCCTGGTCGCTCTGGGAGTGTGGGCGACGCCCTGGCTGATCGCGGTGATCGCTCCGGGATTCAGCGGGGCCAAGCGCGAGTTGACGGTCGCACTGGTGCGTATCCTGTTCCCGGGCGCCGGATTGCTGGTGTTGTCAGCGTGGTGTCTCGGCGTGCTCAACAGCCATCATCGCTTCTTCGCCTCGTACACGGCGCCGGTCGCATGGAACCTCGCGATCATCGCCGCGCTCGTCTTCTACGGACCGCGCCATTCGCAGGAGGCCTTGGCGATCGAGCTTGCGTGGAGCGCGGTCGTTGGCGCGTTCCTGCAGATCGCGGTGCAGGCGCCGCAGACGCTGCGGCTGGTCGGCCACCTCCGACTCGATTTCGCGCGCACGCGCATGGCCTTGGGCACGGTCTTTCGCAACCTCACGCCGGTCGTCGCCGGACGCGGCGCGAGCCAGATTTCCGGCTACGTCGACAACTTGCTCGCGAGCCTGCTTCCGACCGGCGCGGTCTCGGCGCTCAGCTACGCGAGCATCCTCTACCTGCTGCCGATAAGCCTGTTCGGGATGTCGGTCGCGGCGGCCGAGTTACCGAGCATGTCGCGCGCGGCCGGCACCTTCGAGGAGGTGTCGCAGCTCTTGCGGATGCGTCTGGACGCGGGCCTGCGGCAGATCGCGTTTTTGGTCGTGCCGTCGGCGGCGGCGTTCCTGTTTCTCGGCGACGTGGTCTCTGCGCTGATCTTTCAGTCCGGCAGCTTCACCCATCGCGACGCGATCTACGTATGGGCGGTGTTGGCCGGGTCCGCGGTGGGGATGCTGGCGGCCACGATGGGCCGGCTGTACAACTCGGCGTTCTATGCGCTGGAGGATACGCGCACGCCGCTTAAGTTCGCGCTGATCCGCTTCACCCTCACGCTAACTTTGGGATATCTGTGCGCCATTCCACTGCCGCCCGCGTTGGGAATCGCCCAGCGATGGGGCGCGGCGGGCCTGACCGCGTCAGCCGGAGTCGCCGCCTGGGTCGAATTCGCACTGTTGCGATGGAAACTCAATTCGAAAATCGGCCACACCGGATTGGAACGCGGGCTCGTGGCGCAGCTGTGGGCGATCGCGCTGGTGGCGAGCGCGGCCGGATGGGCGGTGAAGCTTGGGATGGGGCATGCCGGTCCGCGCCTGATGGCGCTCGCGGTGCTGCCCGCGTTCGGCGCGGTCTATCTCGGAATCGCGTGGTGGATGCGGCTACCGGAGCTTGAGCGCGCGGCCAACTACCTTGCCAGGCGGCTTGGCCTGCGCTCCCTTAAGCGCTAACTCGGCGCTGGCGCCGCGTTCCTTGGTGGCGCGCAGGCGCTCGATCGTCAGCGTCGTGCCGTAGCCGGGCAGCAGCGGCGCGAGCGCGACGCGGCCGCCGTAAGACTCCACGAAAATCTGGCCGTCGACGATTTTGTCACGCCAATCCTCGCCCTTCACCAGCACGTCGGGGCGCACGGCGCGTACGATACGCTCGGCGCGCGTCTCGTCGAACACCACCACATAGTCCACCGCCTCGAGCGCGGCCAGAATCAGCGCGCGCTCGACCGCCGGATAGACCGGGCGGCCATCGCCCTTGATCAGCCGCACGCTGCGATCACTATTGACTCCCACCACCAGCGTGTCGCCCTGCGCGCGCGCGAACGAGAGCATCTCGACATGCCCCGCGTGCAGCAGATCGAAGCATCCGTTGGTGAACACCACGCGCCGGCCCGTGCCGCGATGGCGGTCGAGCGCGGGACGCAATTCCTCGACCGCGACGATCTTGCGCTGCGCGCTTTCGGGTCCCGGGCTGAGTGCCCGTGCGAGGTCCTCGCGCGAGATTATCTCGGTGCCAAGCCGGCTGACCTCGATCCCCGCGGCGAGATTCGCCAGCCCCGCCGCCGAGGCGAAACTCAGTCCGGCGATCGCAAACAGGCCGAACACCGCCAGCACCACGTCGCCCGCGCCGGTCACGTCGTAGACCGCGCGCGGCGTGGTCGCGATGTAAGTATGCGGGCCGCCGCGCTCGCTCAAGTACATCCCTTCGCGGTCGAGCGTGATGAGGCAGGCGTCGAGCTTGAGCCGGCGCATCAGTTCGTCCGCCGCGCGCATCCACGCCGCCCGGTCGACCAGGCGCGTGCCGGTGGCGAGCTCGGTCTCGTAACGATTGGGCGTGAGCGCGGTCGCGCCGCTATAGATCGAAAAATCCTCGCTAAGCCGCGGATCGACGATAACCGGAATCTTGCGGCGGCGCGCGCCATCGATAAGCGCGCGCAGAAGCCCCGGCGTGAGCAGGCCCTTGTTGATGTCCGAGATAAGCACGCCGTCGACGCGCTCCAGTTCGCGCTCGACATGGCGCGTGAGCGCGCGCTCCTTGGCCGGGCTGAGCGAGTGCGGGGCTTCCCGATCGACGCGCAGCAGTTGCTGGGTGGCGCGGTTGGCCGATTGCACCGACCCCAGCATCCGCTCCTTGACGATCGTTGGGCGATCGGGGTCGACCAGCACGGAGCGCGTATCGATACCGAGGTCGCCGAACATCTCGCGCAGCAATTCGCCGTTGCGATCGGCGCCGACCACGCTGAGCGCGCTCACCCACGCTCCCAGCGCGCGCAGATTTGCCATCACGAAGCCCGCGTTGCCGGGGCGCTCCTCGATCCGGTTGACTTGCAGTATCGGAATCGGTGCCTCAGGCGAGACGCGAGCGACGTCGCCCATGATGTAGCGGTCGAGGATCACTTCGCCGGCAACGAGCACGCGCAGCGGCTTGAGCGACGGAAGCTCGACCCGCCCGCTGCCGGCGCCGTCGGCGGCGCGCGGCGCTTTGGCACTGCGGCGGTTGATGATTCGCCCGTCGATACGTTGCGTGCGCTTCATGATGCGGCCCATACGCCTGATCTCTCCGCAGATTCCCTCCCCCAAATTATCTTGGGGGAGGGTTGGGGTGGGGGTCCAGGCGGTTCTGAATTTCTGTGAGAACCGCCTCTGTTTTTGAAGCTGCGCTTCCCGATTTTAGGATGCGCCATCTTTCTAATGCCCTAGCCCCCGCGGCGAGGGGAAGAGGACAAGATTGAGGGGACTGAACATCAAGACGAGGAAGCGCCGGAAGGACATCTGGCGCTTCCTCGCTCGACCCCCACCTCCATCCTCCCCCAGGACAACTGGGGGAGGAAACCAGAAGCGTTGGACCACTCCCTTCCAAATTTATCTTTACCATTCATTACGACCGCCAATTCTAGGGGCAGCGCGGAATTCAGCTCCACATTCGATGCGCGACGTCGGCCACCAGCCGCAGCTTTTTTTCCTGGGTCGTCTCGGCGATCGGATTGCCTGCGAACACTGAAGCGAAGCCGCACTGCGTGGAGAGCGCCATCTGTTCGCGTGGAAAATGGCGCGCCGCTTCCTCGATACGCGCGATCAGCATATCGGGCGGCTCGAGCGCATCGCTCTTGGTCGACACCAGCCCCAGCACCACGCGCTTGTCGCGCAGGAGGTCGGCGAGCGGCTCGAACGAGCCTGCGCGCGCACTGTCGTATTCGAGCAGGAAAATGTCGTAGCGCGTGGCGCACGCGAAGACTTCCTTCGAGATCGCTTCGTAACCGCCAGTGCTCAGCCAATGGCCGGCGTTGTTGCCGCGGCACAGATGCAACCCGAACGTGACGCCGGATGCATCCGCGAGCGCGTTGAGCATCTCGACGCCCTCGCCCAGCATCCGCGCGGTCGAGATGCCATGCGCCTCGAAGACGCGCTCGCGCGTTGACGGGTCGACCAGGGTAGCCAGTTCCGGCGCGTCGATCTGGATATATTCGCATCCGAGGCTCGCCAGGTCGGCGACTTCGGCGCGCAGGATATCGACGGCGTCGGCGAAGAGCGCGAACGGATCGGGATAAGCCGCCGCCGAATGTTCCGGCGACCAGCGCATCGCGAGCATCAACGGACTCGGCAGCGTCGCCTTCAGCGGAAGCGTCGCGCGGGCGCGTGCGTAAATGAATTCCTCGGCCGCGAGCGAGCGCCGCCGGCGGAGCTTGCCGGTCACCGTGAGCGGCACCGCCAGGCTGGTTTCGCCGCTCGTACCGCCGCCGCCACCCTGCCATCGCCGGGTGTCGAACGCGACTGCCTCGAAACCTTCGACGTAGTCGGTCAGCGGCGCGACGAAGCCCGAGCGGCGCATCTCGCCGTCGCTCACGACATCGACGGCGCATCGCTCCTGCAGCGCGATCGCTTCGTCGACCGCACTGTCCTCGACCCGCTTGAATTGGGCGGTCGAAATGCGGTCGGCGGCAAAGTCGGTCCGCGCCTGCTTTAGCCATGCGGGCCGCAGGATCGATCCGATCACTTCGGCGCGATAGATCGTCGTCATGATCAGCGAATCGCGTAGCCGCCGTCGACGAAGATGGTCGCGCCGGTTACGAAGTCGGAGGCGTGCGAGGCTAGAAACACTGCCGCGCCCGCGCATTCCTTAGGCGTGCCGAAACGGCCGGCCGGCGTGCGCTTGATGATGTCGTCGTAGAACGGGCGCCCTTTGATCGGCGCGGTCATCTCGCTCTCGATCCATCCCGGCACGATCGCGTTGACCTGGATGTTATGCGCCGCCAGCTCGACCGCCATCGATTTGGTCAGTTGGATGAGCCCGCCCTTGGAGGCGGCGTACGACGGCGCGATCGGATTGCCGAAGCGGGAGTACTCGCTGGCGATGTTGATGATCTTGCCGCGCTTGCGCGGCGCCATCGAGCGCGCCGCGATCTGCGAGAGCAGGAAGCCCGAGTTGAGGTTGGTTTCGATTACGCGGTCCCAGGTCGCAGCATCAACCTTGAGCACGCCGCCGGGAAGCGCGATACCCGCGTTATTGACCAGGATATCGACCGGTCCCAGCTTGCGCTCGACCTCGGACATCGCGGGTGCGAGTGCGTCGCGGTCGGTCACGTCGAGCTTGAGCGCGATCGACGCGGAGTTGAGCGCGCGCAGTTCGCCCAGCACCGCCTCGTTCTTGTCCTGGTTGCGCGCGAGCACCGCGACCGCCGCGCCAGCCTCCGCCAGCCCGAGCGCGATCCCACGGCCGATTCCGCCGTTGCCGCCGGTGACCACCGCGACGCGGCCGTCAAGATTGAACATCTCAGGCGCCGCCATAACCGCATCTCCCGGGGCCGTTCGCGCGCTTGCCGCGCGGGCCCTCCGTCAGCGAATCGAGAACCCGCCGTCGATCAGCAAATCGGCGCCGGTCATGTTGTCGGAGGCCGAAGAGGCCAGGAAGACCACCGCGCCTTTGAGTTCCTCGGCCTCGGCGAAGCGCCCGCGTGGCGTGCGCTGAATCATCTCCTTGAGCAGCCACTCGTACTCGGGGCCGGTGCGGAGCCATTCGGTCATCTCGGTCGAGACCCATCCGGGCGCCAGCGCGTTGACCTGGATATTGTGCGGCCCAAGTTCGATCGCGAGCGAACGCGTGAGCTGCGCAAGCCCGCCCTTGGTGACCGCGTAGGACGGAAAGACTCCGCTGCCGAACGCCGAGGCCAGGCTGGTGACGTTGATAATCTTGCCGCCTTTGCCGCGCTTGATCATCGATTGCGCGGCGTACTTGCAAAACAGAAACGCGGCATTGAGGTTGACCGCGAGCACGCCGTCCCAGTCCTCCTCCGAGGTCTCGACCACGCTGGTGAGCGTCGCGTAGGCGGCGTTGTTGACCATGATATCGACCGGCCCAAGCTTGCGTTCGACTTCGTCGAAGGCGGGCTTGAGCTCGCGGCGCTCTTTTAGGTCGACTCTGAGCGCGATTGCGGGGACGCCGAGCGAGAGCAGTTCCTTGAGCGTGGCCTGGTTCTTTTCCTCGTCGCGGGCGAGGATTGCGACCGCCGCTCCGCCCTCGGCCAGACCCAAAGCGAGTCCCCGTCCGATCCCGCGATTCCCGCCGGTGACGATCGACACCTTGCCGCTCAGATCGAACATCTTCTCGAACATCCTGGCAGACGCCCTGGCCATCGCGTGACCCTCCTGTCGCAAACGTCATGTATGGTGCGTGCCGACGACGACTGCCGGCGCGCCGCGCGCGGACGGTCTTCCGTCGTTGAACGTTGCTCGCGCCCGTCGGACGTTGCTTATGCCCGTCGGACGCTGCGTGCGTCCGTTGGACGTGGCCGCCGCGGGCTCCTATATTGGCCTGTCGGAGTTGGCCAAGTCGAGCGCCGCGGGGCGCGCGGTGCGGCGGCGCGAAATCAGCTGAGGGTTAGGTGAAAATCACGATGGGACTGAGAACACCGGAGCAGTACAAGGAATCGTTGCGCGACGGGCGGGCGGTTTATTTGCGCGGCGAAAAAGTCGCCGACGTCACCAAGGATCCCGTGATCGGGATCGCGGTCGAGCACGCCTGTATCGACTACCGGATGGCCGAAGATCCGAAGTACCGCGGCCTCGCCGTGATGCGGGATGGCGGCGGCGAGTACAGCCGCTACTTTCATCTGCCGCGCAACTCCGACGATCTGCTCAAGCGCAGCGAGCTTATCGCGGCCTCGACCCGCGAGGGCGCGACCCTGGTCGTGCTGATCAAGGAGATCGGCACCGACGCGCTTTACGCGCTCCACATCCTGGGCGAGCGGATGGCGGCCGCGGGCAAGCCCGAGTACCGCGAGCGCGTCGCGAAGTACCATCGCTATTGCCGTGACAACGACCTCGCGATCGCGGTGGCGCAGACCGACGTCAAGGGCGACCGCTCGCTCGGACCCACCGCGCAGGACCATCCTGACTATTACGTGCGCGTGGTCGAGGAGCGCCCCGACGGGATCGTGGTGCGCGGCGCCAAGGTCCATACCTCCGTCTCGACCAACACCAACGAGGTTATCGTGCTGCCGACGCGCGCGATGCGCGCCGAGGACAAGGCCTACGCGGTCGCCTTTGCGCTGCCGATCAACACGCCCGGCTTGAAGCTCATCGCGAGCCCGCACGGCTCGAGCCCCAAGAACCAGTTCGAGCATCCGCTGAGCGCGGGGCACAAGATGATGGAGACGCTGACGGTGTTCGACGACGTCTTCGTGCCCAAGGAGCGCGTGTTCGTAAACGGCGAGATCGATTTCGCGGGACTGCTGGCGCTGACCTTCGTGCGCTACCATCGCTTCACCGCGGTCTCGTACAAGCTGCCGCTGCTCGAACTGATGGCGGGCGCGGGCTACGCGATCGCCGAGGCCAACGGCGTGCTCCGGGCGGCCCACGTGCGCGACAAGCTGACCCATCTGGCCGCCTATCACGCGACCGTGCGCGGGCTGATCGAGCATGCCGCGGCCGCGTGCACTATCGAGGACGGCCTCGCGGTGCCCAACACGCTGCTCACCAACGTCGCCAAGTATCACTTCGCGCACAACTACCATCAGGCGGTGCAGATCGTGCAGGACCTCGCGGGCGGACTGCTGGTGACGGCGCCGGCGGCCGAGGACCTGACCAGCGAGGCGACGCGCGCGTACGTGATGAAGTACATGGGCGGCGCCAAGGGCTTCGACGCCGAGAAGCGGCTTAGGCTGCTCAATCTGATCGGCGACCTGACGGCGTCGGACTTCGGCGGCTACCAGGAGGTGCTGGCAGTGCATGCCGAGGGCGGCTTCGAGGCGGAGAAGCTGCAGGCCTACCGCGAGTACGATTTCAAAACCGTGGCGTCCTATGCGCGCAAACTAGCGGGGGTGTGAACGGAGGCGTCGATCCGCGATCAGAAAAACTTGATCACGCTGCGCGAGACCTCGCCCTTTTGCAGCAGATCGTAGGCCTCGTTCACGCCTTCGAGCGGGAAGGTGCGCGAGACTAGTTCGTCGATTTTGATTTTCTTGTCCATGTACAGGTCGATCAGCAGCGGCATGTCGACGCGCGGCCGGGTCGAGCCGTAAAACGAACCGACCAGCCGCTTTTCCATCATCGTAAAGACGTTGGGGTTGAGCGTTATGCGCGCGGTCTCGGGTGAGACTCCAACGATGGTGCAGGTGCCGCCGCGTCCGGTCATCCGAAACGCCAGTTCAATAGTCTTGGCCGTGCTGATTACCTCGAAGGCGTAGTCCACGCCGCGTCCGTGCGTCAGCGTCATCACCGCCTTGTAGGCGTCGTCCTGCGAAGGATTGACCACGTGCGTCGCGCCGAACACTTTTGCCAGCGCGAGCTTGTTCGGCAGCAGGTCGATCGCGATGATGTCTTGCGCTCCCGCCAGCGCCGCGCCCTGGATCACGTTGAGTCCCACGCCGCCGCATCCGATTACCGCGACGCTCGCGCCCGGCCGCACCTTGGCCGTGTTGATCGCCGCGCCCATCCCGGTCATCGTGCCGCAACCGACGAAGCAGGCGCGATCGAGCGGGACGTCGTCGCGAATTTTGATCGCGCAACTCTCCGGCACCACCGCCTCCTCGGCAAAGGTCGACGCGAAGGCGAAATGAAAAATCTCGGTGCCGTTTTTGCTGAGGCGCGTGGTGCCGTCGAGCAGCGTGCCGAGCCCCTTGGGCCGCGTCTCGCACAGATGCACCTGTCCCAGGGTGCAGTAGCGGCAGTGGCCGCACACCGGTGAAAAAGTCAGCACCACGTGGTCGCCCTCTTTCACCGAGGCGACGCCCGCGCCGACCTCCGCCACGATTCCCGCCCCCTCATGGCCCAACACCACCGGCATCGGCATCCGCATGTCGCCGGTCATGACGTGGAGGTCGCTATGGCAGGCGCCGTTGGCGGCGACCTTAACCCGCACTTCTCCGGCCTTCGGCGGAGCGAGCTTTAGGTCTTCAATGACCAGGGGTTTGCGCGCTTCATATAACACGGCCGCCTTCATGCGTGCTTCCTCCAGGGCTGATCGTTGCTTGTGAGCGGACCCGCGTAACTTAGAGGGGAGGCCGCGCGGGTGTCAAATCAAGCCGGATCCGCGTCAATTCCGGCGCGTTTCGTCAGGACGGGAAGGGCCCGGTCATGTCACCAAAGCGAAGGGCGTATTCGGCGACAACCATTGCAGAGTTGCAACACGGCTGTCGCCGGATCGGCAGAGCGGCGGCTAAAACTGTTGATAACTGTTCGGGTTTCGACTCGTAATCCACTGGCACATTGGTTGCTGTCTGTTTGACACGCTTGCTTTATCGATGGTCATCCATCGTCCAATCCAATGAGCTACAACGCATTAACCTCTGATCTTCCCCCGGCGGTGCAAATGTTCTCTGACATTGGCCTCGCCGGGGGCACCCGCCTTCCAAGCTCATTGCCGTCAATGCCCACGACACGATGAACCAGTCGACTGCGACTCTGCGACTTGCCACTCAGCGGCCGCTTTTTCCTGTGCGGTCCCAGCAGAAATGCCGATCATGCGGACATCGAGTGGGTGAGCACGTCGGCTTCCCCGATGCGGCGCTCGCCGAGCAGTTAAGCCTTATCCACGGCGGCTGCCTCGATTGCGAAAGCTGCGGCGACGAATAGCCCCGTCAAAGTTATTGCGCCATATAGGCGCCGTCGATAGGCATCGGTACGCCGGTGACGAACGACGACGCGTCCGTGGATAGCCACAGCACGGCCTCGGCTATTTCTTCTGGCCTTCCGAGCCGGTTGATCGGATGCGTCTGGATGACGGCCTTTTCATCGAAGCTGCCGCGATCCATCACGCGCGCGACCATCGGCGTGCGGATGAATCCCGGACAGACGGCGTTTACCCTGATGCCCTTGCTCGAGAACTCCAGGGCCGCGGCCTTGGTCAATCCGGCGACGCCATGCTTGGCCGCGGTGTATGCCGACGTGTTGGCAATCCCGGCCAGGCCGCAAATGGATGAGGTGTTGACGATCGTGCCGCCACCGTTCTTAAGCATCTCCGGGATTTCATACTTCATGCAGTAAAATACGCCGCTCAGATTTATCGAGATTACGCGCTGCCAATTCTCCAGTGTGCATTCCGGTGTGGGCGCGAACTCGCCCTCGATTCCGGCGTTGTTGAACGCGCAGTCGAGTCTGCCGTAGGTCGCGACGGTCTTGGCCACGAGCGCCTCGACCTCCTTCGGATTCGCGACGTCGGCGCCGTGGAATATCCCGTCGCCTCCGGCCTCCTTGATCGCGCGCAAGGTGCGCTCGCCGCCCTCAACGTTGTAGTCGGCGATCACCACCCGCGCGCCTTCGGCCGCGAAAAGCATCGCGGTCGCGCGTCCGATACCCGACCCACCGCCGGTAATCAGCGCCACTTTGCCCTTTACCCGATCGGCCATAACAATCCTCCCTGGCGATTCAGTCTCGCGTGTCGCGACTTGCGGAGCACACCAAATTTACGGCATCAGCTATCACGCTGTGCGCGAGGCTGTAAAGTTCGCGCGGCAGTCGCTCAAAAGCCGCTCCGCAGGCGGTTAGGCTTGCGTCGTGGTCTCGTCGGGCGTAGAGTGATCTTACTGAATCTTACCGGCTAAACAGTCATCTATGGAGAAAACCCGGCTTTCATCGAAAGGGCAGGTGATCCTGCCAAAGTCCGTCCGCGACGCCCATCGCTGGCTGTCGGGTACGGAGTTCATCGTCGAGGACACGGCGGACGGCGTCCTGCTGCGGCCGACCAAGGCTCTCCCACCAACGCGGCTCGAAGATGTCGTAGGATGCCTCCGCTATACAGGCAAGCCCAAGACCCTCGGTCAGATGGAAGCGGCAATTCGGTCCGAGGTAAAAGCCCGGCGTGGTCGCGGTCGATACTAACGTCCTAGTTCGGCTGCTGACTGGTGACGAACCAACCCAGACCACGCGCGCACGTGCAATCTTCGAGCGCGAGACGGTCCTGCTTCCGAAAACGGTCATCCTCGAAACCGAATGGGTTCTGCGCCGGCTTTACCGCTTCGGCTCGGCCCGTATTGCTGATGCCTTTCTTGCTTTGATCGCGCTGCCCGATCTCGTATGCGAGGATATGGGTGCGATGGCGGACGCGATTCAATGGATGCGTGGCGGTATGGACTTTGCCGACGCCTTACATCTCGCGTCGGCACGTCTTGCAGGACGCTTCGCAACTTTTGACGACAAGCTGGCCCAACGCGGTGCCAGGATCGCGGATATCGCGGTCATCCGTCCCTGACGTTGGCGAAGCTTCAGCCGGGGCCGGCCGGCGGCCTCGACTTCTACTCACTTGCCTACGTATCGGAACAAGTACACGCCTGCATTGCGGCCGCCACGCCGTTGTCCTCAACTGCATAAACAAAATTGGCCGGGCTGTCTCTCGTTGCCGCTAATTTGAACCACGATGATAACTGTCGCCGCAGCGTTATCGCGTACTATCGCCATTGAGATCGCGGTGACAAGCATCCTTGGTTGCGAGCGGATCATTTCTGCGCAGGAAACGGAATCCGGCTGTGCTTCTCTGGACACTTGCCGCGATTTGCGCCGTGCTGCTCTTTCGCACATTGCCATGGGCTGTCAGCGGTGACTATCGGGATTTCGGTGGATACTATTTGCCGGCTGACCTGCTGCGACAGAAAATCAACCCCTATGCTGGAACTAGTTGGGGAGACACGCCGAGCTGGCTTTTGTGCTTCGAACCGCTGACTTTGCTGGCGCGTTTCACTGCATACAAACTATGGTTCTTCGTCAACCTCTCGGCGTTTGCCATTACTTTGATTTTGCTTCTCCGCCATTGCGCTCTGGAAGCAACGGACAAATGGATACTCGCCGCGCTGATCGTGCTCTATCCGCCGATCGCGTGTAATTTCTGGTTCGCACAGAGCGAGGTCTTTCTGCTGTTCTTGTTGGTGCTGTTCATTCTGGAGCTTCAGCACGGGAGGGACGTAAGTGCGGGGATGATTCTCGCGGCCGCCTCCCTTTTGCGCGCCTACCCGGTGGGTCTGATCGGCTATCTGGCTGCGCGCCGAAAATGGAAAGCTTTCGGGTACGCAATAGTCGGCTGTATTGCGGGAATGATTATCACGACCGCCTTTGTCGGCGCTGAGGTTGTTACAACTTATATCCAGAATGTAATTGGACCTCACTCATTGAATCAGCCAATGGGATTCCTGCGCCATCCGACGAATTTGAGCCTTAGCTGGTTTGTGAGATTCGTTCTCCTGCATGGCTTTGGTATTGCGGAACTATCCCCGCTGGCGTCGTCACTTGCGCTGATCGCCGGATTATTAGCGGCCGCATTTGCTTTCGTTGCCACATGGAGATTGGACGAGGATTTTGACTGGCGTGGATATTCGCTATGGATCGTAACGGTATCGATTCTGTCACCCATCATGTGGGGACAATTCATGGTGTGCTTCGTGATCGTTTTCGTTGCGATAGCAAACGGGCCCGCCAGCCGGCGAACGGTTATCACGGCGGTCGGCAGCTACGTAATTCTGGCCGCCTTCGGCGGTCTGCACGGATACCCCCTGAACTTCGTGCCGGAATTTGCCCAGTCCTATTTCGCCAGGAACATCCGCGTTTTGCATGTGCTACCCGAGAGCGTCACGGTTTCGCTTATATTGCTGTATCTCAGTTGCTGTTGGTTCGTCTTCGATAACAAACCACTGCAATCGACCCGGATGAGCAGCACGCTCACATCACAGCCCGAATCGCAGACCGACGGGATCGGGCTCGCGAGGACTACCTAGAGAATTCCCAGCCCATCGGCAATCCTTTCCCGCTTGAGCCATTGTGGCGGAGGGGGGAAGGAGTCGAACCTTCCGGCAAGCGTATTGCCCGCCAAGCCGGTTTTGAAGACCGGTGGGGCCACCGGGCCCCTTCCTCCTCCGCATGCGCCGGCTACTTCGCGCCGTGCCACTTCGCCATGTGATTCACGTGCGTGTCGAGATAAAAGTCCTCGCCGAAGAAGCGGTCATAAAATTCCATCTCGCAATGCTGCGCCTGCGCGTACGCGCGCATATAGAAGCTCGGCACCGTCGCGGGGAAGCGGCCGAAGGTGTCGTAGATGTACTGTGCGACCTCGCCCATCAACTCGATGAACTCGGGGCTGTAACGTTCTACTCGCGCCTTGACGCGCGGGCTTTCGCGGTACGGCCCCGGCCGCTCGGGATCGAACGCGCCATTGGGTCCGAACTTGAGGTCGGCGAATTTCTTCACCGCCGCGCGCATATCGGCGCAGTACGGCGGACAGAGGCCCTCGAAGTGTTTGTCGATTCCCAGCGGATTCGGCACCGCCCAGCGTGGATCGGTGGCGAAGCGGAAACCAAGCCCGGGAATCCCCCTATCGGCAAACGCGCCCATCAGGCTCGGCGGATTGATTCCCGTGTACATCCATCCACCGAGCCCCATCGCCTGCATTGCGAGCACGATGTTGTAGCACATCAGCGCGAGTTCCATCGCGCCCGTCGCCAGGCAGTACTGATCGAACTCGAAAATCGAGAAGCGCTTGGCGCCGTCGATCAAGCCCATCTTGATGAAGCGATCGAGGTCGCCGCACACGCGACCGTTTTGGGGATCGAACGGCGTAAATCCCATCCCGAGATACACCGCCATCAGGTCCATCATCTGCTGTGTCAGATCGATCACCGGAACGAAGAGCGTGGTGCCCGGCTTGTTCGCATTCCATAGATTATGGGTGCTCGTGTGCGGCGGCTGGGCCGGGACGGTGGCGCGTCCCGGCGCGAGCTTCACGCAGTGTTGTTTGACCCGATCGAAAAGCGCGGCCAGATCGCCCGGCCGCTTGCCGTCGAGGATATCCTGCGGGTCGAGGTCGCGCAGTTGGGTGAGGTAGGTGCCGTCGTCGTCGGTGAAAATCAGCTCGGAGGCGTAAATCGACGCGCCGCTCGGATACGTCCGCCCGAGCAACCGCATCGGGTAATTGCATCCCGTGTCCGCCTCGCCGGCCGAAGTATGCTCCATCCCGGTGTTCCATCCGTTTATCCCCGCACCGCACATTACCAGCAGCATCCGTTCCGTCTCGCTGAGCGCGACCGGCTCGTGTGGCGATTCATAGGCGAGCGGGCCGTCGGGAATTTTCATCCCCAGGCCAAAGCGGCGCGCGCGCCGCCCGAACATCGCACCGAGCAGCGGAAAGGATGAAAACTCGCGCACCAGGGCCTCTGGGGTGGGAGCGGATTTTTGTTCCGCCATGATGGTTCGTCCTCTGCGTATCGTTCCTGTCCGTATGGTTCTTTTGGGACCGCCTATCGTAGCAAAGACAGGCCTCCGCGCAGGAGCTAGCCGGGATGGTTCTGATTGTTGGAGGCGCGACGCTTGGCCGGCCCACGCGGCAACAAAATATTACAGGCGGTGTTGATGAGCGAGATATGGGAAAACGCCTGCGGAAAATTGCCGAGCTGGCGCTTGAGCTTCGGGTCATACTCCTCGGATAGCAGGCCAACGTCGTTGCGCAGTGCGAGCAGCCGGGCGAAGATCTCCTCTGCTTCCTCATGGCGGCCCATCGCCTCCAGGCAATCGACGAGCCAGAAGGTGCAGGGCAGGAAGACGCCCTCGCCCGGTGGCAGGCCATCGACCACGGCCTCTGTCAGGTAGCGCTGCACCAGCCCATCGATCATGAGCTCGCGCTGGATCGCCTCGACCGTGCTGACAACGCGCGGATCCTTGGCCGGCAGGAAGCCCAGGAGCGGCATAAGCAGCAGCGACGCGTCGAGCGCGTCGGAGCCGTAGTACTGAACGAACGCTCCGCGCGACGGGTTGAAACCGTGGCGGCATACGTCGTCGTGGATACGGGCGCGCAAGTCGCGCCACTTTTCCAGCGGCCCCTTCATTCCCATGCGCTCGACCGCCTTGACCGCGCGATCCACCGCAACCCAGGCCATCATGCGCGAATGCACGAAGGGCCGGCGCGGGCCGCGCACCTCCCAGATGCCCTCGTCGGGCTTTTCCCAGGCCCCCTCCAAAAAATCGAGCAGCGCGCCCTGCACTTTCCAGGCATCATCGTCGGCGCGCAAGCCATGACGGCCCGCGACGTAAAGTGTGTCTATGACCTCGCCATAAACGTCGAGCTGGAATTGCTCATGCGCGGCGTTACCGATGCGCACCGGATGGCTTTCCTCGTAGCCCGGCAGCCACGACACCTCGAACTCGGTGAGGCGGCGTTCACCGGCGAGCCCGTACATGATCTGCAACTCCTGCGGATGGCCCGCGACGGCGCGCAACAGCCATCGCCGCCAGGCCTGCGCCTCCTCGGTGTAGCCGGCGATGAGCAGGGCGTAGAGTGTGAAGGTCGCGTCGCGCAGCCAGCAGAAGCGATAATCCCAGTTGCGTACGCCGCCGATTTTCTCCGGGAGTGAGGTCGTGACCGCGGCGACGATCGCACCGGTGGGGCTGTAGGTCAGCGCCTTGAGCGTAATGAGCGAGCGCATCGCGGTCTCACGGCAGCGGCCGTCGAGCGTGCATCGCGCCAACCATTGCTGCCACCAGGTCTCAGTCTCGCGCAGCATCGCGGCCGGGTCGCGGACGCGCGGCTCGCCCTCGTGTGAAGCGTAGCGCGTCATCACGAAGGCGACGCTCTGTCCCTCGGCGATGTCGAATTCGCCGACCGTGCGAAAGTCTTCGCCGCGGAGATCGATCGGCGAGCGCAGTTGCACCGCATCCGGGCCGGCGATCGCGCGCAGGCCGTAGGAACGCCGCCTCACCCATGGGACGATACGGCCGTAGTCGAAACGCAGAATCACCTCGGTATGCATCGGCACTCGGCCCGCGCGTCCTTGGACCACGCGCACCAGGTCGACTTTGCCGACGCGTTCGGCGATCGGCATGAAATCGATCACCGCGGCCGTGCCGCCGGCGCATCGGAACTCGGTCTCGAGGATCAGCGTATCGCCGCGGTAGCGGCGGCTTGTCTGATAGGGCTGGTCGCGCGGGGCGATCAACCAGCGCCCATTGTCAGGAGTGCCGAGCAGTGCCGCGAAGCACGCGGCGGAGTCAAACCGCGGCATACACAGCCAGTCGATCGAGCCGTCGAGCCCGACCAGCGCGGCGGTGTGCATGTTGCCGACGATCGCGTAATCTTCGATTCTAAGTGCCACCGATTGTCCTCGATTTGAATTTACCCTGGATTGCGATCGCGCGCAGCGCCACGTCAGGTAATCACGCGTGGCGTGCGGGTTGCTAGCTCCTACGGCGCCGCGCTATGGATTCCAGAACAACCGGAGGCGAGGGATGGCACTGGCCACGATCAACGGCATCGAGTTGTATTATGAGGTTCACGGCGAAGGTCCGGCGCTGGTGTTCGCGCATGGCGCCGGCGGCAATCATGTGAGCTGGTGGCAACAGATCCCGGCGCTGGCGCAATCCTATCGATGCGTGACGTTCGACCATCGCGGCTTTGGCCGTTCGCGCGAACAGCCGGGCGGCCCGGGGGCGCGCGCGTTCGTCGAGGATCTGCGCGCGCTGCTCGACCATCTCGGCATCGAGCGCGCGGCGCTGGTGGGGCAATCGATGGGTGGATGGACGGTGCTCGGCTTCGCGATCCAATATCCCGACCGGACGCGGGCGCTGGTGCTATGCGATACCACTGCGGGGATGGACGACGCTGACGTGATTGCCGAGCAGGGCCGCCTGCTGGAAACGGCTCCGAGCGCGTTGGGCGACACTATCAAGCACGCGATCGGCGCCGAGCTCGAGCGGCGCGATCCGGCGAGGGCTTTTCTCTACCGACAAATCTCGGCGCTCAACCTCGGCGAGCCGGCCGATCTGTTCCCGGTGCTCTTCGCGGCGCGCCAAAACCCCGACCTGGTGGTCGAGCGGCGCATCCCGGTCATCCTTATCGTGGGCGAAGAGGACGTGCTGACGCCGCCCTCGATAATGGAACTGATGCGCCGGCGGTTGGGGCCGGCGCGGCTGATCCGGATTCCTGGCTCGGGACATTCGGTGTATTTCGAGCGGCCCGACGAATTCAATCGTACGATCGAAAACTTTCTACGCGAGACGCCGGCCTAGACCCGACGTTCGGGGCTGTGGTGCGCCGCGTCGGGTCAGCCTGGCACATCAATATGATCTCCAGCGCGCAGCGCCCGGCGCGATTTCGCGATAGACCTCGAGCGTGCGCCGCGCCATCAACTCGGCGCTGAACTCCTCGCGCACACGCTGACGCCCCGCGGCGCCCATCGCGGCGCGCCGCGCCGGATCGTCGAGCAGCGCGTTCAGCGCCGCGGCCAGCGCCGTCGGGTCGCCCGGCGGCACGGTGAGACCCGTCACTCCGTCGAGCGAGACGTGCGGCACCGCAGAATCGATCCAGGTGTTGACCACCGGCTTCCCGCAAGCCATTGCCTCGAGCTGTACGATACCGAACGCCTCGCTGCGCTCGACCGAGGGCAGCGCGAAGACGTCGCAGGCGTGATAGCACGCCTTTAAATCGGCGTCGTTGACGCGGCCCAGCAGCACGACCCGATCGGCGACGCCAAGGCGCTCGGCCTCGGCCGCCAACGCGCCGCTAAGTTGACCCTCGCCGGCGATCAGCGCGGCCGCGCGTACGTCCACCATCGCGCGCACCAGGTTTTCGAAGCCCTTGTAATAGATGAGGCGCCCGACGCCGAGCACGATGCGCTCCCCGTGGCGGCGGCGCACCTCCGCAACGCGCATGGCGTCCGGATGCTCGAAGTCGCCAGCGCGGATGCCGAACGGAATTACGCGGCACAGCTTGCGCCGCGCGCTCAGGACCGCGGAGGTTTCGATATAGGCGGTCGAACCGACGATGATCGCGGCGCATCGCCGCAAGAGCAGCGAGAGCAGCGGCGCGAAGACCGCCGCCGCGCGCCGCTGGCGCACCACGTCGCTATGCCAGGTGATGACTATCGGCACGTCAAGCCGGCTCATCAGGCAGGCAAGCGCGGCCATCGGGTTGGGAAAATGCAGATGGACCACGTCGGGCCGCGCCCGGCTCATCGCGCGCGCCATCAGCGGCACGATCGGCGTGCCGTGCAGCATCAGCGGCGTTGCGAGCCGCGCCACTTCAACTCCGCCTTGCGTCGAGCGTTCGGTGCGCCGTTGGTCGCTCGCCACCAGGACTTGGACCTCGATCGACTTGCTCAGCTCTTCGCACAGGGTCTGCAGATGGGACTCCATGCCGCCGAAGTGGGGCGGGTAGAACTTGCCCACGTGCAGGACCTTGAGCGGGGCGGCGCCCGTCGTCTTAGAAGGCGAACTCGTGTCAGACAGCGATCTCATCTCAGACGGCGATTTCACGTCAGTCGGCTATTTCATCGCGCGCGAGTTCACGGTAAAGCGCCGCACAGCGGTCGGCGTATGTGGTCCACGAGAAGCGCGAAGCCTGGCGGATCGCCGCGGAGCGCCGCGCCGCCCATCGCTCGGGATTCGCGGCGCGCTCCCGCAGCATCGCAGCCAGTGCCGTGCTCCACGCCGGCACGTCGGCCACCGCGCAGTAGACGGCGGCCTCGGCGCCGATTTCGCGGAGCACCGGGATGTCGCTGGCGATTACCGGCGTCGCACAGGCCATCGCCTCGACGAGCGGCAGTCCGAAGCCTTCAGCTTCCGAGGGCAGGAGCAGCGTGGCGCGGCGATAGAGCGCGGCCAGCACGGCGGGCTCTACCAACGGCATCGTGACGATCGAATCCTTTAGGCCCAACGCCTGCGCCAGCCGTTGTTGATCGGGATCGAGCGCGCCGCCGGCCTTGACCAGGCGCAGATTCGGAAATTGCGCGCGCGCGGCCGCCACGATGCGCAGCAGCACGTCGATCCGTTTGCGCGGGATGGTGCTGCCGACGTGGAGAATTTCGATCGCGGCGGAATCGGCGGGGCCGAGAAGACGCGCGGCCACAGCGTCGGCGGCTTCATCGGGACGTGGCGAATAGGCGGGGTGCACGCCGTTGGGAATCACCACGAGGCGGTCTGGCGAAACCAGCGCGTTGGCAACGAGCGCGTCGCGCGTGGCCGCGCTCGGACAGGATACGCGCGCCGCGTTGCGCATCCCGGCAAGCGTTCGCCGCGCCATCATGCGAAATGGCAGCGAACGGCGCCCTGCGCCGGAGGCGAGCAGGCAACGGAACGCGTCGAGATCGTGGCAGGTCACGACGGTGCGCGCACCCGCAAGCTCGTGCACGAGATGCGCGTAGCTGTGGTCAACGATGTGGAAGACGTCGAAGCCGCCGCGCAAGCGCCGCAGCGCGCGCGGGTAATCGAAAAAGCGGTTGAGCGCGCGGTCAATATTGAAGCGTGCCGCATCGAACCGCATGCGCACGCCGTGCTCGTCTGCGGCGCCGCTTAGGCGGCGGGCGAACGCGGGCTGGATGCGCGTGACCTCAAGCGTGGCCGAGTGGCGCGCCGCAAGCTCAGCGCAAAGCATCTGGCCGACCAGGTCCATGCTGGGCCAGCCTTCTTCGGCGTAATCGCAAACTACGGCTATGCGCAGACGCTGCACAGTGGTTCAGGCGGCGAGCAGCTCGTCGAAGAAATCGAGATGGCGGCGTGCGACTACCGGCCACGAGTACATCGACTGTGCGCGATCGCGTCCGCGAGCCGCGAGCTCGGCGCGGCGCGCCGGGCTCTCGAGCAGATCGGCCAGCGCGCGGCACCATCCAGCTTCATCGCGCTCGCCAACGATCACGCCGGCGTCAGCGACGGTGTAGGGAATTTCGCCGCTGTCGCTGGCGAGCACGGGCACGCCACAGGCGAAAGCCTCTACAAGCATGCGTCCGAACTGTTCGCGCCATCGCGCCGTGGTTTGACTGGGCGCGAGCAACAGGTCCATCGCGTTGAGATGTTCGGGCACGTGGTCATGAGGGACGCCGCCGACAATCCGCACCCGGTCGCCATGACGCGAGGCCCACGTCCTGAGCGCGGCTTCGCCCGGGCCGCCGCCGACGAACAAGGCGCGCCACGGCGACGCCGTTTCGTCGAGCACGCGCATCAGCAGTTCCACTCCCTTGGCTTCGATGAAGCGTCCGAGATAGCCGACCACCGGCGGCCCCTCGTCGTTCCATCCAAGCCCCGCGCGCACAGCGCGGCCGCTCTCTTGGTCGGGACGAAACAGTTCCACGTCCACGCCGAGCGGCATCACGCGATGCGGTCTTTGGCTCCAGCAGCGCCTAAGCTGCGTTTGGGCAATCGTCTCGCCGCCCGCGAGCCATCCGGCCGCACGCTCCGCGCACATCCGCTCGATCGCGGAGAAGGGCGGCGGATAGTTCTTGGCGATATTCTGAGCAGTGTAGAAGACCAGCTTCGATGCGGCCGGAGACCATCGTGCGACCTGGCCGCCGGCGACTACGTAGGGCTCCTCCCAGCAATGCACGAGGTTCCAGCGCTCGCGCATCACGGCGCGCAAGCCGCGGCCATAAAAGAAAAGTTGCGCGATACGGCTTAAATGGACGTCAACAGTGGCCACGCGGCAAAGCTCGCCCGCTTGCGGCTCGAACGGGATGGAACGCAAGTCGCCATGAAAAAAACGTGGCGCAACCGCAGTGACCTCCCATCGCGCACCGCCCGCGCGGGCCATCTCGTGCGCGAGGCGGCGGTTGAGCGCGACGCAGTACGAGTGCGCGATCGTAAGCAGGCGCAGTGGATGCTGGACGACCATCAGACCTGTCACCGCCGGCGGACGCGGCGCAGCGTCCGCAGCGCTCTCGCGCCAAGCGTGCCCGGCAGGCACGCCAGCGCAAACGCGAGTCCGTTCCTCGGCGTCAGCCCTTTTAGCGCGATGGCGTCGCGCAGATGTTTTCGAGCTTCGCGCGCGCGTCCCGCCTGCATCAGGAACAGAGCGTACGTAAGATGCGACGCGCCGCATCGTGCATCGATCTCGCTGCGCAACGCGGCGAGTTCCGGCATCGCCATCAGCCGCGCATACAATAGAAACATCCCAAGGCTGCCCTCGTCGCTGGCGCTCTGGGTCGAAGAGCCGCCGTGGGCGCGATACTTCGTGAGCCGCTCCGGTAGATAGTAGCAAGCCATGCCGGTGCGGCAGGCGAGATATCCGAGCCATTGGTCATAGGCGCTGCCAGTCTCGGCCGGGAAATCGCGCCAATCGATCGCGCCGCGCCGGATAACGCTCGCTTGTGCAACCGGGATGCTCATTTCCACAAGACAGCGCCAGAAGGGGAGATGAAGCCCGGGGGAGAGAACGTCGCGGCGCCATCGGCGAGTGTTCCCCTCGGTCATCACCAGGTCGATGCGGCCGCGCTCGTCGATTACGTAGTGGTCGGAAAATGCGAGTACTACATCCCGGTTGTCCAGCACATGCGGCATCAGCTTACTGAGAAACGCCGGTTCCCATTCGTCGTCGTCATTGAGAATCGCGATGAACTCGCCAGAGACGAGATCGCGAAAGGCATGAATATGGTTGGCCGCCATGCCAAGATTCGTCTCGTTTCGATGGTAGACGATGCGCCGATCGGCGAAGCTCGTGGCGATTTCGCGATTGACGTCGCTTCCGAGGTCGTCGGCCACCATGATTTCGACGTTGCGATATTCGCCGTTTACGACGCTCGCGATCGCGCTCCGCAAATAGACGGGCCGGTTGTAAGTCGCGATCACCACGCTGACCAGCGGAGCGCTGGAGGCTGGCATCAGCCACCTTCGCGCACGGCAGCGATGGTATGCGCGAGGTCGAAGCGCTCCGCGTAAAGCGCGCCGGCCGCGGCTCTCAGCCGCGTTCGTTCTCCGGCATCGTCCATCAGATGCGCGAGCGCGGCGCCCATCGCCATCACCTCGCCGATGTTCACCAGTGCCACCGCGCCGCTTTGACTCCACAATGGCTCGGTGGAAGCGCCGGCAGTGGTCACCACCGGGCGGCGATGCGCCAGCGCCGCCATCATGCTGCCGCGCCGCGTGCTCACGCCATCGTCGTAGGGCTGGAGCATCACGTCGCAAGCGCTCAGATAACGCGAAACGCCGGCGGGCGCGAGCGCACCCGTGGCGTGCACGCGCGTGTGCAGTTCGGGAGCACGCGCCAGCACGCGGCCTCGCAGGTCGGGGCTGTCGCGGCCCACGAGCAGAAAAGCTGTATTCGGGCGCTCGCGGAGCAGCGCCGGCACGACGGCCCCAAGGCGCTCGGCGATCCAGGTTTCGCGCGCCGTGCCAAAATGGCCAAGTATCTTGCCGTCCCTGACAATGAGCGTCTTGCGCAGCGCGCGCACTCCCGCCGGGTCATCAACGACCGGCACGTTGCTGGGCACCGGCAGCCATGAAATCGCGGCGCGTGCGGGCGCGATCGCGCGCAGCAGCGGCTCCCACGCAGCGGTGCCGACAAAGCATCGCCGCGCCGCGCGCGTGAGCGCGAAGGCCATCGCGCGATTGACCGCGCCGATGACGTTGTGGCGCAGGGGTTGTTGCCATCCCAGCGCGACCGCGACTTCGTGAAACATGATCGTGATGCCGGCGCGGCGGCGCTCGAAGAGCCATACGCAAAACGGCAGGTTCATCCCCCGCATGCCGAATCCCTGCGGAACGTATTGCAGCAGTATCTCTCCCGCACCGGCGCCGGCGAGTCCGCGGCCGAGCGCGTCGAGCGTGCGCGGGCCAAACCCGCCCGGCAGACGATGGACTTCGACGCCGGCCTCGGCCGGCTCACCATCGGCGACCGCGGGCGCCCAAACGTGAACCCGATCGCCGTGCGCGGCGAGTCCGAGCGCAACCAGCCGCGTGTAATCCGCCACGCCGCCCTGGCCGGGCGGATACTCGCCGGTGATGATATGCCAGGTATGCGTAACGCTCAATTTGCGGGGAGCTCTCCGTGCTCGCGCAGGAAGGTCCGATACCAATCGACCGTCAGTTTGAGGCCCTGCTCGATCGTGACCTTGGGGCGCCATCCGAGCAATTCGCGAGCGCGGGTGCTGTCGCAGTACATGCGCCAGACCTCCGTTGGACGATAGGGCAACGCTCCGATCTCGACCTTGGATTTGGTATTAGTCAACTCGGCGATCTTGAGCACCAGATCGCGGATTCTGATTTCCTCGCTCGCGCCCAGGTTGATCACGCCCTCGATGCGTTGGTCCGTGCGCGCCGCCAGGATCATCCCCTCGATCAGATCCTCGACGAAGTTGAATTCCCGCGTCTGCTCGCCGGGCGTGGTTCGGATCGGCCGGCCCGTAAGGCACGCCGTGATCAGTTCGGGGATGATTGCCTTGGCGCCCTGATAGGGACCATAGGCGTTGAACGGGCGCAACACGATGGTCGACGTGCGCTGCTCGGTGCGCTGTTTCAGGCGGCAGTACAGCTCGCCCGCGTACTTGGTAATGGCGTAGGGCGAAATCGGCTCGGGAGTGGCGGTCTCGATGAAGGGCACGCTCGTCTGAAGGCCGTAGACCTCAGAGGTTGACGCATAGACGAACTTCTGCGCGCCGGCCACGACATCGAAGACGTTGGCCGTACCCTTGGCGTTGACGTCGAAGCATTCCTCGACCTGAACGAAGCTGTCGCCGACGTGGTTGTACGCGGCCAGGTGGAACACGACCTGCGGGGTGAATTCGCGAATCGCGGCCAGCGCGCCGCGGTTGCGGATATCCGCCTCAATCACGTGCAGCGAGTCGTAGATGCCGCGCAAGCGCTCGTTATGCATAGCGTTGGCGTAGCGCACTACTACGGCGACCTTGCATCCTTCGGCCAGCAGCCGGCGGACCAGACGATTGCCTATAAAGCCCGAGCCGCCGGTCACCAATACGCGTGTGTTCTTCATCTTTCTATGCATCCATCACGGTGAGGAATTCGACGATCTGTTCCTCGGCCAGCGTCCGCTCCTTCTCGGTATTCACGGTGAGATGCTTGCCGCTGTGCCGGTAAGCGTGAAGCCGCCCGGCGCGTGCAAGCGCGCTCAAAAATTCGTCCATGTCGGTGCCACGGCGCATCGCGGCGAAGGCTTCGCGCTCACACAGCAGGTAGCCGATATTGATCCAGTACGGCAGCCGCGGCTTTTCGGCAAAAGCGGTCACCCGTCCGTCGACGTCGGTGTCGACGATGCCAAAGGGGCTGTGGAGCGGATAGATGGTGAGCGTGGCCGCCGCATCGGAGGCGCGATGTGAGTTACGGAGTGCGCCTATATCCACGTTGGCAAGGGTATCTCCGTAGCAGACCAGTGCGCGTGGGCCGACGTGAGAGCTGGCGTCCAGAATGCGATCGATCATGCTGGCGTCGCCCGAGTTCACGCAGGTAGTGGCATCGCGAAACTCGGCCGATCCGGCGACGAAGCGTTCGATCCTATCGGCGAGATGACCGGTGCAGAGCACGAAGCGGCCGACTCCGCCGAGCCTGAGATAACGGAGCACGTGGTCGAGCAGCGGCCGGCCGTTGAGAGGAACCAGCGCCTTGGGGAGAGTGTCGGTGTATGGACGTAACCGTTCACCGCGCCCGCCGCACAGGATTATCGCCGTAAGGTCGCCTTCAACCGCCATCGCTTCGAGTACCGCTATTCGGTATGCCGGCCATTCCTGCCCGCGGCGATCCGCCGTCGCAAAGCGCAAGCAACCGTGGAATATAGCGCTCGCGAAATCGCGCGAGCGTCAGCTCCCCCGCCGTTCGTCTCGCAGCTTCTCCCATGCGCCGCATCAACCCGGGATCATGATACAGATGCTCCAGCCGCTCCGCGATTGGGCCGCTCTGCCCGGCGGGCACGACGTAGCCGTTGCAACCGTCGACGACGAGGTCGGCGGCGCCGGCGCCGTCGGCTACGATCACGGGTAAGCCGCTGGCCATCCCCTCCAGCACGGTATAGCCAAAGCCGTCGGTGAGCGAAGGATGCACCAGCACTGACGATTTCCCGTAGACTTCGGGATACCCGATTCGGCGTACCTCGACCGGCCTGATGATGATCGCCGGATTGCGCGCCATCGCGTCGCGCAGAAAGCTGCTCACCGGCCGCGAACCCGGACCACCCCACAGGACCAGTTCACTGTCCGCCAGCCGCAAGCCATTGAAGGCGGCGACTAAATGGTGAAAGCCCTTCCAGGGTTCGATCAGGCCCACGAAGCTGATGCGGAACTTGGGCCCCGCAAAATCCGCTGCGGGGAATTCATCGAGGTTGATATGCGGCGCCACTGCCACGATCCGATCTTCGGGAAAGCCGCGAACAAGGAAGGTGAGCCGCGCGCGCTCGGACATCACCCGCACCAGATCGGCGCTCGCGTATTCGGCCAGCATCCGCCGGCGAGTTGCGTCATTGAGCGGCGGCCGCACGCCGAAGGCCGCGCATTCGCGCGCGGCCTGGGTGCAAAATTCATCAACGTGCGCGGTGACTACGTCGGTCACCGTTCGCATGCCGCGCGCCCGGGCGGCGTGCAGGCTGAATGCGCATTGGCCGGTGACTCCCTGGAACAGCTCCGCGGCGGGCAGACGGGTGGCGACGTAGCGATCGAAGTGCGTCGCCGACAAATGCGCCTGCAGGTCGCGCGCGCGGCGCAGCAGTGGCGTCGCACCGATGATGGCCTCGCTCCGCGAGCCGGGTACCACCTGGGTCGGTGCGATATCGGTGGAGGCGCGGCAGAATATTGAGAGCTCGAAGCTTTCGCAGAGGCCCTCAGCCATGTGCTGGAGATTGAGTCCCTGGCCCCCCGCTCCGAGAATCGCGTTGGCCGCTATAACCATCCGCGGCTTGCGCGCGGCAGATACTGCGGATGCCACCAGGTACCGGCTATTGGCGAGTTGTAACAGCGTCCGTTACGGGCTTGGGAAGTGCTTCGCTCTTAGTCCAAACCCGCCAGTACGGCCCCGCATCCACCAGACTCCATCCGTGCTTTAGGTATTCAGGATCGGGCTGCTTGGCCTGGAGCGCGACGTAACGGACGCCCGATGCCTCGGTCTCCAACTCTGAACGGTCTTCCATTTTCCTGAATTCCCGCATCATTCCCGCTTCCACCGTGAGACTCTTTTGCGGGTTGGCGCTCTCGCCCCAACCATAGCCGCTGGCAAGGTGAATCGCTTGCTTATGAAAGTCCTGTTCGCTGAGCCCTTCGAGATGAGCATTAAGGGCCTCGCGTGCCTCCCATTCCTGGTCGCTCAGGCCCAGACTCAGAAACGCCGCATAACCGGTAAGTGGCCTGGTGCCGCTGACTATTGACGCCAAATCGCAGAACTCTTCGTCACCCGCGACAACCGCGCCAACCGGAAACAATCCAGGCGCGTTCAACCTCGTCTGCGACACTAAAGCTCGATATCCATCTGCCGCGACTCGAGCGTTGATACCGCGTTCCACCTCGATCGTTCTTAACACCGCGCCGGTAGACACTTCGGCCAACACTATAGCCGCTGTGACTATCGTCATGGCCGCACGCGATAGTCGAAGATTGTCACGCAACAGTTGCGCGGCCATAACGAAAACCAAAATCGATAAGCCTGCGCCCCAAATGTTACGCCAATGGCCGGCGCGCAAGTCCAGACCCGAAATAATGTGATTATTGGACAGCCCTAAAGCCGCGAGCGAGAGGCACCAGAGGTAGAGGCCGTCCCGGGTTGGCTTACGCCATATCCACACCCCCGTAACGAACAATGCAAGTAGTCCGGCTTTGGGAAGCAGAAAAGAGGCCAACCGCGGGACAGCAGCGAAAAACCCGATCCTATGGAGCGCTTGTGGGTCAAGCAGCGGCTTGGTAATCAAACCTTCGATGATCGCGGGCGCGCCGGCAGCCAAGCCGATCACGAGAATTGTCGCATATGTACGCCGGGCAGAGCGATCAAGGACGAACCCGATTGATAGCGCTGCGACAGCCGCGCTCCAGTAGTAAAACCATACATAAAACAGCAGCGCCGTCGAAATTCCCGCGGCTAATGGAACCGAGCCACTTTGGGGTCTCTCAACGGCTGCACTGACAAAGAGAACCTGCAGCAACAAAAACGGCATCCCGAGAGCAGGATCGATAATTCGCCATTGGCCTAGCAGGTCCTGGCCGTCATACAAGACCGGCAGACGGCCCGTGACCGTCTGGAATATTCGCAGCGCCTGGATGACAAATGGCTCCGTCGTCGAGACTCCGCAATCGACCAGCATTATGATTGCGCAGCAGGCGGCTGCCCAGGGCCGTTGCAACCAATGGAAGAAGACGAGGTAAAACGCCAGGGGGAGCGCGATTGCCGCCCAGAGATGCCAGACCGTGTTGATTTCCAGTACTGGAAGACCGAGCACCCGAACCAACAACACAGCTGGCAAGAATTGAAACGATTGATACATGGTCGTCGCGGCCGGAACAACCACGTCTCTCATGGAAAGCGGATTACCGTAGTACAATCGCGAAGCCAGTTGAAGATAGTATTGATTATCCTTGTCGGCGATGTATGCGAAATGGCCGATTCGATGCCACCAAAGGAAGTAGGGCAAAAAGGAAAATGCAAAGCCGACCGCGAGCACAGTTGCTATAGGTACCAGGTATGCTGACGGAGATCGGTTGTCCCTTCGTGCGTTCGGTGACGCTGCGTCTACACGCTCTAATTGGGGTGACCGCATCGACGATGATTTGCGAAGTCCCCATTGTTCGGATCGACGCCATCCGGTGACAATACGATCGCGACCGGCATGCATTGTCATCTGACGCGGTCCTTCCCGCCTAGCCAAAGGTCCACGTCGCCGGCCAGAAGATCGGACCGTCGGTTGACCGCGGAAGCATCCCGGTGCCCAACAGGTCGGCGGGTACTACCTCGAACGAGATAGCCTCAACGATGTAATCCATGACCCGGTAAGGATCTCCGAAGTCTCCCAGGAATAGATCGAGGACGTAGGTGCCGGGCATCAGCGGTAGCCGTTCGAAGTTGCATCCGATGGTACCGCTCATTTTTGGCTGACTATCCGCGCCGTCGTTAGTCCATCGATTGCTGACCGCGAACAGCGGCATTCCTTCCGCGGTCTTGACGCAGATACCCAGGAAGGGCCGGATTCGTTGAGCAGCGTTGAATTCCACTCTTGCTGAGAACAGCGACCCCATCCTCATACTCCCCATGGGTTCATCGGCGCCGGAGTGGAGAGTTATGGACGTCATGATTGGGATCGAATCGCCACGGCGGCCATGATGATCCACCAGCGAACGGATGCCGCCGTCCCCGCCCAGCTCGGAGGCCATGTAGCGCATCACGATCTGCACCGGTTCGCCCCTGGCTTCGAGGCGGCCAGAGCTGATGAGGAGGCAGGAATTGCATAGCGATTCGATCGAGGCCATGTTGTGGCTGACGAAAATTATCGTGCGCCCGGCGCGGGCGACGTCGCCCATCTTGCCCAGGCATTTCTTCTGGAACGCGGCGTCGCCGACCGCCAGCACCTCGTCGACCAGCAGGATTTCGGGTTCGAGATGGGCGGCGACGGAGAAGCCCAGCCGCACGTGCATGCCGCTCGAGTAATGCTTGACGGGCGTGTCGACGAACTTCTCGACTTCGGCGAAGGCAACGATCTCGTCGAACTTGCGCTGGATCTCGGCGCGCCGCATGCCGAGGATCGCGCCGCTCAGGTAGATGTTCTCACGCCCGGTGAGCTCGAGATGGAAGCCGGTGCCGACCTCGAGGAGGCTGCCGACGCGGCCGTAAATCTCGGCCCTCCCCGAGCTCGGTTCGGTGATGCGCGAGAGCACCTTGAGCAGGGTCGACTTGCCAGCTCCGTTGCGTCCGATAAGGCCGAGCACTTCACCCGGCATCACGTCGAAGCTTACGTCGCGCAGCGCCCACATCTGGCGCTCGCTCTCCTGCCGAGCTCGGTCACGTCCTTTACCGGCGATCATCTCGCGCGCGAGCCGCACCGGTGCGGTGACCGAACGCACGATGCTCTCGCGCAGCGTGCGGTAGGGTTCAACGCGCCCGATGCGGTAGCGCTTGGAGAGGTTGTGAACCCGGATTATCGGCTGCATCGTATCGGCCCGCGCCGGCGTCAGATGACGTCGGCGAAACCGCGCTCCATGCGCCGAAACGACCATACCGCGTAGGCCGCGCTCGCCAGCGTCAGGGCCGCGGCCACCGCGATCGCGGGCCAGTCGAACGGTTTGTTGAGTACGGCCGAGCGAAAGCCGCCGATGATTCCGGTCAACGGATTGAGCATCAGGATCCAGCGCCAGCCGGCCGGCACGAAGCTCGCCGGGTAGATGACCGGCGTCGCGAACATCCAGAGCTGCAGGATGAAGGGCAAGACATATTTGATGTCACGGTACTTCACGTTCATCCCCGCCATCCACATCCCGACCGCCCCTGCAAAGATCGCGAGCAGCGCGACGAGCACCGGGAACATCGCGATCCCCGCGCTCGGTGCGATCTCATAGCAGGCCATCATCGCGAACAGGATAACCGCGGCGATCGCAAAGTCGACCAGCGCGGTACCGACCGCGGCGCCCGGGATCGCCATGCGCGGAAAATAGACCTTGGTCACGAGCTGCGCGTTACCGATCAGGCTCGAGCCGCCCTGGGCGACCGCGCTCTGGAAAAACTGCCAGGGCACCAGTCCGGCAAAGGCGAAGATCGGATAGGGCAGGCCGTCGGAAGGCACGTGGGCGAGCCTGCCGAACAGCACCGTAAAGACCACCATCATCATCAACGGTTGAAGCATCGCCCACAGGGCGCCCAGCACGGTCTGCTTGTAACGCAACTTCACGTCGCGCCAGGTCAGGAAGTAGAGCAGCTCGCGATGCGTCCACACTTCGCCGAGTGCGTCCCACAACGATCCGCGCTCGGCCTCGATCACAAAGTGCGGTACGCGGTCCGCCGCCGGTTCGGCGGGGGATGCTTCGTAGGCTGGGACTTCGGCCTTGTGTGGGAGTGCTTCCAAGGATGCGCTCTATTGCGTGGCGATATCCGCTCGGCAGTGCATACTCAATTCATTGCCGCGCTGTTTTTTGCCATGCGTAAAGGAGTCCGCTGTCAGGTGTGATGGCTCGGGCGACATACTGGAATCCGGCTCTCTCTAGGACGGCGCAGCATCGCTCGCGCACTTGAGGAACCAGGTTATCATGGTACTCCACTACCATTTGGTCTATTCGACTTAGTGTACTGCTGGAGGCACCTTCAAGAATTTCTCCTTCAGCTCCTTCGGTATCGATCTTAAGCAGCCTTATCGCTTCTCCCTCGGTGCAACGCGCAACGACATCGTCGAGCGACACCGTAGTCACGCGTGCTTCCTCAGATCCATGCGAGTTCGCGTCCTGGCGATAGGCAGAAACCAGCGAGCTCAGAGCCACAGCCGGGAACACCATCGTTCCGCCCGAACGTCCTACCGCTTCGGCGTGGACAGAGACCTTTTGCAGCAGGCCATTAGCCTTAAGGTTGGAAATCAGGCTGGAGAAAGTCGGCGGATAGGGCTCGTAGGCGTGAATCGTAGCTCCCGGCAGGCGCGTGGCCCAATCCAGAGTCACGAGACCAATGTTGGCGCCGATGTCGATCATAACGCCGTGGCGAGGCTCGGTTACCTCGCGACGGTAGCAACGGCGCCAGAAAACCTCCTCAAGCAAAGTGATCGGATCGTCGCCAGGCCCATGCTGCACGATCAAGCCATTGCGCAGACGCAAGGATGGAAGTCGGCCGCCAAGTCGATACTGCGTCCACACTGCGCGCCAGTTGTGCAATAGCCAACAGAACATAGTCAGACGGCGTAGCGCGTATACCCTGCCCGAAAACCATCGCTGATTCGCCATAGCAAAAGAATGCAATGCGGGCGTTCGCTTTCGGCCGTCGTTCAGAGGCAGGTCGTTCAGAGGCAGGTCGTTCAGAGGCAGATCCTCCAGCGGCAAATCCTCGTTTATCGAATCCATCACGAGAGCCTCGCCACGGGTTTCATCACGCGCCCCCCACGCATGAGGATGTCCCAGCGCTCCATCACGCGGCGCAGCCGGCGCGGCGGCTGTCCTGCACGGTGCTCGACTGGCCGCGATGGGCTTCGACAATGGCGACGATCTGCTCGGCCATCCTGCGCCAGGTGTGCTCGCGCAAGGCCGCCGAAAACGGACGAATTTTTTCGCGCCACTCGTCAGCCGCAGTGCGCCATCGTACCAGCCGCGAGGCAAGGTCCGTGACATCTTCGGCGTCGGGGATGATCAGTTCTCCCAGTTCGGCAGGATACTGCTCGGCGATTCCCGAGGCGCGGCTGACCAGCGCCGGAATCCCGCAGCACAGCGCCTCCTGCACCGGCCGGCCGTAACCCTCGTAGCGCGAGGGCAGCACCAGCGCGTCGCATCCCCACAGCACGCGCGCGACAAACGTGTCATCGCGATCGAAGCCCAGGAAACGTATCCGTGGTGCTATTCCAGCGCTCGCCGCGCGCGCCTTCCATGCCGCTAACTCGCCGCCCATCGCCACCACGACCAGGTCCGCATCCCAGGCCGGTTCCGCACAGAGCGTCGCCCACGCACCAAAGAGCGTGTCGAACCCTTTGCGAGTGTCACCGAGCGCGCCGACGAAAGCGACCAGCGGCCGCTCGCGCGCCGAAGCGCTATGGACAGCGCCGATGCGGGCGCGGGACGCGGCGCGCTCGTCGGGGGTGGGCGGACGGAAAAGCGCTGAGTCGATACCCAGGTAGACGGTGTGGGCGCGTTCAGCCGGGTAGCCCAGGCGTTCGACGATGTCGCGTTTCATGCGTTCGGTGTCGGTTACCGCCAGCTTCGCGCGGGGCACAACCCTGCGCTCGGCGGCGAGGTCGACGCGGCGCTGCGCGCGATTCTTCAGCCGTCGCGCCCATCCCCCCGTTACCTGCGGCGCGAAGACTGCCTGCACGTGATGAACCCAATTGATGTCGTCCCAATCACAACAGGATCCGTTGACGATCACCCGGCCGTCGGCAGCCGCGAGCGCGCGCGCCCAGCGCCGGCCGAGCCGGTTCATCAGCGGCTGCGAGAGGAAATATGAGCCGCCCGGCTTCGGCACGCGATGGAAAGTCACGCCGGGATGACGCGCGAGATCGTCGGCCACGCGATAGCCGACCAGGTGAGTTTCGAAGCCTTCGCCCGCAAGATAGCGCCCAAGCTCGTAATTGGGCTGATTCATGCCACCGGCCTTGACGAAGTCACCGCTGACAATCAGATAGGGCGGCTTCATGCGCGCGCCGCTTCCGCCGGCCTCGGTACCGGCTTGCGCATGGTATGGTAGGCCGCGTTGAACAGCATCGCGTTGAGCATCCAGAAATCCAGCCCGCCGCCGCCGATGAAGAAACAACTATCGAAGGTTGCCGCCAGTACGCCGACGTCGTAGGCGAAAATCACTGCCGCCAATGTGGCTAGTTCCCCGGAGCGCTCATTGAGCGCGATTTTATACGATATCCGGAAGGCGAGCGCGATGGCGAGTGTGTAGACGAGTACCAGTGCGATCCCACCGTCGTAGAGCCATCCGGTCCATTGGATTTCCGCCCACAGGCCCGGATTTTTCGTATTGCTGGGGTCACCGAAGTAGTAGAACATCATGCCCCAGCGGCCCGGGCCAGCGCCCAGTGGATAGTTGGGCAGCACCTCATCGATGGTATAAACCAGGAACTGGCCGCGATTTTTCTGGTAGACTTCGCCGGGATTCTCCGCGGTAAGGCTGTTCACGCGGTCGGTGATCGCGGTGCCGCCCACGCCCACCGCCCAGCTGAATCCGCCCACCGCCGCCAGCGCCATCAGGCCGGTCAAGGATGCAAGACGCTTGTTGCCGATCCTGCGCCCGAGCAGCGGATTCGAGACCCGTGCGGCGCGCCAGCTCATCAGGGTGAGGAAGGCCAACATGCAGACGATCTCCATCACCAGCATCACGCGCACTTGCGAGAGGTAGATCGCCACCATCCCCACCAGCATCGCGCCCGCGGACATGATCTGCGTCCAGCGGCGTCGATCGAGCAGGAAGAAGGCGGCCGCGAACAATACCGCAAAAAAGCCGGCCGCCGCGGCGCCACCGGGCGTATCGGTCAGGCCCATCGGGCGATAGACCGACACTCCGTAGGCATTCTGGAAATGCTGCATCGCTGCGTAGCCGGCCCCTTGGCCCTGCACCACGGTCGAGACGGCGAACTGGAAGCGCGCGGGAAAGTAGACCTGCAATACCCCGAAGATGGAGCTGAGGACTTGAAACCCCCATAGGATGAAGAGCACCCGGCGCATCTCCGTGAGATCGATCCGGACTCGCGAAATCCAGAACAGCGGCGCCAGTACGGCAAGATATAAGCCGAACTCCGCCGCCGCCGCCGTTTCGCTGTTGACGCCGGGGTTCAGCATCGACACCGCCAGAACCACCATCACGAAGAACGCTGCCTTGGCGGCGGGATGCTGTTTGCCATGGCCTGGCAGCAGGAACAACAGCACCATGCTGACCCCGAAGACGGCAGTACGGAAAAAGATTCGGAAGGGCGCCAGCGTGGACGAGAGCAAGGCCAACTGGCAGATGATTTCCAGGCCCACGAAGTACTCGATCAGCCGGCTCGGTTTGGGTTGGCGAATCTGAGTTCCAGCGGTCGGCTGCCAGTGCGGCGGCGGTGTGGTCGCTATCGCCATGATTCAGCGCGCCGGAGATCGGCCGGGCAGTTCAGCCGAGCCACAACTGAATTCGTCAACCGTTTGACGGGTGCAGTGGGAACACGTCGGGGGTGATGCGGCGGGGAATATTGAGAGTTGCGACACTGAAGTCCTTGCGATTGCCTCGCGCGCAGCCACTAGCCAGTGCGATCTATTGCATCTGGCTGCCCAGTTGGGTTGTCGACAGTGTAGCCCGCCGCCGATGCTGCTCCAACACGGGTAGCGCATGGTCGTAGCAGCAGCTCTAGTGCGATACTAAGACCGCCAAAGCACAGCACGGGCTGCGCGCGCCCAGCCGGTGCACAATGGGCTCCCCCGGCCGAAACATCGTCCCCTCTACGGGCATTTCGGTTTGACGTTCTGCGGGCTGTCAACCTGCCCTCTGATCTGTTAGCACCCTGATGACATTTGCGCACCGCCGGCGTGGCGCGCATCGCGAGGCTGTCCGCACAGGCGCGCATTCCGGCAAAAGAGAATAATCAGCAAAAGAGGATCATTAGATGGACAGCCTTCCGAAGACCGCCAAATCCGAGGACCTCGCGAGGGTCTATCATCAGGTTGCCGAGCGCGCGGCCAGGATTCTCAGCGATTTCGCGAAGCGGTGTCCGCAACCGGGCGCGGCCAGCGACGAGCTTGGCATCGCCAAGGCCTACATGGACCTTTACGCGCGCATGCTCGCCGACCCGATGGCGCTCGGCACGCATGCGATGAACATGTGGCTCGACTATGCGCAGTTGTGGCAATCGAGCTGGATGAAGATGCTCGGCCAGGACGTGTCGCCGGTCGCCATTCCGGATCTGGGCGACGCGCGTTTCAAGGACGACGCGTGGGCGAACAATTTCCTGTTCGACTTCATCAAGCAGTCCTACCTGATCGCCTCGCGGCACATGCAGCACGCGGTCTCCGACGTCGACGGGCTGTCTGACGAATCGCAAAAGAAGGTGGCGTTCTTCACTCGGATGTACGCCGAGGCGCTTTCGCCGTCGAACTTCGTGATGACCAATCCGCAGGTGCTGCGCGAAACCTTGTCGACCGGCGGCGAGAACCTGCTCCGGGGACTCAACAACCTGCTCGGCGACATCGAGAAGGGCGAAGGTCAACTGCGCATCAGCATGACCGATGAGAAGGCCTTCGAGCTCGGCAAGAACGTCGCCACCACGCCGGGCAAAGTAGTGTTCCAGACCGATCTCATGCAGCTCCTGCAGTATGAGCCGTCGACGCCGGAGGTCTACCGGCGTCCGCTACTGATTATCCCGCCCTGGATCAACAAGTACTACATTCTCGATCTGCGGGAGAACAACAGTTTCATCAAGTGGGCGGTGGACCGGGGCCACACGGTGTTCGTGGTCTCCTGGGTGAACCCCGGCCGCAGCCTTGCCGCCAAGGGCTTCGACGACTACATGATGGAAGGATCGATCGCCGCGCTCGAGGCCGTCGTGCACGCCACCGGCGAGTCCAAGGTTAACGTCATTGGCTATTGCCTGGGCGGCACGCTGCTCGGCGCCACGCTCGCGTATCTCGCGGCCAAGGGACAGGAGCAAGTCGCTTGCGCCACCTTCTTCGTCAGCCTGCTGGACTTCTCGCAACCGGGCGAGTTGGGCGTGTTCGTTGACGAGGAGCAGGTCGCCAATCTCGAAAAGAAGATGAACGAGCGTGGCTATCTCGAAGGCTCGGAGATGGCCTCCACCTTCAACCTGCTGCGCGCCAACGACCTGGTATGGTCGTTCGTGATCAACAATTACCTGATGGGCAAGGATCCGTTCCCGTTTGACTTGCTCTACTGGAACTCGGACTCAACGCGGATGCCGGCCAGGATGCACAGCTTCTACCTGCGGAACATGTATATAAAGAATCTGCTGGTAGTGCCAGGCGGGATCGAGCTCGACGGCGTACCGATCGATTTGGGCAAGGTGAAGCTGCCAGCGTATTTCATCTCAACCGTCGAGGATCACATCGCGCCGTGGAAGACGACCTACAAAGGCGCACAGCACCTTGGCGGGCCGATGCGCTTCGTGCTCGGCGGCTCCGGCCACGTCGCCGGTATCATCAACCCGCCGGCGGCGAACAAGTATCACTACTGGACCAACGAGGCGCTCCCGTCGACGCCCGAGCAGTGGCTCGAAGGTGCGGAGCAGCATCAGGGCTCGTGGTGGAACGACTGGCAGGCGTGGATCGAGCAGCAAAACGCCGGAGAAAAAGTGCCGGCACGAGTACCCGGAGACCACGAATTGAAGGTTATCGAGGATGCGCCGGGCAGCTACGCGATGCTTCGTTTGGGAGCGAAGCCTCGCGAATAGAAGGCCGTGCGCGGTTTGATAATGGATAGCGTCGAAGAATTCGAAGCTGCTCTCGAACCGATTAGCGCCGCGGCCGGCCGCGACGCGATCGCACAATGCTGGATGGTGAAGGTGGCGGCCAATCGTCCGCCATGGACGCCGAGCGGTATCGAGTTGTCCGCGGGCGATCGAATAAGTGTGTTTTCCGCCGGACGCGCCAGCATCGTTCGCGAGCCGAACGTCTGGGTCGGCTCTCATTTTTCGCTGTGGATGCGAATCGGAGCGGAGGGCGAGATTTTCCGCGCCCCCGGCCACTCGCACACCTTCACCGTCGGGGCGGGCGGCCAACTCTATCTGAGCAGCCTTTTCCCGGGCGATTGGGCCGACCGGCACGGAACGCTTGCGACCACCCCCCGGGCTTACGAGCGCGTGGCGGGAACGCTTGCGGTCCTGGTCGTGCGATGGCGAATCGACCCGCGCGCCGGACTCGATCGGCTGGCGCGGGATGGCACGACTGGCGCGGCTATCGTGCGCGCGGAGGCTGATCGGCTGAAAAATCCCGTGACCACGCCGGCGGGATGGCACTACCTATGGTCGATCGGCGACAGCGGCATATTCGATTCGGGTCAGAGCGCCGCGCCTGAACCGATCATACGATGCCGCATGCATGACGACGCGGCCATCCTGCAGCGTCCTATACATCTGAAGTTCGATTCAGCCGTGAAGCTCCGATGGTCGTGGAAGATCGACGCGCTGCCCTCCGCGCGATCCGAGGACGCCGTGGCAAGTCACAACTATCTGAGCGTCGCGGTTGAATTCGACAATGGGCAGGACCTCACTTACCTGTGGAGCGCCGCGATGGCGCCTGAGAGCAGTTTTCGGTGCCCTATTCCGCGATGGAACGGGCGCGAGACCCATCTGGTCGTGCGATCGGGGATGGAACGGCTCCGAGAAAGGGTCAGCGAAGAACGCAATGTATGGAACGACTACAGCCGGGCGATCGGAACCCCACCTGTGGCTATCGTCGCGGTATGGCTAATCGGCGTAAGCATCTTCGCGCACACGACTGCGTATTGCGAATATTCGGCGCTCGAGCTGCGTACGGATGGTCACGCGATCCCGTTGATTTGAGTCCTCTGGAAACCGGACCTGCCGGAATGTTTATTATGTACCGCGTTTGGTCGATGGAGTCCGATGGCGTGAATAGCTAAAATTTTCCCGAGGCCAGGATGCGGCGCGAGATAGCGCTGAGCCGCCTTGGGGACACCTGAAGGCGAGATTGGACCGTTCACGAGCGGCCCCTACAGATGAGGTGTTCCGTTGTAGTGGCCGCTCGTGAGGGCCCTGTCTGCGGAGGAAGTTCATGGAATTCGTCGATCTCTCAAATAGCCGTTCGTTCGCGAGCGGGTTTCCGCACGACTTCTTCACCTGGTTGCGCCGGCACGAGCCGGTGTGGTGGCACGAGCCGACTCAATACACCCCCAACGGCATCGGTTTCTGGGTCGTCAGCCGTTATGACGACGTGGTGACGGTTTTCAAGGACGCGGAAACCTACTCGTCGGAGCTCGGCGGGACACAAATCTACGACGGCAAAGGCATGGGCTATCAGTTGAATCAGACTGACGACCCCAAGCATCGCCGGCTGCGCGCATTAGTGAACAAGGGCTTTACACCGCGGATGATCGGACTGTTGGAGGACGAGCTACGGAGACGCACCCGGCGCATCCTGGACAACGTGCCGTTGGCGGAGACCTTCAACTTCGTTCCAGCCGTGGCCCGGGAACTTCCGCTCCAGGCAATCTGCAGTGTTCTCGGAGTGCCGCAGGAGGACCGGGCGGAGATAATCGAAATTGTCGATCTCGCGGTCGGTGCGGGCGACGGCACCGTGATGTCGCCGCAATACTTAAAACGCCTCAGCGCCTACGCCGACACGGTGGTCGAGCGCAAGCGTGCCGAGCCGGCCAACGATATATTGTCGGTCATCGTCCACGCGCAATTGGACGACGGCTCGTCGCAGCTCAGCAACCAGGAACTGCGCGCTTTCTTCAACCTGCTCTTTCCGGCGGGAGCCGAAACCACTCGCGGGTCGATAGCCGGAGGACTGCTGGCTTTGATCGAGAACCCCGGCGAGCTCGAACGGTTGCGCAGCGATCGGGACATCATGAAGACGGCGATCGAAGAGATCGTGCGATGGACGTCACCGTCGGTCTACAAGCGGCGCACCGCGGCCCACGACACCGAGCTTGGAGGCCGTCCGATTCGCGCGGGTCAAAAAGTAACGGTCTGGGAAATGTCAGCCAACCGCGACGAGGACGCGTTCGAAAATCCTTTTCGCTTCGACGTCGGACGCGATCCGAATTATCACGTCGGCTTTGGGCTTGGCACTCATTTCTGTCTGGGCGCGAACCTCGCACGGCTCGAAATCCGCGTGATGTTCGAGGAACTTCTCGAGCGCTTCGAACGCTTTGAAGTAGCGGGATCGCTCGCGTGGACGAACAACAACCGGCTTCTCAGTCTGACAGAGCTACCGGTCCGCGCGTTCGCAAATCAAAAGTGATAAGCACGCCCGGTGTTGCCGCTATCTTCACGATCCGCAGTTTTTCCTCGAGTGCTCGCAATAACTATTCTAGCGTGACTTCAAAACTTGTTACGGAGACTCTAAAACTTGAACCTCCAACGCTTGCGCGAGTTTCGCCGCGAACGGGCGCGCATGTTTACGGGATTTGAAGCTGGCGAAGTACCGGGACGGTATAGACACCATCTTTCCGCCGGCCACCTCCAGGACAACCTCGGAGTCGCCCGGCTCGCCACCGACCGACTCGACGATTCGGACGGCTCGAACGGTTCCCGCAGCGCATAGTTCCCGTTCGCCATAGCTGACGCGCCCGCCGGTTTCGATGCTGAGCGGAGTGCTGCGGGTGCGCCAGGCGAGAATCGCCCAGCTTGCGCACAGACCCGCGACGACCAGGAAAATCGCGCCGAAGTTCGCGGAGGCTCTGCACCCGTCCGCCAAAGAAATATCGTTGAGAGGTAAACCATAAACGCACTGCCCGCGCCGAATGCGCCGATCATCAAGCCGGCGAACAATGGAGACGGGACGAACACCCATCGGTCGGCCTCTCGCTTGACCACGTACAGTGTCCAGTTCAGATTTTCCATCGGGCAACCCAATCGAGCATCCTTACTAGTGCCAAACCCTACAAGCAATCTGCGAAAAATCAAGCTCCAACGTAATAACGCGGTGATAATCTGGCGGCGTTGGTCGCGGAACTTGACCGCAGTTCGTTCCCGCGATCGAGAACGATTTCCGGCCCGTCGCCGGATTGGTATCGGCCCGAAGACTCGACGGGCGAACGGATTGGCTGACCTCTCGCGCTGAAGGTCCCCAGGTTCGCTTTGAGTCCGGCAAAGGAGTAAGCCCTGCTTAGAATCGCAGCGACGTAAGGGAACCTCTGGAGGAACCCACGATGAAAACTGAATGCTTCGTCACGTTGCCGGGACAGGAACCAGTATGGAACATGGCGCCCGGCAGAACGGCAGCACTCAAGTTACAGAACGAACAGACCGGGCAAAGTGTCATGGCGTTCGAGGAGATAACTCCGGCCGGCGCCGAAACACCGCTCCACCTGCATCACAACAGCGATGAGGTGATGTACGTTTTGAGCGGACAGTACACCTTCAAAGTGGGCGATCATTTCAGTTCCGGCGGGCCGGGTACCTGCGTATTCATGCCACGCGGCATACCACACGCCTGGAAAAACAGCGGGACTGAAACAGGGCGGGCGTTCTTCATATACACACCCGGCGAGGCGGGCAAAGTGTTCGAGGAGTCAGTGCGTTTACAGCGCCTGCGCCGGCTTCGACGACAGTTGACCCGGAGGTCGCCGAGCTTTTCCGCCGTTACGGCTGGGAAATCGTTGGGCCTCCACCGTTCTGAGTCAAACTCCACCGAAAGACTCTCTGCGCTTGGCAGCTGTTGGGTTGACGGTCGATCCTTGAAGTCAGTCAGGAAGGAGATGATTTGGAATCCGCGCCTTCCCTCCTGAGGTCGATCCTCGACAGCGGCAGTTCTCTGACGCGTTTGCCGGTTGCCGTGTAAATGGCATTGCAGAGCGCCGCGATGAAAGGCGGAACGCCCGGCTCTCCGACACCTCCTGGCGGAGCGCTGGACTCGACAATATGGACATCGGTCTGAAACGGCGCTTCATTAATCCGTGCGACCGGATAGTCGAAAAAGTTGGACTGGTCGATCACACCATTGGTGGCGGTTATCTCGCCGCTGCGCGCGACACTGGTTCCAAATACAGCGGCGCCCTCGAACTGCGTCCGCACCAACATCGGATCGACCACGAGTCCGGCATCGACCGCCATGTCGACGCGCGGAATTCGCAGTTCTCCCTTCGCGTTCACTTCGACCTGCACAACCGTCGCCACGTACGTCACGAAGCTGCGATGCACGGCGATACCCCAGCCGGTTCCGTCGCCTGGCTTGCGTTTTGCCCATCCGGATTTTTCCGCTGCGAGCTCTAGTACTCGCCGCAGACGGCCGGTATCGATCGGGTAGCTCTTGTACGACGCGCCGTAGTTCGGATAATCGGCGCCATTGAGGTCGAGAATTCGTGGCGGTCCGATCAAGTCCAGCAGATAGTCGAAAGGATCGCGCCCGGCAAGATGGGCGAGTTCATCGGCGAAACACTGCACTGCGAACGCATGATAGATGTTGGCGACTGAGCGCAGCCAGCCGATGCGCACGTGGGCTTTTGCCGGACCGTTTTCAACGCGGAGATTGGGTATGTCGAATGGTATATCAGTCCAGCCCTGTCCCAGGTGTCCGGGGTCTCCATAGACGGCACCGACCTTGAATATCGATGGAATCGGGGGAAAGGTTGATCGTTGCAACCATGCTGTAGGCTTGCCGTCCTTGCCCACGGCCGCCTTCATGTACATTGCCGAGGTCGAGTTGTAGTAATCGAACTTGATATCATCCTCACGCGACCACGCGACCTTCACCGGTCGCCCGACCGCTTTCGACAAGTAGGCTGCCTCGACCGAGAAATCCGCCATCGACTTTCTTCCGAACCCGCCGCCGAGCATGGTGACGTGGCAGGTCACGTTCTCCACCGGAATATCCAGTTCACTGGCTATTGCGCTCTGCACAGTCTGCGGATCCTGGGTAGGCGCCCACACGGTCACCTTGCCGTCGTGAAAGTCCGCGACCGCGACCGGGGGTTCCATCGACGCGTGTGCGAGCAACGGCACGTAGTAGTCAGCTTCGACAATCTTGCCGTGCTTCGCAAACTCCGCCTCGACGTCACCGGCATTGCGAATGACTTTGCAGGGCTTGCGGGAAGTTGCTTTCAATTCATCATGGTATTTCGCCGAATCGTAGGTCGTATTGGGACCATTGTCCCAGACTACCTTCAACTTTTGACGGCCTTGGAACGCTGCCCACGTGTTATCAGCTATCACCGCGACTCCACCCAGCGCCTGGAATGCGCACGGCGGATCGAATGGCGGGATGGCCACGGTCTGATGAACGCCTCGGACGCGCAATGTTTCCTTTTCGTCGTACCACTTGACCTTGCCGCCGAAGACCGGCGGCCGCTCCACTGAAGCGTACACCATCCCATCCACGCGTTGATCGATCCCGAAAACCGGCTGCCCCGTACACAGGGCGGCGAGGTTGTACCTGGGAGTGTCCTTGCCGATGTAGCGCCACGCGCCTTTGGGCTTGAAGTGCAATTTCGCCTGCTCCGGCACCGGAAGTTTCGACGCCGCGGCGGCGAGCTGTCCATAGGTCGCCTTTCGCCCGGATCCGCGATGAATCACCGTGCCAAGCTCGGCCTCACAAGCGGCGGCCGGCACGTTCCATTGTGCGGCCGCGGCCTGAATCAGCATGTATCGAGCGGCCGCGCCGCAACCGCGCATCACGTCGAAAAAGCTGCGCACCGAATGCGATCCATCAGTGTCCTGGTCGCCGTAGCGCTTGTCGGCATCCGCCTGCTGGATCTTGACCTTGGTCCAGTCCGCATCGAGTTCATCAGCCAGGACCAGGGGCAACGCGGTGCTGATGCCGGTGCCCATTTCGGAACGCGCCGCAACGATCGAAACCGTCTCGTCGGATTGGATAGCAACGAACACGTTTGGCCGCAGCACCGCATCCTTAGGGCTCGCGCCGGGCGCGGAGGTTTGCGCCCGGAGAATTTCGGGGACAAGCGACGCACTGAGCACCAACGCGCCGGTTGAGAATACCGCTTTGACGAACTCGCGCCGGCTGACATTCGCGATTGCGTTCATGCGCTCTCCTGCGCCGCCGCTTTGATCGCGGCGCGAATTTTTTGATAGGTGCCGCATCGACAGATGTTTCCCGCCATCGCCTTATCGATGTCCGCGTCGTTGGGCTTGTGGTTATTCTTGAGCAGCGCCACAGCCTGCATCATCTGGCCGGACTGGCAGTAACCGCACTGAGGAACGTTGAGCTGCATCCACGCCTTTTGGACTGGATGGAGGCCGCCGCGCCCGAGTCCCTCGATGGTTGTAATTTCACTCCCGGCGGCACTACTCATCGCCGTCACGCAAGACCGAATCGCCTTGCCGCCCTGGTTTACCGTGCAAGCCCCGCAAAGACCTACGCCGCAGCCAAATTTGGTCCCCATCAACCCCAACTCGTCGCGCAGATACCAAAGCAGGGGCATTTGCGGATCACCATCGAAGGACTGCTCAACACCGTTGACTCTGAGCCGAATCATAGGATTGCCTCGAATGTATTGCGCTGGAACAAGCCCTCGTGTTCCCGACGATGGCCGTCAAAACGCTGCCGTTTTATGAGTTGAGTCCCTTGATATATTGAGTCAGATCCTTCACCTGGCTGCTGCTCATGTTGGGATGCGGTGGCATCCCTGGCGACAGTCCAACCGCCGGACCACCCTGGGTAATCACGGATTCGATCCAACTGTCGGTTTTACCTTTCAGGGTGGCCGAAAATGGCGCCGGCGGGGGCACCATAACCTGGCCGGCGGGGCCGTCACCCTTACCCTTCGGCCCATGGCATTCGGCGCACTGTTGCGCGTATGCACTCGTCGCGCTCTGCGCGCTCGCGGTCTCCGGCCCAGCCGCGATCGCCACCGCCATCGCCAGAAACAACAGTTTCCTCAAGTTTGCCGCGACCTTCTTTGCCATTGTGCGTCTCCTCGAGATTTGCCCGAAAAGGCTCGCATTCATGGCGTGAAAAGCCGCCTCACAATTGGGCGACCTTTTCCGCGCACTTCAATTCGGATAGTTCCGGCAGCCCAAATACCCAGACCGCCGCATCACGTTCATCCGTATCTCTCCTATGGCGTTCCGGTCCGATTTGGTCCTCACTCCTGTTGTGCGGTCATTTTTCACATCAGATGGGAGCTTTCTTCACGCCAATGAATTGCAATCAACTCGATGCAACCAAGGGCTGGTCGCATCGCGTATGCTCGTTGCAGAACTGTTGAATGGTAATGCCGAAATTTATTCGCCGAAGTTGAACAGGCGGCCTTCAGTCCGACACACTTCGTGCCAGGCATCGGTTCCTCCCCCGACGATGCTGCAAGGCCGCCTGTTCTCCCGCGGCGATTCGAATTACTACCGGCTAGACGCAATCAGAAGCAGTTGCAAACGCGGAGTACAGCGATTCCGTGTCTAACGGCAGCTGCACGATTTCTCACGGACTATTCCTCACGGACTATTCAACGAATAGCGCGGCGCCCGTCGCAGCGAAAAAAGGCTCAGCATGAAGACAAAGGTACAAATCATTTTCTACAGCATGTACGGGCACGTCTATCGATTGGCCGAAGCGGTAGCCCAGGGTGCGAAAGAAGTGACGGATGTGGAGACAGGCATTTTCCAGGTTCCCGAGCTTGTTCCCGACGACATCCTCGAGCAGAGCGGCGCAAAGAAAGCGCGCGCGGCATTCGCGCATATTCCGGTGGCGCGAGTGGAGCAGCTTCCCGATGCGGACGCGATCATCTTCGGCACGCCCACACGCTTCGGCAACATGTGCTCCCAGATGCGCAATTTTCTCGATCAATGCGGTGGGCATTGGGTGCGCGGCACTCTGATCAACAAGATCGGCAGTGTGTTCGCCAGCGTTGGCACCCAGCATGGAGGCCACGAAACCACGATCACGAGCTTTCATCTGACCCTGTTTCACCTCGGAATGATCGTAGTTGGCACGCCCTACTCCGAGCCGAGACTCATGAACATGGAAGAGATAACAGGCGGGACTCCTTATGGCGCGACGACGCTCGCAGGTTCGGACGGCCAGAGCCGGACGGTTAGCGATAATGAGCTCGCGATTGCGCGCTTTCAAGGCCGCCACGTCGCATCAGTCGCGCGACGCTTCAAATCAGTTACTGCGTAACACCTGTTCCGCGGTATGGCCCGCCACTAAGGGGACGCTAATCGCCGCCCGGTGCAGATGCGTTTTCCGCATGCAAGATGAATCTCGCGACGTCGGAGGTCTGGTCAGCACGCAGCGGACAGCCGTACGCCGTGCGCATCTTGTCGACCTCCTTCTTCCAGCTTTCGAGCGTCAACGGCGGCTGGGTATCAATCATGCCTTTCGAATGACAAAGGAGGCAGTGCTCATTGACAATTGTCACCTCTTCGCCGTTTCCTGCGAAGGTCTTGTTGCCAAAGGGCAGCGTGATCTTTTGAGAGGTTAGATCGAGCGTGCGATGTCGGATTGGCGTCCCGGCACTTTGCCCGAGTGCAATGGCATCTGTGAACGGCGCAATCAGTCCAATCACGAAGATGATCAGGACCATGCCCTTTCGGGTTTGTGACATTGGCCGTTCCTCTATGCGGTGTGAACCGTGACCTGTTCGATCACGTTGCGCATATAACCACCTGGGTTCCAGCTGGAAGTCGCGGGCTGCGACAGGCTATTACTATTGGTCGCGTTCGCCATTAGCTTGTGAGTGCCGGGCTTTGTGGGCACGAAGCTGGTCTGCCAACGGCGAAAGCTGTAGCGTCCGTAATCCTTGCCCAGGGTCGCGTTCTGCCAGGTTGTACCTCCATCACTGGAGAAGGCGACGCTCTTGACCCCGGTGTCGCCGCCAAAGGCGATGCCGCGCACTTCGACCGGCACGCCGCGGCGCACCGTCGCGTTGTCGCGCAGATTGGTGATGAATGAACGCGGCACCATTCGATTGATCGGAACCATCTTGACGTCTTTGGCGTCCGGCGCCATGGTGCCGCCCGGCGTATCCGGAATCAGATAAGCGGTGCGCATCCAGAAGTTGTCGTCGGGCTTATCGAGCACCTCGATATGACTGAGCATCTTGACCCAGTACGTCGAATACCAGCCCGGCACGATGAGCCTCAGCGGAAAGCCGTTGATCACCGGGAACTGCGCGCCATTCATCCCGTAGGCCACCATCACCTCCCCATCCATCGCATGGTCGATGGTGAGCGATTTCTTGAAGATTGGGGTTTCAGGCACTTCCCCCGTATCAAGACCGCTGAAGCGCACCTGCACCGCGCCAGGCAACACGCCCGCGCGATCGAGGATTGACTTCAAGGTAACCCCGGTCCACAAAGCATTGCCCATCGCACCATGCCCCACTCGCCGCCCGGTACGCGCGGCGACAAGAAGCCGCGACTGTTGCCTGAACATTGGTTCACCGCGGCAAGCTCGATCTCCGGTTGATGCAAAATTTCGTTGATCGTGAATTCAGCGGGAGTACGCACGTGCCCATCCACTCGCAGGCGGAATGTATCCACATCGATCGAGGTCGGAATTACCGGCAGATGCCACCGCACGAAAAATTGGTCGTTGGGCGTAAACACTCCTTTGTCGAAAACTTCGAACGGAGTCTCGAGCAGCGGCGGGCGCTCCCGCAGCAAGATCATTTCGCTCTTTTGAGGAAAGCGGACTAGATCCCGACGGCCGTTCTCAAACGGCAGCTGTATCAGCTTCGCAGCGAGCGCGGACGGGCTTCCTCCAAAGATTCCGCCGGCGACAACGCCAGCCGTCATTTTCAGGAAGCTGCGACGTGGGAACCGACCCGAGCGGCCAGCCTCGGGCAATCTCGCACTCAACGGTTTATTTCTGTCCACGGCCTGCTCCGCTTGCACAGAGCTATTCGCCGACCTAGCCGCGGCCAGCGATTCGCTACTTGCGGCAGTTCATAAGGCGTGAAAAACGACGGCACCAAGATGGGACCCGATCGTCGCCGGTATAAGATTAAGAGGGACCAAGGTTCTCTCGTCTAATTTTCCTGCCGGCCTAAAGAAATTCCGATGCCACCCGATACCCGGAGCACTTCCCCTCCGCCGCCAGTATCGAAGATTCGGCGACAGAGGCGCCTTGCAGCGCTCAAGCTTTTCATTGGACAGCCTTGAAATACTTATCCCACAATGTGAGAAGTGGCTGCACAATCGAGCGGGTATGCCATAGTCGGCGTAGGGTTTAGGGAGACGCGGGTTCTCCAGAAGTTTGCGCACGGCCTGGAGAAATTCAGATGCAGAGTGAGACGTGGAGCGATCGATCCAGTTCGGCTGGTAAGGGCGGCCCTGCGCCAGGCGTCCGTTCTGCGCAAACGGGGGTCTTCCGGAAAGAAGGTGAATTTTGGACTGTCGGTTATGGCGGCAAAGCTTTTCGTCTAAAGGACACCAAGGGCCTCGGGTATCTCGCCCATTTGCTGCGTCATCCCGGCGTCGAATTCCACGTGCTCGATCTGGTGGGCGGAATCGCCAGCCAGCGCGAGGACGACGAAATCGGTAAATCGGCGCAGGGCTTGCCTCGAGGAACTGAAGATCTCGAAAAGGCAGGGATCCATGTCACTAGCCTGGGCGACGCGGGCGAGATGCTCGACGAGCAAGCCAAAGTCGCTTACAGACGGCGGCTTTCCGAATTGCGCGAAGAGTTGGAGGAAGCCAAGGAGCTGGGAAGGGTCGACCGCGCCGAGCAGGCGGAAGAGGAGATCGAGGCACTGACGCGGGAACTCTCGCGCGCCGTGGGACTGGGTGGACGTAATCGGCGGGCGGCGTCAGCTTCGGAACGAGCCCGGCAGAGCATCACCAAGACCATCAAGGCGGTGATGGAAAGGATCGGACAGAGCGATGCCGCGCTCGGGGAAATCTTCTCGCGATACATCAGGACGGGCAACTTCTGCTCCTATCAGCCGGACCCCAATTTTCTGATCGCGTGGGAATTCGCGGCCACGTATTCAGACACAACGATCGAGCCAACAGAGCAGCAGCCAAGCTCAAGTGGCGAGCCCGCTCCAGCGCGTGCCGATCACCGGCAGGCTGCGCCGGTGGTGCTTGATATTTCGCCGTTCTCGCTCGCCGAACGAACCGCATTCGTTGGGCGAGAAACTGAAGGTAGCACGATTCGCGCGGTCATCGATCGTGCGCGCGACGGCCACGGATCGATCGTCATGCTCTGGGATGGTCCGGGCGTGGGTAAGACGCGCCTGGCGATGGAGATGGGAGAGTACGCGTCGCGCCAGGGCTTCCGATGCTCCGTCGGGCACTGCTACGAAAGAGACGAGCCTTTTCCCTACCTCCCGATCGTCGAGATCATCGAAAACAACATTGCGCAGGCGGCGAGCCTGGATGATTACCGTCGACGTATGGGGGACACTTTGGCTGAACTGGCCCAGATCGCTCCAAGTCTTCGGCGAGTCTTTCCCGATCTTCCGAAACCGCTGGAACTGCCGCCTGCGCAGCAGCGCGGCTATCTTTTGCAGAGCGTTTCAGAGGCGCTGGCCCGTGCGGCTCGATTACGTCCGCAGTTACTCGTGCTTGAAGATCTTCATTGGGCCGACGAATCGACGCTGGCGCTTGTGACGTATCTGGCCAATCGCATTGCCCAGCTCCCGGCGGTGATTATTGGGACCTACCGCAGCGGGTATTCGGATACCAATCCGGCATTGGTCCGAACTCTGGAAGAGCTCATTCGGATAGGTGTTCGTCCGCAAAAGCTGAGCGGTCTATCCAAAGTCGCCGTCGCTCAGATGCTCCGTGGGCTAAGTCAACGCGAAGCTCCGGAAACCCTGGTGAACGCTATCTTTGAAGAAAGTCAGGGATATCCATTCTTCGTCGAGGAGGTGTACCGGCATCTGGCTGAAGGCGGAAGACTTTTCGACACGGCCGGTCAATTCCGTACTGAGCTTAAGATCGAAGAGGACGACGTTCCGGAAAACGTGCGGTTGATTATCAGCCGCCGTCTGGAGCGGCTGGACGAGAATGAAAAGCGCGCACTTGCGGCCGCAGCGGTTATCGGGAGCAGTTTCAGCTTTCAACTTTTGGCTGCGGTAAGCCAGATCAGTATGGACGAGCTTTTTAATGTCATCGAGAAAGCGCAGCCGATGGGCATAATCGTCCCGAGCGCCGAGGGGCCGGAGCGGCCGTTTACCTTTAGACATGAGCTTGTGCGTCAGACGCTGCTCGCCGGCATCGCGGCCCCGCGCCGACAGCGTCTGCACGCCAGGGTCGCCGAAGCGATCGAGCGGCTCAATCCTGATGCCGCTAAAGAGCGCTCCGGCGAGATCATCGATCATCTTCTAAACGCAGGATCGTTCGTTGACCGTCAAAAACTGGCCCGCTGGTTGATATTGGCCGGTAAGAGCGCACTTGGGGCAGCAGCATTTGGAGCAGCGCGACGGAATTTCCAATCTGCCCTGTCGCATCAAGATGCACTTGACCCAAGGCAAAGGGCTGACTTGCTGGCGAGCCTTGCGGTGGCGGAGCGAGGCCTTGATCATTGGGACGTGGCACTTGCTCATCTCCGTGAAGTAGTCGAAATTTACGTCAATCTAGGCGACCGGGAGATGGTCGGGGGAAGCTTTGCCAAGTTGACTGGTGCTCTTATCTCGGTTGGCCGCTTCAAGGAAGCGATCGAAACAGCTCATCGCGGGATGGCTTGCTTGCAGGCGGATATTAGTGCCGGCCGTGTACGTCTTCTCGCCGGCCTCGCGCAGGCGCTCGCAGGCACCGGAGCCTATGGGCCGGCCGACGAGGCGCTGCAGGAAGGGTTGAACATTGCATCCCAGCTCTCCGATCCAAAGCTTGGGGCCAGATTGCTTAGTGTTCGGTCGGCAATAAATTTCCTGTACTTTCGGTTGAAAGAGGCCGCCGCAGATGCACTTCGAGTCGAACAACTCGGCGCATCAGAAGTCTCTCCTTGGCAGCGCGCAATAGATCTCCGAATTCTGCAGCAGATACTGGTGTGTCTTGGAAGCATGGAAGAGGCGCTGAGAATCGCGGACGAGCTTGAACCGCTGGCAAGGAAGATCGGGCAATCTTACGAGGTTGCACTCTGCGTGAGCGTGCGCGCGTGGGCTGAATTTGCTAAAGCGCCCGACCTCGCCAAACTCAAAATTGGCCTCGAGCAGGTGCCGAAATCCGACCAATTGTCGTGGTTTGCCTATTGGGAAACGCTCTCCGAGGTACAACTAAGTCTGGTGGATTTCTTCCGCGGAAACTGGGCGACGGCTCTGTTGCATGCCCAAGCTTCATGCCAGCTAGAAGTTGAGAGAGTAGAGAGCTCTACCCGAGGACTGGGGGTTGGAACGCTTTTTCGCCAGATGGCTTATGCTGGCGATCGCGCCGGGGCATTTGGAATCCTTGAAGGAAACCTGGCCTTACTACCTGTTATCGGCCATCAGAACATTAGAGGTTCATGGTGGATGCTCGCGCTGGTGATCGAGGGCCTTGTCGCGCTCGGCGAGCAATCGGAAGCTGCGCCGTTTTACCCCCTGGCTCGTGAGTTGATCGGCACTGGAGCGGTAGTTCTTTGGCCGGTCTTGCGCTTCACGCAGACGATCGCGGGTGTCGCCGCGGCAGCGGCGCGTCATTGGGAAGCTGCCGAAGAGCACTTTCAGATCGCGATGCAGCAGGCTGAGTCTTATCCCCATCTCCTCGAACAGGCGGAGATACGCCGCTTCCGCGCAATGATGCTAATTGATCGCGCCTCCCCAGGTGATCGCGAGAAGGCGCAAGCCCTGCTCGGAGAGGCGCTGGAAACCTATACGCAGATCGGAATGCCCCGCCACATCGAGATGACCCGGGCGCTCCTCAACTAAACGGCCGGTGCGCCGATCCGCTTGCTCGCGGCTTTCAGCGTGTCGGCGTTCCGCTGTGATCCTTGGAGCTCTTCCTGGGTCATCGCGGGTTCCGGAATCCGGCTGACACCATTGCGGACTAAAATTCCCGGGATCGAGAGCGTCGCCCCTGGCCTTACCCCTTGCGGTATCCCATTCGTTTGGAGCCCATGACCTTCCCTTTGCGCGAAGAATGCCGTCGACTCGCGATTGATGTGATGCAGCTTTATGATGCGCCTAAAATCTTATATGAGCATTATTGATGATAATAGGTCAAGTTAAGTCGCTATAAGCGTTGGCATCAATGATGCTTTCTTCGCTCGTTATGAATCGGGCTGGGCCACCGCCATCTAGATTCCCTCAGTGCCTCCGCCAAGGCGTTCAGACCGCGCAATCCGGGCAAACAGTCGTACTCGTCACGATGATCCTCACGGTGCTCCTTGCCTGTGTGTCAGTCGCTAGCGACTTCGGACTCTTCGAGAACGACCGGCGCAAGATGCAAAACGCGGCCGACAGCGCGGCGATGGCGGGAGAGCAAGAGGTCAACGCGGGCAACGCGGATCAGGCGGTTTCCGCCGCAAAAAACGACGCCGCGCTGAATAGCTATACCGACGGCGTCGGAGGGATAACGGTCACGGTCAACAACCCCCCGCTCAGCGGGCCTCACAGCGGCGACTTGAACGCGGTCGAGGTAATCGTTTCGAGAGTCAAGTCGACGACGCTGCTCAAATTCGTCGGCATCTCCAGTATCAACCTCGCGGCCCGCGCCGTGGCTATCGAAGGCAACGCGCCCTACTGCATCATGGCGCTGAATCCGACCGCGACCAACTCGCTCTCTCTTTTCGGCGCCGCACTTTTGCAGACCTGCGCGATCGTCGATGATTCCAACGCGAGCACGGCGTTCGGAATCTTCGGTGTCGCGCTCTGGCATGCGTCGTCGATCGGAATTGTCGGCGGCTACGACTTTGACCTTTTGCCGTTCGTCTCGCCGAAGCCGGTGACGGGGATTGCACCGGTCAAGGATCCGCTTGCAAGCCTGCGGGCGCCCACCGTCGGGAGCAATTGCGATCATACCAACTACTCGGTGGGCCCGATCGGAATCGGGACTCTGTCCCCCGGCGTGTACTGCGGCGGCATTACTATTACCGGCGCCGCAATTCTGCATCTGCAGCCTGGAACTTACATACTTAGGGGCGGAGGACTCAACGTGCTGGGTCTCTCTGTCATGACGGGAACCGGCGTCACGTTCTATCTAAGCGGCGATTCCACCTATCCATACGCCGGAGTGAATATTCTCGCGGCCACAGTCAATTCCTTGGTGGCGCCAACCTCGGGCGCGCTTGAGGGAATCCTCTTTTTCCAGGACCGCAACATCTCCGCCGCCACCGCCGCCGCCAACCCCAATACGATCGTTGGTGCCTCGCTGGCCAGATACGAAGGCGCGTTCTACTTTCCGACTACGAAACTCAACTACACCATAAACGCGAGCGTCGCGGCCTATACCGCCCTTGTAGCGGACACCATCAATATCAATCTGGTGGCGGCAGGCTCGGTGAACAACGACTACTCCTCGCTAGCCGACGGTTCGCCGCTGAAGGCGGCAACACTCGCCGAATAGAGGGGGGCAGGTAGATGAAAAATAACAAGTGTGGCTGCTGCATCAACGTGAGGCTAAGCCGTGGGCAGGCCGCGGTCGAAGTGGCGTTGATCGCTCCGGTCCTCGTCGTCCTCCTGATGATCGTCGGCGAGTTTTTGCGGATCTACTACACGACTATCGAGCTTAACAATGCTGCGCGAGCCGGCGTGCAGTACGGTATCAACAGTCCGGCGAACGCCGCGAACCTGCAGGGAATGCAGCAGGCCGCTCTCACCGACGGGGGGGACATCGCGGGGATGACCGCTACTGCTTTAGAATACTGCGAATGCTCAGATGGCTCCGCCGTCTCGTGCGGGACCGCGAATGCGTGTGCGGACGAACGTGTCTATGTCGAAGTGGATACCTCGGCGACTTTCTACACCCTCACCGATTGGCCGGGAATTCCACGGTCGATCGCCTTGTCGGGCAAGGCGATCATGCGCGAGCAATAGAGCACCCGCCGAAGGTGCAGGCGAAGAACGACATGAGACGCTATCTGAAAGGACAGACCTACGTCGAGTTCGCCTTCATCGCAGTAGTGATCTTGTCAACCATTTTCGCGGTCATTAACTTTTCGCTAGCGATCTATGCATACAACTTCGTATCCTATGCCGCTCGGGAAGGTAGCCGCTTCGCCGCGGTTCATGGCGCTAGCAACCCTTCGCCCGCGCACGCCACAGACATTACCAAACTCGTAACTACTGCGGCCTACGGCCTGAACTCTCAAAACCTTAACGTGACTACTACCTGGAGCCCTGACAACAAGCCGGGCAGCATGGTTCTGGTCCAAGTGCAGTATACCTTCAATTTCACGATTCCGTTCATCACGTTGAAGCCGGTAAACCTTACCAGCACCTCGCAGATGATGATTTCGTACTAATCTGAGCTTTCCTGTCGGCCGTTCGCAATATGTAAACGGGCGTGCGGGCGCTCTGTGTGCGCAGCGCAAAAGCTCAACAGGTCTAGGCCACGGATGGCATTTCCCTGCACTCACCGTGGCTTGCTTCGATTCCTGAGATGCATCGTTCGATTGAGTGTGTGGCGATAAATGGTTGCATAAATGCACCATTTCGGTGTTGCTCGCATTCTTAGGCTTACGCTTGTGCAGATATGTCTTATTTATTTTAGAAGCAATTAAATCGCCGGTATGCGGCATGCTTTATGCGATAGCCTTCTCGCTGCGCACCCGGGAACAGAAACATCGCCCGGGAAGAAGAAAACTGCGCACCAAGGAGAATCTAGTGAGCAGACTAGGAAAAAATATTGTGTGCGGCCTCTTTGCGCTCGGTGCAGTGATTGCGAGTGTCCTTCTCGCTGGCAGCGCGAACGCTCAGGTTTTCAACAAGGTCGTTGACGGTAGCACGCCCAACACCATCGCGGGCGGACTTTTTAGTCCCGATGTCATTAATAGCCGTCCTGCTGTCGACGGCAACAATGTAATCTTTCGTAACCTCAATTCGGCAAAGCCCGAACTGTATTCCTTTAACGGCGCCAGCTTTAAGCGGCTTGTGACGACCAATTCCTTGCTGCCGGGGCTATCCGCGAATAGCCTCTCGACAGTCGGGCAAGCGCCTGCGCTGGCCAAAAATGGTGTCATTTTGTTCCCTGCCGCCGGCCACGCGTGCATCGCCAACTTACTACTCGACTGCGGGGGCCTCTGGACTCAGGGGCTCAGCGGCGGTCCGTTTTCAGCAGTTGCCAACCTGCATACCCCGGATCCAAGCGATCTGCTGGAGACCCTGTTTTTCGGGTTCGCAGGCGATCTGCTCGGCACCGAATATTCGTACGACCTGGACGATACTCTGGGCGAAGTGGCGTTTCACGCCTTCAATTCGATTCTCGGTCTGATTGGAACGACCGATGGGATCTACGTCGCCGGAACTGACGGTTCTGCGCTTACGCGAATCGTCGATACTACCACGCTGGTACATCCGGGCACCGGCGCGCAGATTGGAAACTTTCTTGATCCGGTGATTTCGAATGGTACTACGGCGTTCGTCGGACTGGCCAATGGCTTCCAGGGCCTTTATGCGTTCCCGGCGACCGCGCTTGGAGCCTTAACCGACGGATCGCCGGCCGTGAGCGAAATACTGACCTCGCTCGACGAGAACCTGTTGGACGATCCGAATCCAACCGGCTTCATCAACTTCGTCACGCCCTCGCTTGCGCTTGCAGGACGAACGCTTGCGTTCGTCGCGACCAACGCGGTGTCGTCACCGACGTACGGGGGAATCTTCACCGTCGATATCGATACCGGCGTGGTAACCAGGGTGGTCTCCACGGTCGATTCACTAACCGGGCTAGGGTCCCTGCTACCGGACTTCAGCTTGAGCATGAACAAGGACGGGCAGATCGTGTTTCGCGCCACCGATGGAACCAACGTTGGCTATTATCTCTACACGGTGGCTCAAGGCGTGCTGAAGACGCCGGTTGTGCTTAGCGGCAAGGCGGTCCAGGTCGCCAGCCAGACTGTCACGCCACTCGCCAGCGATCTGAGCGAGCTCGGTAACGGTCAGCTCAGCCTGCTGAACTTCGTATTTCAGCTTCCCTCGCAGGCGAACATGATACTGGTAAGCGATCTGACGACGGTGGTGAGTCCGCCCCCGACACCGACTCCAACTGCGACTCCAACTCCGGGTTCCACTCCGACACCCGGCGGAACCCCCACACCCGTCGCGACCCCGACACCAACTCCTGCGCCCAAAGCGACCCCAACGCCGATTCCCGGTGTGGTGCCTGGAAACCTAGAGGTGACTTCCTGGACGCTATATTTCGGCCGCGTCAACAATGGGCATGTCAGCCATCCGCTGTCGATCACACTTACTAACCCCACGCACGGCAAGCACGCGACGCCGATAGCCCTCGGTACGCTGGTCATCCCTCAATTCGAGCACAACTTCGCGATTCAGGTCGACAAGTGCAGCAACACTGTCCTGCCGCCTTTTGGAGGAAGCTGCTTCTTCTCGGTGACATTCTCGCCCGATGGCGTGGGCCTTCACCGCAGCCATCTCGAAGTGTCCAACAACACAGACCACGATTCGATGACGTTTATGCTGCAAGGCCACGGCGAGTAGCGGCCAAACCCGAAACGATCGCCAAAACACAGTGGGCCGTTTCCCGAAATGGGAGCGGCCTGCTGTCATTTGAGGCACGCTGATGTTTATCTTCTGACGACGCTCAGTGCGCGCCGGCTCAATTGAACGAGATCTTCGGGATTGATTTTGGTGGACGCACCAGGACTTGAACCTGGGACCTCTTGCATGTGAGGCCATCGCTTCACCGCGGCGGGTAGTGCTTGATATGGACAGCACCGAAGTCCGGGTCCATGGTCGGCAGGAGCAGAGTGCCTACAACGGCCACTTCGAGTCGACCTGCTATCATCCGCTGCTGCTGTTCAATCGCGACGGCGACTGCGTGGCGGCCAAACTACGGCCCGGCAACGTCCACAGCGCCGACGGCTGGGAGGAATTGCTGCTGCGCGAGATCGAGCGGGGCGTGGGGTGCCGTGCGTGTAATCGGCTCGTTGGTTCGTCGCGCCCGCTCGGCGCCCAGCATCAGACCTTCCTCTTCGCACTCAGCCGGCGGTTTTGCGACTTCAGTACGAAGGACATGAACCCTACCAGGACCGCGCCCAATAGCCGAAATCGGGCGCCGCGAGCTGGGCCTGCCCAAAGCCGCCGTTCGCCGTGCTGAGCGCGGTGCGGACGCCGACGTTGCCGAAGCCGACGATGTCCGCTCGCTGGCTCGCTGCGACGCGGGCGAGGAAGCGGGGATTCCGATCGACCCGCCAACCTCCCGCATCGTAGCTGAAATCCTGAAGCACCGGAGACGGCGAATAGTTGAACATTCCGGCCCCTTGGCTCACCGCCACAAAAACCCCGGCGTTGCCGAACCCGACGATGTCGGCCTTTCGGTCCCCCGTCACGTCCGCGATAAGGCGAGGGTGCTTGTCGACGCGCCAACCGGAATCATAGCCGAGATCGGCGATCGCGAGCTTCGTCTGCTGGAAGGTGCCGTCTCCCCAGCCAAGCGCGACGTAGACGCCGGCGTTGCCGAAGCCGACGATGTCGAGCACGCCCGTCCCCGAGAGGTCCGCCAGGAATCGCGGATGCTTGTCGACGCGCCAGCCGCCTGCGCTATAGCCGAAATCCTGGACGACGAGCTGCGGCGTGCCGAACCCGCCATTGCCGTCGCCGAGCGCGACCCAGACGCCATCGTCGAAGAAGCCGATGATGTCCGCGATGCCTTTGCCGCGGAGATCGACGACGTAACGCACGTGGCGATCCATGCGCCATCCCTGGTCATAGCAGAAATAAGGGAGGACCGGGACAGGCGTGTAGGCGAACGTGCCGTCGCCGTTGCTGAGCGCGACGTAGATGCCGGCGTTGCCGAAGCCGACGATATCCTTGCGGCCTTTGTTCCGGAGGTCCGCGAGGGCGCGCGGATGCCTGTCGATGCGCCATCCGGAATCGTAGCCGAGATCGGCGACTGCGAACTGCGTGGGGCCGAAGGCGCCGCCGCCCGTTGCGAGCGCGACGTAGACGCCCGCGTCGCCGAAACCGACGACGTCTTTGCGGGCGTCGCCGGTTATGTCGCCGACCAGGCGGACGTGCTTTTCCACCCGCCAGCCGCCGGCGTCGTAGCCGAAATCCGCCGTCGCGAGCCGCGGCCAATCGAAGGTACCGTCGCCCTTGCCGAGCGCGGTCCAGACGCCCTCCACGCCGAAGGCCACAATGTCGGCGATTCCGTCGCCGTCGACGTCCTCGACGAACTGCGGATTGGACGCGATCGGCTCCCACGACAGCTCGACGACGTGACGGTCCGTCGACGTGTAGGCGACGTGCTGCGTGCCGGCGAAATAGTCGAATACATAGCCGACCGGATCGCTGGCGGCGGGCGGCGCGCCGGTCCGCGCGATCAGGTCGTTGTGATTCCAGGCACCGCCGGATATCCGCCACAGCTCGTGGATATGGCCATCGACACCGAGATAGACCACATGCTCGCTGTTCTGCGCGTCGAAGACGTAACCCGCGGGGTCTCCCGACGCGAGCGGCGCGCCCGTCAGCTGCGTCGGCTTGCCCCAATAATGCCACCCATTGGTCGCCGTGGCCCAGCGGAGCTCGTGGATATTCCCGTCTGTTCCGCGGTAGTAGACGTGCTGCGTGAATTCCGCCTCGAAAGCGTAGCCGGCGGGGGTGCCGACGGCGGGGAGCGGCGCGCCGGTGATGGTGGTGAGGTTACCCCCGTCATGCCAATTCCCTCCGCTGTCCCGCCAAAGCTCATGAACCGGTCCGGACAGGGCCCCGGCGCCCGGTGCGACGTAGACGACGTGTTGCGTCGATTGCCCCGCAAAGCCGTAGGAGGCCGGAGCGCTGACACACAAAGGGCCGCCGGCGATGCTCGTGAGATCTCGGGCGTGCCAGCCCTGGACGTCCCACCACAGCTCCTGGACGTGCTGGTCGGTGCCGCGAAAAAAGACCTGCTGCAGCCCGTCCAGCACGAACCCTGAGGGTCCATCGACCGCCTGAACCGTTTCATGCGCGCTGGTCGAGAGGTTGTTCGTGTGCCAGCCGTCGGCATCGCGATAGATCTCGATGATGTTGCCGCTAAGGTCGCCCGCCATGTAGTCGATGTGGATGGTCTGGTGCTCGGGGAAGTAGTAGCCGGCCAGCCTGGTGAACTGATAGACGGACGGCGCGCCCACGCCGCCAGTCAATTCGCCGCCGGCACGCCAAGTGCCGCTGCTGGGATCCCACCAGACCCACCACAGCGTGCCGTTGCCGCCTACGCCCTCAGTGAAGCCCCGAAAGAAGATATTCCGGGTCCCGATAGCGGCGTAACCGGCCGGCATGCCGAATGCCAGGATCATTTCGGCTTCGGAGAAGAGATCGGTCGCTTTCCAGCCCATGGTCGTGCCTCCTGCTCCGCGTCCGTGACGAAAAGCATTGTCAACCACTAGCCGAGACAAACAACGTCAGCGCCGAAATCACGAACGCATGAATGTTAACTAAAATTCCCGGCATCGAGAGCGTCGCCCCGAACTTGCGATTGAACACGCCGATCGAAATTACCGCGCGCTCTCATGAAGGATATTCGCGATCCGGCCTCTCAACGCATGATTTGCATCAACCCGGCTGGTGTCGAGTACTGGTTCACGTCGTCAAATTCGCGGGGGACCTCAGCGTTAAACATTATCAGGCGGCCAGTCGGGTCTGTGCTGTTTCCCAATGTTGCGTGCTGATTTTGCAGGTCCCAGGTAGCAGCGGCAAATCGTCCGTAAATTGTTTCACCATCGGTTCCTGGAACTTGTCGCGGATAGTAGGCGCTCAAAGTGACTTTCCAGAGGTTGCGGTTAGAGTCGTATAGGTCCTCCCACAAGCTTCGGGCGGTCTCCTTGTCAATATATTCAATTCGCTTGGCGTAACAATAGCCAGCAACCTCAGACGGAATACGGTGTATATTAATTACCCAGACATCTCTAAGGCTCCAGCTTCCCCAGGAAGGCCGCGCGAACCCTAGCGGCATATCGTACTGGCGCGGGAAGTCGGACACCGCCCCGCTAAGGTTGACGAGGGCCAGCATTTTCATGGTTCGTAAGTAATCGGCATCAAAATTCGCCAGGCCGCCGTTGAACCCGGGCTTCTGATCGTCGTGGGTCCAATCGGTGCCCAGCAAAGGTGCGCAGCGGGAGCTTACCGAAAAGCTGATCGGATGCCTGAGCGCCGGAAGAAATATATAGTTTAACTCGTGCTGCTGAGCGTTCTGCGGGAGGATATCGAGATCGGTCGTATACTTGGCCTGCTCGGGTTCCTCAGTCATTAGCCACTGTGTGTAGAAGGCACCCGGAAAATGCGGGTCTGTCCGCGGCACTCCCGGGTCGGTATTGAAGGCGAGCTGTCGGTAAACAAAAGCCCATGTGGCCTTGGTCGCGTTGCCAAACCTGTCCAACATTGTCAGGTTCCAAAGTCCTGCGCCGGGCATTCCCGCTGCCAGATGAGGGCTGTATGTGTACCACAGGTCGGCGAGAATTTCGTAGCCCTTGTCCGGTCCTTGAGGAACGGGAAATGGCTCACCCGCGACGTAGTTCGCGATGTCGTTGCGTCCATTGGGCAGATGAACTACCCGAGCCTCTCCGCTGTATTTCTCACTTGCCTGCCTGAAACTCGCCGGTGCCACGATGTGGATCGGCGGGCCGACATTCATCTCGATGTCGTTCGGCATCTTGAGGCCATACTTGCCCGAGAATAGGGCGATCATGCCGTCGGGCATGAAAGCCTTATATTGCTGCCAGTTTGAAATCGTAATTCTTGTGCCCGCGCGGATGGTGCCTTCCGTCCCGTGTAAGTTGCTGTCGATATCCAAGGAGCTAAAGTGCGTCGCAGCTTCCCTGCTGTTGTCTGAAATATCATTCGGGCGAAGGGTGTTGGGCATTACCTGTATGGCCGGCGGTGCATCCACGATGCCGAGGGTCGCCTCAACTGCGCCGAGCGCAACGGATGCGATCCGAGCTATTCGCGGCACCTTGGGTTTGACTGGCAGCGGGGACGCGTGGGTCCAACGGCCAGCGGCCGAGGCAATCGCCTCTACGCGCGATGAAGGAAAGACTGGGCGCGCGCTACCAGGTGCGACGCTCTTGTCCTTTCGCGCACCCTGGACGGTATAGTAGGGTGCGCCTGAAGCGGGAATACCAGGCGGGATCTTGATGAGGTCCGAAGACGAAGCCGGCGCGTTGGGTAGAGCAACAGATGATGCACTAGTCGTCGCGCTAGTAGGGCCGTGCGTGGCTCCACTTAGAGCGGCGAATACGTCCTCCGTCGGCCCCTCAACAGCAAAGGTCGAGAGGGCCTCACTTGATGCGCTCGACGCAGACGCTGTGGATTCGGGTGCGATAGCCCGTACGCCGGCTCGGCTAGTTTCGCGGTGCGGAAGATGAGCTCCGCTAAGAGGCGACAGTTCCTGAGCGGCATGGGCAGGTTCCGGTTTCGCGCGAAGCGTGGCGACTCCTCTGGCGGATTCGTCTGCTATATTGCCGCGCCGGTGGTGCAGATAGGCGACTAAGAGGGCCGCGCCTATCGCCGCAAACGCGACGCCGGGCATGGCGATCCGCCACATACGCGCTCGTTTGGGAGAGAAAACGAATTGAGGGTCCTGCGCCCCTTGTCCTGGCACCTGGGGCGCGGTCAAATTGCGCAACACTTTGGCAGATGGGTAAATCTCGATGCGTTCGCTGCCAGGTATGTCGCCCCTGACTGTTCCCGCCAGCCAATACCGGACCGTCCCGGCCACTTGGGGCGCGGTCAAATTGCCCAACACCCTGGCAGATGGGCAAATCTCGATGCGTTCGCTGCCAGTTATGTCGCCCCTGACTGTTCCCGCTACAATGATTGATACTGCCCTTATGTCACCAGTTATCAGGGCGGTCTCGCCGACTATGACGCTGCCACTAGCGGTAATCTCGCCATCGAAGTGACCATCGATTCGCGCTGATCCCTCGAAATCGACCTTGCCGTTCGCTGTGGAGCCCTCGGGCAAGTGCCATTCCGGCGTTGCATTGTGCTCAAGCCCGATAATCGGTCGCTTTTTTAATAGCGCCATTACTCTTTTCCAGGCTTGTCCAGAAAGTCTCTTTTGCCGGAACCCTCAAACTGCGCGGCCTCGACCTGATCAAGCAGGGTCACCAGAGGTGTCCCGGATCAGAGAGCGAGATTCTTTCCGCAGCCGACATTCATGCTTCTACAACGTTAGCGTCGATATAGATATATAGTCCCCACTCTGTTTTCCTACATTTAATCTACTCTGTGTGAAATAGGCATAGTCTCGGTTCGGCGCTATTACAAACAAAAAAGATAGGAGCGTGCCGCCGTGGCTAACTATTCAAAGAAAACAATTTAGTTGCTACCGATTTACAATCAACAATCTTGTCTTATTCGGTCTTATCTGTTCCCTGCCCGTCAGCTCGATCCAATGTACAAATCGCGGACCTGCGCGCCGCCATTCGCCCGCATGGCGATCGCGTCCGCTCTGTAGCCGGCGATTCATCGCGCTTCGTGTCTCCGCCGTCCTAACGACTGTGGGATTTAGCGACTACGAGGGAAACTGACTAGGGCGAACGTTTCTGGCTCAGGGTTCTCGACACGCCGCCAATTGATATGCGCAACTTTGCCGACAGCGTCTGCTGGCCAGAGTGGCCGGTTGCAGTAGAGAAATGCGCGGTAGATGTGGTAGGGCTTCTTCCTGGGGATACCCGGTCATGCACGACGGGATCGACGGTAAGCGGAACCTATTGGCCGAAAACGGTTCCGCCTTGACACTCTCAAGACCCATCGCCACGCAGGTCGTCTGAGATCTCCAGCATTTCCAGCCAGAGCGCATGCTGCTGGGGCACATGCGCAACGAGGTCTTCTGCCCGGACGCGTCGCCGGGGTTGTTGACCTTGCTGGCGATCAATCAGCTCCGCGCACCAGGAACAGATCGAGTAAAGGCGCACTCGAAGCTCGGCTCTGCTTTGGGCGTCCATGCTCACAATGCCCTTACTTGCATAGTGAACGAAGGCAGACACACGGCCGGACGGTGCACTCAACGTGCCAAAACCCATGCCTAGGCTAATAAAATCTTTCAGTCGCGGAATCTAGCCAGGTCAGACTGAATGCCGATTCGCAGTTGCGGCGGCGCAACACTCAAGCGGGATCGCGCAGCACCACGTGATCGCGAAAAAGCGCAACTGTGAAAGCGCACGCCGTTCCGACCGCGCCCCCGCCAATGATTCCGATCTTCACGATTCCACCTAATCTTCTCGATTCCACCTAATCTTCTCGATTCTACAGCGCGCCGAAATACGTTTTCAGTGCGTCTCACCAGACCTGACGGATTTCCTCAAGCTCCTCCGGAAACACTACGCACTCACCTCCAGCCTGCCACCTCACCTTGAGTAAAGTACGACCCAGGTTGCGTACAACACTCACCACCATCACTTCTTCACTCGGAAGGTGAACTTCGCCGCTACGTGGATCTCGCACCCATTTCACGAGAGTCGCTGCATTCATGGCTGTCTTTCTCCCGCCCGATTCGTATCGGGTCGTCATTCATCAATGGAGGCGGGAAAGATCGAGTCCCACTTTCGTGCGGCGATTTTTCACGTCTGCACAAAGACATCCTTACGCTAGGGAGGTTCAAGTAAGATGGACAGGGTTGCCGGAAATGCAGAATCGTTGAGAAGAAGTGCCCTTCGAGAGCTTATAATGCGCGCGCAACTCGCCCATCAAGAGCGGTTGGTTGGGCTCGGCGCCGTCTGCTCCGACGACCGCGGATCGAGCCCGGGTGACGAAATGGACGTCGCGAGCGAGCACGCAGCGGCCGAAACCTACGCCCGCCTAATCGAACACCGATGGTCAACTCAAGCAGTTCTGGATGACGCTCTCGAGCGACTTCGTCGTGGGCTCTATGGCGTCTGCGACGAGTGTGGCGAGGAGATTTCTCTGGAACGGTTGCGCGTCATGCCTTTCGCGGCCTACTGCATAGATTGCCAGCATCAACGCGAACGCAGGAAAGCCCCGGTTGGCGAACGTACCGAGAGCTTAATTCAAAGCAGTTTCTGAAACGGCTTCCTGCGTTGCGCGAAGATCAGACGAACCTCGCGACCAAAACGAGGTCGTTCAGCTCTTGAGCGGCAGCGCCGGTACGGACGGCGCTCAGAGCCGTGTCGGGGAGATCAGGTGTGACACGATCGGCGGCTCCGAGCCGATGTGAAATGATCTTGCGTGCAGTTCGATGTCGCTGTCACTAACGGTGAGCCGATGGTGCTGGCGCAGATGCTCGCCCCAGGTTTCGGATATGAAGGTCTCGAGATAGCGACTCGGGTCCTTGACATCACTGAAGAGGCCCCACATAACCGCGCCATCCCGGCGACGTATGGGTTCGAAGGCCCGCATCGCGTGCTCGAACTCGGCAGCGCGCAAGGGATCAATCCGATACTCTATGGTGATCAGCACCGGCCCTTGCTCGGGAGGAATCTCCTCATAAAGCTGCGGAATCTGCCAGTGCACCCATGGCTCCGGATCGAAGCGCTCGGCGCCTCTGAGCGAAAACCGCAGCGCTGTCGCTACATTGAGGAGCAGAAACAATCCTGCCAGGTCGAACACGTTGCGAGTTCCCGTGTGGGACGCCACATAACCCCATCCGACGCTCCCAAGCGCGAGTCCGCCCTGCAGCACGAGCAGGTACATCGAGAGAGCGCGCGCCCGCACCCAGGATGGAAGCGCGATTTGCGCCGCGCTGTTGAACATCGTGACGGTGGCAACCCAAGCCACACCCGCGAGAAAGACTGCGATCCATAGCTGATGCACGTGGCGCGCCGACGCAATCACGAAGTTCGCCGCGGCGAACGTTATACCGCCGCAGATTGCGATTTGGTCGGTCGAAAACGCGCGGAGTAGGCTCGGTAAGGCGACCCCGCAGCCGGCGGCGCCGAGTCCGAAAAATGCAACCACGATTCCGTAGCCGGTTGCGTCCAGATGAAAATCCACGCGCGCGACTAGAGGCAGCGCCGCCCACAAGACGCTGGTACCTAGCGCGAACGTGAAGCTTCGCGCCAGAACCGCACGCAGCGCGGGCGAATAGCGAACGTAGCGCATACCTGCGCGGATGCCGCCGAGCACGCGTTCGGCGGGCAGCATGCTCTTCTTGCGCTCCCGCCGCCATGAAACCAGCATGCAGATGATCCCGACGAAGGACGCGGCGTTAGCGAGAAAAGCCGCTCCTGCGCCCCAGGCATTTACCAACACTCCGCCGATGACCGGTCCGACGCCGCGCGCAAGATTGAACTGGATATTGTTAAGCGTTACCGCGTCGCGAATTTCTTCCCGCGCGACCATTTCCGGCATGATTGCCTGCCATGCGGGGCCATTGAGCGCCGCGCCCAGACCAAGCGAGAAACTGAGTCCCACGAGGATCCATGGAGTCGTAAGATGAAGTACGGTGAGAATCCCGAGCGTGCCGGCTGATGCGAGCATCCAGGTCTGCGCAACTATCAGCAGTCGTTTTCTATCGGCTATGTCCGCAAGAGCACCGGCGACTAGCCCGAGGAGAAAATAAGGCAGATTCACTGCGGTCTGGATCAGCGAGACCATCAGTGGTGACGGCTCGAGTGATGTCATCAGCCATGAGGCGCCGACATCCTGCGTCCAGGTTCCGACATTCGATGCGAATGCTGTCGCAAGCAACGCGCAAAAAATTGGATGACGCAGCGGAGCGAAAACCCCGGCCGCCCCGCGCATGCCTGGCTTTGGCTTCGCGCCTGTGCCGCCTGACGCCTTGATTTCAGGAGAAGATGCCAAAGCGGACGCTACTGTGAACTAATCCGGGCGGCCGGCGCGCCTGGTTTCAGTCCGGTTTTCGGAAAGTTTCATATCAGGCTGCGAATTGTTCGCGAGTGGGCGGTGCCATGAACTCGGGTCCGACCGGATCCCTAACCGCGTCGCGGACGATACGATCGACCTCGAGTTGAGCCTTCGCATCCAGCCGCCAGCCCATCACTTCGTCGATAGGATCGAGCTGGTCGGGATGCCGTGCGCCCCATAGCGCGCTGGTGACGCCCGGCTGGTCGAGCACCCATCTGAGTGCCAGGTGTATCACTCGTTTCCCGTAGTTTTCCCGGGCGAATCGATCCAGCAGCCGAACGGCTTCCAGGTACTGCCCGAATCGCGGCTGTTGGAATTTTGGATCTGTTCGGCGGAGGTCGTCGCCCTCAAACTTGGTATCGGGTTTCATCCGGCCGCTAAGCAATCCGCGGCAGATCGCGCCGTACGCCAGAACCGCGATGCCTTTCCGTGCGCAGTACGGCAGGACATCCTTTTCGATCTCGCGCTCGAAAAGATTGTAGGGAGGCTGCGCGGTATGAATCGGAGCGACGAGGCCGAATTCATTCATCTGTTCCTGAGAGAAGTTGCTTACGCCAATCGCGCGGATCTTGCCTTGCTTGAAGAGACTCCCCATTGCGTCGGCGGTTTCGCTGAGCGGGGTCATCGGATCCGGCCAGTGCACCTGGTAGATGTCGATGACGTCAGTCCTGAGCCTTTTCAGCGAAGCGTCGATCTCGGCGAAGATTCGCTTACGGGTCGCATTCCGAAACGGCTGGCCGTTGCTCCAGTCGAGCCCGACCTTGGTGGCGATCGACACTCGTTGTCTGAGACCGCCTGCTGCGAGCGCTTTTCCGACAATTTCTTCAGACTTGCCAAAGCCGTACGCGGGCGCGGTGTCGATCAGAGTGATTCCGCGATCGATCGCGGAATGGATCGTGCGGATCGATTCCTGTTCATCGGTGCCGCCCCACATCCATCCACCCATCGCCCATGTGCCGAGACCGATGCGCGAAACCTGAAGATCAGTGCCGGGAATTCTCGCGGTTTCCATATTTTTCTCCTTTTGACCTAACGTTTCGTCTGGTAAGGCTATGCGGCGGCATCAGGATTTGCCTGGATTCTGCCTGACAGGTTGTACTGCCTCGCCGTCGCTTACGGCTTGGCCGACGCTCATCGCAACCAGATCGCCGTCGCGGACATCACCCGACACGACGACGTCAATGCCATTATCGTGCCCAAGGTGAACGGCTGCCAGATGGAGCCGATTTTCGCGGACGATCGGCAGATAAACTTTATCGTCCTTAAATACGAGCGAATCGTCCGGTGCGATCAGACCGCCTGTGGTTTGCGCAGTCGTCAAGCGCAGCTTGCCATACATCCCTGGCATCAGTTTGAGATCGCGATTTGGCAGATCGACCTCAACCAGCATCGTGCGCGATGCTTCGTCGAGCGCCTCTGGATGACGGGTAACGGTGCCTTCGAATTCCTGACCGGGATATTCATCGACGGACACCGATGCATGGTCGCCATCGTGAATAAGAGGCGTGAGCGGCTGTGGAGCATAGGCATAGATTCGCAGGGGCTGCAGCGTCGCCATCGCCACGATCGGCGACGAGGTGGTGTTGGTCGGGAAACCTGGGCTGGCCGTGGCAGAGACAGGAGTCGTAGCCGCCGGAATCATTGCGCCCTGGTCGAAGTATCGGGCCGTGATGATTCCATCGACCGGCGCGCGCACTACTTCGTAGGCCTGCATCGCGAGGTTCTGCTGATAGAACGCCTGCGCCTGCAGCATCGATGCGTGCCAGTTGTCCGCTGTCTGCTGAGGTACGACCTGTTCTTTCAGCAGGTACTCATAACGGTCGTAAGTGATCTCCTGCAGTTTGTAATTCGCAAGTGCATCGGCGACCTCCTTATCGGTCTCGGGTGATTCGAGAATCGCGATCACCTGGCCTTTCTTCACTCGGTCGCCTTTGTCGACGTAGATAGTCTTCAAATAGCCGGCGATCTTCGCGTAAACGGGGGTCTCGACGTAGCCGCGAATCGTGATCGGGATATCGTACTCGCGCGCGCTCTCGCTCGGATGAATCGGTTCCACGAGCACGCGTGGTCCCCGGTCGACCTGGGCATCAAGCTGACCGGTCTGTCGCTGCAGCCGCATCTGATATGCGAGCACTATTCCGGCCGAGGCGGCGCACACGAGAACGACCGCAATCGCGCTTGCGGCGATGAAACGCCAGCGGCCCTTTTTTTCTTGCTTCGGTATCCCGGTATTGTCTTTTCTCATTATATCCTCCCCGGCTTACGCGCCAGGCATCGTGATGGCGTCGATCCTAGCGTCGCGCTGTTGCTTGGTGATGAGGGTGCGGCCGAAGATCGAGTAAATCGCCGGCACCACGAACAGGGTCATCAGCGTGGCCGCCAGCAGACCGCCGATCACAGCGCGGCCGAGCGGCGCGTTTTGCGCGGAGCCCGCGCCGAGTGCCAGCGCCATCGGCAGCATGCCCAGTATCATCGCCAGCGCCGTCATAATGATCGGCCGAAAGCGAATGCGCCCCGCTTCGATCGCGCTCACGACAGAGTTATGTCCTTCCTCGTGCATCTCGTTGGCAAAAGTGATGAGCAGATTTCCGTTGGCGACGCCCACGCCGACCGCCATGATCGTGCCCATCAGCGACTCGACATTGATCGTCGTGCCCGTCAGGACCAGCATCCAAAGCACGCCCGCGAGAGCTCCCGGAATTGCCATCGTAATGATGAAAGGCTCGAGCCATGACTGGAAGTTTGCCGCCATCAGCAGGTAGACAAGGATGATCGCGAGCCCGATGCCACCGCCGAGAGTCATGAACGAACTACGCATCGCCTGGCTCTGACCGCGGATGTTGATCAGGGTGCCGGTCGGCAGTTTTCCGAGCAAGTCGATCTCACGCTGAACCGCATTGGTCGCGCTTCCGAGGTCGCGTCCTGATACCGCGCAATCCAGGTCCATCACGCGCTGCACCGAGTAATGATCGACGACCGCGGGATCGACGTCGTGCCTGATCGATGCGACGTTGGAGAGCAGCTGCGCGGAACCAAACGGATTGCTCACGGCTCCGGAGGTGAGCGGCGTGTTCGAAATCGCGTCGACCGAATGCATCAAGTGATACGGCGCCTGAACGATGACGCTGTAATTTACGCCGTTTTTCGGATTGAGCCAGAAATTTGGCTGCAGCAGAGTGGCGCCATAAAGCTCGGCGAGCAGACTGGACGCAACCTGCTGTTCGGTTAACCCAACCTCGAGCGCTTTGGTACGATCGACGTCGACCTTGAACGCCGGATAGTCGAGCGGCTCGGCAATCCTGAGATCGGCGAGGCCTGGAATGCGGCTCACCTTGTCTTTGAGCTTCGCAGCTAATGCGTAGTCGGAGCGCAGATCGGATCCGGAAATCTGCACATCGATCATCGCGGACAGACCGAAATTCAAAACCTGGCTAACGATATCTGCAGCTTGGAAGTAGCTTACCACCTGGGGAAAGTTGACCGGCAGCATCCGCCGAATCTGATTCTGGTACATCGCAGTGGGGCGATGCCTCGGCTTGAGCTGAATTAATACGTCAGCGTCCTGCGCCGCGACACTATCGGTCTGGTAGTAAGCAAGGTCGTAAGAGGTTGGGACGCCGATGTTGTCGCTGATGCTTTCGAGCTCGTCGGGCGGGATGATCTTGCGGATAGAGCGTTCCACTCCCTCCACGATTTGTTCGGTACGTTCGATTCTAGTGCCGGTCGGCGCTCGCACGTGCAGGCGCATCATGCCCGCGTCGACGCTCGGGAAGAAGTCTTCGCCGACAATTGACATAAGTGGAAGCGTACCGACGATCACCAACCCGACCGCGATCAACCCGATGGTGCGATGCGTCACGAACACCTCGAGAGCGGATGCATACGCTTCGCGCAAGCGCTCGAAGCGCGCCTCGAATCTATGGAGAAACCGGCCGATGAAGGTGTTGGCGTCCGGCTCCTGGTGCTTTTCGGGCAGCAAGTAGGAAGCCATCGTCGGCACGAGGGTCCGCGAAAGCAGATAAGACGTCAGCATCGCGTACACGACCGACAACGCCAGCGGCGTGAATAGAAAGCGCGCCACACCGCTCAACAGCACGACGGGAAAGAAGACGATGCAGATCGACAGAGTGCCGACCAGCGTGGGCGTGGCGATCTGATGCGCGCCGTCGAGAATCGCCACCAGCAGCGGCTTATTCATCACGTGATTGCGATGGATATTTTCGACTTCAACGGTAGCGTCATCGACCAGCATTCCGATCGCTAGCGCGATCCCGCCCAGCGTCATCGTGTTGATCGTCTGGCCCGAGAGCTTAAGGCCAACGATCGCGGTTAGAATCGCAAGCGGGATCGAGGTGACGACGATCACCATGCTGCGCGCCGAACCGACGAACACCAGCACCATGAGTGCGACCAGGACGGCTGCGATCACGGCCTCACGCACGACCTCGACCAGCGCCTCGCGAACAAACGTCGACTGATCGAAAGTGAGCGCAACCTTTATTCCTTTGGGAGCCGTGGCCCGGATGAACGGCAGCCGGGCCTTCACCGCGTCGACCACGGCCAACGTCGATGCAGCCGCGTGCCTGATTACCATCAGGTAGGTCGCCGGCTTTCCATCAACTCTGACCACGTTGGTCTGGGGCTGATGAGTATCGGTTACCGAAGCAACGTCTCCGAGCAACACCGGCGCGCCGTTCACGATCTTGACGGGCAGACTATTGAAGTCGGCGACCCTGGTCGGGCTCATGTTGATGTCGACGTTGTACTCGAAGTGGCCCATGCGCGCGGTGCCAGACGGAATGATCACGTTTGAGGTGGCGAGCGAGGTGCCGAGGTCATTGGCGGAGACGTTGTTGGCGTACAACTCGGTCGGATCGATATTCACCATCACCGCTCGGTTCACACCGCCCAAGGGAGCAGGGGACGAGAACCCCGGGATCGTGAAGAGCTGCAACCGCATAAAGTTGAATGCATAATCGAACAGTTGCGATACCGACTTCGTGTCGCTGGAAACGTTGAGTTGCGCCACCGGGACGTCGGCCGCGTTGTAAGAGATAATCTGTGGAGGTTCGGTGCCGCGGGCCATGTTGGAAAGAATGGTCTCGGACACCGCGTTGATCTGCGCGATCGCGCTCGCGATATCGGCGCCGGGCTGGAAATAAACTTTCAGCAGACCGACACCAAGCATCGATTCGGACTCGATGTGCTCGATGCCGTTTACGGTAGTCGAATAGGCGCGCTCGCTGATGAAGACCATGCGGCGCTCCATGTCCAGGGAGGCCATCCCTGGGTAGTTCCAAACCACCATCACCACCGGCACGTTGATTGCCGGGAAGATGTCGATGTTCATCAGGAAGAAGGACAGTGTGCCGAGGACCAGCATCAGCAGCGCCATAACGGCGACTGAAATCGGACGGCGGAGTGCCAGGCGTACGAGCCACATCATGATTGAAATTCCTTGGCGGCCCCTTTCAACGTCTCAATGAGCATGAAACGGCTATTAAGTAGTCTAAGCGTCATGAATTGCGCCATGGCGCACGACCCCGAAAGCCCAAGTGTGGAATGTTGCGAAATCATTTTTCCGCTGCTCTTCGCTTCTGATGGGCGTGAACAGGAGCCTCACAGGCTCGTGCGATGTGCTTTCACCCGCTTTTAATCCGGGCTCCGAGGAAGATTGCGTTCAACGAGGGTCGCGAACGGTGCGGTCGGAACAAACTTGCGTTGAAACGCGCGGGCGTTTAAACGAATTGGCAGTCACGTTTTGTGCGGCCATTTCTCACGGCTCAAGGTGAGTACTAATGAAGGAGTTTAGCGATGATAGGTGGAACAATATTGCGCGTTTGGTACGGCAAGCGCTGGGGGATCCGACAATCTTTCAAAGACATCCACAATTTTGACGGCGCAGCGAATTTTGCGGCCTTCATCATGGCCGACAGAATCGAGGTCGTCCGCGAACCGACCGGCTTGCCATCCGGCCAGACCGCCATATGACGGCAAGATTGAACCTGGCGGAACTGTTCGCGGATTCCGGATCTTCGGCGCCGGCCGTAATCGCAACGTCTCCCTTAACGATCGTTAGCTATAGAGCTCTGGCCGACCAGATTGAGAGATTGTCCGGACAACTGAGGAGTGCCGGACTGAAGCCCGGCGACAGCGTCGCGATCGTACTGCCCAACAGCCTGGAGTTTCTTGTCGTATTTCTCGCACTGACTCACGCCAGGTTGGTCGCTGCACCACTCAATCCGGCCCACAAGCCGGACGAAATACGCTTTTTCGTTGGAGACGCTCAAGCGCGAGCAGTGGTTGCCGAAGGGGCCAACATAGCTGTGAGAGAAGCCGCCGCTGGCCTCGGTTTGCCAGTATGGCAACCGCGCGTTGACTCTCGCGGTGTCGTTGAGCTGCCGGAACTGCCGCAAGGGTCGCGCACCAGCCTCGACACTCCGCACCCGGACGATGACGCGCTATTCGCTTACACCAGTGGCACCACGGGCCGGCCGAAATGCGTACCGCTCACCCATGCCAACGTGCTTTGGTCAGCGCGTAATACCGCTGAGCATTATGCCCTGACCGCCGCCGACCGCAGCCTGGTAGTTTTGCCGCTATTCCACGGTCACGGTTTGATCGGCGCCACATTGTCGACCTTGGCGTCCGGAGGCGCCGTAATCGTACCGCCGCGTTTTTCAGCCTCTGAGTTCTGGAAACTGTTCCGTGAGCATCACGCGACCTGGTACTCCGCCGTGCCTACTATTCATCAAGTGCTCCTGGCAAGGGCGGACAGCGACGGTGCACCTCACCGCGGCCCACGATTCATCCGCTCGTGTTCGGCTGCACTCGCGCCAACGGTTCTGACGGAGTTGGAGAATCGCTTCGGAGCCCCAGTGCTGGAGGCATACGGAATGACGGAAGCGGCTCATCAGGTCGCATCTAACCCACTGCCACCGCTTCCGCACAAGCCGGGCACCGTCGGGCCCGGGGCTGGAATCTCTATCATCGATAAGACGGGCCGGCACCTGGCGGCAAACGCTCCCGGCGAAGTGGTAGTACGAGGGCCCAATGTTATGCGCGGTTACAAGAGCAACCCCGAGGCTAATGCCGAGGCCTTCATCGATGGTTGGTTTCGTACAGGAGACATCGGCGTCATTGATAGTGATGGCTATCTTGCTGTCACCGGGCGCATCAAGGAGCTCATCAATCGTGGCGGAGAGAAAATCTCACCTGAGGAGGTAGAGGCAGTGTTGCTTCAGCACCCCGCGGTAGGCGAGGCCGCGGTTTTCGGAGTCCCTGACGCCAAGTACGGTGAAGAGGTCTCGGCCGCGGTGGTGCTCAGAGGTGCCGCCACCGCACAAGAACTCCAAGCGTACTGCAGGAGGCGCCTGGCCGATTTCAAGGTGCCCAAGCTGATTCACATAATATCCGCGATACCCAGAAATGCTATGGGCAAGCTCCAGCGCAGCCACTTGGCAGCTTTGTTCTCCTGAGATAAGGAGCACACGCCTCAAGGCGCCGTGGAGCGGCCCTGCGTCTCGAGACCAGACTGCAGAGTGATGGTTCGGTCGAACGCCGCCAGCGCCGACAGGATCAGCACGGGAAACAACAATACCCACACCCCAAAGCGCGGGGTCACCATCCCCGACAACAATGCGCCGGTCAGAAATCCGGCCCAGATACCTGCCATCAAGAAAGTCCGGTATAGGTGCGTGTCCCACGATCCCTGGCTATCAGGCAGAGGCGCACGCCTGACCGCCAGCGCGAGTTGCATTCCAATCCTGCTCAACGTCCCGGTTACAAAGGTCAGGCTCACGTTTTGTGCGCCGACCCGGGACAGCGCGGTATTCATGGCGCCCATCGCGAAACTAACCACCGAGATGGGAACCCAACTCGATGAAACCCCAAGTTGCGTGAACCCGATGATCAAGGCCAGCAAGGCTGCGACCACCGCGAAAACCAGCCGCCGTATCCAACGCACCGCGGAATGCGCGAGCAAAGTTCCTGCGAAGGACCCGCCCACGAAGAATACGATTGCCAGCGCCGAAGGCACTGCTGCCCAACAGTTGCCTTGCCCGGCCCTATAGCCGGCTTGCGTGGTATTTCCACTCATAAAAGACAAGTAGGTATCGTAGGTGATGATGCCGTAGGCATCCACGAAGCCGGCGATCATCGCGAGGCCCACTGCCAACCACTCCTGAAGCTCCGCCACCTCTTCGCTGGGAAGAACCTTGCCGCTACGTGAATCGTGTACCCGCTTCACGAAAGTGTCTGTTGTCACGACCCTCTTTCTCCAGCTTGTCATCTGACCAACGATAACGATCGCTTCACGCATCAAGGCGAGAGATAGGGAGTCACGCGCGTGAGGCCATTCTTCACGCCTTATCTGCGTGGCGCTGAAATCCCTTACTACTGAGGAAACGAAACGCACATTTCTTGTGCGGCGAGTTTTCACGCCTGTTTGAATGTCAAATTCGGAAAATTGGTACTTTCACCTTACAAGTAAGGAGGAGGGTTTGATCATGGCCCTGCCACTCGAAGGAATCAAAGTTATCGACTTTACCGGCGTACAGGCCGGACCGGCATGCACGCAGTTGCTGGCGTGGTTCGGCGCGGAGGTGCTGAAAGTCGAGCGACCAGGCGTCGGGGACGTGACGCGCCGCCAATTGCGGGACGTCCCGGATTTGGATGCGCTGTACTTCATCACGCTCAATAGCAACAAGAAGTCACTGACGCTGAACACCAAGACCCCGGAAGGCAAGGCGATCATGGAGAAGCTGATCCGCCAGGCCGACGTGCTGGTCGAGAATTTCGCGCCCGGTGCGATGGACCGGATGGGCTTTACCTGGGAGCATATTCAGGAACTCAACCCGCGCCTCATTTTCGGTTCGATCAAGGGCTTCAGCGAAGGCTCGCCCTACGCGGACCTCAAGGTTTATGACAACGTGGCGCAGTGCGCCGGCGGCGCCGCCTCGACTACCGGATTCTGGGACGGCCCACCGACGGTCAGCGGTGCGGCGCTGGGAGACAGCAATACCGGCATGCATCTGGCGATCGGCATCCTGACCGCGCTGATCGGCCGCCAGAAGACCGGCAAAGGCCAGAAAGTGGCCGTGTCGATGCAGGATGCGGTGCTGAATCTGTGCCGCGTCAAGCTGCGGGACCAGGAACGGCTGGATCATGTCGGGTATCTGGAAGAGTACCCGCAGTATCCGAACGGAAAGTTTGGCGATGCGGTCCCGCGCGGCGGTAACGCAGGCGGCGGCGGGCAGCCGGGCTGGGTACTCAAGTGCAAGGGCTGGCAAACCGATCCGAACGCCTACATCTATTTTACGATCCAGGAGCAGAATTGGGGGCCGACCTGCAAGGCCATCGGCAAGCCGCAATGGATAAACGATCCTGCCTACGCCACTGCTCGTGCGCGGCAGTCGAAAATTTTCGATATTTTCGCTGAGATCGAGAAGTGGCTGGCTGACAAGACCAAATTCGAAGCCGTCGACGTCTTGCGCAAGTTCGACGTGCCATGCGGACCGGTTCTATCGATGAAGGAAATCGAAAACGATCCCGCCCTACGTGCTAGTGGCAGTATAGTTGAGGTGGAGGAGGAGAAGCGCGGCAAGTATCTGACTGTGGGCAGCCCGATCAAGTTCTCCGACTTCACACCGAAGATCATCGGCGCCCCGCTGCTGGGGGAGCATACCGACGAGGTGTTGAAACAGCTGGGCTACAACGCGGAAGCGATCGCCAAGATGCACAGCGGCAAGGTCGTCTAAGCGCCCGCCAAATCTCTTGAGAGGTGCTTCACATGCCAAACGAAATGAACTCTGCCTCCATCACCGACGGTTTTCATCTTGTGGTCGATGCCCTGAAACTAAATGCAATCGATACCATCTTCGGCGTGGCGGGTATTCCGATCACGGATTTGGCTCGCCTCGCCCAAGCGGAAGGGCTGCGCTACATCGGCTTTCGGCATGAACAGTCCGCCGGTAATGCGGCCGCAATCGCTGGCTATCTGACGAAGAAGCCGGGCATCTGTCTCACGGTGTCAGCCCCGGGCTTCCTGAACGGGATGGTGGCACTGGCCAATGCGACCACCAACGGCTTCCCGATGATCCAGATCAGCGGGTCGAGCAATCGGGCGATCGTTGATCTCCAGCAGGGCGACTACGAAGAGCTTGATCAGATGAACGCAGCGAAGCCGTACGCGAAAGCGGCTTTCCGCGTGAACAACCCCGAAGACATCGGCATAGGAGTCGCGCGCGCGATACATGCGGCGATGTCAGGGCGGCCGGGTGGTGTCTACCTCGATCTGACCGCAGAAGTCCTTGGTGCAACCCTAGACACCGATTTGGCCACCCAATCGCTGGTACGCGTAGTCGAACCAGCCCCTCGCCACATCCCCGATCCCGAATCCATCAAACGCGCCATCGATTTGCTGGCGAGCGCCCAGCGTCCGCTCATCATTCTCGGCAAAGGCGCCGCATACGCACAGGCTGACGACGACATTCGGTCATTTGTCGAGATGACCAGCATTCCGTACCTGCCGATGTCCATGGCGAAGGGCCTCCTGCCTGACAACCACAAACAATCGGCGGCGGCCGCACGATCCCTCGTTCTCGCCCAGGCCGATGTGGTGATGCTCATCGGGGCGCGCCTGAACTGGCTTCTCGCCCAAGGCAAAGGCCCGCGTTGGTCCCCGACGACGCGTTTCGTGCAGGTTGACATTTCGCCGACGGAGATCGATAGCAATCGCGCCATCGCCGCACCGGTCGTCGCCGACATCGGCTCAGCCATGTCGGCATTCTTGGCCGTGCTCCAGCCCGGACAAATCCAGCCGAAGCCAGCGTGGCTCGACGCGATCGCCGAGCGCAAGCAGCACAATACCGAACGCATGGCGGTCAACCTCAACGCCAGTCCCAACCCGATGAACTTCTACAGCGCACTTCGTGCGATCCGCGATGTCCTCGCCGACAGGCCGGACATCTACCTCGTCAATGAAGGGGCCAACACGCTCGATTTCGGCCGCGACATCATCGACATGCACCAACCTCGCAAACGTCTCGACAGCGGTACCTGGGGGGTGATGGGCATCGGTATGGGTTATGCCATCGGCGCGGCCGTCGTGAGCGGCAAACCGGTCGTCGCCATCGAAGGCGACAGCGCGTTCGGCTTCAGCGGAATGGAGATCGAGACCATCTGCCGCTACCATTTGCCGATCGTCGTCATGGTCTTCAACAACGGCGGCATCTACCGCGGCGATGACGTCAACCATAGCAGGGGCTCAGATCCCTCACCCACGGTTCTCATGAAGAACGCGCGCTACGACAAACTCATCGAAGCATTCGACGGCACCGGCTATCACGTGACCGATCCGCGAAGCCTCACCAAGGCGTTCACCGACGCTCTCGCGTCACGCAAGCCGGCGCTCATCAACTGCGTCATCGATCCGGCCGCAGGCACCGAGAGCGGTCATTTGCAGAATCTGAACCCGCAGAGTCAGGTCGGCAACGCAAAAAGGAACTAGCGAGGAATCCGAGTCGATATGGTCGTGTTCCAATGTCTCATATAATCGACGAGATCCGAACTGACCTCTCACGGACCAGACTTGCGAGCACGCTGATAAGGCGGACGGTCGGGCTTGGCTTCGTCGCAGGCTTCGTCAATACGGTCGGGTTTTTCGATCTGCACGTCTACCCGGGCATCATGACTGGCAACACCGTGCAACTGGGAATAGCGCTGGCGCGAAACAATTGGCACCTAGTTAGGCTGACTGCATTGACGATTGCGTCTTTCTTCGTGGGTGGGATCGCGGGAAGCTTCATCAGACGCCATCTCAGGCGGCCACC
>Ga0185299_10000216_pt1 | contig 171975 bp, 152 predicted proteins | sample PaiPotPPA55metaG_FD_128002 | JGI IMG/M metagenome (GOLD analysis project Ga0185299, IMG submission 128002) | Iron sulfur acid spring bacterial and archeal communities from Banff, Canada, to study Microbial Dark Matter (Phase II) - Paint Pots PPA... ...
CCCGCGCCCCCTCCCGCCAAATCCCGACCTGTTCACAGCTACTGCCTGAGGTCGACCCACTTCAACATCGCGTCCAGCGCCGGACACAGCGCTTGACCCCACGCCGTGAGACTGTATTCCACCTTGGACGGTACTTCCGGATAGGCCTTACGCACGACGATGCCGTCCCACGGATACCACGCGTTCCGCCGCTTTCGTTTTGCGGTACTTCGCAAGGCGGGGGTGCCGGACGACCTCATCAAACAGTGGCTCGGCCATTCGCAAAACTTAATCGACCTCTACGCAGCGCAACTAAGGTACGACGAGACTTATCGGAGGGAATGGTGCGAGAAAGCTGGGCTGGGATTTGAATTGGGCGAATTGGGCTATAAATCGGAGGCACCAATTCGCCCGTTACTCGTCGCGTAAACCTGTGCTGAGACAGGTTTTAAAATTGGTTGCGGGGGTCAGATTTGAACTGACGACCTTCGGGTTATGAGCCCGACGAGCTACCAGGCTGCTCCACCCCGCATATTGACTATAGCCGAGGCGTGTCCCGTCGTCAAATTGCAATGAAATTTTAGATTACCCAGAGACCTTGGTACATGAGCTCTAACAAAATAGCTAATACCGCCATGTGAAGGCGTTTGCCGTTCAAACGGATTACTTCAGCTATTCGTAGATCAACATAGCCGGTCCGACAAATTCCAGATAAGAACTCACGGGCCGCTCTCCAATTAAACTAGCTTGTGTGCATTCCCATAAAAACTCCGAGCAAGCTACCAGTCTTTATACGGCGTCCCATCAAACGGTGACGTTCTGTCGGAATTTGAATGCACATCCACCATGCCGGTGCCGGTCTGGTCAGGGCTCAGCACTACTTCATCGAATTGCGGCTGCCAATCTTTTGCTTGAGTCATCGGATCGGTCGGCACGACGCGCAGGTATCCGGCTTCCTGCAAAGCTTCTATGGACTGCGGAGCAGATTGCTTATCGAGCGTGTAGTTATCGATGGCCTGGCGCATCACCTGCAAATCCTGTTTCAAGGTAGCCTCGCGGGCGCGAATTACCGAGCGATCATAGCGTCCTGCCGCAATCCCGATCAGAATAAAGATGATCGTAATTACAATCATCAATTCGATCAGCGTAAAGCCAAAGCTACGCAGGCGGCGCCGCGAACAGGCATTTGCGTTCATCTTCAGGCGTAATTTCAATTCACGCATATTCGCAAATCACCAATCTGAATACTTTGTGCTGTCTTGCGCAATACCTTGCGACTTCGAATACACATCGAAAACGTTTTTCCCGCCCCAACTCGTGGAGTCCGGATCATCCTGCACGGCGCGCAAACCCCATTCGTTATGCCCGGTCATCGGATCTACGGGAATTCTGCGCAGGAAGCGGATCTTCTTGTCACTCGAAGCGCCCAATTGCACGCCCTTTACGAGTGTTTCGAGATCCGGCGGATAGCCCTCGCTGCCCAGTTCCACTCTGATCTGGTTGCGATCAGCAGCATCCTTGTAGCGATCAATGGCATCCCGCATCTCTCGCAAATCGCGGTGCAGTTCGCTTTCCTTGCTGCGTATAACGGTGAACTTTGCGATGGGCAAAGCCGCTGACGCGAGTATCAATAGGATGGCGCAAGCGATGATCAATTCGATCAGCGTCATCCCGGTTTCATTAGAAACTCGCTTGACGGGAGAAAACTTTTTAGCGTTGCCCAGCATGGCCGTTTTGCACTCTCACTAAGGCTGAACCTGGACAGTCGCTTCGCTGCTGACCAGCGGAATTGGTTTTTGCTGGGAGTCTTTGGCGTTAACCTGCACGATAGAAAGGTTTGACGAGCCGGGAGCAATCCCCTTGATGACAATTCCCATCAGCGTTCCGCTTCCATTGACGCCCGCGGTGTTCGGCTGGCGAGTCGCGGAGATAATGGCTTGCCCATGCTCCTTATCCACGCGGGACACGATAGCGATTTCCTGTGTACCGCCAGACAGAAAACCGCCATGTTGAACTTCTTCGATGCTGACCACCGCCGGGTTATATTGCAGCAATAGCGGTATCGAAAAAAGGTCGTTAACGTTGTCTACTACAATGCCCACGGTAGTTGTCTGCCCCGCTTTCAGCGAAACACTTGTAGGCTCAAATCGTATTCTTGCCCCTTGCGCGCCTTGGCCAGCGCCGGGAACAACCGCTCCGGCTTCATTCGGAGTATTTCCGGCATTCCCCGTCGGAGCTACTGGCGCGGGACTCTGGTTGGGTACGCCCGAAGGTTGTTGAACGCCCGGGGTGGGTTCCGCAGTGGGCGTTCGAACGTCACGATCGCGCCGAACTTGAACATTCGTCTCAGACCCTGAATACAACGGCCGCAAATTTCCCTTTGTCCATTCGGGAATGCGCACGATGCGCGGCGTCATGACGATCAAGACCTCGTTTTCCTGATGGTCAATTTTGTCGTCAGAGAAGAGATAGCGCATCAGCGGAATCTTCGCGAGTCCTGGCCAGCCGTTTAACGTGCGTGTATCCGTCTTTTCGAACAAGCCTCCAAGTACGTTTACTTCACCTTCCTTCAGGCGAATGTCTTGCTCGATTTTGCGCTGACTGATAATCGGCTGCTGAATTCCTCCGATAGTCGAAAGACCAGTTTGGGAGGACACTTCGATAATTACTTTCATGCTCACTTCGTGATTGGGATGCACACGCGGAGTAATATCGACGTTAACGCCGACTTCCAGGTATTGAAATTGAGTGTTCACCAACGGGTTTACGCCCGTGGCGCCTACACCAACGCCCGCTTGGAAGCTGCCAGTTGCCACCGGTATTTTATCACCTACACGTAATTTAGCTGGCTGGCCGTCTATGGAGCGGATCTCCGGGTTCTGAATGATCTTCGTGTAAGTGTCAGTCAAAATTGCATTGGCTGTGATACTGGGAACCGTGATCGCGTAAGAGTTTCCATTCAAATGCCGCAATTGATTAAAAGTGACGGTGTTGTTTGTTGGAGTCGTAGGAGTGGTAGTGGTGCCCGTAGTAGTCGGGGTCGTCGTCGCGGCGTTCGGATTTATTGTCACCGACGCGCTTTGCATCGGAAGAATGCCCAGATCACGCAAACGGTCGGTGCGCGCCTGAAGCACCTCAACCTGCACAACTACCTCTGGCTTTGCTTTATCGATGTCCGAGATCATTTTTTCAGCCAGTAACAATTTGTCCGGCGTATCACGAATGATGATCGCGTTTTGCGAATTCAATTGATGAATGCGTTTCAAATCCAGTAATTGGCGCAACCCGGTTACGATTTCCGTCAAATCCTGTGGCTGCACGGTATTGGCAAGATAAAATGTTTTAACTACTTGCTCTTCATAATCGCGGCGCTTCTGCGGCTGGTCCGGGATCACGAAGATAATATTTTCAGTGACCGGCTTCCAAAACGCTTTGCTCTCCAGCGAGACGATCTCCAGTGCCTGCTCCAGCGTCACGTTGTTCAGATCCACGGATATGCGCCGGGCAGGGAAGTCCGGATCATAAATTACGGTCAATCCGGCCAGTTTGGCCACGGTATCGAACACCAGTTTCGCGTCATTGGACATCTTGACGTTGATTGGTGCGCGCGACAGCGGCTTGATCTCCGGCGGCATGGCTGCCAGGGGTTGCGCATTGGGGTCAGGCGGCACCTCCGCTGCGGCATCGGCGTCACGGTTTTTGTCCGAAATCATCGCGGCAGTTCTGCGCAGCTCTTGCTCCGCGACCGGGCTGGAGGGGTCGACTACCCCAGCGCGCTGGAATTCAGCCAAGGCGCCCTGTAGATCGCCCTTTTTGCGCATCTCCAGACCCTGCTTAATATGAAAATTGGAGGCTTCAAACCTGATCTGGTTTACCTTGATCTTTAAATTCGCGTTATTGGGGTCGGCCTTCAACGCTTGCTGGTAATAAGTCAGCGCGGCGTCGTAATCGGAAATCTCTTCCGCCTTACGTCCCTGAGAATACTCGGTTTTCCCGTTTTTTGGGCAGCCTGCAGCGAGCAGGGCAAGACAGATGCACAGAGTTGCTGTACCGCAACGTCTCATGAATTCTCCGAATCTCGACTGAGTCAATCGAAAGTCTAACACTCGGCTTAGAGGCCGGGCAAGGAATCAGGGGTTGGCTGTCCTTTAATACAACAACCCCGGGTGGCGCGGATTTAACACTCCAGCTATGATGACTTGTCGTGGCTAAGCCCGCCAAAAAATCTGCGAAGACTGATAAAGTTGAGGAGCTGATCGTTGCCCAAAACCGCGCTGCCTCCTACAACTATCACATTCTGGATAAGTTCGAGGCCGGTCTAGTACTCCACGGCACCGAAGTAAAAGCCTTGCGTGAAGGAAAGGCCAATATCCGCGACGCTTATGTCGATTTTAGACCCACCGGGGCCTGGTTGGCTAACGCTCATATAGCGCAATATTTGCCCGGGGGGCCTTGGAATCATGAGCCTCTTGGCGCGCGCAAACTATTGCTGCATAAAAATGAAATTAACAAATTGGCGGGACGCACTGAGGCCAAAGGTTTGACGGTTATCCCCCTCAAGATTTACTTCCGCAAAGGCATCGCCAAGGTTGAAATCGCTTTGGCGCAAGGAAAGAAATCTTGGGACCGCCGTCAGGACGAACGTACCAAGGAAGCTCGTAGAGAAGCGGAAGACGCGATGTATCAAAACCGGAGGCGATAACGCAGTTATGCAAATTACGTTGGAGACCAGGAATTATTCTGAAATTGAAACGGAAGCGCTCGTTTCTTTTTTATTCGAAGAGCCTGACCCCGTCCAGGGCCAATTGGACGAAATCGACCGCGGGGCGGGAGGATTGCTTCGTAAGCTCGTAAAGGGCGGGGAAGTGACCGGCAAAATGTTGGAGTTCACCCTGATTCACTCGCCCCAGGGACTGAGAGCTGCTCGATTGTTGCTGGTCGGTGCCGGCAAACGCGAACAATTCAACGGCGCAGTGGCGCGAAAAGTGACGGGAGCTGCTCTGCGTTATCTAAAAACGCGATCCGTCAGGAAGTTCGCCATTTTGGGGCCTGACAAAGACCGTACCGAGGAATTTGCCCAGTCCACTGCCGAGGCTGCGATCATCGCCAACTTTGAATCGGACAAATACAAGACCGACAAAAAGACCGACAAATCCATCGAAACCGTCTTGCTGACCGGCTATTCAGAGGAGCAAAAGTCCACTGCAGAAAAGGGTTTAGCGAAAGGCCGAACCATCGGCGAAGCGCAAAATTTTACTCGCGACCTCGTCAACGAACCCGCCAACAAACTGACTCCCAAAATTCTCGCGGAAAAGGCTGAAGCCATGGCCAGAGAAGCGGGTCTGGCGGTCGAAATTCTGGACGAGCAAAAGATTGCCGACCTGAAAATGGGTGCGTTGCTCAGCGTCGCGCAGGGCGGCCCGGAGCCGCCGCGCGTCATGGTCCTTACCTATGTGCCTGTAAACGTAAAACCCGATCTACCCGTGATTGGTCTCATTGGTAAGGCCGTAACCTTTGATACTGGCGGCATCTCCATCAAGCCAGCCGACGGCATGGAGAAAATGAAATACGACATGGCTGGTGGAGGAGCCATGCTCGGCGTCATGCGTGCCATAGCCTCCCTGAAACCAAACGTAAAAGTAATTTGCGTCGTACCCTCCACCGAAAACATGGTCGGCGGAAAAGCGCAAAAGCCTGGTGATATCCAAACCGCCATGTCCGGCAAAACCATCGAGGTCCTGAACACCGACGCGGAAGGCCGGCTGATTCTGGCCGACGGCATTACCTTTGCCAAGCAGCTGGGAGCCACTCACTTGATTGACGCTGCAACATTGACAGGCGCCATCGTCGTGGCTTTATCCAATGTCAACGCAGGAGTATTCGGCTCCGATCAGGCTTTTACAGAGCGGCTTCTGGCCAGTTCTAAAGCGGCTGGAGAGAAAATGTGGCAGATGCCCATCGATGATGACTACCGCGAATTCATCAAGGGCAGTGTTGGCGATATTCAAAATATTGGCAGTGGCAAGGGTGGCGGGGCTATTACCGGCGCCATGTTCATCAAGGAATTCACCGGCGATACCCCATGGATTCATCTCGATATCGCAGGCACGGCCTGGAACGATGACCAAAAACCCTGGATGGCCAAGGGCGCGACAGGTACCGCCGTGCGCACTCTAGTTCACATGCTGATGTCTTATTAGATTCCATCTTTTAACGCGTAGGGCAATCAGGTGATGAGGATTAGCCGCGTAGGGCGGGTGCCGCACCATTGCGCTTTTCAAGGTGCGGTTTTTGAATTTCTTGCGGTTTTTTTGAGCACGTTTCCTAATTGCCGAGCCAACTCTACATCGGAGCTACATCTTTTCCGGCGCCTCGATTCCCAATAAATCGAGCGCGGTCACAAGTTGCGTTTCAACCAATTCTGTCAGCCGTAGAAGGAACGCGCGTTTCTCCTCATCTGCTTCCGATAAAATGTGATGGTGGTGATAGAAAAGGTTGAAGGCCTGGGCCAATTGAAATGCATACTTGGCGACAAAAGCCGGCTCCTGCCCTTTGATGGCCGCTTCAACAGCCATATCCAGCGCGCCGGCCAGTACCACCAATTCCCACAAGCCGTTGCCTTCCGGCCCGGAAAATAGCGCCGCTACCATTTCACGGGTGACTTCCATCCGTGTGGCGCCAGATTCTGTGCCTTTGCGGCGAATCCCACGAATGCGCACCACCGCATACTGGCAGTAGGGACCAGTCTCCCCCTCAAAGCTCAATGCATCCTTAAAATCGAACGCGATGGTTGCATTGCGCGTAAATTTCAAAAGGAAAAATCGCAAGGCCCCTACGGCAATTTTGTGCGCGGTTTGCCGTTGCGTTTCACTGTCCATGTCGGCGTGCCGCTGCTGGACTTCGCTCAACGTTGCAGCTTCCAGCTTGTCGAGCAAGTCGTCCGCCTTGACTCCAAAACCCTTGCGGCCGCTCACTTCTACGTAAGGTTTTTTGGTTTCTTCCGGCGAGAGCTCATAACCCATTTCCGCTGCACACCGCGGAGTGAGGGCTACGATTTCGTACGCAAGGTGGATAGAGTTGTCGGCTTCGCGTTTGTGCCCGAGGGCGCGTAAGCCTTCTGAGACCACGTCCTGTAAGTAGGCCTGGCGGGAGTCGATCACGTTGTAGACCGTCGTCGCAGGAGCGCCGAAATTCGGCGCTTTCGGATCGCCATTCTCGCTCGCAGTACTCCATAAAGTGTGTGAGCCGGGAGCATTGGGCCATTTGGTGTAGAAAAAATCCTTACCCAGCAACCCAAATTTCCATAATTGATAAGCAATATCTTTGCCTACGTAGGTCACTGTCCCGTTCGAACGCACGATGATCTTGTCTTGATTATTGGGATTCTCGTCGGATTCTGAGTCCGCGCCCTCGCCGGCGTCGATGCTTTCTCCTGCCGCCACAGCCTCCTTTTCCGCGCCGCCTTTATCTTTTGCAGGCATGATCCAGCAACCGGCCATCTTTCCGGTCGTAGCTAGTCGAATCGCCCCCGCGGCCTTTAGCTGCTCAAACGCCGCGTCCCAGAAATGCAAATGCAAAATTTCGCTCTCGCGTGCCAGCAGGTCGTACCAGATGCCGAGTCGCGCCATGGTGCGAAGGTGCAGACTCACGATGGCGTTGGCAATCACCATGCCCATTTCGGCAACCTCGCCGCCACCTTCTTCGATTGCCTTCAACGTCTCGCCGCGCAGTGCCGCAGCGCGAGTCTTGTCTTCCTCCAAAAAATGCGCAGCGCGAGCGTAAACGTCCCAGCAGAGATAATCGAATTTTGGCTGCGCCGCCAGCTCGCCTACCTGCGGGAGGTTCTTCTTTTCCATGTGCACAAACCCGATAACCACGTCGGCGACCTGCACACCCGTGTTGTCGATATAGTTTTGCACTTGTACCGCGCCGCCAGTGTGCCGCAGCACCCGGGCGATGGTGTCGCCCAGCACCGCGTTTCGCACGTGGCCGATGTGCGCCGCCTTATTCGGGTTGATGCTGGTGTGCTCAACAATAGTCTTCCCGGCACGATCAGGTGCAGCGGCTGCGCCAGCCTCGCGTTGAAGGTCTCGCAAAAAGTTCGCGCGGTCGAAATGTGCATTCAAATAACCAGCACCCGCAATTTCAACTTTTGCGATTCCTTCGATGGGTGCGAGGCTGGCGGCGATTTCCTGTGCGATCTGCCGTGGCGCACGCTTCAGCCGTTTTGCCAATTCAAAACAAACCGGCGAGGCCGCGTCGCCCATTTCAATTTGTGGCGGACGTTCCGTAACGATGCCGATATCCGAGCCGTACTTCTCGTGTATATGCGCGCCTAACGCGTCGCGGAGGCGCTTTGTAAGATTTAGATACACGTTTCCTCAATCCCCTGAATAAACTTCACCATCCAGAATTAACATGGAAGAACAAAATATGGATTAGGTGTTACGCAAATATTGGCGAATGTTATGCGGCCGTTTTCCTCGACCACGCGCCCAGAATGGCGCCCATCAAGCACAACCCCACCAACGGATAGAATTCGTTGATGGCAAATAGCTGTTTAGGCCGCATTTCATACATGTATGTTGTGTATGTCACCGGGCCCAGAAATCCAATCCATATAAGTATACCCAGCGCCGCGCCACGAGCAGCCGTGTTGGCATTTCGCCAGGCGCAAAGTTGTGCTAACACAAAAGTAATAACCAGATTTAAAATGAACGAGATGATGTACGGAGCGATGGGATTCATACCGCCGGCCTGTTCCGGGGTAATATGTTCGAGCGCCATCCACGGTTTGCTGAACAGCACCACGAACCACACCGCGCCTAGCAGCCAATAGGCGAGTGCAGCTACAAACACAGCCACATAATTCGGCCTCATTTCCCCTCCTCTTTCCAATCGCAATCTGACGTCAGTGAATTTCAACAGATGTTGCGGAAGAGTCTCCTGTTTGTGACTGGAAGATGTCAAGTTTTCAAAGCGCACTGGTATTCTCGTTGCATGGCAGTCTAGAGGAGCACAGTGCAGATCCGATTATTTACCGAGCAGGATGCCCAGACGCTTTGGGATCTGCGCATGCTGGCGCTTGAGACCGATCCGTGGTCCTTCGTGGATTCGCCGGAGGAGTTGCGCGCTATTTCCGTGGAAGAATTCGCCACGCGTTTACGCTCCGACCACGCCGAAAACTTTATTGTCGGCGCGTTCGAACAGCGGACCGCTGTCGGAATGGTTGGCTGCTATCAGGAGGTGCCGTTGAAACGCCGCCATAAAGCTTGGATATGGGGAGTCTTCGTCGCCCCCGCTGCACGCGGCCGTGGCATCGCCAAATCTCTCATGCAAGCCGCTATACAACGCGCCAAGTCTATCCCCGGCCTCGAAATGCTTCTCCTCACCGTCGCCGTCGACCAACCCGCTCCGCGCAGACTCTACCAATCCCTCGGCTTCCGTTCGTTCGGAGTCGAGCCCCGTGGATTAAAAATCGGCAACGCGTCCCACGACGAAGAGAACATGGTCCTCGAATTCCGCCACGGAATTTGAACGCGGACGCTCTTGAACTATGTGGTCTGTGAATTCAAGCTTGTCTGTTGATTGATTCAACGCGCAACTACGGCTTCGGCGGATTTGTAATTCCCGCCCAATTTACAAGAAATTCCGAAATGCCGTTATACGCATTTTTCCCCAGATCAGAGCGGCTCCACGATTGATCGTAGACGGTGTAGCCCCCCGGTAGTTCCAATGTCTTGGCCTTGTTCCGCGATGGCACTGATCAAGGTGGTTTGCCAGGCTCTAAACTCGGCGCCGTAAGGCATCAGGTCTGAAATCCCCGTCTGCGAACTCCGAAGGTCCGCGATGTGGTTTCCGTCGTGCGCTATCGACAAATCCATCGCCGGCCCTTTCAATCTGTCGCTATCGTAGAGAACATGAAACAAAATGCCGTCAGGAGAATTTCCGCTCGGCTTTGTCGATTCGTATTTAGGAACTTCATTCGCTCCCCCAAAGCCCACAGTTACGCCATTGGACTCACCCTGCGCGCCGAAGGCTGCCGCCGCTCGTTTCAACGCGTCGGCCGAAGGCGGCCCGGGCGCGTAGGTTCCTACTGTGGTTGCAGTGTTTCCCGCCGTTGCGACTCGTTGGGTGTAGTCAATGTCCTGCGACGAAATCTCCGTTACTGATTGGAGCACCAGCCGTGCTTTGTAGCGATTTAAATTTCCAAATCCACTGATACCGGTAACTTTTCCACTCGCATCGCGTATCAACCCGCTTCTTTCGTTCCATCCAGCCGACCAACCAGCGTTGCCGTGACAGAAAACTTCCCGCAGCCTACGCAAAGTCCATTCACTTTCGCGGGCGTAGCCAAAAGGCCATCAAAGTTTTTGAAGTCTTTATTCTTCTCAAGCTTCACCGGAGTGCGGCTCACGGCGGCTTCCGACTTAGGGAAATTTTTTGCTAGCTCCAGACCAAGAAATGCGGCGGGCCCTGCCTTTCCGCCCGTCCCCTCGGGATAACCTAGCCAAATGGAATTAACCATTTGGTTGCAATTCGAGCCCTTGATTTCAAATTCCTCGTATCCGGCGATCACAACAGCCTTGATCTTTACGATTTTTCCGTTGAACGATTCTGGATTGGAAAGAATCTCGCAGACCGTTGTCTCAGTCTGCGCCGGCAAAGAATAGGGAGTGCCAAGACACACCGCTATACCAATAAGAAACGGAACCAGTTTCATGGCTTTATCTCCGCCCACGGAAAGTGCCAGATGATAATGCAGTAGATATTGAACTAGCAAATAAATTAACTTGGGGAAGCGATCCCGGCCCCTCAACACTCACACTCCGCGGCCGTGGACGCTGATCTTAATTTTAAATCAGCGATTGTTAGGCGGTGCCGCAGTTTGACAGTCTCTGGACCCGCCGATACTATCGATTTGTTCCTCTGCTCTCGCTCAAATTGACGTAGCAAATTTTTTCCGGCGGCAACAAAATATGAAACTCGCCTATTTTGACTGTTTTTCGGGTATCAGCGGCGACATGACTCTCGGAGCGCTGATCGACGCCGGTTGCTCGGCTGACTTGCTGCGTGCGGAATTAAAAGCCCTGCAAGTTCCGGGTTGGACGTTGACTACTGAGAAGGTCTGGAAAAACGGTATGGCCGCCACTTACGTGCGCGTCAAGACCGAGGACCAGCAAAAGCATCGTTCTCTCAGCGCCATTCTTGAAATTTTAAAGAATTCACAACTGGCGCTGCCAGTTCGCGAACGTGCCTCGCGCATTTTTCAAAAACTTGGCGACGCCGAAGCGCATGTTCACGATGCGCCGATCGAAAAAGTTCATTTCCATGAGGTCGGAGCCGTCGATGCCATTGTCGACATCGTTGGATCCTGTATCGGTTTTCATGCGCTGGGCATTGAGCGTTTTGCATGTTCGCCGCTAAATGTCGGCGGGGGAACCGCAAAAATGGCCCACGGCGTGTTGCCTGTACCCGCGCCGGCGACAGCCAGGCTGCTGCAAGGCGCGCCGACCTTCTCGAATGGTGTGCAGCGTGAGCTGGTCACTCCCACCGGCGCGGCAATCGTCGCCACCTTATGCGATTCCTTCGGTCCGCAACCGCCCATGACCGTTTCTGCCATCGGTTACGGCGCTGGATCGGCCGATCTCGAAGGGCAGCCCAACGTTCTACGCATCATGATTGGTGAATCCGCCGACAAGGTGTCGTCTACAGGTGATGAAGAAATTTCCATCATAGAAGCGAACCTGGATGATATGAATCCGCAAATCTATGGTTACGTTCTGGAAAAAGCACTGTCGGCGGGCGCGCTGGATGTTTACACCACAGCTCTGCAAATGAAAAAGAATCGCCCCGGTACATTGCTGACCATTTTGTGCCGGCCCGAAGATACCAACGCGCTGATATCGCTTATTTTCGCGGAGACCACCACCTTCGGTGTACGCACTCACTACGCACAACGCCGGGCGTTGCCACGGGAATGGGTGAACGTTTCTACCAGTTATGGCCCGGTGCGCATCAAACTTTCACGTTCAAATGGGCACGTTCTTCACGTCACGCCAGAGTATGATGATTGCCGCAAACTGGCTGTCGAAAATCAAGTTCCGTTGCAACAAGTAATCAGCGAAGCCTTACGCACCTATCAAGCCAGCGGAAAGAGCTAGCGCAATTCAAGCGTCAATTTAGTTAGAAGCGCCGCCCAGATAAACGGGCTGGCGTAAAATACTTTCAAGGCATTTGTATCCGTATCCGGAACACTTAGGTCAAAATAGAGGAAATGGCGTCCGCAAAACCAAAGTATTACATCACTACCCCGATTTACTACGTAAACGCGCGACCGCATCTTGGTCACACGTACACCACCATCGCGGCGGATGCTATCGCGCGCTACAAACAGATGCGCGGATTCGACGTGCTCTTCCTGACCGGCACCGACGAGCACGGCCAAAAAGTTGAGCGCTCCGCGAAGAATAACAACGAATTGCCGATTGATTTCGTCGATCGCGTGTCCGGCGAGTATCGCGATCTCTGGAAAGATTTAGGCCTGCGTGTCGACCGCTTCATCCGCACCACGGAAACCCGCCACGCCCACGCTGTCCAACACCTCTTTCGAGAGATTCAAAACAACGGCTACGTCTACAAAGGACATTACGAAGGGAATTACTGCGTTTCCGACGAAATGTACATCGAGGATTCAACGCCGGGCGCGACTTGCCCGGAATGCGGTCGCGTCACCGAGCGCGTCAAAGAAGAAAATTACTTTTTCCAGCTTTCAAAATTTGAAAAGCCACTCCTGAATTACTACGAACAACATCCGGAGTTCATCCAGCCTGAAGCTCGCCGTAATGAAGTGATTTCTTTTGTTCGCAGCGGCCTGCGCGACCTTTCCATCAGCCGCACCACGCTGAAATGGGGCATCCCCTGGCAGGGCGACGAAAAACACGTTTTCTACGTATGGTCCGACGCGCTGACGAATTACATCACTGCCGTGGGCTACCCCATTAGGAAAGAGGAATTCGCCCGCTATTGGCCGGCCGATGTGCATCTGGTCGGTAAGGAAATCATCCGTTTCCACGCGGTTTACTGGCCTGCATTCCTGATGGCCGCGGGGTTGGATCTGCCGAAAAAGATTTTCGCTCATGGCCATCTGTTGTTCCAGGACGAGAAAATGTCCAAATCGCGCGGCAACATACAGTCCGCGCAACCCATCGTCAGCGTCTTGGGTGTGGACGCTTTGCGGTACTTCCTGCTGCGCGAAATTGTTTTTGGCGGAGACGGCGGCTTCAGTCGCGAGGCCTTGATCGCTCGCTATAACAGCGATCTCGCCAACGGCTTGGGCAATCTTGCCAGCCGCACCGCCGCGATGATCGATCGCAGCTTCGACGGAAAAATCTCCAAGCCCGCTGAGCTCCAGCCGCAAGACCAGGAGCTTGCCAAAGTAGCGCAAACCGCCATCGGTGAGGTCCTCGAACACTACGACAAATTCGAATTTTCGCGCGCACTCGAGTTGATCTGGTCCATCATCGCCGCTGCCGATAAATATCTCACGACCGAGCAACCCTGGAGTCTGGGCACTTCCCTTGCCGACCAGCAACGACGCGGAACAATTCTGTGGATGACAGCCGAGGTTCTCCGCATCGTGACAGCCCTGGCACAACCAGTTCTGCCGGATAGCACCGCAAAAGTCTGGAAGCTTCTTGGACAAACTGGAAATATAGCGTCGCTGGAATTAGACGACCTGCGCTGGGGCCAACTCTTGCCAGGCGTTAAACTCGGAGAATTTCAGGCTTTGTTTCCACGCGTCGAAAAAACGGAAGCAATGGAGAGGATCGAAGCCATGGAAAATCAGTCACAAAAGCCGGCCGCTGCACCTACACCAGCTACGCCTGCAAATACACTCACTGCCGCTGCTGCTTCAGCGGCGGCACCCTCAGCTACGGAAAAAATTGGCATTGAAGACTTTGCCAAAGTCGAAATGCGCGTCGGACAAATTCAAACCGCCGAGCGCATCGCGGGCGCGGACAAATTGCTGAAACTTACCGTGGATATCGGCACGGAAGTGCGCCAAATCTGCGCCGGTATCGCGCAGCATTATGAGCCCGAAAAGTTGATTGGCCGCAAAGTGGCTGTCGTGGTCAATCTGGCTCCGCGCAAACTGCGCGGTGTCGAATCCAACGGCATGATCGTAGCTGCAGCTGTGGGCCCTGAAGGAAGACCGGTCCTCGCGGGCTTCCTGGAAGATGTGGAAGTAGGAGCCCGCCTCAAGTAGCATCCCTTGCGAATGGAACTAGTCGACTCTCACGCCCACATCGATTTCCCCCAATTTGCAGATGATCGCGAGGCCATGTTGGAGCGTGCACGCGCCGCCGGTGTATCAGCTCTGCTCGCGATCGGCACTGGGCCCGGACCGGAAAAATTAGATTCCGCGTTGCCCTATGCGGATCAATACGACTGGATATACGCCAGTATTGGAGTTCACCCGCACGAAGCGAAGCAAGTCACACCGCAGCACCTCGAAGAACTCGCGAAGCTCGCAAAACATCCAAAAGTAATCGCTTGGGGCGAAATCGGACTGGATTATTTTTACGATCATTCCCCGCGCGACATCCAGCATCGAGTATTCCGCGAGCAAATGGCGCTCGCCCGCGATGCCAAGCTACCCATCATTATCCACTGTCGCGATGCCTGGCCCGATTGCCTCGCGCTTATAGAAGAGGTTTGGCGCACTACAGGAATCGGCGGCATCCTGCATTGTTTCACCGGCACGATCGAGGAAGCCCGCCGCGGACTTGACGCCGGCTTCATGATTTCTTTCGCCGGCAATTCCACTTACCCGAAGACCCAGCACCTCCGCGACGTCGCCAAAGAAGTTCCCCTTGACCGCATCCTGATCGAAACCGACTCTCCGTTCCTCGCGCCTCAACCCTACCGCGGCAAACGCAATGAGCCCGCCTATGTCGCGGAAGTAGCGCGCACGCTTGCGAATGTGAGAAACTTGTCGACGGAAGAATTCGCCGCCTCCACGGCAGCAAATTTTCGGCATTTCTTCCATCTTGTCCGGCCGCCAGAATCTCCGGCCGCTACATTTTGATGCGGCGAAGTAGGGCCGCATGATTCGAGCGGTGCCAGGAGGAAAACCCATCGCGCTGCTAACCGCTAAGGAGATCTTCGATCTAGTCCGCGACGATCTCGTCCTCGTCGAGGAAGAGCTATCGCGGCAAAGTGCCACCGCGTTCGAGCCGGTTTCCGAAATTACTAGTTACCTTCTAGGCGGAGGCGGCAAACGGCTACGGCCCGCGCTGCTCATACTTTGCAATCGCTATGCAGGCGCGCGCAGTTCCGGTGCGATCCGCTTGGCAGCGGTCGTGGAACTCCTCCATAGCGCCACGCTGATTCACGACGATGTGATCGACAGCGCAAACACGCGCCGCGGTCGTCCTTCCGCGAATTCCAGATGGGGCAATCACCGCAGCGTGTTGGCCGGTGATTGGCTGTACATGCAGTCCTTCCAGATGGCTTTGGAAGAGCGAAATTTCCGCATCCTCGATGTTCTGATCGACCTCACACAAAAAATGGTGGAAGGCGAACTCATTCAACTTGAAAAGATCGGCCGCATTGACGTCACCGAAGACGACGCCGTGCGCCTTGCGACGTACAAAACCGCGTGCCTCTTTAGCGGGTGTGCCCGGCTTGGCGCGGTGCTCGCTGGACTCGAGGGCGAAGAAGAAGAAGCGCTCGCGGATTACGGCCGCTACGCTGGTCTTGCTTTTCAACTAGTCGATGACCTGCTGGATTTTACCGCGTCGGCGAAACAACTCGGGAAACCCGTCCTCAGCGATCTGAAAGAAGGCAAAGTCACGCTGCCACTCATCTATGCAATGGAAAACGGGCACCGTGACGCGCGCGAAATGGTTATCCAGGTCCTCGAAGAAAAGGAATTTAATTCCGTCCGTCCAGAAACGCTGGTCGCGCTGGTTCAAGACTCCGGAGCCCTCGTACGCGCGCGAGAACTCGCTCATGATTACGCCCGTCGCGCGAAGGCTTGTCTGAACGGGCATGCCAACGGCGAGTACGGTCGTGCCCTTATGACCCTCCCGGATTTCATTCTCTCGCGCGAGAATTAACTGTATCGCCGCGGATCGTTATGCTTCCTTTCAAAGTCGTCTATCACCCGCGCTACGATCTGAATCTCGGCGCTCATGTTTTTCCCTCGCAGAAATTTCGCCTGATCGCCGAGGAACTGCTTAACTCAGGAATCGCAGATCCTGGCGATTTCCTAACGCCCCAGCCTGCATCCGACGAAGATCTTCTGCGGGTGCACACCCCTTCGTGGGTAAACAAATTGAAAACCGGCACACTCACCGCCAGTGAAGTCATGAAACTGGAAGTTCCGTACTCGCCGGAGTTAGCGGAAGCCGTATGGCTAGCCGCAGGTGGCACAATCCTGGTGGCGCAGAGAGCTTTGCGAGACGGATTCGGTTCGAATTTAAGCGGAGGCTTTCACCACGCCTACGCCAACCACGGTGAAGGTTTTTGCGCCATTCATGACGTCGCGATTGCGGTTCGCCGCCTGCAGGCAGATGGGGCGATCAAGAAAGCGATGATTGTCGACACCGACGTGCACCACGGCAACGGTACCGCATCGATTTTTGGCGATGATTCTACAGTCTTCACCATCTCCATCCATCAGCTAAATAATTATCCGGCCCATAAGCCGCCTTCCACCGTGGATCTTAATATGCGAGATGGCGCCCACGACGACGAATACCTTGCCGCGCTGATCCCCACAGTGGAACGATGTCTCGATAAATTTAAACCCGATATGATGTTCTACGTCGGCGGCGCGGATCCCTATTGCGAAGATCAGCTTGGAGGCCTTTCGCTCACTAAAGCAGCTTTGAAACGCAGGGATCGTGAAGTTTTTGAGGCCGCCCGATCGCGATCGATCCCCGTTGCAACAGCTCTAGCCGGAGGCTATGCGCGGCGCGTGCAAGATACCGTCGCAATCCACGTGAACACCATTATCGCCGCCCGCGAAATTGCCGAGAAGTATCTGAAATCTACGGAGCAGAAGTCTCATGGGGCAGTGTCGTAGCCTTCTCGTCAAGAGCGCGACTCGCTGCGACCGTTAGATCATGCTCGAACGTGTCCTCGCCAAAGCCCTCCGCCCGATAAGCAATTTTGCCGCCGCGGTCGATCACCACTACCGTCGGCAGGGAATTCACATCCAGCAAATGATCGAGACCATCTGCAAAGACCACCGGGATCCGTGGCTTAACTTCTTCCAGATACGGAGCAACCTGGCTTTCATCTTCGTCGCAGTCTGCTTCTAGAAAAGAAATCTTGTTGTTGCCTTTGAAATGCTCTGCGACTCGCTCTAATTGCAGCTCTAATGCTCTGCATGGGCCGCACCAGGTAGCCCAGAAACTCACTACCAGCACCTCGCCTTTTTTGCCGGCTAGTGGATAAGGCGTGCCATCCGGCGCTTTGCGTAACGTAAATTCGGAGACTTCTCGTGCCCCTGAGTTTTTCCTGGTTCTATCAGCGCTTGTCGCTTGCGAGATCTGATCATAAGTCCGCAACAGGTAATCGCCCAGTCCATCATCGGAGCCATGTGCCAGGCGCCACACATTTCCAATCTTTTGGCGAATTTCGCGACGGGTCACACCAGGATTCGCGCTGTCGGCCAGCGCAAAAGCTCGTGCATATTGCTCAATGGCCGCGGTCAAATCCTTGTTCATCTCTGCTACTTCTCCTAGTTTTTCCGCTGCTCCGGCGGTGGGCAACTCCTTGTAGCTAGACTCAAAATCCTTTTGTGCCGCCGCGTTATCCCTTAGCTTCAGATATAGTTCCCCACGCAATTGCAACACAGAAGTGCGATCTCGCGCCTTCGCCATCCGCCATTCCTCTGGAGACGTTTTCGGCGATTTATCATCCAGGCCGGTTCGGTCCACAAAGCTCAGCACCCGTCCGGCATAATTAATTGCACGGCGCAGCCCCGCTTCATCGCCGCTGCGCCGCAGCAGTTGAATTGCTACCAGCGTGATCGACATGTCTTCGGGCGTGAGCGCCACGACGCGCTCCGCATACTGCGCTGCCCGCGCGGTATCCCGAAGCTGTAGGGTGGCTTCCACAAGCGCGCGATAAATTTGCGGCCGTTGCGGTGAATCCGGATATTTTACCAGGTAAGCTTCCAGGTTGCGCACCAGCGCGGCCCGGTCGTTTCCAGCACTCGTAATCGCTTGTTGAAGTTCCTCGGCCGCACTCGGCGCTTTTATGGGCGGGGTGTTTTTCTCGGGAACAGGCTTCTGTTCTTGCTTTGGGGCGGAAGCACTCGGCTTACTCTCATTTTGTGCGTACACCAAAGCGGGATGGCTTAACTTCACCAAAATTGCCGCCAATACTATGGCGAGGAGCAAACCGTACCTTGCAGGCATGTCTCGATTCTAAGGTATCCGCGGCTTCCGATGCAGGCTTCACTGATTATCAGTTCACAGTAGCGGTTCGACTCTCATATACAGAGGCGATCCAGATTCTTAATTCGCCCCGCTAACGTGAATCCCCCCAGAAACTGTATGCACTTCCACCCGACCACCGCCATTCCCCACGTGAGCGCGCAGCGAATGCTTCCCCTGCTCCTCAATTACGATGGGAATGTCGGCTTTAATTTCTCCCGAAATCGCATCCGCAGCGAAACGAAAATTCGAAGTGGACGGCACATACACGTTAACGCTCCCGGATACTGTTTTGAGATCCCAATACCCGTGTTCGCCAGGGTTACCGCGAATGATTACTTCGCCCGACACATCGTGGGCCTTGGCGTCGAACTTGGCGCCATCTATATCAATTGACCCGCTGGCGTCATCAGTCTCGACGCGCCCGCCTGGATTCACCACCTTTATAGAGCCACTGAGAGAATGTGCGCGCACATCACCCTTCGCGTTCTTGATAGTCAACTCTCCGGAAGCGCTCGAAGCCCGTACATCTCCCCCAACATCACTGGCGTCTACTGAGCCGCTCATGGACGTAAGTTGCGAATCCCGTTCAATTTGTTCCACGCGCACGGAGCCCGAGGCTCCCTGCGTGGTAACCGGCCCCCGCACATTTCGTATGTTCAGTGCCCCGGACACCACGCTCAAATTCATTTCTGTGTCATGCGGCACTTCGATCTTGTACGCGATCGTCAAATTGCGCATGTTCGAGAAATGTTTCCCCACACGAATGGTGTCGCCCCGCTGTTCAATTCCCGGATCCGCCAGCGTCTCATTCATCCGCTCCTGCGGCTTATCAAAACCCATGCCGCTGGCGCGCACATCTCCGTGCACGTGAACTTGCCCATCGGCGCTCCCGGCAACCTCCACATCGCCCGAAGGATTGTTTAGTTCCAACCGCGTGTGTCCTGTAACAGTAAAAGACTTATCAAATGAGCCGCTGACGCCGGGACCTGCATAGCAACCCGCGAGCGCGAAAGCCGCTGCCGCTGCGAAAACGTGAAACACATTCTTGTGTGCACTCGTCACGAGTCTCCTTATAAAGGAATGCCGGCCATGCGCTAGGTTTAATACTTGTACTTATTGCCTAATACTTGTACCTATTAAGGATACGCAGAAAAAGGGAATTATGTTCCGCGCTGCTTGTTAACTGGGGAATGGTTAGCTTTTGTAATGCTCTCATTTAGAGACCCTTGGCGGTAACCCTCGAGGTCAAGCGCCACATAAGTAAAGCCAGCCTTCTTTAACACCTGGACGATTTTTGCCGCCATATTTTCAGAAAATGCCAGCGTCATTTCGTCCGGACTGATTTCGATACGCGCCAGGTTGTCATGCAAACGCACACGGAACTGCCGAAACCCCAGCTCCCGCAAGGCTGATTCGCCGCGTTCCACCAGCGCAAGCCGCTCAGGCGTTACTTCCGTTCCGTACGGTAGACGCGAAGATAAGCAAGCGGACGCTGGACGGTCCCAAGTGGGTAATCCGGCACGCTCAGACAGCATTCGAATTTCGGCCTTTGTCAGACGCGCATCAAGCAGCGGAGCTAATACGCGGTGTTCGCTCGCCGCTCGATGACCTGGCCGAAAATCGAGCGTATCGTCGGCGTTCACCCCATAACAAACCGCTTCGAACTTTCGCTCAATGGCCAGCTTATCCAGTACATCAAACAGTTCGTCTTTGCAGTAATAGCAGCGGTCCGGCTCATTCGCGCGATACGCGGGGTTTTCCATCTCGTGCGTTTCGACGAATTCGTGGCGCACGTGCAGTTTAGAAACAAAATCCTCCACCATGCTGCGGTCATACGCGGAAAAACTCGGTGACAGTGCTGTGACAGAGAGCGCTCTTTCGCCCAACGCCCGCTGCGCGGCCCATGCCAGATACGCGGAGTCCGCCCCGCCGGAAAGTGCCACAATGATCGGGCCGCAATCCGTCAGACGCGCAAGCAACTGCTCTTCTTTTTGCTCCGCCGTGAGCGAACATTGTTGCCTCTCACGAATTCGAACTAGCGCGTTCCCCATACCAACCGAGTATATCCCACGGACAATCTAAAGAACTCCGGTGACCACTTCATTAATTCACTTGAAATCGACCAGCACATCCACCATTCCAGTATCGGCATCCGTCTGCAGCCAGTGTCCCACCGACTCGTAATGCACCGGCAGATCGACAAAAATCTGTTCTGGATGGACCTGCAATTTCAAAAGAATGTCCTCATATTTAGTTTTGTCGAAAACATCGCCGCTTAAAATTGGCCATGCCGCGCGCAGGCGCTTCTCGCCGGTGGGTGACATTCCCGTCAAAACCAATTTCCCAAACTTATATATCCGCCCCTCAGAAATATTGATTCGGTACGAAACGGTGTGCGCCTGATCGTCATATTCGGCCACCGGTTCGACTTTCGCCTCCAGGTAACCGCGGTGCCCGTATTCTTCCTGCAACCGTGTCCACGCTGCCTCAATCGCCATTCCATTGGCCACGTCGCCGGCTTTGAGGCCGATTAAAGCACTCATAGTGAAGCCTGATAGCGCAGCATTTCCGCTCCACTGCGCGCCCTTCCAACGGTAAGCCGGTCCCGGATTGATTGGAACAAACACTGGAATGTGGTCAGGCAGCTTTTGGTTGGGATTACCGCTGAGCCGAATTTCAGGCGGACCGAGTTTCGCGCGCAAAAAACCTTTCTGCAGATAAATGGGCTTCACCTGTTCGGCCAAGAATAAATCTATAACCATCCGCGAATATGCTTTTCCCTGGACTTCGCCGAGATGCTGTTGCAGCTCTTTGGAGCCTGCTAGCGCAGGATCGCCAAATTCTATTTTCGCGATTTGCAGCACCACATCCGCGATGCGGAACTCCTGCACTGTACCTTCGCCAAGTGGGTTGCTAATGACCTGATATTCGACCTTGGTATTCATGCCCCGAGATGCGATTAAATCAGTCAGGATGGAGGCCACCTGATCGACCATTGCGCCACCCTCCGGCACCGTCCCGTCGTAGAAAGGTAAAACTTTGCGGATGGCGTCAGCTAGCTCCCCATCCGAAAACCACGGAATATTGTCGAAGTAAGCGGGAATTCTGGGCGCCTCTACTAATTTAAATGTCAGGTGCAGGCCGTCGTCTTTGGATTGAAACGCATAACTCACATTGGAAAACAGCCCGGTTTGCACCAGGCGATCCGCCGCCGTTTGCAAGTCTTGCTTTCCAACAGCGCTTCCGATGCTCAGCCCAGCCAGAGCGATCACTTGATCCGCGGTTAGGTGTTTAACACCGTCGGCGTGGATCGTTTTCAAAGTAGCTGTAGGGTTATCAGCAGCTTGCTCAAATGCACGGGAATACGCGGGCAGGCAAAGGAGGAGGAGGCCCAATACGAACACAGAAACACATCCACACACCGACCGTTGAACCATGCTTTTTATTCTAACGGAAATTGGAAGCAAGCATTGATCTGCGAGCAGTTATTCGACGGTCACTGATTTCGCCAAATTTCTGGGCTGATCCACGTCACACCCTCTCCTGACCGCGATGTGGTAAGCCAATAATTGCAATGGAATAATTTCCAGCAACGGTGAAAGCAATTCCGGCGCAGGCGGCAATTCAATGATGTGATCAGACGCCGCACGCGCCAGATGATCGTTCTCCGTGGCAATAGTGATTACGATGCCGTCTCGCGCCTTCACTTCCTGAATATTCGATACGCTCTTTTCATAACGCGTCATGGAATCAGGATCGCTCTCATCGCGAGTTGCCAGCACCACCACCGGAAGATTCTCATCGATCAATGCGTTAGGCCCATGCTTCATTTCCCCGGCCGGGTAGCCTTCCGCATGGATATACGAAATTTCCTTAAGCTTCAATGCACCTTCCAGCGCGATGGGGTAATGAATGCCGCGCCCGAGGTACAGAAAATCGCTGTAGCGAAACAGCTGGCGCGCGAGATTTTCATAAATTCCTTTTTCATCTGTTTGCAGTACGCGTTCCATTTTGTGCGGAATGCGGGTGATCTCCTGCATCAGTTTAATAGCGCACTCGGAGCTGACTTTTCCGCGCACCTGACCAAGATAACCGGCAAGCAGAAATAGCGCGGTGAGTTGCGCCGTAAACGCTTTGGTAGAGGCCACACCGATCTCTGGACCCGCATGCGTCGGGATGGTACCTGCCGCTTCCCTGGTGATCATGGAGCCCATGACGTTGCAGATCGCTACCGTGGGTGAACCTTTCACTTTGGCTTCGCGTTGAGCGGCCAGCGTGTCGGCCGTTTCTCCGGATTGGCTGATGCAAACGGTTAACGTTCTGGAGTCGAGAATCGGATCGCGATAACGAAACTCGCTACCGTAGTCGACTTCCACAGGAATGCGCGCCAGTCGCTCGATCATGAACTTGGCCGCCAGGCCGGCGTGCCAGCTAGTTCCGCAAGCGACCACGCGCACATTTTCGAAGGTGCGGAATTGTTCTTCGGAGATTTTCATTTCATCCAGAAAGATTTTGCCTGTATCTTGCGATATCCGGCCGAGCAGCGTGTCGCGCACGGCCCGCGGCTGCTCAAAAATCTCTTTTTGCATGAAATGCTTGTAGCCGCCCTTTTCCACCATGATCGGGTCCCAGGCAACGTGCTGCGTGGGCCGTTCGACGGTGCGGCCGTCGTGATCCATGACTTTTACGCCGTCGCGCGTGAGCACCGCTATGTCGCCATCGGCAAGGAAGAACATGTTCCGGGTGTGTTCCAGCAGCGCGGGGATATCGCTGGCCACAAAATATTCCCCGTCGCCAATTCCGATGACCGATGGAGGGCCCAGCCGTGCCGCCACGATTTTCATCGGTTCTTTGGCGGACAAAAACACCAAAGCGTAAATCCCGCGCAGTTCCTTCAGCGATTTCCGCACCGCTTCTTCGAGCGGGCTGCCGCTGGCGGAATGTTTTTCGACGAGATGCGCCACGATTTCGGTGTCGGTCTCAGTTACGAATTTGTGGCCTTCGCGCTGGAGCTGTTCTTTTAATTCCAGGTAATTCTCGATGATGCCGTTGTGAACGACCACGATCTGTCCGCTGCAATCGCGGTGGGGGTGAGCATTTTCTTCTGTAGGTCGCCCGTGTGTGGCCCATCGCGTGTGGCCGATGCCGTAGGTGCCTTCAATAGGCGATTTGGCAATTGCTTCTTCCAAATTGCGAAGCTTTCCCGCTGCGCGACGAATTTCCAGCTTGCCGTCCTTAGTCACCACCGCAATACCCGCGGAGTCATAGCCGCGGTATTCCAGTTTCCGCAGGCCCTCGATGATGACCGGAACAACCTTTTTAGGTCCGATATATCCGACAATGCCGCACATGAAAGAGGCTCCTGTTTATACTTCAGGTTAACATGCGGCAAAAGCGCCAGACAAAATCCAGGAGAACATGTCGCGAATGAGGTTATGCGTGTTGGGGCAACGCTTCCAGGGCTCCGACTGCCTCAATCAGTCGATAATTTCGAAGCGGTATTCTTCAATAACCGGATTAGTTAGTACGTCTTTCGAGATGCGCTCGAGTTGGCCCTGGGCCTCTTCGCGAGTCCAACCGCCGAGGTCCAGCACAAAAAATTTCCCCTGCCGGACGTCCTTTACTTCGGCATAACCCAAGCCCACGAGCGCGTGTTGGATGGTTTGGCCTTGGGGGTCGAGCACGGTGCGTTTTGGCATGACCCAGACGTGTGCTTTCATTCGGTGATTATAACATTTACGTCTGTGGCGAACGCGATGCGCGCTGCGAGATCACGTCAATGCGGACGAGGCTTTTCACCCGCGCTGGATCGCGAGCTTGTCGTTTTCGTTCATGAATGCGTATTCGAACCCCATTTTCGCGATGCGCTTTAGTTCCGCTTCCTGCAATCCCATTTGATGGGCGTTTTCATATTCGGATTGCAGATTAGTGTGAAACATTGCCGGGTCGTCAGTGGACAGCACCACTGGAATTCCGTGACGAAATAGCTGCGGCAACGGGTGTTGCTCGATTTGTGCTGCAGGAAGACCCAGTTGCTTCGCTAGCGCCCCTGTCCGGATGTTGCTCTGCGGGCAAATTTCCAGAGGGATGCGTCGGCAGGCCAATAAATCCATCAAGGATGGGTCACCGACGGCCGCTATGCCGTGGCCAATACGTTCGACGCCCAGCAGCTCGATGGCCTGTCGAATTTCTTCCGGGCCACCGGCTTCACCCGCATGCATCAGTTTGTGCAGGCCGATGCTCCTGGCCTTTTCGTACACGGGCCGGAATTCCTTGGCCGGGATGCTCAATTCGTCGCCGCCGATCCCGAACGCCACAATGGTCTTTGAAGCGCATCGTTCGGCGGCCTCCACCACTTTCATGGCTGCGTCGGCCCCAAATTGGCGCACGGCGTCAAAGACAAAGTTAAGTTGCAGGCCGCGGCTATGAAAAGATTCCGCGGCCGCGATGATAGCTTCGAAGTTTTTTTCCGCCGACTGATGGCGCAGTAGCATGACGCCAACGGAGAGAGTGATTTCCGCGTAAACGACGTTTTGCGCCAGCAACTGTTCGCCAAGATAGTGAAGCGCTAGCGCGAAGTCTTCAGGCGCGCGAAGCAGCGAGGAAACCCACTTAAAGCTTTCAATGAATTCCAGAAAATCGCGATAGGCGTAGCGCTGGAGAACCTCTTGCGTGGATGTCGGGGCTCCGTATTTTGCGGCCAACGCGCAGACCGTAACGGGTTGCAGCGAACCTTCCAGGTGCAGGTGCAGCTCCGCCTGACGCAACGCGAGGAAATCGTCGGAAAGGAGATTTGATTGTATTTCCTGGCTCAATGGGGAAGTTGCGGGCGGCCGGCATTGACCCACGCGGTCAGCCAATAGGAACCAACGTCCGTTGCCGCATCGGACAGTTGTCGTATCAAAATCACCGCCGCCGCGTTATAGAAATGATCGAAGTACTCATCGTTGTAAGAATTCTCGCCACGTTTGGAGTTTCGATCCGCCAGTAAAATCGTTTCCAGCCAGCTGTGCGAGCTCAGGCAGGCCTCAAACGCGTGGTCCGTGGGGTCACTGATAAACGCGGCATCATTCGGCCGCATCGGAAAAAAGGAAGAGTAACGATCGATCAACGTGGTACCAAAGCGTTCATCGATGCCGCTTTGGCCCGTGAGATGTCCGTCAAAGTCGTCGGTCGTATTGAAAGGGTCGTGCGCTTCGGCAACGTAATTGGCCAGAATCGCGGCATCCAACTTGGCTTCGTCCCAATGCCCGGTCTTCATGTCTTCAGTTAGCTTCTGGCTGTACACCCCGATCTGCCATGGGAGCAAGCCGTTGGCTTGAAGCTTGGTTTTTCCATACTTATTTACTGCTGCTTTGTAGTTTCGCGGAAGAGCGTCGTAAGGGAAGCGTCCGTATTTGTCGAGGTAAAGAAAGTGATTGTGACGCTCCGCTGCCTTGGTGGCGATGGTATCGAGTGGATCGGTGACGTGTTGAGACAAAAGCGCGCGGTTGGATTCGAAAAAAGCGCGAATATCTGTCGGTAAAGTATCGATAGCTTTATTTACCACCAGCTTGTTGCCATTGCGGCCCCATGCGCGGGCGCTGTGCGGCAACACTACGAATACCACGACTACACTCAGGAACCGCGTGCGTCGAAATGCTGTTCTATGGCGCGCCGACGACATAACGATATGTGCTCTCAGTCTGCGTTTGCTCACTCTTTTATGGCCGCACTACGGCTCGCAAGGTGCTGCGCTTCCGCCCGTAGTTGTAGTAAATCACAAGTCCGATGGCCATCCACACAAAGAAACGAATCCAGTTGGTTATGGGTAGCCCCGCCATCAGCAGCAGGCATGTCAAGATCGTAAGTATCGGCGCTATCGGGCCTCCTGGAGCACGAAACGCCCGCCGCCGCTCCGGCTCGCGATAACGCAGAATCAAAACTCCCCCCGCCACCAAAGCGAACGCAAAGAGCGTCCCAATATTTGATAAATCCGCCAGTGTCCCGATATCCAACAATCCAGCTGGAACGCCGACGACGATGCCGGCCATCAAAGTTGAAAAATCCGGAGTCTGAAATCTCGGGTGCACACGGCTGAAAATTCTGGGCAATAATCCGTCCCGAGACATCGCGAACCACACTCGTGCTTGCCCCAACTGAAAAACCAACAGCGATGAAATCATTCCCAGCAGCGCGCCGATCAGCACCACCAGACGCACACCCGTGAAATGTAGCTTTTTCAACGTATTTACAACCGGAGCGGCATCATCCAGCAGCGTCTGCCAGGGAACTAGTCCAGTCAGCACCACTACCACGCCGATATACAGCAGCGTGCACACAACCAACGTCGCAATTATCCCGATAGGTAAATCACGTTGCGGGCGCTTGCATTCTTCCGCGGCAGTGGAGACTGAATCAAACCCGATATATGTAAAAAAAACGATCGAGCCGCCGGTCAAAATACCCGGCCACCCATTGGGTGCGAAGGGATGCCAGTTAGCGGGATGCACTAGGCGCGCAGCAAACGTAATAAAGACCAAAATGGCCGTAATCTTTAGCAACACCATGACGTTGTTCGCACTCGCCGATTCCCGGATTCCGCGAATTAAAATTATGGTGAGCAGCATGACAATCAGAAACGCCGGGAAATTAAATCCAAAATGCCACCCCGGATCGAGCAGCATGTTCCCCTGAAAGTCCGACATTCCGGTCGGCAGATAAGCGGGAGAAATCCACCTCGGGTTTGGATGGATGCCGAAAAAATCAAGCAGGTCCACGATGTGTGCCGAAAACCCCACGCACACCGCCATATTGCTTACCGCGTATTCCAGAATTAAATCCCAACCAATGATCCACGCAACCAATTCGCCCATCGTGGCGTACGTGTAGGTATACGCGCTCCCGGCGATGGGAATCATCGCAGCCAGCTCCGCGTAACATACCGACGCAAACCCGCAGACGATCGCCACCAGCACAAACGACAACGCAATCGCTGGACCAGCGCCCGGCCGCCCAAACGAGGCCGAATGGTGAATCAAATACTCAAGAAGGGGAGCGTTAAGGATGGACGATGCCTGCAGCTGCTGCCCGGCGATCGCCGTACCGATCACCGTGAAAATTCCCGACCCAATCACCGCGCCGATTCCCAGCGCTGTCAGACTGACCCAGCCCAACGATTTTTTTAGTCCAATTTCGGCGTTCTCAGAATCCGACAACAGTTGATCGATGCTCTTGCAGCGGAAGATATCTGTTGCCACGCATACGCTCCGATCGCTCTTGGGTTCCCCGGATCGATTGGACCAAGCTGAATCCAATTCGCGCGACGAGGATGGAAGGCTGGTTGCGCCTCAATGTACCTTGCCAAGGCAGTAGACGCAACAACGCGGTGCGGCTTGGCGCCGAATCTTATGCCAGTTCTAGTTGCGCGTAGCGCTCGATAAATTTTTTTGTGCCGCGGCCCGGAAAACTCACCGACACCCGCCTGTCATCATCGTCCCCTTCCACGCCCACAACTGTTCCGGTACCGTACGTCGGATGCCGAACTTTTCGTCCCAGCATCGGATTAGAATCCGCTCCTCGCCTTAATGGTGGCCGCGTGAAAGAGCTCGGACTACTTTGTCGACGCTGCGATGAGGGCACCGGCTTCGGTCCGCTGCGTACCCGCTGCAAGAATTCCTCCGACGAGTAAGAATATTCCGGGTCAAGTTCGTAGCGCCTTTTCTCGCCGATTTCCGACATCGACCCTCGAACTGTCTCCACCAGCTCGCTGGGAATTTCCGTCAGAAACCTGGATTGTATCGACGCACGCATCTGTTGCTCATTCCCAAAAACGCGCCGGTACACCGCTCGACTGAGGGTCAGCGATTTTCGCGCCCGCGTCATTCCCACGTAACAGAGTCGCCGCTCTTCTTCGATTCCTTTCTCCTCATTCAACGAGCGGCTATGCGGGCAGATGCCTTCTTCCAGGCCGGTCAAAAACACGTGATCGAACTCCAGTCCCTTCGTGCTATGCAGTGTGATCAGCGTGACGCCCGGCTTACCTTCGAACGAATCAGCGTCGCTCACCAGTGCAGCAGCATCAAGAAAATCCGCAAAAGTTTCACCGGCATCCATACTCTCGGCAACTGCGCGGGTCAGTTCCTCGAGGTTTTCAATGCGCGCCACATCGTCTGGCGTGTTGCGATCCTTGAGCATGTCCATGTAACCGGTTTCGTCCAGAACGGTGCGGAGAAAATCCGCAGGCTCTTTCGTCGATAGCGCGGATTGCAATTTCGCAATCATTTCCTGAAATACGCGCAACGGCGTGACCGCGCGGCCGCCGGGGGCCCCGGAAATAAACTTGCCGATCGCCGCCCACAGGGACGAACCATCCGCTCGGGCTGTTTCGCGCAAAGCGTCTAAAGTAGTTTTCCCAATCCCGCGTGGCGGAACATTTAGCACCCGAAGCAGGGACACATCGTCATCCGGATGCATCGCCAGCCGCACATATGCGAGGGTGTCCTTTACTTCGGCGCGATTATAAAAACTGAAACCTCCCACCAACTGGTAGCGCAATCCCCGCCGCCGAAAAGCTTCTTCGAACGCGCGCGATTGAAAATTCGTGCGGTATTCCACGGCGCAAGTCTGCGAGGGATCATCGCCGATGATGCGTTCCAGCTCCCCAGCCACAAATTCCGCCTCGGTCTGCGCATCGCGCGCTTCGAAAAAACGCAGGTTGGAGCCTTCGCCATTCTCGGCGCTAAGGGTCTTGCCGAGGCGTTCCGGATTGTTGCCCACTACCGCGCCAGCGGCATTCAGGATTTGCTGCGTCGAGCGATAATTCCGCTCCAGCTTGATCACCTTGGCTTCTGGGAAATCGCGCGAAAAACTCAGCAGAATCGAAACGTCCGCGCCGCGCCAACGATAAATGGATTGGTCTTCGTCGCCCACCACGCACAGATTGTGTTTCGGGCCGGTCAGTAGTCTGAGCAAATCATATTGCACTCGATTGGTATCTTGATACTCGTCGACAAGAATGTATTGGAAGCGCGTCTGCCACTTCTCGCGTACCTGCGGGGATTCACGCAGCAGCTTTACAGTTCGCAGCAGGAGGTCGTCGAAGTCCAGAGCGGCGCTTTGCTTTAATTGCTTTTCGTAGGCGGTAAAAATGTCCGCCACGTGTCGGCCATTTTTGTCGATGGCTTCGGCGCGAATGGACTCCTGAGTGTTTCCATGGTTTTTGGCATGACTGATGCGGCTCAAGACATTTCTGGGAGTCAACGCATCGTCGTCTATCTTCAGTGTTGCCATAACCAACTTCACGGCAGCGAGTTGATCATCGTCATCGTAGATCACGAAATCGCTTGGCAGACCGGCGTTCACTGCTTCACGTCGCAAAAGCCGCGCACACAAAGAATGAAAGGTAGAAAGCCATGGCGAAGATGGCGGTACCCCCGCTCTCAAGAGCAAATCTGCGACGCGGGTGCGCATTCCCTGGGCGGCCTTGTTGGTAAATGTCACCGCCAGAATGGCTTCGGACGGAACGCCGTTGGCAATTAAATTGGCCATGCGGAAAGTAATAGCCCGGGTTTTGCCGGTCCCTGCGCCCGCTAGGATCAGTAAGGGGCCTTCCGCGGTTTCTGCCGCGATGCGTTGTTCTGGATTTAATTCTTCGAGAAGACTTAACATTCGTCCGTGAGTTTCAGAAATATTCTGCACATGTCATCGTAGCCGAGCATTTCGGTGCGCGCAAATCAAGAGTTATTCATCAAATCAACCGCAGAATAAAGTTTGAAGGGAGTAAAAAAGGAAAGACTATTTTCCGGCGGGCCGGCTCAAGTCAATTTCAAAATACGTTAGTGAACGATTATTCTCCATCGCGACGACGTCGGGCACATACAAGCGTGCCCCATTCAATAAATCAAATTGTCCCTGAAGATCGAAATACAAAAGCCCTCGGACACTGCTGTGAGGAGCAATCACATTCGCCGGAACACCCGCAGTCTCTGCTTGCTGTTCGAGTTCCGTCCAATGCTTGTCATTCCCGCTACGAGGTACGCTCACCGGTAAAGGGATCTTCGATCGCGATTTCGATGGGTCTTTTCCCCCGGGTTTCAAGACTTGGTCCGCCACCTGAGCCGGAGTCAACGCCTGCAATTCCTGCCGGTTGTCCTGGTCGATTTGGAACGATAGACGGATCCGATCCAGACTAACTTTCATGCTTTCGTTCGAATCATTGCGAAAGACCACTTGCATCGCGACTATCCCCGCGGCAAACGGTGATTTCTTTGGGAATTTTTCTTTGTATAAAGTGGGGTCCGTCCAAGGTTGCGCGGAAATCGTGAGCCCTTCATGCGTCTCTAGGGACGTCGTTTTCAATGAGTCCCGTTGGCCCGCACTTTGTTGAGCACCGGCATATGCACCGGCCATCACACACGCGGCCAGAAAGGGAACCGCACCGGATAGCTTCCGCATCGAGTTATAATAGACTTTTCTCATCTGACGCCTTCGATTCCAGGGTGATGTACGGGGTTGCCCCAGCGCTGGCACACTCTAACACCAATGGGGCAAACAGACCGGAGCCGCTTTTAGTGTATTTCATCTACAGCTTTCTTCTGGGTATTGCTGCTCTTGTGCTCGCGCCGTACTGGCTTGTGCATGGACTGCGGCAGCGCAAATATTTCTCTAATCTTCCCGAGCGCCTGGGCTTTTCCTATCCCTCTTTCGAACCAGGCACAAATCGCCAAGGTGCAATTCTTCTGCACGCCGTCTCTGTCGGCGAAGTCCTGTCGGGAGTTTCTTTGGCGCGCAGACTAAAGGAAGCCTATCCGGATCGTCCACTCGTCATTTCCACTACCACCATCACCGGAAATGCCTTGGCTCGCGAGCGCATGGCTTTCGCGGATGCGGTCATCTACTTTCCTTTGGATTGGGCATTCTGTGTCCGTCGCGCCTTAAATGCCATCAAACCTTCCCTGGTCATCATCCTGGAAACCGAAATCTGGCCAAACTTTCTACGTCAGGCTCGTCGCCGCAACAGTCCAGTACTCTTCGTCAGCGGCCGTATCTCGGATCGGTCTTTCCTTCGCTACCAGAAATATCTTGGAGCATTTGGATTTTTCCTGCGCCCTTTTCTGAAGCGCGCTCTCGCCGATCCCAGCATGTTCCTGATGCAAAGCGCAAAAGACGCCCAACGCCTCCGCTTTCTCGGCGCACCTGCCGATCGTGTGCGAGCCAGTGGCAATCTCAAATATGACCTGGACCTTCCCGGGCCCACGACCGTTTCAAATTGGCTGGAAGCGGAAGTGTTGAAAACCGGCCGCACTCCAGTAATCGTCGCAGGCAGCGTAGTCGCCGCCGAAGAGCCCCTGGCCCTGATCGCCTTTGGCACCTTGCAGGGAGAATATCCAAATGCGCTGCTGGTGCTCGCGCCGCGAAAGCCCGAGCGCTTCGACGCGGCCGCTGACTTCATCCACGAATCCCGCCGCACATTTCTCAGACGCTCGCAATTGTCGATTCAAACTTCGTCGAATGGCGCGAGCGCAAGCGGCGTGACCACAGTGATACCAAAAGATGTCACCGTGCTGCTGCTCGACAGCATCGGAGAATTGGCCTCTATCTATCGTTGTGCCGATGGCGTTTTCGTTGGTGGCTCGCTGGTTCCGTCCGGCGGCCATAATATTCTGGAGCCCGCCGCCTTCGGCAAAATTCCGGTTTTCGGCCCTTCCATGGAAAATTTCTCGGAAATGGCGTCGCGTTTCGTTTCCGCGGGTGCTGCCGTTCAAGTGGAAAGTCCTGAAGACGCCGGCGTCGCATGGATCGAATTGTTCCGTGATCCCGATCGCATGCGCGCCATGGGTGATACGGCGCGTTCGCTGGTGGAAGAAAGCCGTGGGGCTACCGATCGAGCGCTCGCTGTGATCTCGGGATTCTTGAATGAGCACGGTGCGCCGCGGCGATGAAGCTTTCGCGCCCTCTTCGCATTTTGTTGTGGCTCGCTTCTAAACTCTACGGCATCGGCGTTTCGATTCGGACGCGGCTCTACGCCAACAGTTGGCGAAAACAAAAACGCCTGAAAGCCGCAGTCATCAGCGTAGGCAATTTATCCGTTGGTGGCACCGGCAAAACCCCACTCGTAATCTGGCTTGCGGAAAAACTCCTCGCGCAAGGCCACCGCGTAGCCATTCTCACCCGTGGCTATCGTGGGATCGCTGGTAGCAGCGACGAAGTCGAGCTGATGCGCTCACGCTTGCAAAATCGCGTAGTTTTTGGAGTGGGCAAAAATCGCTTTGCCGAAGGCCGACGCATCGAATCACGTCAAGCCATCGATATCTTTTTGCTCGACGACGGTTTTCAACATCTTCAATTAGCTCGCCACCTTGATATCGTGTTGGTCGATGTCTCCCGCCCCATGGCGGATCCCTTGCTTCCCGCTGGGCCAATGCGCGAGCCGCTCTCCGCACTAACTCGCGCTGGAATCATCATCTTTACTCGCGCTGAAAATACTGCGGGCGCCAAGGAAGCCATCCAACGCTTATCGAACTTGCCGATTTTTGCCGCCTCAACTCATTTACTTGGTTTTCGCTGTCTCGGCAGCGAGGGCCCCCTGCAAACCGTCGCAGACTTAGGCACCGGCCCCTTCTTTGCTTTTTGCGGGATCGGCAACCCGGAAGCGTTTGTGCGTGATTTGCAGCGATGGGGCGTGGCTCCCGCTGGACACATGTTTTTTGCCGACCATCACCGCTATACACTCGAAGACGCGCAAGCTATCGACCAAGCAGCGAAAGGTGTCGGCGCAAAACGGCTGCTGACAACTGAAAAAGATTTTTGCAATCTGACCAGCGTCGCCCTTCCAGCTTTGCCTGTTTATGTTTCCGTCATCGAACTAAAAGTTGACGGAGAAATTGCATTCCTGTCGGCGATCGACCATTTATTGCAAGCCCGTGGTGCCCAGGCATGAAAATTCTCATTCGCGCCACGAATTGGGTTGGCGATGCCATCATGGCCTTGCCCGCCATCCGCGCCATTCGTAACCGCTCAGACGCCAACATCTCAATTTTGGCCCGCTCCTACGTGGCCGACATCTACCGCGATCAAAACGTGGCCAATGAGTTGATCATTTACGATCATCGCGGCAAACACAGGGGTCTGGCAGGTCGCGAACGCCTCGCGTCCGAATTACGATCCCGCGGATTTGACGCCGCCATCCTTCTGCAAAATGCTTTCGACGCTGCATGGATCGCATGGCGCGCAGGAATACCGCAACGCATCGGTTACGCGCGCGATGTCCGAAGCCTCCTGCTGACCAAGGCTGTGCCGCCGCCCAAGCCCGACGAAATCCCGGCACACGAAAAATTTTATTATCTCGAATTGCTTCGCCGTAGTGGTTGGATCGATTCCATTCCCGACGAACCCTTCATCAAATTGCACGTCACCGAAGCCAGCCGCACCCGTGCAGCCGACCAACTCGCCTCCGCAGGGGTTCGGCCCCATGCCGTTCGAATCGCCATTGGCGCCGGAGCCTGCTATGGTTCCGCGAAGTGCTGGCCACCCTCGCGTTTCGCGGAGCTAGCCAACCAACTCCAGGCGCAATGGGGCGCCGACGTGATACTTTTTGGTGCCGCCGCCGAAACGGATGTTTCATCGGCCATTGCTTCCGAAATGAAACGCGCGCCCATCGATCTCACCGGTAAAACCACGGTCGCCGACCTACCAGCGCTCCTTTCGCAATGTCATGTTTTTGTTGGCAACGATTCAGGTGCCATGCACGTTGCCGCTGCCGTCGGGCTTCCCGCCGTCGCAATCTTCGGGCCCACCGATCCGTTTGGCACCGCGCCCGTGACCCCTCGCCATACCATCGTTCGTCAACAGCCCTATTGCAGCCCCTGTTTTCTCCGCCGTTGTCCCATCGACCATCGCTGCATGACCCGCATCACCACCAGTGAAGTGGGAGCCGCTGTTGATCCCTGGCTGGCTTCCGTTATGGTGGAGCGTGTCTGATCACCGCCTAAAACCCGCAGTTTTTCTCGATCGCGACGGCACCATTTCCGAGGAAGTCGGCTACTTGAATCACGTTTCTCGCTTTTGTATGTTTCCATTTGCGCCGCTTGCCATCCGCAAACTAAACGAGCGCGGCCTTCTCGTTTTTGTGATAACCAATCAATCCGGAGTCGGTCGTGGATACTACCCGGAATCTTTGGTGCACACGGTTCACGATTTGATGACCCAGCAGCTGGCGGAAGCCGGAGCGCATTTTGACGGCATCTATTATTGCCCCCACACCTCCGATGATGCTTGCGCGTGCCGGAAACCGGGCCCCGGCATGTTAGATCAGGCCTCCGCTGAACATGGTGTGGACTTGACGCGCTCTTTCGTGGTCGGAGACCGCCATCACGACGTGGAGTTGGCGCATCGAGTCGGCGCCCGCAGTATCATGGTGCGCACCGGCTATGGCCAAGGTGAAATTCTCTGGCATGCACCAAAGTGGAAACTGAAGCCCGATTTCATCGCCGCTGATTTAGGCGCGGCCGCGGCTTGGATCCTGGAGCAAACGAGTTGAAGCGCAAACCTCAACAAAAGGTCGGTCTTCCGTCGGTGGATTTGCGCGCTCTCGCCGAATACGTCGAGCAATTTTCCTCAAAAACCATTGTCTTCTTGGGTGACTTCGTCGCCGACGTATTCGAATTCGGCGAAATTTCGCGCGTCTCCCGAGAAGCCCCGGTACTGATCCTTCGTCATCGTGAAACGCAACTCGTACCAGGTGGTGGAGCAAACGCTGTCAACAACCTCGCTGACCTGGGAGCCAAAGTGCTGCTCGTCACGGCTGTGGGCGACGATTCTAACGGCGAAGCCTTAATTTATTATTTTCGCCAGAAGAAATTGGATACTTCAAAAATTCTGAGCGTCAAAAACTGGTGTACCCCCACCAAGACTCGGTTTTTGGCCGGTTGGGCGCACACCGTCGGTCAGCAGGTCTTGCGCGTCGACCGCGAACCCCAAACGCCATTACCAGATGAAACCCGCAAGAAAGTAAGACAATTTTTGTTCACCGCCATTAAAAACGCCGACGCCCTGGCAATTTCCGACTATGGTTTCGGTGTCTCCACGCCAGCCCTGGCCTTCGAAGCTTCATCCAAAAGAAAAAAGCCTTTACCCATCACTCTGGACGCTCGACACAATTTGCACGCCTACAGCCGCTCGCGAATCACTACCGCGACTCCGAACGAGGCAGAGCTGGAATCCCAGCACCACACTTCCATCGGCGAGGATCTTGAGGAACTGGCCCGCGCGGGGAACGCCACGTTCTCCGCGATGAAGCTAAATTCTTTGCTGGTCACTCGCGGTCGCCATGGTATGGCGCTTTTCGAATCCGGTAAACGCCTGACGCACATTCCCGTCCATGGCAGCGATCAATCCGTCGACGTAACCGGCGCGGGTGACACCGTTCTTGCGACCTTTACATTAGCCCTCGCATGCGGCGCCTCGCCACTCGAGGCCGCTCAACTCGCCAATATCGCTGGCGCCTTAGTGGTTATGAAGCGCGGAACCGCCACGGTGACGCGCGCCGAACTCTTGGCCGCCATTCATAGTGAAGTGGCCGGAGATTCTGCCTAGCCCATGCGCACATCGGAGTTGAAAATCATTTCGCCGGAAAAACTCAAATCGCTTGTCGCCGATCACAAAAAGCGAGGTCAGACCGTAGTGTTCGCTAACGGCTGCTTCGACATTTTGCACGTCGGCCATGTTCGATATTTGGAAGCCGCGCGCCAGCAAGGCGACATCCTGGTTGTTGCCGTAAATAGCGATACGAGCCTCCGCAGCCTGAAAGGCTCCGGACGTCCCATCCTCGATGAAACCGCGCGCGCCCGCCTCGTGGCCGCACTTCGCGCCGTCGATTACGTGGTGATCTTCAACGAACCGACCGTCGCATCGCTGCTCCGCGATTTGCTACCAAACATTCATGCCAAAGGCACGGACTACTCCCCTGACACCGTGCCCGAGCGCGCCATTGCTAAATCCCTCGGCATTCAAGTCGCCATCGTCGGCGATCCAAAAAATCATTCCACCCGCACGCTGTTAGACTCCCTGCGCAAGGCGCTGCATGGCTGAGCGCCGCTTCCTGGTCGTGCGCCTGGGGTCTCTCGGCGATATCGTGCACACATTCCCAGCGGTAGCTGCCTTGCGCGAATCTTTTCCCGCTGCGGAAATTATCTGGCTCACTCACGAGCGTTACAAAATGTTGGTTCAGAGCAGCGACCTGGCCTCTACAATATGGGCCACCGAAACGCGTGCTGCTTCTTCACTCATCAAAACTATTCGCGGAATTCGCGTCGCGTCATTCGACACCGCCATCGACTATCAGGGCCTTTGGAAATCCGCCAGCTTGCCGTTTCTCGCCGGTGTCAAGCGCCGCATCGGCTTTTCCTCAGAATCTGTCAGAGAATTTGGTGTGCCGCTTCTCTATACCGATCGTGTCGTTGCTACCAGTGCGCATGTCGCCGACCAGAACGGTGAGTTGTCCAAGCGAGCCGGTGCTCAAAATGCAGTTGCGAATTTCCACCTGGATCCGCCCTCGCAATACGAAGACCTTCTCCCGAAGTTACGCGGTGACGTTATGAAGAATTACGTCGTTCTAAGTCCCGGAGGTGGCTGGCGTTCCAAGTGTTGGCCTCCGGAACGATTCGGTGCGCTATGTAAAAAACTATTCGAATCCCTGTTGCTTCGCTGTCTCGTAAATTACGGACCAGGTGAGGAGGATTTGGCTTCAAAAGTTCGCGCCGCGAGCGGCGACGCTAATCCCGTTCTCTTCAATGGAGAACTTGGTGCACTGATGTCACTTTTGCGCGGTGCCGTTTGCGCCGTGGGTGGCGACACTGGCCCTCTCCACCTCGCAGTTGCTTTGAGCACGCCCGTCGTGGCCCTGTTCGGTCCAACCGATCCTGCGCGAAACGGGCCATATCGCAATACGATTAGCGCTCCATCGGCGTCTCAATCTTCGGATCGTCAAAATAGCCAGGATATCGTTCTCCGCGCTCCTAACGTGGTAACCACCCACAGCCGCAAAGACCAAACGCATCCATCCATGTTGGGAATTCAAATTGAGTCCGTGTTCGAAGCAGTACGTCGAATCGCTGAGGCCCGCAAATGAATTCGGCAGGCGCATTTTTCGTGCGATGGCGAGTTCGCCTCGGCTACCCTCTCGCAGTCGCAGTTTTATTCTTTGCGCGGCCGCAACCTCGTAGCATTCTCTACGGCGCGCTGGTCGGTGTGGTTGGCCTGGCGCTACGCGCCTGGGCTGCAGGCTATCTACACAAACAGGAGGTGCTCACCGTCACAGGCCCGTACGCCTACACTCGCAATCCGCTCTACTTGGGAAGCGCCGTACTTGCGTTGGGCGTGGCCATCGCAACGCGCTCATGGATCTCGTCTCTTTTGCTTGGCGTGTATTTCGCAGTCTTTTATTCCGTGGTGATGCGAAAAGAAGAGAACGAATTACGGCCGCGCCACGCTACAAATTTTGATCGTTACACCGCTGCCGTGCCACTCTTCTTCCCGAGATTGTCTCCCGCCAAACGTTCCGATAGTGGCGGCGCAGCGTTCTCGCCCATTCAATATAAGAAAAATCATGAGTGGCAAGCAGCCGTCGGTTTTTTGTTATTGCTGATTGTTCTGGTTCTGATTTGGCGCTTCCGCGCGTCTTGAAGTACTCACAGTCGGTAATTCTGCACATGCCACGAAGCAAGAAATCTCCAATCGGTCGCCATCCGTCAGAATACGCACCGCTCCATCGCGGCCCGTTCTCAATACCCGCGCCCCGCTCGCTTCCAATCGATCCAGCAATTCCGGGCTGGGGTGTCCATAGGGATTGTCTTCCCTGAAGAAATGATCGCAATTGCAGGTGCTACCGCATCCAGAAATTCCTGCGTCGTTGAATTCTTGCTGCCATGATGGCCAACCTTTAATACATCTGCACGCAGGTCCGCGGAATTTTCCTCCAACATCGCATGTTCCGCCTGTTTCTCCGCGTCACCAGGCAGCAGTAATGTTCTGTTTCTGTATTTCAAACGCAACACCAGCGAATCGTTGTTCTTCGCCGCTGCTGCCGTTCCGGCTGTCGAACTCTCCGGCCATAAAAATTCCCCCTTCACTTCATCCAGCGAAAAACGTTTTCCTCGCGTTCCGTACTCTATAGGTATGTTTCGTTCTCTCGCCAGTGCTTCGAGTCTTGCCAACGCCGGATTATTATTGACTTCGCGCCCGATCCACAGTCGCCCAATACAGAAATTTTCCAGAATTGAGTTCAGCCCACCCAGATGATCCTGATGCGCATGCGTCAAAGCCACCACATCGATTTTCTTGAATCCTCGCGACCACAAATACGGCGACACGGCCTCCTCGCCAAGATCGCTTCCTCGAGCTTCTTCGTGGCCGGGGAATCCACCGAACGCGCCGCCCCCATCAATTAATAAAGTCTCGCCCATCGGCGAAACCACGAACAAGGAATCGCCTTGCCCGACATCCAGCACCGTAACCTCAACCTTGCCGCCAGCTATTTGCGTGGAAAAGGGATACGCAGCAATGACCAGCGCAGCCGCAGCCAATACGCCCCACAAACTCCACATCACCGCCTTGCGTCCCGCGATTCGCATCCGCACACACGCCGCGATCCGGTTTTCTGGAAATCCCTTGCCTCGTCCCGATCCACAAAGCTGCGGTCCCCGAGCAGCATCGCGCGAAGTACCCCCGCTACGCTCGGGTCCTTCGACCACAATTCATCGACTTCTTCGCGCAATCGCCGTCGTCCGCACAAAATCCATGTAAACGTCCTTCGCTCAGCTGGTTTAACCAACTCCAATAATTCCGGCGCACGTAAAGCTCCAACAAGATCGACACCTTGCTGTGACAGGTAAGCCCGTCGATCGAACGCCCCTTCGTCTCTAAAAACCTGCGGCAATTTCGCCCGTGTCAAAACCGCAATGGAGTCTCCCGCGTGCAGCGCCACCGGTGCCCGATGATCCGTCCGCGCGACATAGCCAACCCGCAGTCCGCCGCTTGCAGGCACAAACAGGCCTCCGAAGTCGACGCCGGAAAGCTCAATGTCGTAACCCGCGCCCCAAGGAAGCTTTTCCGGTTCATCTGTCAATCGCCTGTAATTCCACAGCGGCGATTTCAGATTAATTTTTCCAGTGTCCACCAGGCTCAAAATGTGATCCGCTCGCCTCGGCTGTTCCTGAATGCATACCCCGACCACACCTAGCATTCCCCAACACAACAGCGACGCCAGCCCGGCGAGAACGACCCGCGAGCGCCATACAAAAACAATACCAATCAACAGGGAAGTGGCGGCCGCCGCAGAGAAGGAATGCAACGACCTTGTACGAACTACCACGATGGGTGATTTGCGGGCTCAGGCCACAAGCGATCCCCAAGGCAAATGCCGTGACGATCGCAAGGGCCGGCAGCTTCATGCAACTTTTCGCAATCGAACCAGCGTTTCAATGTGAAATGTTTGCGGAAACAAATCAAACATGGCCATCTCGGTAATTTCGTAGCGATTGGTGACACCACCCGCGCTACCCCCGCCGAGTTCCGCGCCGGCCTCGGCGTCGGTGGTAGCGCTCGCTTGAGCAGACGTCCGGGATTTTCGCTGTGATCCAGTCAATACCGCCAAATCCCTGGCTAGCGTCGAAGGGTCGCAAGACAAGTACACGATCTCCGCCGCTCCTAATGATGCCAGTGCCGCTGCGGGTGCTGTTCCGAGCCCTGCTCTGGGAGGATCCAGAACAACAAAATCCGGCCGCTCTGCGGTCTTTTTCAAAAACTCTTCTGCATGCTCGTTGTGAGACACGATATCCACGCCCGCACTTTTCGCATTCGCATGCAAATCCCGAGTAGCCGCCAGATTGGCGTCCACACTTACGACCCGTTCGAATGTCTGTGTCAATGGCAAAGTAAAAAACCCCACCCCGGCGTACAAATCCAGCGCCAGAGCGCCGTGCGCACCCGCCGTCACCGTCTTAAGCAAATCCTCAGTCAGGAATCGGTTCACTTGAAAAAACGACAAATGGCTAACTTGGTATTTAAATCCCGCCACTTCATGGTTCAGAAATCCAGGTCCACTCAGTTCGAAACGATTCTTCTTCTGGTCCAGCAGCAACAAGCTTTCAAGCCGCGGCAATTCCGCTCGAAGCAGGGAAGCGATCTCTTCAGGTGGCCCGGGGAATTTATCGAAGGCCACGTTCAGCGCCACTTTCTCGTCCGCGGAATCGGTGAACGCCTCTATCTCCAGAATTCCCACCGGCAATTTCCCGCCTCGCGCCATTTCTTGCAACAGCGTGAAAGTCTCCAGTAATCGTGGCGACAGTATTGGACAAGTGTCGATCGGCAAGATCACCGAACTTTCCGGCAAAAAATACCCCAAGGCACGCGGCATTCCGCTCCGCAGTCCCCACTGCGCGCGGTTGCGGTAGCCGTAAGGCTTCCCCGAATGTGCAGCAATCTCCCCGTTCCACCGCACGCCGCCGAGCCGCGAAAGCGTCTCGCGCAAAATCTCGATTTTCAGCCGCACCTGCTCCGCCGCCGGAATATGCTGATAGTGGCATCCGCCGCAAACCTGAAAATGTGGGCATGCAGGCGCTATTCGTTCCGTGGAAGGCGAAGTTACTTCCACCAACTTGGTCCAAATCAGTTTTTTCTTTTTGGTCTTGGTAGAGGCGCGCACACCTTCCCCGGGCAACACATAAGGAACGAACACGGTGTTGCCATCGGCATGCGTCAATCCGTCACCGCCGTAAACAAGCTTCTCAATTGATAATAGTAACTCATCTGACATAGTTAAACCCCAATTTTACTGTGAGCAGTCTGGACGCAGCCGTTTCAACACGTATAGAGCAAATGTGGGCAATCGAAGTGTAACCGACACGCCTCAAAAAAGCGCGTGATGTACAATACCAATTGATTTGGAACTCCAGCCCAGAAATCGTGGTGCCTAATGCTGACCAAACACCCTTCTTTTCGATTCGTTCTTTATGTTGTTTTGCTCCTGGCGCTTTCTGGAATGCTTTTCGCGCAGAGCACCTCAAACAAAATCCTGGTGGTAAACGGTAAAACCGCCGGTGCGGGCATCCGGCAAATCAACGGTCGTTTGTACATCGACCTGGAGTCCCTCGCTCAAGCGACTAACGCAATCTTCAGCGTTGAGCCCCGTCGTGTCGTGCTCACCATACCTCCTCCTTCGGATGCCGCCGCTGTCCCGAGTGACGATTCCACGCAAAATGCGCAAAGACTTTCGCGTGACTTTTCCTCCGCCGCCATTTCCGCCTTAGCCGCCATGCGGGAGTGGCGCGTGGCTGTCCGCGCCATGATTCTCTACGGGCTGGCCGTCAGTGACACGTGGGTGCAGGCCTATCATCAACAGACGTTGGACGCCCTTCGTCAAGCGGGCGTCGCTGCCTCCACCGACGCCGATAAGAATGCTCTCCAACTATTGGGCAGCGAAGCCGACATGATGACCGCTTGGGCCAGCCAAGTGGACGCTGCCCGTCAGCAACTAAACGGTGCGAAGACCGTCGATCCAAACGCCCTGCAGAACGATACACAACTCGCTAAAATTCAAAGCTGCAGCCAGTTCCTGAATTCCATGGTCCTCAGCGGCTCTTTCAACGATGATCCCCGCTGCCACTAACAATAAATCGCCGAACGGCATGCATAGCAAAGATGTGAAGGTGTGGTCGCTTCCTCCGTCGCCGATCATAGAACACGAAGGGTGCCCCACCCTCGATTTTCAGGGTGGGTCTTGGTTCGCTCCGAGATGACCTAGTTTATTTTGTCCAGCGTCGTAAAACTCACGTCAGATAGAAAAGACTCAGCCTCGGTAATCCAAACTCCTCCAGCAATCGCTTTTGTATATATTGTTTTTCGACCAGCGCCAGTTGTTCCGCCTTCATTTTCTTCCGGTACGCCGCCAATTGTCCGTCCATCTCGTGTCTCAGTTGCAGCATGCGTTCTTCGCTGACGTGACTAGCCGTAAGTGCCTGTTGTTTATCGTCCAGAATCGTCAATCGCCGCTCCAGGTCTTCCAGATCCACTGACGCCGGCGTATCGAGCAGCACCATACAAGATTCCAGCGATTTTGCAATTTCCTGCAAACGCAAACTGAATTCAACTCCCGCCTGGCTTACCGCCATCTTTTCCGCCACCGCTCGAACTCTATCCACATTTCGCGAGAAATAAGCCTTAATCTCCTCGCGCGAAAACATTTCCTTTGGCGCAGCTCGCACGGCCCGCGAGGCACCCTCGGCGTTAGATCCGCTCCCTGCCGCCGCCTCCCACTGTTCCTCCGCCGCTTCCAGCACCGCGTCTGTGCAGTAAGCCAGACTCTTCAGAGGTTTGCCCGACCCTCCTCGCCTCGATCTTTGGTAACTCTCGAATGCGCGATCAATTCCTTTCAAAGCCGCATCCAGAGGAATCCCCGCTTTCTGCCAGGTTTCCATAATCGCCCAGTCCAGCGGTGACACCAGAAGGTGCGCTCCACGCTTCTTCCAAAAATATTCTTCGATTTCTGTGAAGTAGTTGAAGTAGTTCCAACTGTCCATGTGTGATGACAAAGGGATAATCGATCAGCTGTGAAGCATTTAATCTATTGTCGCGGGGCTTTCTTGCCTGCGTCCCCTGCACTTACTTCAAGAAGCCGCCCCGCCTTGTTCGGTTCCGCAGCCTGGTTCTTTTCCCAGATCAGCCGCAACCCCTTAAGCGTCAGAAATTCATCCGTGTGCTGAATATGTTTGGAACCCCGCGCAACCAGTTTTGCATGTCCGCCCGTGGCCACTACCGTAACTTCCTTGCCAAGCTCATCCTTCATACGTTTCAGCATGCCGTCCACTAGGTCCACGAATCCGTAATACAACCCGGATTGCATATGGCTCACGGTATTTGTTCCGATGACTTTTCCCGGATCTTTAATTTCCACGCGCGAAAGTCTTGCCGCTCGCGCAAACAACGCTTCCGAGGAAATTCCTATGCCCGGCGCAATCGCCCCACCCAGGTACTCACCCCGCGGGGAAATTACGTCAAACGTAATGGCCGTCCCAAAATCCACCACGATGCACGGGCCGTACTCATGAAACGCCGCAACGCCGTTCACAATTCTGTCCGCCCCCACCTCCAGCGGATTATCAACCAGTACGGCCATCCCGGTCTTCACACCGGGCTCCACGAACAGCGCCTTCCTCCCTAAATAAATCCGCGCCATTTCGCTAAGCGTCCAATTCACAGGTGGAACCACCGAGCTGATCATCACTCCGGTGATCGCGTCCCGGTCCAGCCCCGCCAGCGTGAATAAATTCCGCGTCAACACCCCATATTCGTCGACGGTTTGTTCCCGCGCCGTACTCAGCCGCCAATTGGCAACCAGCTCATTGCCACGAAAAACGCCCAGGACGGTGTTTGTATTTCCAACATCGATGGTCAGGAGCATATTTTCCCGTTCACCCGCATCTTCAGTTTTACCGAACCTCGGTAACGTCACCGGCAATCACCGCCGTTGTTTCGCCCGTATCGCGCTTCACCCGCAGCAAACCTTCTTCTTCTAATCCCGCCGTTATTCCTGTGAAACTTTCCCTGCCATTCGTTACCCGGACGCGCTTACCCCGCGCATAACTCGAAGTCGCTTCGAACCGTTTCACCACGCTCTGTGCGCCTTCGCGTAGCAACTCATTGTAATCGCGCTCAAATTGTCGCAGGAATTGCACCAGCACTTCCAGCCGCGATTGCGCCCGGCCAGTTTCCATACGCAGCGAAGTGCTCTTGTCGGTCAAATTGGCTGGAAATTTCTCTTGGTTCACGTTAATGCCAATTCCCACAATCACAAATCGCACTTGCGCTGGTTCCGCATGCATTTCCGTCAAAATTCCGCCCACTTTTTTCCCGTTGATAAGCAAATCGTTCGGCCATTTCAAATCTACATTTAGGCCCGTCACCCCTTGTATTGCAGCGTGCGCCGACAACCCCGCCATCATGGTCAGCAGCGGAGCTTGCACTGGTGCCAGCAGCGGCCGCAGCAGCAAAGTCGCGTAAATTCCGGTGGCTCGCTCGGAATGCCACGTGTTCCCTGACCGGCCCCGCCCGGCCGTTTGCTCTTCGGCCAGTACCACCGCGCCCTCGGCCTCGCTGGCGTGCCCGAGCTCCAAGGCTACGCGATTGGTCGAATCGGTCTTGAAAAAGTGATAAATCCGCTTCCCAAATAAACTGCCGCGCAGTCGCTGTCGCAGCATGTCCGCGGTCAAAATGTCCGGCACTTGCTCGAGAAAATATCCCGTAGCCGCCCGTCCTTTTACCTTTACACCCAATCCCCTCAGCCGCGTAACCCATCGAAACACTGTCGAACGTGATACACCGATTTCCCGCGCAATCCTTGCTCCGCTGATAACGATCGTCCCATTCGCCGCCAGCAGCGTCAGCAGCGCAGCGACCTGCCGCTCCGTAGTCCCCGCAATGTTTCCGGAAGGTTTAACGCGGACTGCCATTAGGGGTGTCCTGACTCAAGCAACCGCGTGTGCAGCCTGCGGCCGTTCCATCTTCAACTAACAATCTAATTGCTCAAACCGCTCTGTCAGTTTTTGCATTTCGATGCGCTGCGTCGCGAGCGTCGCTTCCAATCCGCGAATGATCTTTTCCGGAGCGCGGCTTCGAAATGTTTTATCGTCGAGCTGTTTTTCCTTCGATCCAATGGCTTTGCGCAGTCCTTCCAGTTCCTTCGTGATTTTGGCGCACTCCGCGGCGGCGTCCACCGTTTCCGTATACTCAATGCGCAAGTCGAATTTTGCGCTAGAGCGCACTGCTGCGCCGCTCTGCCCGAGTGGCCCATCAGTAATCTTTAAGTCCGTCAGCATTCCTAACCTTACAATCCCGTCACGATTCGATTCTACGGACGCGCGCGCCGCTCCATCCGCAACCGAAAGCTCCGCGGCCAGCTTCTTCTTGGGATCAAGCTTCATTTCAGCGCGAATATTCCGCACCGCCGTGATTATTTCCTGCAGGAGTCCAAATTCTTTTAGCGCCACATTATTGCGCCAACTGTCCCGCACTTCCGGGAAACGTTCTAGCGCTATCGATTTCGCTCCGGCTCGTTGCGGAAATTGGTGCCACAATTCCTCGGTCAGAAACGGCATAAACGGATGCAACAGCCGCAGCGCCGCCTCGAACACCGCAAATAAATTACGCCACGCGACAACCGCGCGCTCTTTATCACCGCTTTGTAAATCGGGCTTCACCCATTCAATGTACCAATCGCAAAAGTCGCCCCAAAAAAACTGGTACACCCCTTGCGCCCCATCGTGGAACCGGTAATTCGTCAATGCGTCATTCACTTGCTCGATGGTCGCCGCCAGCCGCGCAAAAATCCACGCATCCCGCAGCGGTATAGCACGCTCAAATTTATAAGGGGCATTTGCGCGAATTTCAGGAGCAGCCAGTTCTTGTAATGTAGCCCCGCCCTGCTCAAACTTTTCCAGGTTTACAAACAGAAAACGGGCCGCATTCCAGATTTTATTGGCAAAATTGCGAGCGCCGCTCAGGCGGTCATCCGACAGCACAATGTCCGTCCCAGGCGCGGCCATCGACGCCAGGCAAAAGCGCATGGCGTCGGTACCGTACTGCTTGTTCAGCAACATCGGATCAAGCCCCGTCCCTTTGGACTTGGACATCTTCTCGCCGCTACCCGTGCGCACCAGCGAGTGCAAATACACCGCTCGAAACGGAACCTGGTCCGTAAAATGAATCCCCAGCATGATCATTCGCGCGACCCAGAAAAACAAAATGTCGTAGCCGGTAATCAGCAAGGTGGTCGGATAGTAAGTATTGAAATCCTTCGTCTCGCGCGGCCAGTCCAGCGTAGAAAACGGCCACAGTCCCGAACTAAACCATGTATCCAGCACGTCCGGATCCTGCTTCAGCTTGTGCGACCCGCAGGTCCCACACTTCGTGGGCGTCTCGCGCGCCACCGTAACGTGTCCGGATTCCTCGCAATACCATGCCGGAATCCGGTGTCCCCACCACAATTGCCGCGACAACGTCCAGTCGCGAATATTCCGCATCCAGTTGAAATATTCTTCTCGCCGATTCTCCGGCACGATGCGAATTTCCCCGCGCTCCACCGCCGCAATCGCCGGCTCCGCCAGCGGCTTCATTTTGCAAAACCATTGCGTCGACGCCCGCGGCTCTACGATCGTCTTGCTTCGCTCGCACAAACCAACCGCGTGCGTATGCTCAGTAACTTTTTCCAGTAATCCCTGTGTCTTTAAATCCTCCACGATCTTCTTCCGCGCTTCAAAGCGGTCCATCTCCGCGTAAACACCCGCGGCCGCACTCATTTTTCCGTCATCCGTCATTACATTGATTTCCGCCAAGTGATGCCGCCGCCCAACTTCAAAATCGTTGGGATCATGCGCAGGCGTGATCTTTACCACGCCCGTCCCGAACTCGCGATCCACCATCTCGTCCGCGATAATCGGGATCAACCGATTCATCAACGGCAGCGCCACGTTTTTCCCGATCAAATCCTTATATCGTTCATCCTCGGGATGCACCGCGACCGCCGTATCCCCAAGCATCGTTTCCGGTCGCGTCGTCGCCACCACCAAAAAGTTCGCAGCAGCACGCCCACCGGTAACGGCCTCATGTGCATCAACCACCGGATACTTGATATGCCACAAGTGTCCTTGCCGCTCTTCATGCACCACTTCCAGATCGCTCAAAACCGTTAAACACACCGGGCACCAATTGGTGAGGTAATGCGCGCGATAAATCAGTTTCTCTTCATACAAACGCACGAACGCTTCGCGCACCACGCGAGACATCTCCGGCGACAACGTGAACTTCTCCCTCGACCAGTCGCAGCTTTCTCCAATTTGCTTCATCTGCTCGCTAATCGCGTCGCCGCTCTCTTCCTTCCATTTCCACACCCGCTTCTCAAACTCTTCGCGACCAATCGCGCGGTAATCTATCCCGTCCTCCGCTAGTCGCCGCACCACCGCCCGCTGCGTTGCAATTCCGGCATGATCAGTCCCCGGCAAATACAAGCTGTTGTAGCCTCGCATGCGATGCCAGCGCGTCAGAATATCTATCTCGGTATGTTCCAGCATGTGTCCAATATGCAGGGACCCGGTTACATTGGGCGGCGGAATGACGATGGAAAAAACGGGTGGTGGCGCATCCGCATCAGCGCGAAATAGAGCCTCCGCTACCCAAAACTCCGCCCACTTCGGTTCAATCTCTTGCGGTTGGTAACCTTTAGGAATTTCGCGAGCCATCGACGCAAATTTCTCCACGAATACTTGGCACTATCTGCCGTTCAAACTGCCACCCACAACTTCTTTTCGAGAGTAGTCTTCGACTATACGAGGGACAAAGCAGCGTCGTCAATTATGCCCGCGGCTCGCTTCACGGCGACGCGACTAGAATGCTGAAGTGAATAAAAGTATTTTGTAGAGACCGGCGGAGAAGAGTGTTACTTTTTCGATTTCAGTTCGTCTTGCACAAGCGAGGCAATTACCGGCTTCAAGAGCTCTCGAGTTACCGCCTGCAAAACTTCAGGACTCAGTTTTGACAATACCTTGGCCACCATCGCATCCACTTCCGACTGCGTTGCCGTCGGGTGCGTCGAAGCCAGCTCCGCTGCGGACAAATCCGAAATCACCGTGGCCAGCGCGTCCGAGGAAACGTCGCCGCTGACGTTTGACGAGTCCACGCCGCTACTCGTTGCCGTGGTTGCCCCTTTTTCCGACTCCAACGCCGCCGCCCATGGATTGGATCTCTTCGCGTCGCTGTCCCAAGGGCTAGCCGGACGCGAAAACCAACTATTGACGGGCTCAGGCTCAGCCCGTTTCTCTTCCTGTCGCACAATTTCTTCCTGTCGCGCAATTTCTTCCTGTCGCGCAATTTCTTCCTGTCGCGCAATTTCTTCCTGTCGCGCAATTTCTTCCTGTCGCGCAATTTCTTCCTGTCGCGCAATTTCTTCCTGTCGCGTAATTTCTTCCCGCCGCGCAGTTTCTTCCCGCCGCGCAATTTCTTCCTGTCGCGTAATTTCTTCCCGCCGCGCAGTTTCTTCCCGCCGCGCAGTTTCTTCCTGCCGCGCAGCTTCTTCCTGCCGCGCAGCTTCTTCCCGTCGTGCAGCTTCTTCCCGTCGTGCAGCTTCTTCCCGTCGTGCAGCTTCTTCGAGGTGCGCAATCTCTTCCTGCCGCGCAGTCTCTTCGCGTTGCGCAGCTTCTTCCCGTCGTGCAGCTTCTTCCTGCCGCGCAATTTCTTCCTGCCGCGCAGCTTCTTCCTGCCGCGCAGCCTCTTCCCGTCGTGCAGTCTCTTCTTGTCGCGTAGCTTCTTCGAGGTGCGCAATCTCCGGCAATGGTTCGCTTAAGATCTGGTTCGAAACCTCGCCGCCATGTTCACGTACGAAATCTTCCTGAACCGTGGTCGCTCCTTCGACACTCGCGTTCCCTGTGCCTCGCTGGCCAGCCGACTCCGTCGTCAGAAATTCAGGTTCTTCCGCGGGCCCAATTGCGCCCGCATCACTGTAAAACGTTTCCGTGTGTTCTGAAAATCCTGTTTGAGGTTCTTCCTCGACGCGGGTTTCAGCCACAGGGGCCTCTTCCGTCTTGGCATTCAGCGATTCATTTTCGAGCGCGCTGATTTCCGTGACAAACGCACCCATATCCGCCGGTACTTCCGCTGCAGTGACAAAGCCGCCCTTATCTTCGGTTTCCCCCCACGTTTCTCTCGCGCTCTTCCTTCCCGTTGTATGTAACATCGGAAGGTCCCGCCAATCCTGCACTGGCCCACTTTCGTCGTCTCCGCGAGCAGCGGTCGCACTGTCCTCGCGCCGCCAGGAAGGCGCTGATTCTCTCGACTCTTCTTCCTCTTCTTCAGGCACATCGTTTGGTTCGTCTACATCCGATTCAGATTCCCCGCTGCCGGTCTTCTCAGTTTCATAACTCGAAGTAAATGACGTTTCCTCGATAGTCGCCGGTCCCAGCAAGTCGCCGAACGCCATGGTCTGTTCCGCCGCGTCGATCCTCACTGGTTCTGGAGCCGTTGGCGTGTCCACAAAGTTCTCATCGCGTACGAGTATCGGTTCTGACGCTGCGGGACGACTAAATGACAATCCGCCTAGTGGAGAACCTGGCGTCTGTGCCGGCGGTGGCACCACCGTGGAAACTGGAGCTGGCGTAAATGACAAAACATCAGCCGACTTTCGCGGGCTAGCTGCAGGAGTTTTCTCCTGGCCTCCCTGACCCAGCGAAACTCCCGCTCTCTGAAGCGCTGCCTTCACCATCACGATCAACGGGTCGGGCGGAACAAATGGCTTCTTCAACACTCCGTCGGCGCCTACTCGTTGCGCTTCCTGTTCATCCAGAGGATCAAATGCGCCGACCAACAGAATTACCGGGATATGTTTCAGTGAAGGATCTTCTTTGACATACTGGCAAACTTCGTAACCGTTGCGCACCGGCATGAATACGTCCGCCAGCACTAAATCGGGGCGTATCTCGGAAATTTTTCGCACCGCGGCTTCGCCGTTCCCAACCGCGACAACATCAATACCCTGATCCTTCAGGGCCAGCCCCACCATCCGCTGGATGTTGCTGTTGTCGTCCGCAACCAGAATCTTGGGCACCAACGTCCTCCGCGAAATTTAATGCAGACCCCAAGCATCGGTAGCCGGGATTTTGCTCGATTCTTCAGGTATTTGAGCATCCTCCACCGTGGTCGTCAACGCATCAACGGTTTCCCTGTGTCCGAAGTGAATACGGCGGTTTTACCTGCACCAATGGCCGGGTCGGTCTCTCGGTTCTGCGCGTGCCCAAAAAAAAGGCGTGGCCCGCAGGCCACGCCTTTTTTTGATGCCGCCGTCCTACAACCGTTCTACCAGGGCACTAGTTTGCGCATCCCCTTCTTCTTCTTGCTGCTCGATTCTTTTGTATTGTCCCCTTGGTTTCCTGAATCGGTCTGTGCCCCATCGGTCTTGGATGCATCCGTCGTGTTCGTTGTTCCAGAAGCGGCCGCTCCGCTCGTGTCGCTTCCGGTCGCAACCGCCGCATCTCCACCGTTAGCAGTTGCGGGCGCGGCTGACGTCGATTCTCCGGGCGTTGCCGAACTTGATTCCGGCTGCGCTGCCGTTGGCGCGCCTGAAGTTCCAGACGCGTTATTCTCTGGCGTATTAGCATCAGCCGGCGCAGTCCCTGCCGTGCTGCCACTCTCGTCTGTCTTCGCGCCGCCTGGCGTCACCGTGGCCACGATGCCGGTCGTATTCCCAGTAGAGCTCGCTGTTCCTCCTCCGCCTCCGCCACTCCCACCCACCACAATACGCGACGAGTTGCCCCCAGTAAGCACATCGGTTGCCGAGGAAGTATCCGCTTCGGGCTCAAGATTCGGCTCTCCCACCCTGGCAGCAGTCCTCATTTCGCCACCCGGCCCGGAATGCAGGATTCCCAGCGGTTTCTTCGCCAGGCTGGTATGTGGCCGCGGAGCATTCTGTTCCGCAATCATCCGTGCACGCGCTTTCGGATCGGGCTGCGGTACCGGAACTTTCATCGCCACCAGCCGCGCCTTAGCCTGCGGCGCTTCACTGGAAAGCGGGTAATTCTTCACAATGCGCGCGTAGTAATTTGCCGCAACCTCTTTCTTCTCCGCCTTATCGAAAATGTCTCCCAACATCCAAAGCGCGTGATCCGATCTGCTATACAGCGGATAACGATTGGTCACTCCGATCAACCGCGCCGCCGCTGCGCGCTTATCGCCTTTCGCGTAGTAATAATAGGCCACCCGGTAATCCCCTTCGGCAATTACCTCTTGCACTTCGCGCAAATGCTGCATCGCTTTATCCGCCAGCGGATCCTTCGGATATTTCTGCAGGAAAGTTTGAAACTCGCTCTCAGCTTCTTTCGCTTCGGTGCGATCCCTGTCCGGCTTCTCCATTTGTCTAAAGTGACCCATGGCCACCTGCAGTTGCGCGTAGGAGGCCTCCGGAAGGAAAGGGAAGAACACGATGAAATCTTTATAGCCCGAAATGGCCTGCGTCATATTGGCCGTGCCGCCTTCTTTATAATAAGAGTCGGCAATCAACAATTTCGCCTTGGCCAAGTATTCGCTGTCAGGATAAGTGTTGATAAGCGTCTGCAGGTTTAGCCGTCCAACCTCATGCTTGCCGTGCTTGATGTCATCCGCGGCGCGGTCGTATAAAACCTTATCCGGCTGGACGTTGTTGTCCGCATTGGTGGACTTATCAACTTTTTTCTTTTTGTGAAGAATCTGAGCGCTGGATTGCGTCGCTCCCACGAGGAAAATCGCCATCATTAACAAAAACGCCAATCGATTGCTAGTTGCGTACGGCGGAGTACGTAGCAAACAACACCTCTCTAAGTATTGAAATTACTTCGAACCTCTGCCGCGGCCGCTAGGGGAAGCCGCCCCAAAACCCCGAACCCGGGGATTATAACCTGAACGAAAGGCCAGTCTGCACCCATCTTTGCCCTTTCGGCCAGTAATTCCCGTTAATGAGAACCACCCCCATACTGCGGGGTTGCCTCTCTATCTTCTTTATTCTTAATGTTTCGATAGGCCATACGTGCGGAAATTTTAACAACACTCTATTTCAAATCCGCCGAGGAGTCCAGTCAGTCGGAGGGTGCCCCATCCTCGGCTTTTTGGAGGGTGGGTCTTTTCACGTGGAAACACCGCGACCCATAACCACAAAGCTCCCGATTCCGTCGCTTACGGCCTCACGCTCACCCGCATTCGAGCAGTAGAAATAATTCAATTTTCAAGTCTAGATGTTTGTGCAGTTCTACAGAGCAATCGTCAGCTCGACCGGCGCAGAAGCCGGAATCCGCGAACCCGCCAACGGCGTCTGGTCCACCACCGCGCCATGCGGCCATTGCGGAGCCGTCACGTAGTTCACTCTGCGACGCAGCCCCGCAATATCAAGACGGTGTTGCGCGTCGCTTTCATTCAACCCTACAAGATGTGGCATTACGTATGCCTTATCGCGATCGCCTTGCGACACCAACACATCCACGCGCGGCGTGGCCGCCCCGGTCCCCGGCTTGGGGTTTTGCATCACCACCGTATCCGCAGCGACCTTCGGCAACGTGATATTTGAAACTTCCCCGATTTGCAGTCCTTCGCGCAGCATCTCTATGCGGGAGACTCTTAGCGTGGTTCCTTCCAGCCGCGGGATGCTGAGCTGCCGCTGTCCTAGGCTGAGCACCACGTGAGCTTGTTGCGACACCTTCATCAACAATCCTGCCGTGGGTGTTTGCCGCACCACCACGTTTGTCGGTAAGTCGCTATATACACGGTCCGCCACACGCAATACCAAACCGCGGGACCTCAAGAGGTGACTGGCCTCCGTAACGTTCTTCCCCACAAGATTCGGCATCGTTACTTCGCGCCCGTGAATGGCCACTCGCATGGCCGTAATGGCGCTGAGAAATGCTGCCGACGCCAGAATAAACACCAGCAGCGACATCCTGCTTACCCATTCCAGTCGTTCGCGCAGCGTCATAAATAAAGTCTCAACTCAAAAACAAATAATTAGTCCGAGCCTTTGTCTTGTCGCTCTCTTGTCGACGCCACCAATGGTGGCGCCGGATACTCCGGCAATTTGTCTTTGCTGGTGTCCGCGCGTTTTACTTCCAGTTCGCCGAACAGTAGCGAGGGGCTGATGATCGTTGTTGGCGCTCCTCCGGAACGATTGCTCACCAGCGGATCGTCACCCGCGGCAATCAAATCGCTCCGCATTGCGCGCACGTCCAACTCGCTGAACACCGCGCCCCGCACCAACTCTTCATGTCCGTCCTTCGCATATACGCGGTAAAGCAGGCGCGGCGTGTTGCTTGGCCCAAGCGTGTCCACACGATACGCGTACGGCAATCCTTGATCCGCTACAATCTGCAGCGCGCGTTGCCTCAACGCCGCCGGACTTTGCGCCTCCGAGGTCTTTACCACCAATACGCCGACACCCGGGGCAGGGAAGACCCCTGGCGCAGCCCGGCCATGCCCGTTCGAAGCGTTGAAATCGCGTATCGGTTGGCGTCCCACCAGATAATTGGTCAATGTCCCGTTATCAATCACCGTCACGGTTTGCGCTTTGACCCCTTCGCTGTCCACGTCATAACTTCCCACCGTGCTCTTGCCTTGAAATTCCTTCAGCGTCGGATCGTCAACCACGCTCAAAAAAGTTGGCAGCACCCGGGTCTTGTAACTCGCCGCAAACGACCCTGTCGTGCGGTTCGGCTTCCCGAGTTGTGGCTTGCGCCCCACCACGTTCTGTCCAATCAGCGAAGCTACGATGTCATCCGCGGCGTCCGGCGTAAACAAAACGGGACCGCGGTATTCCTCTTCCACGATCGGCGCATTCCTCAACGCCACCACCGTCTCCAACGTGTTTTTCGCATCGCTCATTAACGCATCGTGGCTCGGTAATTCTTCCGCCTGCGCCACCATCCATGCCGGATTGCGTGTGACGCGCATCCCGTCTGCCGCCTGCGCCGCGCAGTTCAATTGCACGCTGTACGTCGCTCGGCCGTCGCGCGTCACGGTGCCTTCCGAATTCACAAAATATTCGTTCACTCCCGTGAAGCGGGCCGACGCCGTCGAAGACTGTACATCCGGATACTGTTTATATAACTCCGTCACATCCTCGAGCGTCTTCTTCCATTCCTTCTGATCGACCTTTAATGTCGCCACCGGTTCTAACGCGATCACCTCCGGCTCTTTGGCAAAATCATCGACTGCGCTCGGGTCCGCGCTGAACTCTTTCAGCGCCGCTTGTTTTTCCGCGAACGCTTCCCCCGCACTCTTATAGGCTTCGTCCGTGGCCGTCCAGATCTGGTGACGCAAGGCGATAGGGTCGTTATCCAGCGGCAGAATATTTGTCTCCCCTATACCTTGGCTGAAATAGCTATCTTGTTTGTAGTCGCCGATACGGACCACCACCCGCAATATACGCACATGCACCCGCTGGCTCTGTACCAGCGCCCCAAAAGCTGCCTCCGCGCTGTAATCATCGACGTCATTCACGCGGTATTCGATGTAGTAAGGTGCTTGCACTTGGTCCATTTTCAAATGTGTGTAGGACCGCGATAGTTCCGTCAGCAGCGCTTCAAGTAAAGCATCGCCTTTCGCCGCAGCGACGGCCGCAGTCATGGCGCTGGAATTTAGAGGTCTGGCACTTTCTGTAGCTGGCGAATCGTTCGCTGGGTGCCCACTTCTAGGAACGGGCGCCCCAATGATCGACCCTGCAAAAACCAAAATCCCGCTGAGTAAAGCCAGGTAAGTTTTGTTCACGGCCGTGCCCCCGAACCCGCCACGGGTGCGACGCTTTGCGCTGCAACAGAAGGTACCGCGTCCTCAAATCCCGGTGGCGGCAGAATGGGCGGCCGCTCGTGTGCATGCGCGCGCTTCTGAACTTCCATCTCCGAAAAAATAATTGCCGGCGCCACCGCTGCTACCGGCACGCTCCCGCTTTCCGCACCGCAAATTCCATTGAATACATGTTCCTGATCTCCGGTAGCCACTATGCGAGTTAGTGCCGCCAAGGGCGTGCCCACAATATCCACTCCGCGTACCAGTTCGTCCGGACGCCCGTCGACATAAACTTTGTAAACAATGACAGGAAGCACCTGGAACGCTTGCGGCAGCGACCGCGTCGTCAGCGTAAACCCGCCCTGTATGTCGTCGAAGTACAGCCCGTACGGTTTACCCTGCTTTTTCACTTCATCGATTAGCTTCTGACGCATCTCTTTTTCAGGCACCGTCTGGCTGGAAGTCACAATCAAATTTCCCTGCCTCCCGGTGGGCATCAGTCCCGGTTGGTTTCGTCCATGCCCGTTGGACACTCCGAAATTCTTGATCGGCATTCGCGACATTAAAAAATTCTTGAGCACGCCATTTTGAATTACATCCACACGCTGCGCCGGCGTCCCCTCATTATCAAAATCATATGACCCCGAAAGTTTCACATCGCCAATCTGCTTCGTCGTCGGATCGTCCGACACGCTTAGAAACTTTGGCAGCACTTCCTGGCCCACCATCTTTGTAAATGTCTGACCTTCTTCCTCGTCTCGCTGCCGGTGCCCCTCCAGCCGGTGCCCCAGCACTTCATGAAAAAACACCGCCGCCGCCCGTCCACTCAACAGCGCCGGCCCATCATACGGTTCAGCGACCGGAGCCGCGCGCAACGCCTTCAAGTCCGCAGCCATCTTCTCGATTTTTGCGGACAATTCGCTTTCCGCAGGCAATCCTTTGGCTGTCGGCGCCTGAAAAGTCTCCACCCGCAACAATTCCATGCCGTCGTCAGCCCGCGTTTGCGCTTCCATAATCAACCGCGTGGAAGCACTGGGAGTAACCACGGTACTTCCTTCGCTGTTCACCATCCGCGCATTCGAGTTTTGTACCTGTAGCATCACGCTCCCGAAATACACGTCCGGATACTTCCGGAATATCGCTGACAATCTTTTGATCTCGCCTTCCCATGTCGCCCGGTCCAGCGTGATCGGCACCTTCGCTTCCCCAATGTGCGTAGCCGACGCCTCCTTCGAAAAATCGGGCGATTTATCTTCTTCTTCCGCACGCACCGCCGTATTCGTTCGCACATTCATCAGCGAAGGAACGGCTCGCTTGTATTCACGGTCCGTCAGTTCCCAAAGTACCCGCCCAATGGCGTCTTGATCATCTGACAGTGGCAAAGATCCCGAGGTAACTCCGCTTGCCCGGCTCTGCCCGTGAGTATTGTCTAGCGCATGTGTGCCCACCCGCATCGTTACGTCCGCCTGCCGTCGTTTAGCCGCCGCATCCGTCAACAAGCTGCCATAGGCTCCAACGAGCACCACATAATCCTGGTCATACACCGTGTAGCTCAGGTAGTAAGGCGCCTGGTCGGTCTTGCCCAACTCTGTACTTGCGCGCGCAAGCTCCACCTGCATCACCTTTAATACCGGATCGTTCGCACCCTTCTTGGGATCTACCGCGGCGGCGGAAGCGCCCGCAGTGCCAGCTTTAGCGTCGGCCGACGCCGCCAGATCGTCACGGTCCGTTGCGGAAGGTTCCGTGACCGCCCAACCTGCGGGCGCCATTACCAACTGTGCGCAAACCACCCCGCAGGCTGCCATACGCCACGCCAAACAAAGGGCGTCCTTTACCCCTACACTCCGGCTTCCATACTTTCCTGCTGGGCCAAAATTGATCATTAACTGTGAACTCCGATCGGTTTGACGATTCGAATTGCCTGATCCACGAAAACAACGGAGAAGCTGAGTATGCCTTAGCGTTGAGCCACGCGCAATTTAGCTGTTACCAAAGCGTTCTTCTTTGACTAACCGTGCCCCGTTCAAGAATTCCTGTGCCGACACTTCCGCGCGTCCTTCCAGTTTGACGGTCAAAACCCGCAAAACGGTTGCGTCCCCGCACGCCACCCGCAGTTCACCGTCTTCAAGGAGTAGCGTCCCCGGGTGCGCTGGCGCTTGTTCTCGCCTTGCAGGCTCCCCCCAAAGGTGGCAGGTCTTTCCTCTAAAGATGGTGTACGCTCCTGGCCATGGCTCGAAGCCTCGCATGCGATTGAAAATTTCCAGAGCGGGCCGCTCCCAGTCAATACGCCCGTCCTCTTTTTTCAGCAAAGGCGCATAAGTCGCCAACGCATCGTTCTGTTTCTTCGGAGTAACTGATCCATCTGGCAGGTCGCGTAGCGTCTCGATCATCAGTTTTGCCCCAAGTTCCGCCATCCGCGCCGCCAGCTCCGACGCCGTCTCCGCCGGTAAAATATCCATTTCTTCCTGCAGCAGCATGTCCCCGGTATCCATCCCGGCATCGATCCGCATGGTGGTTAGCCCGGTTTTGGTCTCGCCATTCGCAATCGCCCAATTGATCGGCGCCGCTCCACGATATTTAGGCAGCAGGGAAGCATGCAGATTGATCCAGCCGCACCTCGAAAGCGGCAAAAGCCCAGCTGGAATGATTTGTCCATAAGCGATGATTACGAAGCATTCGGGCTCGAAACTCTGCAGCAGTTCTCGCGCCTCCGGAGCGCGAATCTTCACCGGCTGGCGTACCGGTATTCCCGCTTCCATCGCCACTTGTTTCACGGGAGAAAACGAAATCTCCTGTCCGCGCCCTCGCGGCCGGTCCGGCTGGGTAATCACCGCCACCACCGTATGACTCGGATCCGCCAGTAGGGCCTTCAATGTAGGCACCGCGAAGGCAGGTGTTCCGCAGAAAACAATCCGCATGATTATCCTTCCGGCCAGCGACGTTATGAGACGTATTCAACCTGATTTGACGTTACGACAGCAATGAGAAATCCATGCAGGAATTCGAAGGAACAGCAGCCCAATTCTTAACTACAGTTCACCACTCGCCTTGTTTTCGCAGCTTCTTGATCTTTCGCCGGATCAGGTCGCGTTTCAGCATGCTCAAATGCTGAATGAACAAAATACCGTTCAGATGATCGATCTCATGGCAGAAAGCTCGCGCCAGCAAATCTTCTCCGCGAATCTCAAACGGCTCGCCTTTAGCGTTTTGTGCTTTCACCGTCACAAATTGCGGCCGCACCACGTAGCCACGAAAGCCCGGAATAGAAAGGCAACCCTCTTCCTCCCGCTTTTCGCCTTCCGCATGAATAATTTCCGGATTGATCAGCACAATTTTGCCTTCTGGATTCTTCCCGCCGGTGACATCCACAACCGTCAGCCGCAGATTCTTGCCGATCTGCGGAGCTGCCAGTCCCACGCCTTGCGCCGCATACATCGAAGCGAACATGTCCTCGGTCAATTCTTCCAGCTCGGACCCAAACTCCGTGATCGCAGCCGTAGGCTTTTCCAGAATGGGGTCGCCATATTTAATAATCGAATAAATTTTTCGCTGTGGCCCGGGCGGCACTACTGGCGCAACTGTTTCTGCCGTCGTCGCGGCCACAGCGTCAGAACTCGTCGATTTGTCGGGCATAGCTATCGAAATTCCGCCGCATCTCCGCCAGCGAATCTCCTCCAAATTTTTGCAGAAAAGCATCCGCTAACACAAGTGCTACCATCGCTTCGCCCGCCACTCCGGCGGCCGGCACCACGCACCAGTCGGAACGCTCGTAGGCCGCCTGCACCGGCTCCTTCGTCACCATGTCCGCTGTGTGCAGCGCGCGCCTCAGCGTGGAAATCGGCTTCAAATATCCGCGCACCACCACGTCTTGCCCATTGGTAATCCCGCCTTCAACTCCCCCCGCGCGATTGGACGATCGCAAAAATCGTTTCGCATCTCGGTCGTACGAAATCTCGTCCTGTACTTCGCTGCCATAGGATCCCGCACCCGCAACGCCCGCCCCGATCTCCACGGCCTTTACCGCCTGAATACTCATCACTGCCTGTGCCAGCCTGCCGTCAAGTTTTTCATTCCACTGCGCGTGGCTTCCAAGTCCCACCGGCACATTGTGTGCCACCACCTCAAAAATCCCACCCACGGTATTCCCAGCTTTCAACGCTGCGTCCACTTCCGCTTTCATCTTTTCTTGCAAATCCGCGTCCACGCAGCGCAACGGCGATTCAAGGTCCGCGCTCGCTGCCCGAATCTCGTCCCAAGTAGCGCCACGCTGTAGAGCAAAATGTCCCACGCGAATCGTGTGACTCGCAATCTCCGTCCCAAGTTCGCGAAGCAACAGCTTCGCAAACGCTCCAGCCGCCACCCGCGCCGCCGTCTCTCTCGCCGACGCCCGCTCCAAAATATATCGCGCATCATGAAAATTAAACTTCTGCGACCCCGCCAGATCCGCATGCCCAGGCCGCGGCGCCATCAGCTTGCGTTCCTTCCCAGCGGATTCCGCTGACTCTTCCACCGGCAAACTCTTTTCCCAGTTAGCCCAGTCCCGATTCTCAATCCGCAAAGCTATCGGTGCGCCAATCGTTTTTCCATGTCGCACTCCGGCAAAAATATCCGCCCGATCCTTCTCAATCTTCTGCCGCCCACCACGCCCATGCCCCAGCTGCCGCCGGTGCAGCTCGTGGTTAATAAACGCCACATCCACAGGCAGCGAAGCCGGCAGCCCGGAAATAAAAGCCAGCAGCGCCTGCCCGTGCGATTCACCCGCGGTGTAGAAATGCAGCATTCCTGACGCATCCTCGAGAAATTGAAATGATCTGTGCAGATTAAGAAAAGGAGTGTATCTGCCGAAGCGTCGCCGCGTCCAGTTTTCGCTGCAGTTTTACTTTTTGCATTGTGTCAATCAGAGTGCCTTTCGCGTCATTCCCACCAACACATTCTTACTTCCAGTTCCGCGCTTCATCGGAAAATGAAGACGGAGGCAACATTGTTCTCGCGGCGATTCATTGCACCTTCCGTGTTACTCAAAGCGCTGCTCATCGGCTGGCTCAGCTGCTGGGCGCTCTCATGTAACCGACCGTCCAAGGAACTGCCCGCTGTGACTATCAACAAGCAGCCGATCAATTTCGCGCATCGCACCTTTGACCCGGCTAACCGGCCGCCCGACATGCCGCCTCTCACTGAGGGAGAATACGCCGCGTGCGATTCCAATTTTCTATCCAGCGCCACTGTCGCCGGACAGACTCGCCAGACGGATGCTGCGCACGCGAGCATCACGGTCACGCATATCAAAGTGGACCTGCAGCTCAACATCACCATCTGGGTGCCCAACGAAGCAACTCAACACGTCGCCGAACATGAGGAAGGCCATCGTCAAATTGCCGAATATTATTACCAGACCGCCGACAAACTAGCAGAGCGAATCGCTACGACTTACCTCGGCAGACAAGTTGACATCGCCGGCCCAGACCTGCAGGCCCAGTTCAATAATTTTCTTCAACAAACCGCCGCCGCTATCAACGCTGATTACAGCAGGGAACTAAATCCCGGACCGACACAACTCCTTTACGACAGCATCACCGAACACAGTCGAAATCAGGTTGTAGTCAACGATGCCGTCGCTCACGCCATCAAGAACGTGGCCATCGAATCGCCTTAGCCAACAACTCCTACTATCAAACCGAAACGGCTCCCGCCGGCTTAGTTCTGTTCGCCAGCAAAGCTAACCTCCGTTCGTGATTCATGGGCTCCCAGGGGACAAGTTTCTCAGCAAGCACATCCATTCCCCGAAAGAGAGTCAACTCAATGAAAAGCTGCATAAAATCCAGGTCCCGAAAGACCCAGGAACCGGATTGTTTCCGAAATAGGGGCTAGTAGGAACTGACCACCAAAAAGATTGGTAGTTGTCCGTATGCCCACCATTGAATGGAAATTAGTACACATTCGGCGCTCTGTCGGTTATGGCCGGGTCACTGAGCCGGTGTCTCCTTCAAAAGCCTCAGCACATTATCGGTTGTGTCCGTCTCACTGGTCCGGGGAAAAATCTTCTGGACAGTAATCTGGTGAGCTTCGGCGTCAAGGTCCGTCACTGCATCCACGACGATGACGACGTTGTACCCGTAATCGTAGGCGCTACGTGCCGTCGTTTCCACCCCGCTACAGGTCGCGATGCCCGTCACGAATACCTGGGTCACGCCGCGCTTGCGCAAGATTTCATCCAGCGATGTGCCGATGAAGGCGCCCACCCGTTGCTTGCTGACGAGGTAATCACCGGGCTCTTGCCCCAATTCAGGAACAAGCTCGGCCCAATCGGCCGGGAGCGAAGACAGGTTGCGAGGTCCAACGTCGGTGCGGCCCGGAGCCGCGCCGGTCACGTTAACAAGCACGACCGGCAGACCTCGTTCGCGGAACGCGCGCGCTAGTTGGGCAGAGCGAGCGACGATCTCGGTCGTGGGGTGAACCGTCGGAAGCCCCACAATGCCTTTTTGCAGGTCAATCACAATCAGCGCAGCGGTGGCATCAAGCTTAGTCAGAGCCATAGACTTCCTTTCGATTGGGTGCAAGCACATCACGAAGATTTTCGCTCCGGCGCTTACTCGGTATGTTTCTTGGCAAATCGCACGCTTCCCATAATGCTCATTGCAGCGATGCCCGCGAGGAAAGCAACCAACGCTGGGTAGCCTCCGCTCGAAACTTTTCCGACCCGAAACAGGACGTAGAAGACAATCAGATTGAACAGCGCCCAGACAACGTTCAGCGTTGGCGATGACAATCCCTTGCCAGGAGGATGGGCGAATGGCGTCGGGAACCGGTCACCAGAAATGCCATACACGAAATGAGGCACCACATTCGCGAGAAATGCTCCAGCGAAGAAACACGCTATGTAGTCATACCAGTTCACTGTGACTTTTCCTCCGGTTGTGGGCGGTGCGATTCACTTGAAGGGTCGTATTACCGGTTCCTGGACATCGGAAATGAGGTCTATGTCACGCGCAGGCAGCAGACCCATCTCCCGGTAGATCGGCCGCATGACTGCCCTGATTTTGGGCAACTCGATCGTGAACCATAGCGCGCCCGCGACGCAGAACGCGCCGGTAAGGATAAGAGTGTTAGGCGCTCCCATTCGGTGGGCCAGCGCACCAGCCAGCAGGGCGCCGAATGGGGCCGCTCCGAAAAAAGCCATCGTGTAATGGCTCATTACTCGGGCACGTTTGTCTTCTGGCACCAGCGACTGGATGATCGTATTACTCACCGCAGCACTCTGCATCAAGCCGAAGCCCACAAACCCCATCAGCACGAGCGACACCCACAACGTATGCGAGAGGCCAAAGAGAACCAGCGCTCCTCCCAACATCGCGGCCGCGATCTGAAGCATCCGCGTTAGTCCGACAACCGACTTGCGGATCGCCAGCGAAAGCGCGGACACAAGCGCACCGATTCCCGAGGCTCCGGTTAGCCAGCCGAGAGTAGCTGCGCCGCCGTGCAACACCTGAACAACGAAGACCGGCAGCAGCACAGCGAAGGGATAGCCCACCAGGCACAAAAGCGAAAAAAGCAAAAGAATCGTACGAATAGGTCGAAACGTACGGACATAGTCCCAACCCTCACGCATTTGTTCGAGCATGCTCGCTGCAGTCACGCGGACATCCAACCGCTTGATGCGCATCATCAGCAACGATGCGATCACTGCAAAGTAGCTCACCCCATCGATCAGGAAGCACCAACCTTCACCGACCGCTCCAATCACCAATCCGGCGACGGCAGGTCCAACCAGCCGCGCGCCATTTACCATCGAGGAGTTGATGGCGATGGCGTTGCTGAGGTCATTGCGATCTTCAACCATCTGTATAAGAAAAGATTGACGCGCGGGCATGTCGAACGCATTGATCAGGCCCTGCAAAGCGGTGAGAGCTATGATTTCCCACAAGTTGATGACATGCGCCAGCGTGAGCGCGGCCATGGCGAGCGATTGGACGGCGGCCGCAGCTTGTGTCCATACCAGCAGCTTGCGGCGATTGAGACGCTCGACCCACACACCCGCAAACGGCCCCAGCGCAAAAGCAACAATCTGCCCCGCGAAGGTTACGATGCCGAGCAGCAGCGCCGAGTGCGTGAGGCGATAAACCAGCCAGGTCGTGGCCAGTCGCGTCATCCAGGTACCGATCAGGGAGATGCTCTGACCAAAGAAGAACAGCTTGAAATTGCGGTGTCGCAGTGCCCGCCAGGCATGCGATATCGAGCCTCCAGGAAGTGCGGGCTTTTGCGTACCCGCGGGAGACACGGGCTCGTTCACCAACTCCGTTCCTCCGTCCGTGCTGGTCACTTTTCCGCCAGGCGCTTGATGATCTCGCCGGCTGCAAATAGTGTTTCCCGTTCCTGTTCGTCAAGTTGGGCGATGGCCTGCGCCAGCCACGTTCGTTTTGCTTCGCGGGCGCTCTTGCCCACGGCGGCGCCTTTGGCGGTCAGGAGAATATTCACTTGGCGGCCGTCGGTCGGATGCGGCTTACGCTCCACCATGCCCATTTCCTCGAGTGCCGCAATGGTCGTTCCCATCGACTGGGGTCTCATGCTTTCTGCGCGCGCCAGATCCGCGATTGTTGCCGGCCCCTCTTTAGCCAGACGTTTCATGACCGCGGCTTCAGTCAACGAAAGCTCATGCGAAGCGGTTGCCGCGCGCACACGCCGCACCAATAGTCCAACGGCCTGAGTGAAGTCCGTTACGGCAATTTCCAGGGTTTTTCGCGGCATGGCAATTTTCATTGTTGCACAACAACAGGCATACTTGCAAGTCTAACTGTTAAGGTTACCTTGCAACTGTGGTTGAGGCGGGATTGTTCCGGCAGCCCGTCGCGCTCGTTCCTGGCATTCACACTGAGTGAGCTACAGGACGTTTCTCGAGGGATCGCTGTCCGCCTTAAAGGCGCGACTTGACGCTATGAATTCTACGCGAGAGCGTATGAAGTCCTGAGGGAAAGTTGGTGTTTGGAAATAATCTTCAGAAATTCTTGCTGTCGGATCAGAGGAGTGCTGAGGTGCACCTGAGTATCAGGCCGAAACCGCTCCCGCAGGCTTAGTTCTGTTCATCAGCAAAGCCAGCCTTTGTTCGTGATTCATGGGCTCCCACGGGACAAGTTTCTGAGCAAGCACATCCATTCTGCGAAGAAGAGTCAACTCGACGAAGAGCTGCATGAAATCCAAGTCCCGAAAGACCAGCGAGCCGGACTGCCGCATCTTGTCGCGAATCCGCTCCAGATGAGCCGGCATCTCCGTCCAGTGCAGCCCAGATCGGTGATGATGACAGAGATGGTATCCTTCGTTCATGAAGTTCGCCTCATCAACGAGCGTCACGGTATTTGCTAAATAATCCTCGGGATGTTGCGGGTCACAGAAGGCGTGCTGAACCCATGAGGTGATTGCCATGACGAAGTTCATGCACAGAAGCGGAACTATCACAAACAGAATCCCAATTCTCCAATCGTAAATAAAGACTGCTCCGCAATAAACCAAGTACCGCGTTATTCCCCAGAACATTCGTCTTTGGTTCTTTACATCGCCCCGCGCTCTAAAGTAGCCGAATGGAACAATACCCAGGGTCGTCCAAATGTTGTCCGACAGATACCAGAGAAAATGCGTTCGGCTGGTTCGATCGTAGCCACTGGAGGCGACACTATCGTCGGGTCCCCCGTTCTCTTTATGGTGCAGGCGGACATGAACGGTGCGACCCAGTTCTGGAAGGTCCCCATACAAATATCCGAGAAAGAATTCCACGTAGCGGCCGAAGACCTTATCGTATTTCTCCGAGAAATACCCTTTGGCGCGGTGCGCCTCCAGATGTTTGGCACTGAACATCCTGACAGACCGCTGAAACTTGGGGCCGTACAGGGAAAGATAAAAGGCGATCACCAGCAGAAGTCGAGGCTTCCCTAAAAGGATTTGCGTCACGAAAATTGGGACAGCCGTCAGGCTGAGCGAGACCATCACTCGTAACGCGGGGACGTCTCGAGAGTCCCGCAGAACTTCTTTGCCGACCCGCTCGAGCAACCTGTCGTACACCTGGGAGAGAAATTGATACGCGTCGCTAAAGGCTCGAACCCTCCCGACAACCATGCCCCCACCATAGCACCCGTAGGAAAGCACACCCACGAACGATGCGGCAGCTATGCTTGCCAGAGCCATGGGTATTGCCCAGAACCGAAATGCGGGTTTGGGTATCGCTCCAGGCCTGATCGCACGACGATACGTCTTTGAGCGCGTGTCCTTTCCCACGTCGCCCCAATTCGCTACCATTAACTTTTCTACGAATTGCATGTTCGTCGTTGTAATGATTGACGAGCTTCGTCCGGTGTCGTATGTGAAAGGAGCCTACACCCAAGCACAGCAAAGTTCCAGCGTCGAACCGGTGTGTGTGCCTGATGAACAATTCAATCCGAACTGACCCAACACCTGACCCGCGCACTCGGTCGGCTTGGCTCGGTCGGAAAGCTTCTTGGTGTATGCAACGTCGTTTTAGCGCGGGCTATCAGCCTGGCTCTTCACGTCAGATTTGCAGGACCTCGCTTGGAAGCTGACATTGAAGAAGCAATCATTCGGAAGAGGATGGAAGATTCTCCCTTCAATCCACGCAAAATCGGACTCACGCACTTACTTGACGCCCATCATCCGCACGGTTACGCTTTCCTCGTAGCCATTCGCACCACTTCACCGCATCCAGAAAAAAGGCCATCGTGGCAGGCACTCCTCTTCAAATCGAACGCGACGCCACTCCAGAACCGCAGCTCTCGCTCGTCAGTGTCTTGGTCGACTCGCTGAAGCGTTGGGTCGCCAGCGTCCAGGATTATTCGTTACTCTCCGCCCGCTCGGTAAAAAATCTCGCCACCAGCCCGCGCTATTTTCAAGACACCCTCGACCAAATGGACGACATCGGCGTAGGCTCCCTGCCCATCGTGCTGATCTCCGGCTTCTTCATCGGCGCAGTCATGGTGTTACAGACCGGCTCGCAATTCACACGCTTTGGACAAGCTGCTCTCACCGGCGACATCGTGGCCATCGCCCTTGTCCGCGAATTGGGTCCAACGTTAACCGGCATCCTCGTCGCTGGCCGCTGTTCTTCCGGAATCGCTTCAGAATTGGGCTCCATGCTCGTTACCGAGCAAGTCGACGCCATGCGTGCCATGGGCACAGACCCCAGCCGCAAGCTGATAACTCCGCGAGTCCTCGCCACTGTCTTGGTGCTCCCGTTGCTTACCGCGCTGAACGATTTCATAGGCTTGCTGGGCGGTTGCGTCGCATCCGTTTTTTCCCTGCGTTTAGGCGCGGTGGAATTTTGGACGCGTGCCATCAAGGCCCTCGATTTCGCCGACTTGATGCAAGGTTTCACCAAGCCCATGGTTTACGGTTTCATTCTCGCTACCGTCGGCTGCTACAAAGGACTCAACGTCCGTGGGGGCACCCAAGGTGTTGGCCGCGCCACCACCCAAGCCGTGGTTCTAGCTTCCGTCCTGATCATTGCCGCCGATCTCTTCCTCACCAAATTGGCCTTGTACCTTGGCGACAAACTTTTTTAGGTCCCTCTCAACTGCGCACCTACACTCTCTCGCGATGCCACGGCAAACCTGCCCAACTGCCCTATAATGCATGTCAAATTCAATGACTACTCCAGCCGCTGCCACCGCTACGACCAACGCTGGCCCCGTCGTCGTATTTGATAACGTTTATCTCGGCTTCGATGAAGGCGACATTTTGCGCGGCGTCTCCTTTTCCGTCCCGGCACGCGAGACCCTGGTGCTCCTCGGCGAAACAGGTACAGGAAAAACCTTAAGCCTCAAACTCGCCGCCGGCCTCCTCAAACCCACCCGCGGCAGCGTCTCCGTGCTGGGCCAGGAAGTTTCCACCATGTCCGAGAAGGAGCTTCTGCTCTTGCGCGAGCGCATCGGTTTCGTTTTTCAAGAAGGTGCTCTCTTCGACTCCATGACCGTCGGCGAAAATGTAGCCTATCGCCTCCGCGAAGAGCACGTTAAAGAAGAAGAGATCGAGCCGCGTGTCAACGAAGCGCTGCAATTCGTCGAGCTGGAACACACCTCCGACCAACTCCCCTCCGAATTGTCCGGCGGCATGCGTCGCCGAGTGTCCATCGCGCGAGCGCTGATTAATCGTCCAGACATCGTTTTGTACGATTCACCTACTGCAGGTCTCGATCCGGTAACCTCACAAACTATAATCTCGCTTATCATGCGCCTGCGCGATGTCTATGGCGTCACCGCCCTGATGGCTACGCAGCGTTTGCAGGACGGCTTCGCGCTCGCCAACTTTTGCTTCGACAAAGAAACCAGGCATGTCGTCCGTGCCAACCCGGCGAAAGGCGCTAAGGACGGCCAAATCACTGCCGCAACCCGTTTTATGGTTTACAAAGACGGTCGCATCTACTTCGAAGGCGACCCAAAGGAGCTATCCAGCACCAAAGATCCATATCTACTCCGTTTTCTGGTTTGAATTTGCTGTAATCTTATTCCCGGACTCCGGAGGGGAGTCTCAATGGCCCAGAGGAAGCAGCTCACCTGGACGGAATTACGTGTAGGTCTCTTCGTGCTGGTCGGCCTTTTCGTTTTGGCGGCCGGCATTTTCTATGTCACAGGTGGTAATTTTCTGGGGCCGAAGTACCGCCTGAAAACGTATCAAGCGGAGGTTTCCGGTCTCGCGAATGGCGCGCCTGTACAAGTCGACGGCGTGGAAGTAGGAAACGTCGAGTCCATCACGCTCGTGCCCCGCACCCAAGTCAAGTCCGCCGGGAAAGCCAGAAACATAGTAGTTGTAATGCGCCTGGATAGGCGCTATCAACCCGACATTCTTACCGACTCCACAGCCAGCGTCGTCACCCAAGGCCTGCTGGGAAACAGGTACATCAATATTTCGCGAGGGTTTACCGGTGTCCCATTGAAAGATGGCGAAGAAGTCCCCGCCTCAGAAACAAAAGAGATGCTCGGCAGCCTCCAGGCTCTCTCCGATTCCATGCAGGTAATTTTGGATGACATAAAAGAAGGCCGAGGCTCCATCGGGAAATTCGTGACCGATCCGGAAGCCTACAACCACCTGAACAGCGTTATGGCCAAGGCCGATACCATGATGAGTAACGTTCAAGCCGGGCGCGGCACATTAGGCAAACTCGTGAATTCGAATGAGCTCTACGACAAGATCGACAAGAGCGTCGACAATATCAACAACCTGGTCACCGACGTTCGCTCTGGAAAAGGCACCATCGCCAAATTGCTGAACGATCCGACCCTCTACGATGAAGCCAAGCAGGCCCTCAATAATAGTAATGCCGTACTCAGCGACGTGCGTGCCGGAAAAGGCAGCATCGGTAAACTCATGAATGACGACGCGCTCTATAATCATTTGCGTGACACCAGCGCCAACCTCGACAAGGCTTCCGCCAAGTTGAACGAAAACACCACCACTGCAGGCAAACTTTTTTCCGATCCCAAGTTGTACGACAATCTCGCGGGCTTGACCGGCGATTTGCGCTTGCTCATCGGTGAGTTTCGCCAGAATCCCGCCAAGTTCCTGCGTATAAAAGTGAGTGTATTCTAGCCATTCGCAGCTTTTGCGTAACCCTGAGCGATCTTGTAATGTCTTTGTAACAATAAAGCCATAATATCCACCGCGGCCAGCAACACTGTCGCGCTCTCAAATCGAGCCTATGGAAAATCAGGAAGTACTGCAAAAACCGCGCGCCGAGGCTAGCAAATCAACTCTCCCTCAACCAGGACGCCCCGTCCCCAGCCGCGCTTATCCGGGTGCCCTAATCGTAGTAGAAGGCACCGACGGTTCCGGAAAGTCTACCCAACTTTATTTGTTAAAGCGCTGGCTCGAAATTGGTGGCTATCGGCTCCACTTCACAGAGTGGAATTCTTCGCCGCTTGTGAAATCCGCCACACGCCGAGGAAAACAACGCCGCCTCCTCACCCCCACCACATTTTCTCTCTTGCACGCCGCCGATTTTGCCGATCGCTGCGAACGCCAGATCATGCCTTTGCTGCAGGGTGATTATCTGGTGCTCGCCGACCGTTACATCTACACCGCCTTCGCCCGTGACGCCGCTCGTGGTTGTCCTCCCCGCTGGCTGCGCAATCTTTACCGTTTCGCGCCCGTCCCGGATATCACCTTCTACTTTCGAACGCCACTGGACATCGCCGTTCACCGCATCCTCAGCGGACGCCCCAAATTAAAATATTACGAAGCAGGTATGGATTTAGGCATGTCCTACGATCGCGCGGAAAGCTTCCGTTTGTTTCAGGCCCGTATTCTCGAGGAGTACGACAAGATGGTCGACACCGACAATTTTGTTGTTCTCGACGGCACCATCCCCGTCAATAAATTGCAAAAGCAGATGCGCGACATCGTGGCCTCCAAAATTGATCTCAAACGTTTTGCCCCTCACATTCAGGAAGCGGAGTGAGCATGCCCGATCAGGAAAAAGATAAAGACAAAGACCGAGACAGGGATCGCGATCGGGAGCGTGAGAAAGACAAAGCTCCAGCGGCCATCGCTACAGAATCACCTGTAGCCTTGGCCCCACCGCAGGCCATTAAGTCCGCCTCGGAAGTCGAGGAAGAAGCCTCACACTATTTTTTTGGCGAGCCACTCGTCGGTTTTGATCCCGCGGAAATCACCGGTACGCTAGTCGTCATCGAAGGCATGGACGGCTCCGGCCGCTCCACGCAAATCACTTTGCTTCAGGAATGGCTCGAATCCGAAGGGTTCGCCGTCCAAACTAGCGGCCTGCGCCGTTCGAATCTCGTCGGCAGCGACATCGACCAACTCCTCGCCAAGAACGCCGTCACCCGCCTGACGCTGGCCTTGATGTACGCCACCGATTTCTTCGACCAGGTCGAGCATCGCATTTTGCCGGCGCTTCGTTCCGGCACAGTCGTCCTCGCCGACCGTTTCATTTTTACTTTAATTGCGCGTGGCGTGGTTCGCGGCATCAATCGCGATTACATGACCGGCCTTTATGCCATGGCGCTCAGGCCGCATCTCACCTTCTGGCTCAACGTCCGCCCCGAAACCGCCTTCGGCCGCGAATTCAAAAAGTCCCAGGCCATCAGCTACTGGGAAGCCGGTCGCGACATGTCTTTATCGCACGATCTGTATTGGTCCTTCATCCGCTACCAAACTATGATCAAGCGCGAATTCGAAGTTATGGCCAAGCGTCACAGCTTCATCGAACTCGATGGCGAAGCCAGCGTCGCGGCCGTCAACAAGCAACTCCGCCAACGCATCGGTGAGCAGCTCGGTATCCGCGCCACCAAGTACACTCCTTCCTCCGCGCTGGCACATCTCTGGCGCTAAAAACTTAAATGTCAGAGCCGGTTCACATCGCTGCTATCGACGCCGGCTCCAACGCCGTGCGCCTGGCCGTTGCCCGCGCCTACTCGGCACTCGACATTGAACCTGTCTACGATGAACGTTACTCCTTGCGTCTCGGCGAAGGTGTTTTCCTTAGCCATCGCTTCAGCGAAAAACTCCTGAAAAAATCCGTCAAGGCTTTCTGCGATTTCAAAGAAACCATGGACGAGTTCGGTGTTACGAAATACCGCGCGGTGGCCACCAGCGCCTCTCGCGAAGCCCGCAATCGCGACGCTTTTGTTCGCCGAATTAAACAACAGTCCGGCATTTCTCTCGAGGTAATCAACGCCGCGGAAGAATCACGCCTCGGCAGGGAAGCGGTCCTCGCCGCCTTGGGTCCGGAAGCGCCGCCACGCTGCATCATCGACCTCGGCGGCGGCAGCCTGGAATTAAGCATTCTCCGCGACCGCCAGGTCGAGCAAAGCGCCCACCTCGGTGTGGGGACCGTGCGCCTGATGACCACCTTGAATCTTCCCGGCGTGATTCTCCCTTCGCAAGCCGAGCAAGTCCGCAAATATGTGCGCGCGCTCCTTGAATCAAAATTACCCAACCGCCCGAACCTCGGCGAGCAAATCGCCGTCGCGCTGGGCGGCAACGCGGAAACACTGGCTGGCATCGCCCCAGGCCCACGTGAACACGGCCTTCCCATGCTGCAACTATCCCTCCTGCGCGACCGCCTGCCAGACATCCTGAAGCGCGATGTTCGCCAGCGCATGAAGGCTTACGCGGTGCGGCGCGACCGTGCCGACGTCATGGGCATTGCCGCCATCACGCTCCTGACTCTCGGCCGCTATCTGAATGTCCGCTGCATGGCCATCCCCGCCGTTGGCCTTCGCGAAGGCATTCTGCAGGAAATCGCTCACGACGCTTTCTCGCGTAAAGAACCGCATCGCTACAACGCCGCAGCCCGTCAGGTCATTGCCAGCACCAGGGCCTTCGCGCGCCGTTTGGACCGCGATCAAGCCCACGCCGAGCATGTCCGCGAACTCAGCATCCTTCTTTTCGACCGTTTGCAACCCGCGCATCATCTTCCCGCCCAGTACCGCGTGTTGCTGGAAGCTGGCGCCCTACTACATGACGCAGGCCACACCATCAGCCATCACGGCCATCACAAGCATGGCGAATATTTGGCGCTGAACGGCGACATTCCCGGCCTCGCTGGCCGTGATCGCGCCATCGTCGCCTCATTAGTGCGCTATCACAACCGCAAATCGGAGCCCGCCAGCCATCATATGGCCTATGCTTCGCTATCGAACCTCGACAAACGCATGACCCGCCGCTTGGCCTCCATTCTGCGCATCGCCGAAGGCCTCGATCATTCACACCGCCAGCGTGTCACCAATATTCAGGCCTCCTTCCAGCGCGGTTCCGTGGGTCTGCAGGTGAAAGCCCGGGGAGATGCAGCGGAAGATCTGCGCGACGCCAACCGCAGCGCCGATCTCTTCGAAAAAGAATTTCACGTGCGCCTTTTCTTCCGCCAATCCGCATCATGAGCGCCCGCATCAGGAGTTGCCTGAATCACGAATTGCCCGCATCACTAGTTACCTGATAAGCCGCTCCAGCAAAATATCGGCAGCAAAAATTTGGTGCGAATAGGGTTTAATAAAATTCGAACGGAGCTACTCGATGGATCTGTACATCGTCCGCCACGGCATCGCGATCGACCGTGAAGACCCCAAATGTCCACCCGACCCTGAACGTTACTTGACGGGGGAGGGCGTGGACAAAACTAGGCAGGTGGCCAAAGCCATCGCTGCGCTCGGCATCACTGCGGACCTCTTGATCTCCAGTCCCTATACCCGCGCCATGCAAACCGCCGAAATCTTTGCCAACGCGCTGAAATACTCAAAACAAAAAATCCGGCGCACTGATTTGCTCTTACCCGGCGCGGAATCCTCTACGCTCTTCCGCGAGCTCGCCAAAGACAAGCAGTCTGCGTCCGTATTCCTCTTCGGCCACGCTCCACATCTCGATGAGCTCATCGCTGCCGCCTTCGGCAGCAAACACCACCTCACCGCGCTCAAGAAAGCCGGCGTCGCGGCCCTAAAGTTAAAGCGCATCTCCCCGCCCAGCGCCGAATTTCTCTGGCTGGCCACCCCCCGGCTCCTGCGCCGCGCCGCAAAATAATTTTCCGCCAATTAAATTTTGGGACTGTCCTGGATAAGCAGCGCAAAGGGCTAGGATGGCAAGGATGCGCAAGAGCCGACTCAGCGGAGACTACATGTTGCGATTAGGCATCCTGGCGCTACTTACGACCTGGTAGCGCAGTCGGACGACGCCGTCCGGATATTTTCTGCTTGAACGCAGACGAAGCGGGACGTCCCGATGGCGCGGTGCCAGAAGTGGAATGCCCTCGGCTATGAGCGTGGGAATGACGTGGATGTCGAACTCGTCGATCTCCCCGGCATCGAGGAAAGAGGCAATCAGAATGCCACCGCCCATCATCCAGATGTGTTTTCCCGGCGTGGCGCGCAGACGCTGCGCAAATGCCTTCACCGGCTCCGACACGAATTCCACACCTGGCATCGCCCGCTTCGGCGGTTTCCGGGAGAACGCGTAGTTGGCGAGCTTCGTATCAAACATCCGGCCTTTACTACCGTGTTTTTTGTCATAGGCGAGAGCCAAATCGTAGGTCTTGCGTCCCAACAGGATAGTGTCGATCGTAGAGTAAAGTTCGGTCAAGCCGTAATCGGCCGTGCGCGGGCGAGGGTTTAGCCATTCGACATCCCCGTCTGGCCGAGCGATATAGCCATCCGCGCTCGTCGCAATATAAACGATGATTTTTCTCTGCGCCTTCATGACGCAATCCCGACGCGACCGAGGAATTCCTCTTCGCTCTATCGCAAAGCCAGGAATCGTTGGTATGAAAAATTACTACCTAAGACATGACACCTAATCTGAAGCCCCAGCCACCGCATACAAAACATCCCGCGGCGCACTCTGAGGTAACGCCACCACCTTATTTGCTTTCTCCGCGGCACGAACAACCAGCGGCTTACCCAGCACCGTCTCTAACAAATGTTTTCCCGCCGCCAGTCGCGCGGCAATCTCCAGATTGTCCGCCAGTTGCGGAACCAACAGCGTGATCGCATCTGCCGAATTCTCAATCTTGAATCCCGTTGGCGAATCCACTCCCGACTTGTGCAACACTCTTCCAAGTCGAATGACTCCTGCCAGCACACGAATATTCTCTTGTTGTGATGCGCTTAGCTTCGCAAATTTGCCGTCATTCATCGTCGGCTCAGTCCCGCGATGGAAGCGCACCGCCCACGCCACCAGGTCCCAATCCTCCCGCGTCCACCGCGGTGGCACTTTCATCCCCAACAAAAACTTCTTGGCAGCCTTTCGCGGGTGCTTCTGATCCCGTCCCACCGCATGCAATAGTGCTGCCGCGCGCAAATTCCGCTGCATATTGGCATCGCCAAATACCGGCATAACCTTCGCCCGTCGCAACAAGTCAAAAATTCGTATCGATATCCGCGCCACCCGCGCCGCATTCCGCGGACTCGACTGTGCCGCCCGCGCCGTTGCTCGCAAACGCGCCAACGACGCAGCCTCTAGTCGTTCTCCGTGCGGCAACGCGTGCCGCCACTTGTTCCAGATACTCGTTTTTCCCAGTGTCAGTTGACGGTAAGTCTGCACCCGCTTCGCACGCTCACGCTGCACAATCTGTTTCCACGATTTTCGCACCGTTCCGTCCACTCCACCTTCGGCCTTCACGTCTTCCGCCAACACATCCAGATCGTGAATGTCGCCCAACAAATCCTGCAGCCTTTTTAAATTCTCATTCCACGCCGCGAGATGTTCTGGCAAAAGGCTCTCAACCGTGTACCTCAGCTTCTTCAAGCCAATCCTCAAGGCGTGCCACGGCTTGGCCTTTTTTGTACGCAGCGCCTGCGCGTGCAGTTGTTTGATCTCCTCAAATCTCTCCCAGGCCAGGCATTCCGCCGCTAATCCGCTTACCGGAAGCACCCGCACCCGCTGCCGCAACCGTCTCTGTAAGCGCTTCCACTCCTTTTCATCGAACTTACCCGCCACGCGCAAAACCTCGCTTCGCAGCTCCGGTTCCTCAGTCTGAAAAGAGCTGTGCATTTGGACGCGAACAGGGTCGCTGGCGGGGGCCAACCTCTTGACCCAATCTTCCATCACGTGTGCGTCCCGCAGCGCTCCCAACCCGCGGAAGAGCTTCTTCGCCGTTCTCCGCATCTCCGGCCACGCCGCATCTGGGTCCACCTCTTCGAATACCACTGCCACTGACCGGCATCTACGGATCGCCACCCTCAGGTCATGCACGTTGTCCGGATCGGGATTCGAACGCACTTTGTCCAGTTCTGCCCGCACCTTGTCCATGGACTCAGAAAGGTCCCGCCGCTCGACGCGAGCGTGGGGCGTAACTTCAGCTTGAAGGGTGGTGACGCTAGCCATGGGGGTCAAATCCTCGACACTTCCAGTTTGGCCGGGAAACCCCCGCCAAACGATCCTATAGGGTAGTCCTTCGATGTAGCCTCGTCCAGTCGAGGGCCCGGCCCCACAATTCGGGCCACATCCACACTAGAACCAGCCCCATCGCCACACTCATCGCCCCGGCGATCAGAAACACCTTCGAAGGATCCGGATGCCCCAGCCGCAACATCAGGAACTGCGCCACCGGCTGCAGCGCCACCCCAATAAACGAAAGCATATTCGCCACCGCGATGGTTCGCCCCTTCTCTGTAGCTGCCGGGCGTCGCTGGATCAGCGCGTTGATGGGCACGACAAAAAAGCCCCCCGCGAATCCAAGCAGCATCAGGCATAACAACACAGTCCCGAATCCGATGCCCGGCCACGAAAGTAGCACAGCCATCACCAGTATCCCGCCAAGCCCAGGCAGCACCATGCCCATTTGAATTTTCTTCCCGGACACAAACCCCGCAGCCAAACTGCCCAGCCCGATCCCCATACTCAACCCCGCCAGCAAATAACTGCTCCGCGTCTCCTCCAGATGCAGAATATCCGCGCCATACAGCACGATATTCAGCAACAATAGCGACCCCAGAAACCAGAAAAACGTGTTCGCCACCACCGCCGTCACTAGCGGCCGGTCCCCGCTCATGTGCCGCAATTCGGAGAAAAATTCTCGCGGCACGTTCCAGTCAAACTTACGTCCAGGGTCTGCCGCTGGCACTCGCGAGATTCCCAGGCTTATTAAGAGTCCAACCACGGCCAGCATCATGAAAATTACTCCCGACCACACTTGCCGCCCCTGAAAAACATGCGCCAGGTATCCACCCGCCAGCGCCGCCAGAATTGCCCCCAGCAACGTCAAAAATTCAATAATCCCGTTTCCCCAGCTAAGCTTCGATTCCGGCAGCAATTCGGGCAGCAACCCATATTTCGTAGGCCCAAAAATCGCGCCTAACGTGCTCATCAAAAACAGAGCCACGCCAGCCCAACCTAATCGCCCTTGCGCCAACGCCCACGTAGCCAGCGCCATTACCACGAACTGCCCCACCACTGTTCCAATCGTCACGCTACGTTTGCTGAACTTGTCCGCCAAAAATCCGCCAGAGATGGAAAACAACAAGAAGGGAACCGAGAACAATAGCGGCACGATCAGCACAAACCACAAATCCCGCTCTTCCTTCGAAGATGCCGTCTCCAGCACCAGAAAACTAACCAGCCATTTCAAAGTGTTGTCGCTAAACGCCCCCTCAAATTGCGTGGCAATCAACGCCCAAAATCCTCTCAGCTTTGGCGCCGCCACCTCAGCCGAAGCCCGCGCGCGAACGTCTTCAGTCACACCGGCCATGCGCCGCGCAGTCTAGCTTCCAACGCGTTCCGCCGCAAGCACTACTCCCCGTATAGCCCGAAATTCTTCATTACACGTTATAATTATCTAGAGATGCTCTACGTAGACAACGTTTCTATGCGCTTCGGCCCCCGCGTCCTTTTCGAGGACGTTACCTGCTCGTTCCTCGACGGCCGCCGCTACGCCATCAGCGGCCCAAATGGTGCCGGCAAGTCCACATTAATGAAAATCCTCACCGGCGAACTCGAGCCCACCAAAGGCTCCATCACCCGCCCCAAAAAGCTCGGTATCCTCCGTCAGGACCAGTTCGCCTTCGATCAATTTCGCGTCATCGACACTGTCATCATGGGCAACGCCCCGCTCTGGCAAGCTCTCGAGGAACGAGACAAACTTTACGCCAAGCCCCACGACTCTCTCACCGACGCCGACGGCATGCGCCTTGGCGAACTCGAAGGCATCGTTGGCGAAGAAGGCGGCTACACCGCGGAAGCTGACGCCGCCATTCTCCTCGACGGCCTCGGTGTAGACAGCACCCTCCACGAGCGGCAGATGGGTGAATTGCAAGGCGGCCAAAAAGTGCGCGTGCTCCTCGCGCAAGCTCTGTTCGGCAACCCCCCGGCCCTGCTTCTCGACGAGCCCACCAACAACCTCGACCTCGATTCCGTGCACTGGCTCCAGGATTACCTGCTCGAATACGAAGGCGTTTTTATTGTCATCTCCCACGACCGCCACTTCTTGAACAGCGTCTGCACCCACACCGCGGACATCGACTACGAAACCGTAATTATGTACAACGGCGGTTACGACGACATGGTCCTCGCCAAGACGCAGATTCGTTCGCGGATCGAAACCGATAATGCCAACCGCGAGAAAAAAATCGCACAGCTAAACGATTTCATCGCGCGCTTCTCGGCCGGCACCCGCTCTGCGCAAGCCACCTCTCGCAAAAAGGAAGTGGAGCGCCTGCAAACCACCGTGCTGGCGCGTTCCAATATCGCTCGCCCCTACATTCGCTTCGACATGAAGCGCGCTTCCGGCCGCCATCCGCTCGAAATTAAAAGCGTTGTGAAATCCTACGGCGACTTGAAGGTCATCAAGCCCTTCACCGCCAGCATCACCCGAGGCGAAAAAATTGCTCTGACCGGACGCAACGGAACCGGCAAAACTACTTTGTTGCGATCGCTGATCCGCAATGCTGGCGAGTTTATCGACGACGCTGAAAAGGATTTTCCCATCGACGGCGGCACCGTGAAATGGGGTCATGAAGTAACCGTCGGTTATTTCGCTCAGGACCACCGCGATTCCGTCGTTACCGATCTGACCGCCATCGAGTGGCTCTGGCAATTCGATCCGCAAGCCTCTCAAGAAGAATTGCGCGGCCTGCTTGGTCAAATGTTATTCAGCGGCGAAGACGCGCTCAAGCCCACCAAAGCTTTAAGCGGCGGCGAAATCGCGCGCATGATTTTCTGCCGCCTCATGCTGCAAAAACCCAATTTCCTGGTCCTCGACGAGCCCACCAATCACTTGGACCTCGAATCCATCAACGCCCTGAATATCGCGTTGCAGAAATACGACGGCACTGTTCTCCTCGTGACTCACGACGAAGACGTCCTCGACGAAGTCGCCACGCGCATCTGGCACTTCAAAAACGGCAAAATCGAAGACTTCAAGGGTCCCTACGCCGACTATCTGATCTCCACCCGCGAGAAAGCCTCTTAGGCCCAAAAAAATTCCTGCCCGCCGTCAGTACTGACCGGCGAGCAGGATCTCCCATCCTACCAAACTAGAAATACTGACTAGCGGCTATTCCCTCCGTGTCCGCCCCCGGGATTGCGGTCTTGCGGTCCGCCCTGGTTCGGATTCTTCTTGCCAGTATCTTTGTTGTCTTGCTTCTTGTTGTCCTGTGCCATGGCTAAACTCCTTCATAAACTGCGGAAGTTTAATTACGTCCCCCACGCAACTATCGCGCAGCGAACGAGGTGTCATCCTCAGCCCGATTATGAAACTGTGCCCATCACCTTCTATCGGGGGGATGCTGTATCTGAATCCCGAACAAAACCGATATATCCTTAGACACTCTGACCTTCACCTCATTTTCGCCGCACCCCAACCGGCAAATTGGGAAGCCCGGCTTCCTGTGTTAGCATCCGGTGTACACCCGAACCGATGGATTTTTCGCTCAGCGACCACCAAAAACTGATCCGCGACACTGTCCGCCAATTTATGGAAGCCGAAGTGCGTCCCTCCGTAACTCAGCGCGACCGTCAGGAAAAATTCCCTGCCGACGAAATTCGTAAGCTCGCGGCCTTGGGCTGCTGCGGCATGATGATGCCCGAAGCGTGGGGCGGGCCCGGCCTTGACACCATCTCCTATGTCCTCATGCTGGAAGAAGTGGCCCGCATCGACGCCGCCATGGCCACGGCCTTGAGCGTCACCAATTCCGCGGTCCAGATCCCCGTCCTGAATTTCGGCTCCGACGCGCAAAAGAAGAAATACCTCCATCGCCTCGCCACCGGAGAAATTCTTGGCGCCTTCTGCCTAACCGAAGCCCAAGCCGGCTCCGATGCTGCCGCCATCCAAACCCGAGCGGTTCGCCACAACAATATTTATAAGCTCCAGGGCACAAAAACATGGGTCACCAACGGTAGCGTCGCCGGTGTACTCATCGTCTTTGCAAAAACCGACGCGACGGCCGGCGGGAAGGGAATCACCGCCTTCCTCGTTGAACCGAATTTCCCGGGCTTCCGCGCCGGGCGTCACGAAGAAAAAATGGGCCAGCGCTGTTCACCCTCAGTAGAAATCATCCTCAACGATTGCGAAGTGCCCCTAGAAAATCGCCTCGGCGAAGAAGGTCAGGGCCTGAAGATCGCTCTCAGCGCGCTCGACGGCGGCCGCATCGGCATCGCCGCCCTAAGCGTCGGTCTCGCGCAGGGTGCCCTGGAAGAAGCCGTGAAATACGCCAAACAACGCCGTTCCTTCGGAAAAAATATCGCCGACTTCCAGGCCATCCAATGGATGCTCGCCGATATGCACATGGAAATCGAAGCAGCGCGCGCCCTCCTCTACCAGGCCGCTTGGCTGAAAGACGCGCATCCCACTCGTCTCGGTACCGCGGCCAGCAAAGCCAAATTATATTCGAGCGAAATGGCCAATCGCGTTGCCGCCAAAGCCGTGCAAATCCACGGCAGCGTCGGCTATTCGCGCGAGACCCCGGTAGAGCGTATGTACCGCGACGCCCGCGTTCTCACAATTTACGAAGGCACCAGCGAAATCCAGCGCATGATCATCGCCCGCGACCTGCTGCACCGCAGCACCGCCGCCTGAGTCGGTGCAAAGAGTCTCGCTGTCGTCTTTGTTTTGTTTCTGAATTTGCTTTTGTTTTGATTTTCTCTTGCTTTTGACTTTGGGTGCCCCACCCTAGGTTTTTAGGGTGGGGGTTTAGATGACTGTGTAGCCCAAACGTCAACGATCAAGGCCTTTTGTTTTTGATTTGGTTTTTAATTTGGTTTTGATTTAGTTTTTGTTTTTGATTTGACTGGGTGCCGCACTCTTTGCGATTTTCAAAGGGTGCGGGTTTTACTTACTGTGGACCCGAAATGTATCGATTAAGCGGTTCAACTAAATATTATCCGCGCCTCTACTAAAAGGATCGCTTTTGCACTCGAGCACCACCTCAAAAAATAAACGAGTAGTCAGCGGTATGCGTCCCACGGGCCGTCTGCATATCGGCCACTATTTCGGCGCTCTGGAAAATTGGGTCCGCCTCCAAAGCGATCCCGAATACGATTGCTTCTACTTCATCGCCGACTGGCACGCGCTAACCAGCGACTACGCCGACGCCAGCGCCGTCGCCCAGAACACCATCGAAATCACCACCGACTACCTCGCCGCCGGCCTCGATCCCGATAAATCCGTAATCTTCCAGCAATCCCTGGTGCGCGAACACGCCGAGCTTCATCTACTCTTATCCATGGTCACGCCCCTCGGCTGGCTCGAACGTGTCCCCACTTATAAAGAAGCCCTCGAAAATGTAAAAGACAAAGACCTGCACACCTACGGCTTCCTCGGCTACCCCTGCCTCCAAACCGCCGACATCGTCATCTACAGCTCCGAAAACACCGACCTCTTCGTACCAGTAGGCGAAGACCAGGTCTCCCACGTCGAACTAAGCCGCGAAATCGTGCACAACTTTAACGAGTTTTATGGATTCAAGATAAGCCCGGAGCTGTTCGCATTAAAGAACAGGTCCACCTTTGCCGCCTTTAGAAAGCACGTCGGCCTCCCGTTCAACATGTATGGTCCTGACGAATGGGGAGAAAAAGAGTTTTTCCAAGAAGAGAAGATCGCCTACGAGCAAGAAATCCGGAAACTGAAACGGGAAATGGGAACCGCTAACTTTTTCGAAAAGATAGGTTGGTTTGGGAAATTTTTCAGTACTTCAGAAATCCTTAATAAACCGCAGGTAATGCTCACCCAAACTCCCCGCATCCCAGGCCTCGACGGACGCAAAATGTCCAAAAGCTACAACAACGCCATCACACTCAGCGAATCCGACGCGGACATCCGCGCCAAAACAAAAGTGATGGTCACCGACCCCGCACGCAAACGCCGTACCGACCCCGGCAATCCCGACGTGTGTCCCGTCTACGACTGGCATAAACTATTCTCGCCGCCGTCCACGCTCGAATGGTCGGCGAACGGCTGCCGCACCGCCGGAATCGGCTGCATCGAATGCAAGAGCGCCATGGCCGACAATTTAATTGAATGGATTAAACCTATACGTGAGCGTCGCATCGAACATGAGAAAAATCCGGCAAAGGTCTTGGAAATCTTGAACGATGGCTCCAGTAAGGCGCGCGACTTCGCTCAGAAAACCATGTCCCGCGTACGCGAAGCCGTCTTCGGCTGGGACAGCAAAAGAAAAGAAATCTTCGGCGGCGCAGGGGAATAAAAAATGGCTTCACCCTACAAAATAAATATCCCCATGTACGAAGGTCCCCTCGACCTGCTTCTCGATCTCATCAAGAAGCACGAAATGAACATCCACGACATCCAAATCTCCACCATCACCTCCCAATACCTCGACTACCTCCACAAACTCGAAGAACTCGACGTTAACGTCTCCGCCGAATTCGTCTACATGGCCGCCACGCTCATCTACATCAAATCCAAAATGCTTCTCCCGCCGGACCCACTCGCAGGCCCCGAAACTGAATCGAGCGATCCACGCGCCGAACTTGTCCAGCGTCTCGTCGAACACGAAAAATTCAAAAACGCCGCGCAGCTTCTCTACCAGAAACAACAAATCGAAGAAAATGTCTGGTCCAAGCCCGACAAATCCTTGTACCACGACGAAGGCACCGACGCCGACCTGGTCGTCTCCCTAGTCGATCTCGTCAAAGTTTTTCAGCAAGTCCTCGAGCGCCGCAAAGAAGTCTCGCGCATCGATCTGCGCCACGAAGAATTCACCGTCGCGCAAATGATCGCTCAGTTGCGCGCGCAAATTCTCGCCAGCGAGGACAACACCCTAAATCTCATCCAGTTCTTCGAAGCCTGCCCTTCGCGCCACGCCATGATCGTCGCTTTCCTCGCGGTCCTCGAAATGGTCAAGCTCCAGGCCGTCGCCATCGTGCAGGAAAAGCAGTTTGGCGCTATTCTTCTTTGCAAGCACAGAATGTTCGATGTGGTCTTTGACGAGCAAGGCGGCATCCGCCAAATCGACGAGCAGTATCAATAACCCAGGTGCTAAAAAACTAGATGACCAACGAAGAAAGAAAAGCCGCTCTGGAAGCCATCATTTACGCCGCCGACGAGCCCGCTACCCTCGATCAGCTCGCCTCCGCCCTCGGCGACGAAAAGCTCGCAGTACAATCCTCGCTCGACGAACTCGTCGCAAGCTATGCCAGCGAAGATCACGGCATCGAAATTCGCGAAGTCGCCGGTGGCTTCAAGCTCTACACCAAGCCTCAGCAGCACGACGTCGTCCGCCGCTTCATAAAAAGCCTGCGCCCGCCGTTGCGCCTCACCATGCCTGCACTAGAAACGCTGGCGGTAATTTCCTACAAGCAGCCCGTCACCGGCCCCGAGATCGGCGAAATTCGCGGTGTCAACACCAGCGGCGTTTTAAAAACCCTCCTCGACAAGCGCCTCATCACCACCGCTGGCCGCAAGGAGGTCATCGGCCGCCCCATCCTCTACCGCACCTCCAAAGAATTCCTCATGCGCTTCGGTCTCAGTGACCTCGGCGAATTGCCCAGCCTCAAGGAATTCGAAGCCCTGGCCCGCGAAGCCCTCGGCAGCGACGAAGGCGTGGCCGCTCCCGATGAGCTACCCACGGATGAGCTCGATGAGGTTCTCGATTCCCCGGAAAACGCAGGCATTCGCTCCGAACCCGCTTCTGACGGCGCGCGTCACGACCGCGAGGACCCGTTGGACCCGTTCGTCGAAGCTTTCGCATCCAAGCTAGAGGGAGGAAACATGGCCACCGAAAAAATCCCCGGTAATCAATCGGACGAAAACGAAGAACTAGCTGCAGAAGTCAATGCGACAGGCGAAGGCATGCCGGCAGGCGAAATCGACGAAGCACCGCAAGATCCCGAACTCGTACAGTCCCCCAACGTCTTCGAAGCAGAAGATCGCCGCAAAAATCTTGCACCCACAGGAAAGAGCACTGACAAGTCCAGCGAAGAATCAAAAGGAGCCACCGCTGGCGAATAAAACCGTAATTGGTAGAAGGTCCTTACTGGGCTCTTGCCGGATCGTCGTCGCTGCGCGAAACTTCCGCCCAAGAATCTTGAGGAAGCAACCGCCTTGCAGTTCCTAAAAACGCCTCCCGGTTTTGTGGACTACTAAAATTGAAATGTGACGCAAGCTCCGTCCCGCCTCCAGTCGGCAACTTTAGTACCGCCCCAAGAAATTCGAGGATTGATCTCTTTTTGAGAGTATTCAGCAATCGCCCGCAGGCAATAAACGACAGGAAGGTCTTGCGTATGACACTTAACAGCGAATCTGTAGAGACGGTGCTCATTCTTCATTGAAAACTCATCATCAGGAATGCCCTCCCGCCGGTTTTCGGACTCGCGTACGTTGCTGTACAGGTGCGGGTCTGTCAATTTTGCAGTCATAAGTATCTAAGTTAGGTGGCTGAGGTCGCGACGTGAAGGGATGGACGGGCGGTTTCCAAGTGCAACTACGTACTTCTTCGAATTCAGCAAAAACGAGCAATCCGGTCGCCGACTTGCGTTTCTTCAATGTCTTCACCACTGTCTTCAAGCCTTAATCCGCATCTCCCGCATTTTACAGGGCGCATAAATGACCCCTTTGGCGCAGATTCCAGCAATTTTCCGGACAAATAATATTGAAATCTTGAACGGGCGTCTGAATTTGAATTATCAATTCGCAGTCCGCGGCGAATTTATTTGTCCTGATATACTTCTATTCCCGTGAAAGACATCTCGGCCTGAACAAACTATGCTTGAACGCCTACAAAAAATCATCGCCCGCGCCGGCATCGCCTCTCGCCGTCACGCCGAACAACTCATCCTCAGCGGACAAGTCCGCGTTAACGGCCGCGTCATCACCGAACTCGGTTCCAAGGCCGACGCCAAAGAAGATCGCATCGAAGCCGCAGGCAAACTAGTCGAAGCCGACGAACGCCGCGTGTACATCGTCTTGAACAAGCCCCCGGAAGTTGTCTCCACTATGGCCGATCCCGAAGGTCGCAAAACGCTAAGAAATTGCCTCAAAGGTTTACCCGAGCGCGTATATCCCGTCGGCCGTCTCGACTATGACGCCAGCGGCTTGGTTTTTCTCACCAACGACGGAGATCTCGCCGCCGAAATGTTGAAAGACTGGCCCAATCTTCAGCAGCATTACCACGTAAAAATCAAAGGCCGCCTCATGATGGAAGAGCTCGAACGCCTTGGCCGCAATGCCGGCGCCACCATCCGCACCGTTCGCCAACCCGACGCCACACGCGGTCACGCCGAAAATTTCTGGTATGAAGTTGCCTTACAGGATTCCAAAAAAGATATTCTCCGCCGCGTACTCTTCGCTGAAAAACATCCCGTCGAAAAGCTAAAACGCATCGCGCTGGGCCCACTCACGCTGGAAGGCCTGCCCCAGGGCCGCTACCATCTGCTAATCGATCAAGAAGTCGACGAACTCCGCCGCGCCCTAAAAATACCTCCCAAGCCGCGCGTGTCGTACGTGCCGCCACAGGAATCGGTTACGCAAAAGGCCGCAACGGTTATTCACGCGCGACCACAACCCCCCGCAAATAAATATTTTGAAAAGCGGCGTCCGGAAGATAAATATCGCCCCGCCGCCGCGAATCGTCCCGCACACCGAAAGCATGGCCCAAGACCGAGCCGCCCACCATCAACCCAGGATCGCGAGGGATATCCGAATCAGGAATCCGCTTCAGATCGCCCCCCAGCCGATCGACGTCCAAACTGGGGTCAAAATTACCGTCCGAGCGCTCCGGAAAAACGAAGTGAACAGCGCCCTCCCCATCGCTCAGGCTCCAACCGTTCCTCCAATCCCGGCCGACCCACAAAATGGAACCAGAATCGCGGCCCTCAACACGCAGGCCCCAGACCCGAAGGCTTCGGCTCAGATCGTCCCCCCGCTCCCGGCCGCCCCACTAAATGGAACCAGAATCGCCCTCCGCAGCACGCTGGTCCGAGAACTCAAGGCCCCGGCCCGCATGGTCCAGGCAATCCCGGTCGACCCACTAATTTGCACAAAGGGAAAAATCCTAACAGGCCCTTCCGCCCCAATCCCGAAAGATCTCCTCGATAACTTCGCCACGCACGAATAACGAGCATCGCCATGAAAACATCTGTTCCTGAAAATTGGCCGCACAACAATGACCTAATCGCCGACATCCTCAAAAACTATAAAACCATCGCAGTTGTCGGTCTCTCATCCAATCCCCGCCGCCCCAGTTTTGGCGTCGCTCAATACATGCAGTCCGCCGGCTATCGCATCATCCCCGTAAATCCCAACGAAACCGAAGTCCTCGGCGAAAAATCCTACCCGCGACTCGAAGATGTCCCGAAGTCCCACCACGTCGAAATCGTCGACATCTTTCGCCGCTCCGAAAATATTCCGCCGGTGGTCGACAGCGCCATCGCCATCCGCGCAAAAGTCATCTGGATGCAACAGGGAATCGAAAACCAAAACGCCGCCGCTAAAGCCCGCGCTGCAGGCCTCTTCGTAATCGAAGACGCCTGCATCCTCATCGAACACCGCCTACGCCCCCGCCGCTAAGGTCAATTGAGAGAGCTAGGTTAGCTGAACAAATACGAATGTAGGAATGCACGGAGGGTGCCCCAGGCTCGATTTTTAGCCTGGGTCTTGGGTTGAGATTTTGTCACCTAACCGTCGACACTGAACCAATTACCGTTCGTCATCTCTACTGCACCGAAACAGGGAACACAGACAAACTATGTTTCCCCACCGCAACAACCCCAAGGAACTTCCCATCCGCCGAAATCGCAAAGTCCCGGAACCCAATCTCCCGCAAAATCGGCAGCAGGGCAGGCTGCGCCACCGGAATCTCCTTGCCGTCCGCAACCTCGGATAGCTCCGGTATGGCGATCCACACTAGCTCCCCGGTTTTTTTCTCCACCGCGCGTTTCAACAGCACCCGCCGTTCATCAGGCGCCCAGTGAAAGACGCCCAATCCCGCACGCACACGCGTCACGCGATGCGGAGAACTCAGCTCCCGAATCTCCAGCACTTCCTTGTCCACGTAATACGCAACCTTTTTTCCGCTCGGTGAAATTGAAAGCCCGCCGGCAAAATCCTGCAACGTCGCCAACTCCTTGTCATCCTGCGCCAGCAAATCGAGCCGCATTAATCGCGGCGGCCCCGTTTGCGCCCGATCTTGTTCCACCGCAATCGCCACGTTAGTACCGGGAATCGCGTCGGCATCCAGGAACGTTCGTCCTTCAAAAGCCGCGCCCGCCGGCCCGGTCGACACATTTGTATATTGAAACGAATACAGCGCTCGCGGTTTCACCGCCTCCGTCATATGCACGACAGTCGCGTTATCCTTCAGCCAGAAAGCATTCGCCGAATCCCGTATCACATTGTCGCCGCCGTTGATGCGCACTTCCTTCCCGTTTTCGTCGAGCACAACAGTCATAAACGAATCCTGCGTCTTCCCACTCTCGTCAATTACCGAAGTCACGAAAAGCCGCGCCAGTATGAACCTCCCGTTCGGCGACCACCGAAACGAATCCACCGCATAACTGAACGGCGCACTCCCATATTTAAACTTATCCCCCTGCAGCAGCCGCCGCTTCTTGCCATTCGTCTCCAGCAGCCAGATATCGTCGTGCTCCAAGTCATATAATTTTGTTTTCACGTTTCGCCGCACGGAATAAACGATGCGTCCATCCGGACCAAACGCAAACGCGCTGATATCCTCATCGATGGTCTGCAATGGTTTTTCAAGATCCGCGATCTGCGCGCTGGCAGGCGGAATCGTGCAGCACCCGAAAAAGACGCACACCACCGCGCACAGTCTACGCAGCCACCGATATCGGCTGGAACAAAAGCAAATCACAAGTTGTCTCTGGAGTTCACTACGGTTTGAATGTGATCACCACCAATTTAATGTCCCATAAACCGCGGCAAAATTTGTCATTCCGAGCGAAGCCGACCGACTGTTTCTTCCTCCTTCGCTCCCTGCGAAGGGTCGGTCTGCGAAGTCGAGGAATCTCTCTTCGATCCCTCGCGAAGCCAAGCCATTCCATTCCCACTCCACACTCACCACTCGCTCATTCCTTCGCCGCCCCTCGCGCCTTCAACTTCCGAATCTCTTCTAACCTCTGTCGCAATCGCGCTTCAAAGCCTTGATCCGTCGGCTTGTAGTACGTGCGTCCCGCCAGATTGTCCGGCAAACACGGCATGTCCGTAACTTTTTCCTCGAAGTTGTGCGCGTATTTGTAACCGGCTCCGTACCCCATGTTTTTCATCAAGCCCGTCACCGCGTTTCGCAAATGCAGCGGCACAGGATCCGCCTCCGTCTTCGCCACATCCTCCAGAGCCTCGCCCTGGGCCGTGTACAGCGCATTTGACTTCGGCGCCAACGACAAGTAAACCGCTGCCTGTGCCAGCGCCAAGTGACCTTCCGGCGCGCCCAGAAAATCAAACGCATCTTTCGCCGCCAGCGTAACCGCCAGCGCACCAGGCTCCGCCAGTCCGATATCCTCGCTCGCCATGCGCATCAACCGCCGCGCAAGGTGCAACGCATCCTCGCCCGATTCCAGCATGCGAGTCAGCCAATACAGCGCCGCGTCCGGATCGGAATTGCGCACCGACTTATGCAGCGCCGAAATTAAATTAAAATGTTCTTCGCCGCTCTTGTCATACCGCAACAACTTCCGCTGCAAAATATCTTCAAGCAGCAGCGGTGTAATCGACAGCACCCCGTTCCGGTCGCGAATCGCGCCGCGTGCCGCCAGCTCCAGCGTGTTATACGCCGACCGCGCATCGCCATTCGCAAAGGAAGCGATACGCATCAACACATCGTCGCTGACCTCGAACTGGTCGTTCCCCAGTCCGTGCTCCTTATCCAGCAGCGCGCGCCGCAATAGTTCCGCGATCAGAGGCGTCGGCAGCGCCGCCAGAATGTACACCTTCGTCCGCGACAATAGCGGCGAAATCACCTCAAACGACGGATTCTCCGTCGTCGCGCCTATAAACGTAATGTGCCCGGCTTCCACATACGGCAGAAACGCATCCTGCTGCGCTTTATTGAATCGGTGTACCTCATCCACAAACACAATCGTGCGGTAGCCCGATCGCGATTTGCGCTCCGCAACCGCCATCACTTCTTTTATTTCTTTAATTCCCGCGAGCACCGCGCTGAACGACACAAATTCCGAGCGCGTCAGCCGCGCCATCAATCTCGCCAACGTGGTCTTCCCACACCCCGGTGGCCCCCACAGCAGCATCGACCCGATATCGTCATTTTCAATTTGTGTGCGAAGCGGTTTGCCCGGCCCGAGCAATTTCTCTTGTCCAATAAATTCGTCGAGCGTCCGCGGACGCATGCGCTCCGCCAACGGTTGGTGCGCCGCGGGCACGTCCGACTCCAGCGAATTCCCGCCCGGGCCCAATGGTATTTTGTTGAATAAGCTCACGGCTCTTGGATGTCCCGCCTGCGCACGGAGTTGCGCTGCCGTGCCGCTTCATAAAACAACACTGCTGCCGCAGCCGCCGCGTTCAGCGACTCCACACCGCTCGCCATCGGTATTCGTATGCGTGCATCCGCGCTGCGTTCCACTTCTACCGGAAGCCCCGATCCTTCATTGCCGACAAGCAACGCCGAAGCCTCGCACCAATCCACTTCCCATGGAGCTAGCAGCGGCTGGTCTCCATTCTCAGGCTCATGCACACTCGACGCCAGCATACGGAATCCCGCCACCTTCAATTGCGTCATCAAAATCGGCAGCGGAGTCCCTGACAACACCGCCAGGTGCAGCGCCGCTCCTGCCGACGCCCGCAATGCTTTGGGCGAAAACGGACTCGCCGTTCCGCTTTGTCCCGACGCAGAAATCGCCGCTCCCGTCGCGCCAAACGCCGCCGCAGTCCGCAAGATCGTCCCAACGTTCCCCGGATCCTGCACGCCCGCCAACACTACCAGCAGCGGAGAACAAACCCCCTCCGGTGCGCGCACCAAATCATCAAACGTTGTAACCCGCGGCTCGACCAGCGCCGCGACTCCTTGCGGATGCTCAGTGTCCGCTAGGCCCTCAAAAAGCCGGTCTGTCGTTTGCAATACTGGAAAACCAATTTCCGGTCGCCCGATAAACGGAGCCAGCCGCTCACGGTATCTCCCGCCCGTCTCGCTGAATAACACCGCATCGATCCGGCATCCCGAACGCAACGCCTCTTCGACCAGTCTCACGCCTTCTACACCCACGAATCCCGACTCCGTCGGAATTCCTCCGCGCAGCGCCATGCGAAATTGTTTCAGCCATCGATTATCGCGGCTGGTAAGCACCGCGGACGACGTCCGTACCGGGAACAATTGTCCTGTCACAGCACGCGGAGTCCGCCCTTTACGCGGCGCACTTGGTGGCGCTCCCGGCGCTCCTGGAGGTGTGCTCATCGCCCGAAAGCGTAGCATCCTTCCCCAGCAAAACGCACTTCACCAATCACCTGAGACCCGCACGATGCTTAACTACCGCGCATCGTCTCTCACATGAAGTAGTCGGGCCCATTTCGTACGCGTAGGGGGATGTCGTTATCTGAGAATTAACCCTGGATCGGGATTGAGAGACGTATCAGCAAAGAGGCCGGCCCGGAAACGCGAATACGCCGCTGCGGCAATCATCGCGGCATTATCGGTCGAGAGTGCTCGGCTAGGAAAAAACACTTCCATCCCAGATGAGACCGCGCGTTTTTCAAACGCGCTGCGCAGCTCGCTGTTGGCGGCCACGCCGCCGGATACGAGTATCGATTCCGCAGGAATAGTTTCGGCCGCAGCTATGGTTTGCCCCACCAGAGTCCGCACCACGGATCTCTGAAATTCGTGGATCAATGCCAGAGTTTGCCCGTCGCATAACGGCAGCAATTTTTCGAAGCTATTGCCACCGCGTTCCAAGGCATCTTGCCGAACCCCGATGGCTTCCGAATATTCCGGATGTTCACGCAGATGATAAAGCACCGCAGTCTTCAAACCGCTGAAGCTGAAATCCAGCGCATTACCTCTCATTTTTGTTGGCCCAAATCTCACCGGTGGTGCTGCGCCGCTGTTTCCACCATTACTTACACTGGACAAGCGATCGAGGATCGGCCCACCCGGGTAACCCAGCGCCAAAAGTTTCGCGACCTTATCGTAAGCTTCGCCGGCGGCGTCATCTCGCGTTTGCCCAATTTTGCGGTAGCTCAGAACCTTGAAGTCATATGATTTGTGATTCTCCGTCTCAGTAACTTCGTAAAGAACAGTGTGACCGCCGGAAACGATCAGACACACGGCAGGGAATTTCACCTTGCGACCGACGCGGTGCGCCTCTAGAAAAACGGCGTGCACATGCCCTTCAAGGTGATTCACCGGTATCAGTGGTTTCTTGAGTGCCGCTGCCAAGGTTTTTCCATAAGTGATGCCCACCAGCAAGGCCCCGACCAACCCCGGTCCTAGCGTCACTGCGATGGCATCCAATTCGGCGAGCTGTATGTTTGCGTGCGCGACAGCCTCGCGGACTACCGGAACGATCTGCCGCAAGTGTTCGCGTGAAGCCAGCTCCGGCACCACCCCGCCATATTTTTTATGAATCTCGATCTGCGACGCCACCACGTTCGATAATACTTCGAGGCCGTCCGAAACTACCGCCGCCGCCGTTTCGTCGCAGGACGATTCAATTCCCAAAATTCGCGTGGGCATAAACTTGTTCTCAGCTGATGATAATCCATTGTTCTACAGTGTCGGTTGGATTGACAAATCCCGACGCGTGCAGCTACTTTCATGAACCCTTATGACCATCGATAAATCTTCTACCGCCATCAAGTCTCCAGAACATACCTCACAAAAACGTCTCAAGGTCCGTAAAGCAGTTTTGCCCGCCGCCGGACTTGGCACCCGTTTTCTACCAGCAACCAAAGCGCAGCCCAAAGAAATGCTCACCGTGGTCGACAAGCCGCAGATTCAATATGTAGTCGAAGAATGCGTTGCCGCGGGTATCGAGCACATCATTATCGTCACCGGTAGAGGCAAAAGCTCCATTGAAGACCACTTCGACGCCTCGCCCCTGCTGGAAAAATTCCTCCAGGATAAAGGAAAGACCGACCAGGTGGAGTTGGTGCGCAGTATCAGCGATATGGTGCAGATCAGCTACACACGACAGAAAGAGCCGCTCGGCTTGGGCCACGCCGTCCTTGTGGCGCGCGATCTGGTCGGTGACGAACCGTTCGCCGTGCTATTGGGAGATGTGCTGATTCCCGGCAAAAATCCCGCTACCAAACAGTTGATCGATGTATACGAAGCCACCGGCGTGGGCGCCATCGCCGTTGAAGAAGTGCCGAAAAATAAAACCCATCTTTACGGCATAGTGAATGCTGAGCCGGCCCCACAGCCGCCTTTTGGCGCCCGCTTGCTGCGCATAAAAGACCTGGTCGAAAAACCAAAGCCAGAAAATGCACCTTCGAACCTCGCGATCACTGGTCGCTACGTTTTGCCTCCAGGAATTTTCGACTGTTTGGCGCGAACGAAGCCGGGTTCCGGCGGCGAAATTCAATTGACGGACGGTTTGCGTATCCTCGCGCAGGAGCAGGGTTTGTGGGCCTACATCTATGAAGGTGTTTCGTACGATGCCGGAGATAAATTGGGATTTTTAATCGCTACCGTGGAGTTGGCGCTTCAAAACGAAGAATTAGGTGCCGGGTTCAAAGCTTATTTGAAGTCACTGAAGCTAAACTAGAATTTGGTAAACGCTAGTCTTTTTTCGCGGCCGACGATTTTTTCTCTTTGGAGTCCTTCGAGGAAGACGATTCCTTTGAGCCGCCGTCTTTAGCGGAGGATTCTTTCGACGAAGATTCCTTTGAACCGGACTCCTTGGAGCCGGAATCCTTCGACGACGATTCTTTCGAGTCGCTCGAGTTGCCCGCCGCTCCTTCGGACTTTTTCGTTTCACCGGAATTTGGCTTAGCCGCGTAATCATTGATGTACCAGCCGGAGCCTTTGAATTTAATAGCCGGCGCGGTGATCACCGATTCCACTTTGCCGCCGCAATGAGGGCATTTCTTTAAATGCGGCCCAGCCACCGGCTCGATTTTGTCAGTGTGGCGGCCACACTTCAGGCAAGCGTATTCGTACAACGGCACAGAAGTCTCCTTACTGAATTAGAAATCCAATTATAACATGCGTGGCAGTACGCTTCCGGAGCGCATGATAGACTCGAAGCCATGAGCGGCAAGAAATCTGTTCGATCCTCCAAAAACGAAGTGCCTTCTGAAGCCCCGGAAAATGGTGAAATTCTTGGCGCCCCTGTAAGCGCTAACGGTTGTCTTTATCTCGTAGGTACGCCCATCGGCAATCTTGAGGACATGACCTTGCGCGGTTTGCGAATTTTGAAAGAAGTGGATCAGATCGCCTGCGAAGATACGCGCCACACCTCAAAACTTCTAAACCACTACCAAATCGAAAAGCCGCTAGTGAGCTATCACGAGCACAACGAGATGACCCGCGCCGCTGAGCTGGTTGTTGCGCTCGAGCAAGGCGCCAGGATCGCCCTCGTATCCGATGCCGGAATGCCCCTTGTCTCCGACCCGGGCCACCGCCTGGTGGCCATGTGTTTGCGGCATCACATTTCGGTGGTGCCCATTCCCGGCCCATCGGCGTTGTTGGCGGCCCTTTCCGCGTCAGGCTTGCCGAACGAAGAATTTTTGTTTGTGGGATTTTTGCCGTCGCGCAGCGGAGAACGCCGGCGCGCTCTCGAACGGCTGCGCATCGAGAATCGCACCATCATATTTTACGAAGCTCCACATCGTGTGGAGGAATGCGTCGCGGACGCGCGCGAGATCCTAGGGGACCGGTCCGCGTGTCTGGCACGCGAAGTCACAAAACTTCACGAAGAATTCAGGCGCGGAAAACTTTCCGAGCTCAGCGCTTCTCTGGAGGCCCGTCCAGCGCGAGGCGAGATTACCTTGTTGATTGGCCCGGAAGATCCCGCCGACGCACGCGCGAATCTGGATTCGACACAAAGTTTATCGGAGCGCGTCGACGAACTGATCCGCCAGGCCAAGCTGGATCGCAAAGACGCCTTGAAACTCGCCGCTAAAGAACGCGGTTTGACACGCAGAGCAGCTTACGGCCAACTGCTGGAAGCGCTGGGCAAAACTGAAGCGGAATGAAAGACGTGGAATAAGAAGCTGAATGTAACGACCGCTCTAGGCAGCCGATTCTGAAAGAAACATACGGCGGAAGTGCGGCCCGATAAACTGCACGCCAATGATTTTCTCACCCCGGGATTCGGCACTTGCTACATGAACTACACGGCCGCGCGTCGCGAAATCGGATTCTGCGTCTTTGCGCCGAAAGGAACTTTGCGCAATCGGTATGTGGATTTCCACATCGCAACCGACCGACAGATCGAAGCGCGTGACAAATGCCGCACCACTGCGGCATAGATTTTCGCTGGAAGTTTCTTCCTGAAAAGTCACTCCCCGGTTGTCCCGCCCGCTCACCGTCAGCGGTAAGCGTACCGCGATCCTACGATCCGTGCGTTGCTTCGACATGGTTGTACTGAGCTGGAGCATGGACTGGGTCCTCCCCCGCTGATTCCGACCGGTCCGCGAAGAAACCTTCCACACTGTCCAGCACTTCACGGGGCGTTCGCGCCGCATGTACCATACGGCGAAGGTCGCTGCCATTCCCCACACCGTGAGTGAACCAGCATGCGAACTGCTTCATTTTGCCCACCGCGTCCGGCAAATTGGCAGAGCTAATCTGCCGGTAGTATCCAGAAAGTAACTGATGACGGTCGCGATCGCTGGGAAGATCATAGCGGCCTGTCTCGGCGTATTGCTGCATCTGGGAAAAAATCCATGGATTGGTGGCCGCCGCGCGCCCGATCATCACCGCATCGCAACTGGTTTCTTCCACGATGCGTGCGGCATCCTCGGGTGTATTGATATCGCCATTCCCGATCACCGGAATTTTCACTGCCTGCTTGACGCGCGCGATCAAATTCCAATCCGCGCGGCCACTGTAGCCCTGAGCTCGCGTGCGAGGATGCACCGCGACCCCCTCCACCCCGAGGGACTCGGCCATTTTCGCGACCTCCACCGCCACAACGGAATTTTCGTCCCATCCAGCGCGCAGTTTAATAGTCAGAGGGATACGAACCGCAGCACGTACCGCGCGAAAAATTTCCCCGAGCAGCTCAAGGTCGCGTAGCAATCCCGAGCCGCCGCACTTCACAACTTTCTTCGCCGGGCAGCCCAGGTTAATGTCCACAGCGTCGTAACCCAGGTCTTCGACCATCTTCGCGGCACGCGCCATAACTTCAGGATTCGCGCCAAAAAGTTGCGCGGTAATAGGATGTTCGTCTTCCTGAAAATATAAATATCGCAAAGTTTTGGCGGCGCTCCGCGTGATGCCTTCGGACGAAGTGAACTCCGTCATCAGCAGCCCGCAGCCGCCAAGCCCTCGAATTACCCGCCGGAAAAGCGTGTCGGTAACGCCCGCCATAGGCGCGAGGATCGTGGCCGGCTGGATAACTAGATTACGAATTTTGAATGACGCGGGAAGCACGGCGCTATTTGCATTCTTCCGAGAGTTCAGGATCTTGTCTCAAAAATTCTTCCAGCCGCAGAAATTTCCGGCCGAGTGCGGTGCTGTACGCAGACCACTCGTCATCCCCTGCGCCGCTCCCGAGGGCTGCGCGCACAGCAGCCATTTTCGAATCGAGATCATCCATGTAGTGGAAAACCATAGCCTCGCGAATCATGGGCAGTTTCGGCGAGCCAAACTCGTACTGCCCGTGATGGCTAATCAGCATATGCTGCACCACCGTCTTTAGCGGAGCAGGGAAGCCTGCGATCCCGTCCATGGCTCGCGACACGGTTTCCAGTTCCATGACAATATGACCCAGCAACTGCCCTTCGGTGGTATAGCCGATGGCTCGTTCGTAACAAAGTTCGTCCAATTTGCCCACGTCGTGAAGCATCGCCACGGTGAGCAGCAAATCCACATCCAGCTCCGCATATTGCGTCGCCAAAAGCTGGGCCAAAGCGCACAGCCCGACGACATGCTCGAGCAAACCGCCGATGAACGCGTGATGCATTACTTTAGCCGCAGGCGCACGCTTGTAGCGTGGCGCTATTTGTGGATCGCTGACAATCCCGCTCACCAGAGTCTTCAGCCAGGGATTGCGAATCGATTGCGCAAATTCCAGAAGTCGCCCATACAAGTTATCGACGTCTTCTTTCGTATGCGGCAAAAAATCGACAAGATCGATTTCCTCGGGCTTCGCTCGCCGGACCTGTTGTAACGCCAACTGCGGTTTGTTGCGATAGATTTCTACGCGGGCCTGGACTTTTACAAAATCATCGCGATTGATGTCTTTGGCGATGGTCTCGAACAAATCCCACATGCGCGCTTCAATCGTCCCGCTGCGATCCCCAAGTTCAAGGCGAAGATAGGATTTACCCTCGCGCGTATTACGAATTTCTTTTTCGTGTACCAGGAAAAAAGTAGTGATTATTTGTTCGCTGCCCAGGTCCGTGACAAACGGCGTCTTCATAATCCAGAGTCCGGCTTTTTCCCGAATAAACCGTATTTCTTATGAGCCTTCTTGCTTTTCTTCGACGCTTCCGGTGTCGCGCTGACTTCCTGTATCTCCGAGTTGCCGCCACCGGCGATATCCTGGAATCCCGGTTTGATGACCACGTAGCTCTGTTCGCGCAACGTTTTCACATACTCCCGCATAGCAGGCTCCATTCGCGCGGAATACAGCTTGTCAGTGATTTCCGGTTCTACCTTGGCGAGCGATTGTTCGCCTTCATCGTAGTGTTCGAGCACCTGCAGAATCAAAAACCCCTGCTTGGTGTCCATCACGTCTGTAATGTCATTCTTTCGCATTTTAAAAACGGTATCTTCGAGTTCTTTGGACAGCTCCCCGCGTTTGTAAACTCCCAAAAAGCCGCCTTGTTTGGCGGTGCTGCCATCCGAAAAGCGCTTGGCCATTTCGCCGAAGTCGTCGCCGTCCTTGATGCGTTTCAGCGTAGTCTCCGCCTTCTTTTTCAATTCCACGATTTCTTCGGGCGATTTCTTTTCCGTATTTACTTCGATCGAGCGCAGCGCAACCTGCTCCGGCCGCACGAACTCCGATTTATGGTCGTTGTAATATTTGTCGATTTCGTCGTGCCCGATGGTGATGTGCGATCCGACTTCGCTGCTGATCACCCGCTGCGTCAACACCCCGTTGCGAATATTATTCTTGAAATCCTCCCAGTTCATTCCCTGGCTTGAAACCGCCTTCTCCAAATCCTCCATGCTGGATATGTTGTTCTGGATGCGGATTTGATCCAGCTTCTTGATGACATCGGGCTCCACACTAATGCTCATATCCTTGCCGCGCTGCACCAGCAGAGATTGATCGATCAGATCGCGCAGGGCGTTTTTCTGGCGATCTTCAACCGCAATCTCCAATTGTTCGGGCGTGCAATGGCCCTGGCAATCCTGTTTGGCTTCATCCGCAGCGGCAACTTTCGCCTTCTCGTATTCCGAGCGCGTAATGATTTCGTTGTTCACGCGCGCGATGATCTCTTCCACTACGCGGCCTGAATTTGGGTCAACCTTCGTTGCCGGAGGCGGAGCCTTCTTGACAGGTGCCAGTGCGGTGTCCGGACTTGCCGGAGCCATCCCAGGCTTTTCGAGCGCGGGTGTCGGTTTATCTTGCCTGCCCGCAGGCTTCGGCTGGGGAGTATTGGCGGAGTTATCCTGCGCCAGGATCGTGACAGGCAACGCTACGCAAAACGCCAGAAACAGAAATAATTTATGCATTAATACCTCGTCTAGAGTTTAGCACTTTCGATTACTTCTACGCAGTCTAGCTCTCGCCCTGAAGCCCCAGCAATACGTTTCTGACCGACTCCGCGACCGCTTCGCCGCGGGCAACTTCCATCCAGAGTACACCGCTGGGATCGAGCTTAATCCCTTTTCGCGAGCGCACCACGGACACGAGCCTGGCAGGATCCAGCGTAGTCTCCGGGTAGAATCGAATCGCGACGCGGCTGCCTTGCCGTTCTACGGAAGAAATGCGCAACTGTTCGCTCATGGATTTGAGCGTGGCATACTCCAATAGGTTTTCCACGGATTTGGGCAGCGCTCCAAACCGATCTTCCAGTTCCTTGCGAACGTCCTGCCTTTCCGCCTCAGTGGAAATAGATGAAATGCGCTTGTACGTGCGCAGCCGAAGATTTTCGCTGGGAATATATTCCTGCGGAATGCGCACATCGAATCTCAGACTCAGAGTAGTGCGCAGTTCCGGCGTCACATCCTCGCCCTTCAGCTTGGACACCGCGCGTTCCAGCATCTGACAGTACAAATCAAACCCGATCGCTTCAATATGCCCGTGTTGCTGACGCCCCAGCATGTTGCCCGCGCCACGCAATTCAAGGTCCAGCGCGGCGATGCGAAATCCCGCCCCCAGTTCGCTGAATTCCTTCATCGCCGCCAGCCGCTTACGAGCAATGTCAGACAGAATTTCTTCTGGCGGAACGAGCAAATACGCATACGCCCGCTGGCTCGAACGTCCCACCCGGCCACGCAGTTGGTACAACTCCGCGAGCCCCAGCCGGTCGGCCCGATTAATTAGGATGGTGTTCGCGCGCGGAATGTCCAACCCGTTTTCCACGATCGTCGTCGCCACCAGCACGTCAGCCTCGTCGCGAATGAATTTCAGCATGACCGCTTCCAGTTCCTTTTCACCCATCTGCCCGTGCGCTACCACCACCCGCGCTTTGGGCACAAGTTTGGAAACCAGCGCGGCCAGCGAATAGATCGATTCCACGCGATTGTGAATGAAGTACACCTGGCCTTCGCGCGCCAATTCCGTTTCTATCGCGCGCTGCACTAGGTCCTCTTGAAAAGGAGCAACCACCGTCTGGATGGCCAGCCGGTCGCGCGGCGGAGTTTCAATCAGCGACATATCCCGAAGTCCCACCAGCGACATGTGCAGCGTACGTGGAATGGGTGTGGCGGAAAGCGCCAAAGCGTCCACGTTCTTGCTCATTTCTTTGAGCCGTTCCTTGTGAGCGACACCAAAGCGTTGTTCTTCATCAACAACCAACAGGCCCAGGTCCTGAAACTTTACGTCTTTCGACAAAAGGCGATGCGTCCCGATGACGATGTCCACTTTTCCCGCTTCCAGATCCACCAAAGTTTTTTTCTGTTCGGCGGTGCTGCGGAATCGACTGAGCATGTCGATGCGCACCGGAAAAGCCGCGAAGCGATGCTTGAACGTTTCGAAATGTTGAAACGCAAGTACCGTAGTGGGCGACAGCACCGCAACTTGCTTGCTGTCGGCCACCGCCTTGAACGCAGCGCGCATGGCTACTTCGGTTTTGCCATACCCAACGTCACCGCACAGCAGTCGATCCATGGGCGCCCCGCGCTCCATATCCCTTTTTATGTCCGTAAGCGCGGTGTTTTGGTCGGTGGTTTCTTCAAATTCGAATGCGTCCTCAAATTCACGCTGAAAATTTCCGTCCGGCGAAAACGTGAATCCTGGCGCAGTCTTGCGCTGAGCGTACAGTGCCAAAAGCTGGTCGGCCATGTCTTCCACCGATTTGCGGGCGCGCGTCTTGCGCGTGTTCCAGGCGGTCCCGCCCAGCTTATCCAACGGAGGATGGTCGCCTTCAACGATGCGATAGTTCTGCACCAGGTCCATGCGTTCCAAAGGAACGTAAAGGCGCGCTTCGTCGGCGTACTTGAGCAGCATGAATTCGCCGCGGCGTCCGTCGGATTCGATCTGCCGCAGCCCGTCGAATTGTCCGATGCCATGATCGACATGCACTACGAAATCGCCCGGCTTGAGCTCTGCGAAATCGCTGAAAAAACCAGAAGTTCGAATCTTACGGCTGGGGCGCTCAACCGACGGCGTCACATCAAACAGATCGGCATTTCCGAATAGCGTCACGCGTGCGTCAGGAAAAGTCACGCCTTCCGAAAATGGCGCGCGAATCAACAACAGCGTTGCCGACTCCGTCGCGGCTTCCGCCGTGAACCCCGCTGCGGCCTCTTCCGATTCGCCGAGAACATAAGGAACTTCATACTCACGCGAAACGTCCGCAAGGCGCTCCAATTCCCCCAGGCTCGCAGCAGTGAGAAAGACAGTCCCTCCAGCGGCAAGCTGGGATTTCACTTCCGCCATGCAAGCCACCACATCGCCGTGGAAGCGCGCACTGGGTCGCGAAGAAAGCTCAAACCGTTCGAAAGAATCTGCGCTGAGCCCGAGCTGTTCCAGTCGAATTTGCGAGGTCTTCTCCAGCGCCTGCGTGAGTTGCTCGCTGGTCCAAAAGAAATCGGAAACCTCCGGAGCGTTAGCTTGGCCGTGCCGATCGTAGTTTTCTCTCGCGCTGTCTAGGTGTTTTTCCGCCGCGTCACGCAATGTTTGCGGCTCATCCAGAAATACCAGCGGACGCAGTGAGCTTTCGGCGAGTTCGAACAACGAGGCTTGTTTTTCCTGGCCGGCGGGGCCGAAAAACGAATGCGTTTCCCAAGGCGCTTCCCGAGTGGGTTCGAATGATTCCTCGCTGGGAACCGCCCATTCCGTCAGCGGCAATAGAGTTGTCCGCACCACCGGAGCGATCGAGCGTTGCGTGCGTGTGTCGAATTCGCGCACCGACTCCACGGTATCGCCCAGAAGTTCGACCCGCACGGGCCGTTGCGCTTCTGGAGAGAAAAAATCCACGATGCCACCGCGCACCGCGAACTGTCCAGGAAGCTCCACCATTTCCGTGCGCGTGTAACCAACCGCAGCCAGCTGGCCGACAAGTTCTTCGTGGGGAATTTCTGAATCCTTGCTCAGCGTGCGCGCTAGAGATAAATAAAGATAAGGATCGTTGTAACGCCACAGCGCGGCAGTGATCGGAGCCACCACCAGAGAGATCTGCCCGTCCGCCAGCCGAAAAAGCGTCGCGGCGCGACGTTCCAGAATATCGGGGTGCGGACTTTGCGATTCCCAAGGCAAAGTATCGAACGCCGGCAGAGTGGCGACTTCCCCAGCCAGACCACTTGCCGCCCCTGTTCTCCCAGGGAATATGCTCGAAAAAAAGCGCAGCGTTTCGGCAAAGGCCTCCGCGCGCCGGTTCGAACTGGTGATGAAAAATGCCGGCCGTCGCAGCGCGTGTGTCGCGTACGCCGTGACCAGCGCTTTAGCCATGTCGTGCAAGCCCGAAAACGCCACTTGATTTGCGCCCGTGCGCAGCGCGGCAAGTGCGCCTTCCACTGCGGGATGGCGCAGCACAGCCTCCAAACGTTCGCGAACGGCGGGAAGTATCATGTGGAAACCATGCGAGGACTTCAGGACTCCGTAACAGGCGCGGCTGGTAAATCCCGAATGCTCTGGAGAATCGCAGTTGTCGAATAAGTAGGAACCACCGGGACGGAAACGACGCGCCCACCCGCTGCTTCTACTTCCTCGCGACCGATGATTTGGTCGCCTGGCCAGTCCCCACCTTTGACCAGCACGTCCGGAAGCAGCGCAGCCATCGTCTCGCGCGGAGTGAGATCGTTAAAAATTACCACGGCATCGATGCATTCAAGCGCGGCCAGAATTTCGGCGCGTTCTTTCTCGCACACCACCGGCCGACCCTCGCCTTTTAATTCACGAACGCTCGCGTCGCTGTTCATCCCTACGATTAGTACGTCTCCAAGGGCGCGCGCCGCTTCGAGAGTGTGTACATGACCTGGATGCAGAAGATCAAAGCAGCCATTGGTGAAAACGACCCGCTGATCGCCGCGATGCGCACGGCCAAATTTCAGAATTGCGTCATCCAATGAAAGAATGCGTGAGGTCAAATAATTACTCGCGGAACACGATCAGGTGCGGGTCCGAAGCCTTAGTTTACCACGTGACTCCTGAGCAATCCGAATCGCCCCCGCTGAATGCTCAACAAAATGAATTGACACGCAATGAATGACGCACGGTGAATTGACACACGGAGGGTGCCCCACCTCAGTTTTCTTGAGGGTGGGCCTTGTAACGTGAAATAAGCAAAATGCACACCGACTGGCACGGTCCCAATATCCGTTTCTAAAAGCCGCTCCTCGATTTACCTTCGATGCCGCATAACCCAGCGAAGCCCAAGTGTCCGAACAGACATCGTGGCAAACGTCCGACTGGCTGCTACCCGGATTTTCGGTGCTATACTCCTCGAAGGTTTCTGCCGGTTGATTATCCATATTATTAAGGCTCACCAAACCCACCGAATGCGTCCCAACCCGATGGATTTGCGGCACGCCAGGAAGATGCAACAATGGCTGAAATAGCGATTGTCGGGGGTGGTCCTTCGGGTGCCATGTGCGGCGAACAACTCGCCCGCGCTGGCAACAATGTCACGATTTTTGATGAGCATTTGGCTTGGGAAAAGCCCTGCGGCGGTGGTCTGACCCACAAAGCCATCCAGTGTTTCCCCTTTCTCCTTGATAATCCCTACCCCAAGAAATTAGTCAGCGAAATCGACATCATCAGCAGCGAAGAGCATCATGCTTCGCTCGAAATGACGCATCCCATCGTCATTTACTCGCGCACGGTTCTAAACGGCATGTTGCTGGATCGCGCGCAGGCGGCTGGCTGCACCGTCCAGCGCTCTCATGTTTTCAGTGTGGATACCGCAGGCTCCAAACCGCGCTTCTGCGTGGATGGCGAATGGCGCAGCACGGATTTTCTGGTGCTTGCCGCCGGTGCGAGAAATCAACTGGTGCCCGAAACGCGTGCCTTGCAACGCAACGAACTGGAAATGACTCAGGGGTATTTCGTCCCGCAGACCGCCGACGCTATCACCATAAAATTCCTTCCCCACTTCGAAGGCTACATCTGGTCCTTCCCGCGCTGTGATCATCTGTCCGTAGGTATTTGCGGCAGCATGGAAACACACACCAGCCCGGAACTGCGTACTCATTTGAAAACGTTTGTCGAAAAGCACAAGATTCCCACCGAAGGCGCGAAATTTTACAGCCACGTTTTACCCTCTCCTCAGGAACATACCCTTTCGAAGCGCACCGTCTTGGGAAAAAATTGGGCGCTTATCGGAGACGCCGCCGCGTGGGTCGATCCCCTAACGGGTGAAGGCCTTTTTTACGCCATCCGCTCGGGAGAATTGTTAGGCAAAGCCCTGGCCCAAGGTTGCCCGGAAAAATATCCGGCTTGGATACGAGCTTCCTTTTCCGCGGAATTGGAATTTGCTTCGCGCATCGTGCGCCGTTTTTATCGTGGCTCGGTTTTGGGCACCGCCATCACCACCCGCATGGTGCAACTCATGCGTCGCAGCCCGGTTTTCCGTCAATTAGTTGGCGACCTCTTCAGCGGCAGCCAGGATTACACCAGCCTGAAGCGCCGCCTGTGGGGACACCTGGGAATTTCCGTCAGCGAATTTATTTCTACCGTGTTGAATCTCGAGAGCCCTATGGCTGTTCCCGCCGCGCGTGCCGGAACGGGCGCCGACTGACGCTACACGTCGACTTTCGCGCGAAAGACGCGTGGGCGTTGAGTATCGAAAGAAGCTGGCCGATGCTACCCATACGTTCGATTACACCGATGCGCTGTATAACGAGCCCGCATGCCCGGACATCTAACCACCAGGGGTTCTGAACATCCGCGACTGATGGCCACTGAAAAAGACGCCCGCGCTGCTTCCAAACTTAAAAAAACCAAAAACGCGTGGAAAAATCTTCCGCACGTGTGGGTGCTGATTAAGCCTCGCCGTGGAATTTTAGCTTTGGGACTGCTGTTGATGGCCGTGAACCGCGTATCCGGCTTGATCCTGCCGGCCTCCACAAAATATCTGGTCGACGACGTCATCGGTAAACACCACATTCGTTTGCTCACACCCATCGTGTTGGCCGTGCTCGCCGCCACCGTAATCCAAGGGCTCACTTCCTTCACTCTTACGCAATTGCTCTCGAAATCCGCGCAAAAGATGATTGCTGATCTGCGCCGCCAGGTGCAGGCTCACATCGGCAAGTTGTCCATCTCCTTTTACGATTCGAACAAAACCGGCGTCTTGGTTTCGCGCATCATGAGCGACGTCGAAGGCGTGCGCAATTTGATCGGCACCGGTCTCGTTGAATTCGCCGGCGGCCTCATGACCGCAATACTCGCCCTGGTGATCTTGCTCCGAATCAGCGTCACCATGACGGTGATTGCCTTCACTGTGCTCCTGGTATTTGGTGTCGGCCTCAACAAGGCCTTCACCACCATTCGTCCCATCTTCCGCGCTCGCCCAAAAATCACCGCGGAGGTCACCGGCCGCTTGACCGAATCACTTGGCGGCGTCCGCGTCGTGAAGGGCTATCACGCCGAAGCGCGCGAAGAAAAAATCTTTTCCGCGGGTGTACAGCGCTTGCTCGACAACGTGCTGAAAACCCTGACCGCCACCTCCATCATGAGTTTGTCAGCCGCGGCCTTGATGGGCCTGGTCAGCGCAGTAGTCATGTTTATGGGCGCGCATCGAATCCTGGCCGGCACCATGACGCTGGGCACCTTCCTGACTTACTCCATCTTCTTGGGCCTGCTGGTCGCTCCGGTATTTCAAATCGTGGCTATCGGAACGCAAATCACTGAGGCGATCACCGGACTCGAGCGCACCCGAGAAATTCTCGACGAGAAAATCGAAGACGAAACGCCGGGCCGCGTAGTCAAACTGCCCCGTATTAGCGGACAAGTGGTGATGGAAGACGTCAACTTCGCCTATGACTCGCGCAAAGAAGTCTTACACGATATTAATTTCCGCGCCGAGCCCGGCACGGTCACCGCGTTGGTGGGCCCCTCAGGCGCCGGAAAATCCACCATTATCGGACTGATTGCCGCATTTTACGTCCCGTCGTCAGGTCGCGTCTTAGTCGATGGCATTGACCTTTCCACCGTCAAGCTGGATTGCTATCGCACCCAACTGGGTGTCGTACTCCAAGAAACTTTTCTTTTCGATGGCACCATACGTGAAAATGTCGCCTTTGCGCGGCCAGAAGCATCCGAAGCGGAAATTCTCGCCGCCTGCCGCATAGCACGCGTCGATGAATTTGCCGAAGCATTTGAAAACCAGTACGACACCGTCGTCGGCGAGCGCGGCGTGAAACTCTCAGGTGGTCAGAAGCAGCGCGTCTCCATCGCGCGCGCCATTCTGGCTGATCCGCGCATTCTGATATTAGACGAAGCGACCTCCAGCCTCGATTCGGAATCCGAAGCCCTCATTCAGGAAGGATTGCGCTACTTAATGCGCGGCCGCACCACTTTCGTAATCGCGCATCGCCTTTCAACCATTCGTCGTGCCGATCAAATTTTGGTCGTCGAAGCGGGCAGAATCATTGAACGCGGCACGCATACTTCGCTCTACGCTGCGGGCGGAAGGTATTACGACCTCTACACCAAGCAACATTCGGTGGAGGAAAATTTATTTCTGGCCCCTGGGGAAGGATCGTTGCTTGACGTGGAAGACACCGAAACTAGCGGCCGTACCAATGGGCTGGCAGATTCCCCGATACCCGATGCGATTCGCCTGATTCGCGATCGAAACACCGCTTAGCTCCTGATCTCTGGGCTCAAACCGACACGCTAAATTTTTGAGTAAATGAATTAGGCCGTGGGCCGTCGCGCCAATGGCTTGCGCGCCACAGTGAGCGGCAGCAAGCTCGCCATTTTGCGGATCATCGCCAAAACCAGCCGCTTGTCTCCATCGGAGAGCGTAGTGCTGTAGCGCTTGATCTCCGCGAGAAAACGAATCTCGTCCTGCGAAAGTTCGCCAAGCATTTTTTGCGTTTCTTTATCGCGCGGCGTCTCGGTCCCGGGGAAAAAGTCCGCGAGAGAAATGTCCATGGCTTCCGCAATTTTGGCCAGCGTCTCAAGCGAAGGCACGGTGTGGCCGTTCTCCACGCGCGAGAGATAGCACCGCAGCAATCCAGTGCGCCGTTCGATATCGCCCTGCGAAAGGCCCCGCTGGCTGCGATAGGTCTTGATCACTTCTCCGATATTTACTCGTGGCTTTTCTTTGGGCACGGTTATCTCTCCAGTAGATGGGGTATCTTATTCACTAACAGCAAGAGTGGCAAGACCGAATTTCGCTGTAGTGCGTCTAATTAGATAACAGTAAAGATCGTGTATAGCGTATGCAACGAACGCCAACGCGCCTATCTTCCACGGAAATAGACAAATTTTGCGCCCAATTTAGACTTCCACGTGCTTGAAATCAAAAACCGCACCCTGAAAGGGAATTGGGTTATGGACAAACGGCATCGTAAGCAATCGCCAAAACAAAAGAGGGCGCTTTAGTCGCCCTCTTTTTGCAACGTTGAATTTCCCCGATCGCGTGCTGCTTAACGCTGCGTCGGAGTAACCGTGACGGGTTGTTCGAGCCGGAACTCCAACAATGTTTCGCTGGGCACTCGCACCGCCCGCCCGCGCGTAAGTATCTCGGCTCCCGCCCCCGCAGCCCCTCCCACTCCTGCGCCAATCGCTGCGCCGGTGCCGCCTCCGGCGACGCCGCCGATGATCGCGCCAACGATTGCTCCACCGCCTACTTTCTTGGCAGTATCGCCGCCGCGGCCCTTACCCTTCATGGTGTACTCTCCGCTCACCACCGGAAATTCCCGGCCGTCAATGATGATGCGCGTAAGTTCCAATTGCAGTTCAGAACTTCCCGATAGCCCCCGAGCTTCTTTGCTGTAAGCCAGGCGAACGAAAGCATCGCTGCCCCGCCGTGCCACCAGAACGTTGTTAACCGCCAGGTCTGTTTCCAGGCTCGCTTTGAAAACATCTCCCACCACATTATGTTTGGAATCCACGCCATCGATCATCCGCACCAGTATCGGTTCACCTGCCGGCAACGTGACCGGAGTTCCGGGCGCGGCGTACACGTAGTGACTCGATTCGCGATCCCGATCACGGTCGTAATCGCGATCACGATCACGCTCGCGATCGCGGTCTCTGTCTCGATCCGGCGGCGGCGGTGGCGGCGGGTAATCGTTGGGGCGCCCCTGGTCCGGCGGTGGTGGCCCGTCGTTCGGCCCGTTAGGCGCGTTGGGTGGTGGTCCGCCCGCATCGTTCGGCTGCCCTTGATCTGGCGGTGGCGCCCCATCACCAGGACCGTTGGGAGGAGGATTGTCATCCCGATCCCGACCGGAACGTCTGTCAAGCCTCACAGCAGACACTTCCGAAACGCGGAACGTTTGCACGTCACCTTCGACTTCGAACCGCACGATCACTCGCGTGCCACCCAGATATCTGCCCTGGATCACGCGCCCATCTTTTAGCTCCAGCGTATCTGCCGAGGCACCAGCGCAAAAAATCAATGCCAGAGCGCCTACGCCCACTAAGTGCTTGAATATTTTCATCGCGGATTTTCCTCTCAAGCCTGGTGGCCACACCGGCAGGTACAAATCGCCGAAATAGGAGCCGCCCCCGTTTATCTATTGTATTCGATGTTTGAGGTACAAAGACGGGTTGCGTGTTCTTTTTGCGAACCGCCGCTAGGGCTGCAACATCAAGCTAGGGAATTCTCCCGGCAGACCGGCGATGAAGTTGACCCACCGTTAGTGGTTCCCGCCGGTGGCGGTGTCGGCTTCCAGCGTTTGTTTCGCAATGTTAAAACCTTCCACTTCAAGCACTACTGAGTCCCCGGCCAGCGCCGAAGATGCATAACTCGCCACGACTTCGCGCTGTTCCCCGGGAAGCAGCGAGAAATAATTATCGTCCCACAAGATCGGAGTTATATCCGTCCCGCCTCGGTTGCGCGTGGCTCGCAGGTGCACCATGAAAGCGATGCTATTGTCCAGATTTCTTACCGTGACTCGCGTCGTATTTTTCGTCCCTTCCGTTTTTGAAGACGAAGTTACGTCGAGCTTCACTTCAGGCAGGGTAGCCAGACCTGTCAAATCGCCGAATTCCGCCTGCGGGGTGTACACCGTATCCTGTTTATTCTTCCAGTCCAGCACATCAGCCTTGGTGGAAAGCCAGTAAAAATTGTCGCTGACTAATTTTCCTGCGTGGTCCTGTAACTGAAGCCGCAGAAAATAGGTGCTACTGAGCCCCTCGACCTTGGGCAATTCGAACACCGTAGTGGAACTGTCTGCCGCCAGATCAAGAGTTGCGTCTTTCGCGCCTTTCTCCGAAGCATCCAGGTTGTAGATCTTCGCCGTCACTTTCACAGCCGTGAGCGCCACATAAGTGCTGTTGATGACCGCCACGGAATTATTGTCGTAGGAATATTGCACGTGCATCGGCTCACACGCTTTCTTCGTCCCGTAGTACCCGCCAGCAGGCACCATGTAGTAATCGTACAAATGCCAGATCAACGACGGCCACGCGTTATCCAGCATCCACTGAATCACTCCCGTTGAGGTGTACTTATTCCTCGCGTAAGCCTCAAACATGGCGCGCTGCCCGTCGTAAGTAACTGCTTGAGCTTTTCGTTCGAAGTCGTCCAGCGAACTAGCTTGCCCGTACCGCCGATTCAGTCCGTCAGCAAAAACATTTATGGTCGTAAAGCGTTCCTTACCCGCGTGAAAGTTCCACACTTCATCGATGGGCCACAAATGATCTTTAGGAATAAAACGTTCAAGCGATTCTCGTGGTGGAATCGCCGGTCCCGGGCTCGTTTCGGTGTTGTAGCCCTGCGCCCCTCCGGCATCCTTATCCGTCAGCCAGTAAACCGGCGGAACATATTCGTAAGGTCCGGTCATCTTCACGCCTGATCCACCGCTAACCGTTGTCGCCGTTTCGCTGGCCGAAGACAACGCCGGATTCGGCCATTCGAGATCTTTCAGAATGCCCAGATACATACTCTCCACGTCGGCCGGTGGCGGCCCGTCACTGCCATTCAGCCACACGAACACGCTCGGATGCTGCCGCAGAATGTGGATCTGGCTCTTCAAGGATGCGGCGGCAATTTCCCGCTGATCGCCGTGCCAGTCCTTCCACCGCTCCCACGCGTCGCAACAAGTCCACCCGGGCATTACCAGAATTCCCAGCCGATCCGTCTTTTCGTAAAATTCCTCGCGATCCAGCCGCCCTTCCAGACGAATCGTATTCAGCCCCATGTCCCGAACATAAGACAAATCCGCATCCAGTTTGCCCGGCACCCAGCGAAACAATAAGTCCGGCGCCCACGCCGCTCCGCGAATTAAAACCTTCCGCCCGTTAATCTTGAACAGACGATACCCCTTGTCCGTTAATTCCGAGGTGACTTCCCGAATGCCGAAGTTGGTTGCCGCCGAGTCGCTCACATGCCCCGCAACCTCGAAAGAAATCTTCGCCGAATACAGAAACGGTTCCCCCATGGTGTACGGCCACCACAAGTGCGGGCGCGGCAGTTTCAATGCGGCAAATTTTGCGGGCGAAAAGCGCACCGTCTTTGTTTCACCGGCGCCCAGTTGAACCGGCTGGCTGATCTTAATGTTATCGATTTGCGCGCGCAGGATGCCCCGCACCACACGATCGGCGGTGTTCTGTAGATCGGCGCTGACTGTGAGGGCCGCAGACTTGTAATTCCCACCCAATTTCGACGACACGAAAGGGTTGCGCACTGACACCGTCGCGCTTTGTGTCAGGAACACTTCCTTCCAGACGCCCATGTCTTTGTCGGGCGGCGTGGGATTCCAATCCACCCAGGTAATTCCCAGATCGTCTTTTCCGGGCGCGAAAACCTCGACTGTCAGAGCATTGCGCTCGCCGCGTTTCAAAAATTTCGTAACGTTGAATTCGAACGTCCGGTAAGTTCCCGCCACCGCCTTGGCGTCCGCCACCTTCTGGCCATTCAGCCAGATATTGGCGCGATAGTTAATCCCATTAAAATGCAGCCACTCGGTTTTTCCAACCCCATCCGCCGGCGTCGTAAATTCCGTGCGAAACCACCACGAACAAGCAAAAGGGCTGCCCGCCGGCATATCTACGTTTGAGAAAATTTTATCTTCCGCAATGTACATCCCCGGAAAATTCTTTAAATTCGTTCCATAGTTCGGATCCGGATACGTTTTGTCCGTTACAAGAACCCCCACCACCGTGGCAGGGATGTCCGTGCGATGCCAGCCGCCCGCCTCGTAACCAGCCGTGGAAATCTTCTCGCCCCCCAACTTGTCATCGCACGATGACTGCACCTGCCAATCCTTGTGCAGAAAAGTCTTGTGGGATTCGTCGCCCAATCCGGGTTTCGCCACAGAGGAGCGTTTTGCTTGCTCACCACGCAATTCGCCCTTCGGCGTTGACCCCTTCGTCTGAGCAGCCAGATTGGCGGGGACGGCCAAGGTGATGGCTGCGAAACCGAACAGGCAGCATTTGCTGAACCCAACCATCCCAATCCTCCAGAAACCTTTTCTTGATTGCCCAAAGTGGCGCGAACGATGACGATTGCGCGGCTATATTAAACCGATTCAATGCGCTGTGTTCAGATGTTTTTAGTTTTTTTTACAGAGCGGACAAAAGAGGAGGAGGGCCAACAAAGGTTGGTGCCGGAGATAGGAGTCGAACCTACACGGGCGTGAGCCCGGAGGATTTTGAGTCCTCTGCGTCTGCCATTCCGCCACTCCGGCACGTCAATATCTTAGGGCAGGATTCGCCTGTCAGCAACTTCATTAGCGCCAATAGGGAATTGGCGTTCTCATGGCGGCAAATTATGGACGCACTACTTGAGCGGCTGATACGGTCAGCACTGGCGGGCGCGCGGAGAAAAACTTTACCGCGTTCTTGCCGATCGTTTTAGTGGTGCGCTTGTTCCACACTGCGCCCATTAACATGGACACGCCCGGCACCACCCCATTTACGAACGAACGTCGTAAAAGCTTGTAGCCCAGTTTTTTCGCGAAGCGCTTCAGGACTTCAAACGACTCGCGCTTTGCGTAATAGCGCCCGACCACCGCCGCGGATATTTTGGCGCCGGACTTAGCTGCCTCTTTGCTTAGACCTTCGGCCGCGGCCCCGCCAAAAGCGAAATTCATGATCGCCAGCAGGTCATCGGGGTTTTTCTCTGGGTCGAGCGTCGCGCCGTACAAAGCCGCCAGTCGCGCCACTAACTGCAACTGGATGCGTGCAGTGAAAAATACTTCGGAGCAAATCGCGGTCGCCGCGACGGCGATGTTGACCGGCAAACCGATCACGCCTTCACCGGCAGTAAACAGTCCCACCAACTCATCGGCCGAGACTGCAGCCCCGGTGATTGCCCCAGCCAGCGCCGCTTTATTACTGGCCGAAGCAATCAGCATCTCGGCAATCTCCGCCCGTGTGCGCCCCGGAAATTCAAGAGGAAAAGATTCCTTGGCGGCATTCTGCGAATAGTGGCGAAACGTTTTTTCCATCAACTGGAAAAGCCATTCGCCACTCTTAAATCCAGACCACCCGCCCAATTGTTTCACTTCAATAGCCACTTCTTTCAACTGTTGGCGAATGGCATCTGTCGCGGCACTTTTGTTCATTGCCCACCCAATCGATTCAACCTGGCGAAAGGACCACTGATCAATTATCCACCTACGCGCCAGCACTAAGGATACGGCCCTTTCACGCGTCGCAGATGTAGAAATTCGTATCTACTATCACATCACCATGTTTTGATTCGCGGTACACTTGGTTTGGTTCACTTTAATGGCAACGATAGAACAAACCACTCGAGCAACTCCTCCCGCCAATAAGAGTTTTTCGTTAGTGAAAGGGATTCTTGCCGGCAGCCTCTTAACGATTGCCTTTATCGGCGCCGCCGTCTGGTTATCCACCGGCGTGGGGCTTCTGCATTTGATGGGATTCATGCGCGACGGCGCTATGCGCATAAATGTGGACCAGCCGACTGTAGTGCGCCAGATCCAGCAACTGCAAAAACTCGAAACCGTCAGCTATACCATGGACAAAATCATCGGCGGCGCGCGAGACAATCCTTACTTGCCAAAGTTTCTGGCGGGCGATCGCATCCTGCTCGTCGTGCATGGCGAAGTGGTGGCCGGCGTGAATCTGGCCAACATCAAGAGCAGCGACGTTAGCGTGCAGGGACATAACATCTCGTTGCGACTGCCCTCCGCCGAAGTCTTCAGCACACGCATCGACAACGCCAAGAGCCGCGTTTATTCTCGCGATACCGGGCTGTTTTCATCCCCAGACCCCAACCTGGAAAGCGAAGTACGCGAAGAGGCAGAACGCCAGTTACAGCAGGCCGCATTAGTCGACGGAATTTTGAAATCGGCGGATCAGAATGCGCGAAACACGGTTACGGGCATGCTGACCGGACTGGGCTTCACCCAGGTCGCGCTACAGTAGATTTTAATTTGCGCCTTTCGCAGCCACTCTCGATTTCCCCAATTTATTAAAATCCTTTACGAAAATCCGCAGCGCGGAATTCGCAGAAATCTTCGAATAACCAGCTGCAAGCTGTTCTTTGTAGCGATCCAGGAAGAAATCGAATGGATCCGCGGGATCCATATCGATAAGAATCATGTCCACATCCGTCATTGTTAATCTCCCGAAGCGCAGCCGATTCCCCCGAAAAGACATGTAGTTGCCCGCGGGGCGCGCTTTTGTCGCGCGATTTTTGTCCCCGAAGGTCAGCGCAATCGTATTCCCTTCGACGCGTGCAGCGCTGACCCGCCCCTCCATGCGCGGAGCAGGAAAAACGAGGGCAGGGTCCAGCACCAAATCGTCACCGCGAGCTTCGACGCCCGGGATCTTGCCATTTTTGATCAGGTCCGCAATTTCCACTCCAAATAAATTCATCATGCCTTTCACCGGAACGTGCAGAGCCTTCACTTTTCCGGTGCGCAGCAAAATTTTCCCGTCGTCGGTCGGACTGAGTGTACTTTCCGTTTCAAATGGAATAGTGCCTACATCGTGCAACTTGCCCTTTATCTTCAAATGCCCATTCTCAATGCTCATCGAAACACCTTTCAGCGGGCTGGTCGCCCGCGAAAATACATAAGAGTTAAATATGCTTGCGAGATCAGCAGCGCCGATGTCGATCTCCGCATACCCAATGCGCAGGCGGAAGGAATCTTTATTATCGAAAACCGGAAACTCAGCAGCCTCGGTAGGCACCAGTTCGCCGCTCAACGTCTTGATATAAACCGTCGCGGTTTCCGTAAAGTGATACCTCACATTTTGCATTTGGGTCTGCACAGCAGCGTTGCTATGGCCTTGCCGTGTATTTGACTGCGCAACAAGCCGAGTCGCCCCAGCGAACATGAGCGCAAGAAGTAAGCAGCCGCCGCACGTGCGGTAGCCGCTCGTCAACAAAGATGAAGCAAGAACGCGCCGGTTCCTCTTCAATCCAATCTCTAGTTCGGTCTGCACGATGTCGGCACTCCCTCCCACTTCATTGCTGAATAACATATCGCCAATAAATTGGATTGCGTAGCGATACAACTATGAATCTGCTAGACTGGCGCGACTTTGAACGATAAAACACGAAGACGTTTCTTGCTCGACGCGGTTTCGGCTCTGGCTGGCACGGCATTGTTACCCAGCATGGTGACGGCGGCTGCCGACACCGCCCAGCCCAGCATGCGCTTCCCGGACCGGCCGCGACAGCGCATTTCCATTGCTTCGTACCCATTCAGGGAATATGTCGCAGGTCGAAGAGATGCGCGCGGCGGCCACAAACTTGAGCTGAAAGATTTTTCAGCGCATGTGGCTGAGAAATTCAATATCACGAAAATCGAGCCCTGGAGCGAACACTTCCGCATGCTGGACCAGAATTATCTGGAGGAAATTCAAGCCGGGGTTGAAAAAGCCGGCGGCATGATTGTAAATATCGCGGTCGACGGAGAGCACAGCCCTTACGCCGCAGATAAGGCCGAGCGCGAAAAATCGGTGGCCTTCAGCAAGCAGTGGATAGATGCCGCTGCCGCAGTAGGTTCGCCCAGCATCCGCAACAATATGCCCAAAGCCAGCGATTCAGAACCCGACGCCCAACGTGCCGCCGACACTTTGTCTCAAGTAGTAGAATACGCCGCCAGAAAAAACATCGTCGTGAATATGGAAAACGATAATCCAGTCAGCGAGGACCCCTTCTTCATCGTGCAGGTAATCGAAAAAGTGAACAATCCCTGGCTGCACGCACTCCCCGATTTCGCCAATTCACTGGTAACCGGCCGTGAGGATCATGCGTACCAGGGAGTCCAAGCAATGTTTGCCCACGCCTATAACATCAGCCACGTGAAAGCCCTTGAGACCAACGAACAGGGCAAAGAATTTCGCGTCGACATCCCCAAAACATTTGGCATGATGCGCGCCGCGCATTATAAAGGTTACTGCTCCATGGAATTCGACAGTCCAGGCGATCCATACAAAGGAACCAGCGAATTGATCGAGACCACGTTAAAATATCTCTCCTAGCCCGCAACCATGCCCACTTCACAAACGAAACGCCCAACCCAGGAGGTCTGTTCATGATCGTAGGCGTGCCCCGAGAAATTTATCCGGGGGAAAGACGCGTGGCCTTGGTCCCGGGAGTCATTCCCAGCCTGACCAAAGCGGGCATGGAAATAATCATCGAGGCCGGAGCCGGTGCCAATGCCGGTTATCCTGACGCAGAGTACATTGCCAAAGGCGCGCGAGTTGCCCCCGACCGCGCGGAAGTATTTCGCACCGCTGACATAATTGTGCAGGTGCTGTGTTACGGCGCGAATGACAAAACGGGACAAACCGACGTCCCACTACTGCGACGCGACCAAGCCCTGATCGGATTTCTACGGCCACTGGGTTCCATGTCCAGCGTGCAGGAAATTGCCGCTCGCGGCGTCAGAGCCTTCGCAGTGGAATTAATGCCGCGCACCACGCGCGCGCAAAGTATGGACATACTTTCTTCCATGGCCACCATCAGCGGTTATAAAGCAGTTCTTCTCGCTGCAGATACTCTCCCACGCATTTTTCCCATGCTTTCCACCGCGGCAGGCACCGTCACCCCCGCCCGCGTTTTTGTCATCGGCGCTGGCGTTGCCGGCCTTCAAGCCATCGCTACTTCCCGCAGACTCGGCGCGGTAACTTCGGCATACGACATGCGACCGATAGCCAAAGAACAGGTAATGAGTTTGGGCGGCCGCTTCGTGGAGTTGCCCATCGAGGCCAAAGATGCCCAGGACGCCAGCGGTTACGCGCGTGCCCAGGACGAGGAATTTTATAGAAAGCAGCGCGAATTGCTCGGCCAGGTAGTGTCGGAAAGCGACGTAGTCATTACCACCGCGGTGATCCCCGGGAAAAAGGCGCCGACGTTGGTCACCGGCGAGATGGTGCAAAAAATGGCCCCTGGATCGGTAATTGTAGATCTCGCAGCGGAGCGCGGCGGAAATTGCGAACTCACCCATCCGGGAGAAATCGCCGCGGAACATGGCGTGATTATTATCGGCCTCTTCAATCTGGCAAGCACCGTGCCGTACCACGCCAGCCAGATGTATGCCAAGAATCTAACCAGTTTTCTGCTGCACATAATCAAGGATGGAAAACTGAGATTGGATTCCCAGGATGAAATCATTCGCGACACTTTGCTGACCGATGACGGAGAAATTGTGAACAACAGACTGCGCGAACTTTATTCTTTGCCCCCTTTAGCTGCTCCCATAGCCGCGGCCTCGGAGGGAAATAAATCAGCCTTTTAGCGCCCGTTCAGAGCCCGTTCAGAGCCCTTGTTTTATAAAATGTTCACCGCGCGGGCGGCGATCAAAACGATGATCGTCAGCGAGATCAGCGACTGAGCCATCATGCCGAGTTTGGCGCCACGCGTCAGCACCGCCGTGTCAGTGGGAGAGAACGCCGTGCTGGTGTTGAACGCCAGAAAAAGGTAGTCGACAAACTGCGGTGACCAATCCGTCCGAGCTTTCCTGTCCTCCGCCGATTGTTTCCCGCCCTCCTGTTGCAACATTTGAGGAAATAGAAATGCGCTGTTCAACATTCCCTTAGGTCGCGCGCGCTCATGCGGACCACCGCCGTCCAGCCGCCAGTACCAAAGTGCAAAAACCAGTATATTCGTCAGCCACAACCCTACCGCGGAGCGCAAAAGAGCCTCCGAAGCCTCGCGATGTTTCGGTAAGCCTTCAATCAGAAAAGCCAGCGACGCAACCATCGCCGCGGTAATCACCCCGTTGGCGACCAGCGTAAGAACACGGGTGATCCCCATATTGCCGCGCCAATGCGCGATGACGATGGGGATCAGCAGAAATACAACCACGGCCAACAACAGCCAAGGGGGGCCAACAGAAAGGGCAGGCGGCAGCGCCAGATAAAGGCAAGCGTCCGCCAAAATAGCAATGATCGCAGGCCAGTGCGGAACTTTAGGCAATGCAGCAGGCATTCGCGGAGAACCGTGGACCTGAGACATCGCCAAAAAGTATACGCGAATCGCCGTAACTACTAGCCCGCCCTCCCACATCGCAAATCAGAAAAACAAGTAGGGTGTCCCACCCTCGATTTTCAAGGGTGGCTCCTGAAGTTTCCGCGCAGTTCTACGCAGCCCAGAAAAATCCCGCGCGGCTCGGCACGTTATCGGAAAAGCCGCGACCGGGAATATAGCCAAAGAACGTGTAGCCACTCGCTGGCGTTGCTCATCCAAGAACCAAGTAGGGAGGCTGGATATGGACGGAACCTTCGGAATCGGTGCAACTCCATCGCCGAAACTTAGTGCCGCTCTCTTGGCGATTCGCATTGCCAGTGCGCTGGCGTTCTTGTATCACGGCGCTGCTATTACGTTCGGTGCGTTTGGCGGGCCCGGCCCCGAGAAATTCGCGACGTTCACGCATATGCCGCTTATCGCAACTTACCTCGTGGGACTGGCGCAGCTTGCCGGCGGTTTAGCGATGTTGACCGGAGTTTTAATTCGCGTCGGCGCTGTGTGCATCATCATCGTCATGCTGGGCGCAATTTTTCTGGTACACCTGCCGCATGGTTTCGATATTGGGCATGGCGGAATGGAATACGCGCTCACTCAACTGCTGATAGCTTTTGCATTATTGTTGACCGGGCCGGGAGCGTATTCGTTGGCGAGGTCATTACCGGCATCGCTGCGAGGGTTATAATTTTGTGGTTCGTTACCCTAAAAATTCAGGGGTAACACTTACTTACCAGAACAAGTTCCCAGGCACGTAACAACTTTCACAGAACAAATTTCTCTATGTCGGCCCCAGGAATGATGCCCTCGCGGACAATTTTCCACTCGTCGCCGCGCAGCACGACGATTGTGGACGCTAGCGAGGTCCCCAGATCGCCGACATCCAGGATAAGCGGCAGACGGGTGCCCAGCTGTTCTTGGACTTGCGCACCGCTGACGCACGAAGGGTGTCCCGAAAGGTTAGCGCTCGTTCCGGTAATGGGGCCGTCGAACTCGTCGATAAGCGCCGCAATTACTGCGCTTCGTGGCAAACGCAACGCCACACGCCCCGTGTTGGCCGTGACTTTCAGCGGCAGACGGTGCCCGGCATCAACCACCAACGTGAGTGCTCCGGGCCAGAATTCATGCGCCAGGCGGAGAAAATTTTCAGGCACGTCACGCGCGAGCAGCATGGCCTGGTCGATCGAATTCACAAGAATCGGTAAGGCGCGAGTTTCCGGACGGCCCTTTACGCGGTAAATTTCTTCCACCGCGGCCAAATTAAACGGGTCGGCGGCCAGACCGTAAACGGTGTCCGTGGGCACCGCCACCACCCGACCACGCGTTAGAAAATCTGCCGCATAACGCAGCAAGTTGGGTTCCGGGGAATGCGCGTTGACGCGCAACAATTCTGCCGTCAATGTTGGGCCTTAGGCGAAGTTGCAAATGCTTAAGCAGCGCTTCGCGTCGCTGGTATTGCTGCCGGGACGCTACCACAGGGTGCACGCCTGTGCAATAAGTACAGCTCGATAACCAAGAGGGACGCTTAAGGCCGACACTTTTCGCGTCATCGAAAACAGTTTCCTCAACTGCCCGGCTCTCTGGCAGCAGCGAAGCAGAAGGAAAAAGCCTCGACGCCCAGCAGTAAATCGAGCTTCCGAGACACCATCACGACGAGCCTTCCCTGTAATGTAGAATCACCCACTCATGCGCATCGCGATCGATAGTGGCGGCACCTTCACTGATTGCGTCTTCGTACGTGACGGCAAATTACAAATCATCAAAGTTGCCTCGCGCCCCGACGCCCCTGCGGAAGCTATTGTCGAAGCGGTCAAACTTGCCACTGCACGCGCGTCATCAGAAAACGAAACTCACGACCTTATCTGCGGCACAACAGTCGGCACCAACGCATTACTTGAGCGCCGTGGTGGGCGCGTAGCGCTGATAACCACGGCAGGCTTTGAAGATGTACTCGAGATCGGCAGGCAAGCGCGCACAAAGTTATACGATCTGTTCCTGCAGAAAGCCGAACCACTGGCGCCGTCATCAAGGCGCTTCGGAGCAAAGGAACGCCTGGCTGCAGACGGTTCCATCGTCCAGGATTTGACTACTACTGAAATCCGTCGCCTGTTGCGTCAAATCAAAAAAGTAAATCCCGATTCCGTAGCGCTATGCCTGCTATTTTCATTTCGTAATCCGCTACACGAAAAGCGCATTGCGGCCAAACTGAGATCCGCAGGCTATGCCGTTTCCGTTTCGCACGAGATTCTTCCCGAATTTCGTGAATACGAACGAACCTCCACCACGGTCATCAATGCGTATCTCGTTCCAGTAATGAGTAGCTATCTTCGCGACACAACTGTCCGCATCTCCACGCTTTTTCCACGTCAAGCTCAAAAGAAGTCCAACAAAAGACATCCGCAACCTTCGCCACTCCCTCACGTGCGCATCATGCAATCCAACGGCGGAATTATTTCCGCTGAAGAAGCTGCGCGAGAGCCCGTGCGTACCATCCTCTCCGGACCAGCCGGCGGCCTCATCGGAGCAGGGCACGCCGCCAAACTGGCGCACTTCGATAAATGCATCAGCTTTGACATGGGGGGCACCTCCACGGATGTGGCGCTGCTCACCGGCGAATTGCGTACCACCAACGAGGCCATCGTCGCGGGACTCCCCGTGGCCGTGCCCATGCTTGAAATCCATACAGTTGGCGCGGGGGGCGGCTCCATCGCGCGATTCGATGCAGGCGGCGCGCTGCGTGTCGGCCCGGAAAGCGCTGGCGCTGTGCCCGGACCGATCTGTTACGGCCGCGGAATGAATCCAACCGTCACCGATGCTCATGCCGTGCTCGGTCATTTCGGAGACGCGGGGCTTCTCGGCGGATCTTTTTCGCTGGATATCCAGCGGGCTCGCGCGCAAATGCAAAAAGTCGTCACCCACTCCGGTGCGCGCTTTCGCACCGCAGAAGCTTTCGCCCAAGGCATCATCGCCGTTGCCAACGCCGTCATGGAAAAAGCGATTCGCGTGATTTCTGTTGAGCGCGGGCATGACCCGCGTGACTATACGCTGATTGTATTTGGTGGGGCTGGCGGCCTGCACGCCTGCGATCTCGCAGCTGCGCTCGAAATGCACGGTGCGCTCATACCAGCGTTCCCTGGTGGCTTGTCAGCGCTGGGAATTCTGCAGGCCGATGTAGTGAAAGAATTGTCTCAGACCGTACTGCTCCCTGCAGACGAACTAGTCAAAGAATCGCAGCGATTCCGAAGCATTGTGAAACGGCTTGAAGAACAAGCCTTGCGGATTCTTGACGCGGAAGGGTTTTCTGCCGACAAAATGCGCTTCCGGCACTCTCTCGATATGCGCTATCTCGGCCAAGCCTATGAACTGAATATCCCAATTGGCTCAGTTGGCCGCGATGTTATCGCGGCGTTTCATCGCGCGCACGAAATGCGTTACGGCTACCACCACAAAAATAAACAGGTGGAAATTGTAAACATTCGCTGCCGCGCCACCGGAATCACCGACAAACCCCCGAGCCAGAAGCTCGCGCCGCGTTCGCGTACCGAGCCGTTGTTACCAGAGCAAACTGTGGAGCTCACGTTTTCCGAGCGCGGGCGAAAAACCACCTTGTACCGGCGAGACAACCTCCGCGCGGGTGACATTTTCTCCGGCCCGGCGATTGTTACGGAGTACAGCGCCACCACGCTCGTCCCGCCAGACTGGCGCGCGCGCGTCGACAGCTACGGCCAACTTTTGTTGACGCCAAAATAATCGGAGTCCTCTAAAACAACCTTATGCGTAAACCGATTCGCAAACCCGACCCAACCCGGCTGGAAATATTTAAAAATATCTTCCACTCCATCGCCGAAGAAATGGGCGCCGTTCTCAGGCGGTCAGCATTTTCGCCGAACATAAAAGAACGCCGCGATTATTCCTGCGCCGTTTACGACGCCAATGGCGAAGTGCTCGCCATGGGAGACCACATGCCCGTGCATCTGGGTTCCATGCCTGCCTCTGTCTCGGCCGTACGCTCCGCCTTGGCACTGGAGCCCGCAGACATCGCGGTGCTGAACGATCCTTTTGCGGGCGGCACGCATCTCCCCGACCTCACCATGGTCATGCCCGTTCATTTGCAAAACAAAAAGCAACCCTCGTTTTACATAGCCAATCGCGCCCATCACGCCGACATCGGCGGAGCCCTGGCTGGCTCCATGGGCCCTGCCCGGGAAATATTCGAAGAAGGTTTGCGAATTCCTCCCGTGCACTTGTTTCGGCGTGGAGACCTGAACCGCGACGCGATGTCCATCATTCTAGCGAACGTGCGCACTCCCGCCGAGCGCGAAGGCGATCTCGCTGCTCAGATCGCCGCATGCAAAACCGGCCACCGCCGCCTGCTTGAAGTTTCCCAAAAATACGGCGAAAGAGAATTGAACACCTACGGCAATTTCCTGCTGAAATATTCCGAGAAAATGATGAGTTCCGCTCTACGCTCGTTGCGGCCCGGTGTATACACGGCGGAAGATTTTCTTGACGGTGACGGCGTCAGCGCTGTCCCACTCAAAATCAAAGTGCGCATAAAAATAAATCGCGACGTCGCCGAAGTGGATTTCTCCGGCTCCGCTCCGCAGTGCGCCGGAAATGTGAACGCTGTCGAAGCCATTGCCGTCTCCGCGGTCTTCTACGTATTTCGGTGTCTCCTCACTGAAGAGGTACCCGCAACTTCAGGTCTTATCCGTCCCATCCGTGTGATCGCCCCCGCTGGCACCGTCGTGAATGCTAACCCGCCCGCAGCCGTTGCCGGCGGAAATGTCGAAACATCGCAACGCATGGTAGACACGTTATTCCGCGCGCTGGCCAAGGCCGTGCCTTCACGCATCCCCGCAGCCAGCCAGGGCACCATGAACAATTTCACTCTCGGCGGCCGCCACCCCGGAAACAACAACGCGCCATTCGCCTACTACGAAACTATGGCCGGCGGCATGGGCGCCCGCCCGGGCCTCCAGGGCATTTCCGCTATCCACACCCATATGACCAACTCCTGGAACACGCCAATTGAAGTCTTCGAACAAACCTATCCGATGCGCGTGTGGAGCTATTCCATCAGACAAAATTCTGGCGGCGCAGGAAAATTCCCCGGCGGCGATGGCATCATTCGTGAGATCGAGCTGCTCACTCCCACCCAGGTGGCAATCCTGAGCGATCGCCGGGAGCGCGGCCCGTACGGCCTGGGCGGCGGATCGGCAGGGAAGCCCGGCAAAAATGAACTGCTACGCAAAGGGAAAATAACGGCGCTGCCGGGGAAGTGCGCGTTCCATACCAACGCCGGCGACGTTCTTCGGATCGAAACGCCAGGCGGCGGAGGCTGGGGAAAGAGCTCAGAGCGCCGGCATTCCACGACAAAGAAATAGTCCAGCGTCTCCCAAACGCTTGGCATAGTGAGGAAAATATAATTCCGCGTCAAAAAAATGACAGTGTCGGCCCGTCCGCGGCAAAAAACATACCAAAAATAAAAAGCGGGCAGCAAACACGCCGCCCGCGGAAGGAAATAAAAAGAAAAAATCTACTCGAATTTTTCGGTCAATACCGGGAATTGCAATTTGGCCTTGGCCAGCGACTTGACGACGGTGGCTTCCGCATTTTCGGCTGAAGTGTTGCGCGCTGTGGCCATTTCACTCACCAACAGGTACTTGGCGCGTTCCAACATTTTCTTTTCGCGGAAGGAGAGAGGTTTGCTGCAGCTCAGTGATACCAGGCTTTTGAGTACTACGGCTACTTCCAGCAATGCGCCCGTGCGCATTCGCTCGGAGTTTTCTTTAAATCGATGTTTCCAATCGTGGTGGGAATTTAGTTTGCCCTTTTCGAGGAACCCCAACACTTTCGTTGAATCCGTCGAACGAATCACGGATCGAAGACCTACGGTCATGGCGTTCGATTGCGGAACCATAACGCGTAAACCGCTGGAGACGATTCGAATCATGAAGTACCGCTCAGTCCTGCCGTTTAATACGCCGTAACTGATTTGCTCGACAATTCCAACGCCGTGGTTTGGGTAAACGACCTTGTCGCCGATTTTGTATTCCATAAATGCGGTTGCCCCCTCCGAGGTACAGGATTAACTGTACGCAGATGTGTCGCAAGAGTCAAGGTATATCCTCTGGAATGAGGCAGTTAGCGAAAAAAAGTTACTGATTTGGCACTTCAATTGCACATAGCAAGAAAATGGTGAAAAAGCTAGCACCTTGAACCCACGCTCGCTTCCGGTTTTTTCGGATCGCAATCAGATCAAAATGAAGCCGTCTGTCCGTCCAAGTGTGGTAAAACTCCTCGTATATGATTGTTCTGGCGATAGATACGTGCGAGGCCAGGGGCAGCGTCGCGGTTCTTAAGGACGACACGATCCTCCATGTCATGTCACACACAACCGCAGAAGAATACTCGTCCTGGCTCCTACCAGCGGTTGATCTAGCTCTCGACTCCGCAAAAAGTACCTTGGCCGAAGTTGGCGTCTTCGCTGCGGCGTCAGGGCCTGGCTCCTTTACCGGAGTGCGAATAGGCCTGACCACGGTCAAGGCTTGGAGCGAAGTCTTTAATAAACCTATCGCATCGGTACCCAGACTTGAGGCGGTGGCCGCCCAATCGGATCGCGAGTCTCCTTACATAGCGTCGTTTATCGACGCTCAGCGCGGCCAGATATTCGGCGCCCTCTACAAGAGAGCCGAGAACGGATTGACCCTGATCGAACAGGAGATGGTCGCCTCGCCCGAAATTTTCATGGACTGGGTCGACCCGCGAGTAGCAGGAAACGAAGTGGCTTGGATTTCGACAGATCCAGACACGCTCGCAGACCAACCAGCACAGCAGGGAAGACCGGCGTCAGACAAAGAGATCCAGCAAGTCCCGTGCATCCTGGCTCCCATTATCGGGAAAATGGCATTTCAACGGGCATTGAAGGGAGACCTACAAGACGCCCTATCGGTCGACGCGAACTACGTCCGGCGTTCTTATGTTGAAGTTTTCCAGAAAGGTCCGGCGCATGTCCCCGGAAAGTGAGCCACACCTCCCGGTCCCGCCCTTCGAGATAAGACCGTACCAACCCGGCGACAGCGAAGCGGTTTCTGAGATTTGCCGCCAATCCCCGCAAGCTGCGCAGTGGCCCAAAGAAAGCTACGATCAATCGCATTCCTCGGGGCAAGTCGTTTTGATAGGCGAAATCGCAGGCCAAATCTGCGGCTTCCTGGTTGCGCGGATCACCGGGGACGAAGCGGAGATTCTGAATACAGCCGTCGATACCGCCCATCGCCGCAAAGGCTTGGCAAGCGCGTTGCTTGCCGCAGCAACATCCGCGGCGTGGCAACAAATGGTCAAAAATATTTACCTCGAGGTTCGCGAATCCAATCGCGCGGCGATCGCCTTCTACGTGAAGCACGGGTTTGCGAAAACCGGAGAGCGTCGCGGGTACTACAATCGTCCTACAGAGAACGCCATAGTCATGAAAAAACTAACGGTCTAGAACTATAGTTCCAACGGTTACCTCTTGACGTGGCCCGGCAGAGTGCTATCTTTCGCTTATGTAGTCTTCACCTAAAATCCGGAACACAGTATTGTAGGAGGAACGCATGGCAAGTATGGCGCGCAGCCCTCGGGACATACTGCTCGAAACAGACGCCGAGTATCAGCGTCTGGCAGAGCAGCACTCGAAATACCAAGCCGAACTAAATCGAATCTCAACTGCTACCTACCTCAGTTCAGAAGACCTCCTCGAAGAGATCAGACTTAAGAAGCTAAAACTTCACATAAAAGATGAAATGGAACTCCTGGCCGCGCGTCTCCGCTCTACGCCGCCTAAACGCACGCAATAGCGACGCAAGCAATTTAAAACTCCACCGGAATCTGTCGTAGAATGGCCATGCAACGCGTAGACGCTTGGGGTCTACCTTACGCATGGTTAAAGAAGGCTATTATTTCGGACTGCCGCTACTTCTCATCGGGGGTGCGGCTTTATTTTTGCACTGGCGCATTGCAGCCTACCTACTGCTATTCCTCGCGCTGTTCGTTTTTTCGTTCTTCCGTGATCCAGACCGCGTAATTCCGTCGGAGCCTGGCGCTATCGTGTCTCCCGGCGACGGCCGCGTTGTGGTCGTCCAGGACGAAGACTACGCTGGCAAGCCCGGTAAGCGCGTGAGCATTTTTCTTGCCGTGTGGAACGTGCACGTCAATCGCTCCCCGGCGGCCGGCCGCATTACAAAAGTGGAGTACCACCCAGGCAAATTTGTTGCCGCCATGCGCGCCAATGCTTCCACCGAAAATGAGCAAAACATATTTACGCTTTCCACCGACGCCGGAGACTTGGTATTCAAACAAATCGCAGGGCTGATTGCCCGTCGGGTGGTCAGTTGGAAAAAGGACGGGGATGCCGTGGCTCGCGGCGAACGGATCGGATTGGTGCGCTTCGGATCGCGCGTGGATTTATGGATACCGCAACAGGCGGAAATCCTAGTAAAGGTCGGCCAAAACGTAAAAGGCGGGTCTTCCATTCTCGCCAGCTGGCCGGCGCTAAAAAATAATCCTGTAGCAGCCCGAAATGCGGTGGATGATATGAAGCCAGTGACAACCGGAAGACAGTTTTGATGCTTGATCAGCAAACCCAGCAGCAGCAAATACCGACGTTTCGCAAACGCCGCATAAATAACCCGCGCCTGCGCCGGGGCATTTTTTTGTTGCCCAGTCTTTTCACGGTGGCAAATCTTCTGTGCGGATATTACGCGGTGATCGCTTCGCTTGTTGGAGGTGCCACCGAATTCGACCGAGCCGCAAAAGCCATCGGTCTGGCAATTTTATTTGACTCCATGGACGGCCGGGTAGCACGCATGACCGGTACAAACACCGAGTTTGGCGTGCAGTTGGATTCACTGGCAGACGTGTGCAGCTTCGGAATTGCCCCCGCGGTTATGGCATACGCCTGGGGCGTACGTAGCCTCGCCGACCTCGGCGGAACTCGCTTGCGACAGCTCAGCGAATTTGGTTGGGTTTGCTGCCTGGCATTCTTGATCTGTTGCGCGTGGCGCCTCGCAAGATTCAACGTGCAAGGCATGGCGCCGGGAAGCTCAAAGTATTTTGTGGGCATGCCTACCCCAGCCGCGGCAGCAGTGATTGCCTCAATCGTGCACGGATTCAAAGATCCCCTGCAGGATTGGCGTTACGCGGTAGTCTGGTTTGTGATGGCCGCGTGCCTGGGCGCACTCATGACCAGCACGGTGCGTTACTACAGCTTCAAAGACATCCCCTGGACCCGCAAGCAGCCCTCCCTCGCAATTGTTTTGCTGTGCCTGACCGTGGCGCTGGTGTGGCTCTATTCCGAATATGTATTAATACTTTTTTCCTGCGTCTACGCTGTTGTCGGGGTGGTCCTTCATGTAGTGCGGCTGTTGCGTCACCGGATGGTTTCCCGGACTGCCTGATTAAATGCCTGCTCTTGACCGACACTCCAATCGAATCGTTATCGCCGGCGCCTCGTCGCTTTTGGGCGCGGAGTTGCGGACGGTCTTGGGTGAAAGCCGCTTTGCCGGCGCAGACTTTTCACTGGTCGACGAACCGATCGTCGTAGGCACGCTAACGGAAGCCGGCGGCGAGCCGGCGGTCATTCAGCCAGTTGAGGAAGGCAGCTTTAATCGCGCGCAATGCATTTTTTTCACCGGTTCGTGTGAGTTGACAAAAAGGAATTTACCCGCGGCTCTGAATACCGGCGCAAAAATAATCGATTTATCGGGCGCCGCTGCTGAACGAGAAAACGCAGTAGCGTGGTTTCCTAAACTCGACTGGCTGCGTGGTCGCGATTTTGCTACGGATGCCAAAGTTTTCGCAATCCCCTCAGCGTTCGCAACCGCCGCTGCTGGCCTGGCTTTGTCGCTTTCGCGTGTCGGTCTGCGGCGATTAATGTTAATCGGATTTGAGCCTGTCTCGGAAGCCGGCCCGGCTGGTATTGAGGAACTCGAGAGTCAAACCACGCAGTTGCTTTCCTTTCAAGGGCTGGGTCAACCCGTTTTCGACACGCAAGTCGCATGCAACATGCTCGACCGCTTCGGCCCCGCCAGCTCTCATAAGCTGTGCGCCGCCCGCGAACGCGTGCGTGCCGAAACTCGCGCCTCCGTAGACGGAAAGTGCGCCATGCCTGCCATTCAGATCGTGCATGCCCCGGTATTTTACGGCTCGGTTTTCTCCGCCACCGGAGTTTTTGACCGCGGCAGTCTGTTGGACAATATTTCCAACGCTTGCCTCGATGCCGGATTTTCCATTCCGTCCGATTCTGGGATCGGGCCAAGTAACGTCAGTGTCTCCGGCTTAAATTCTGTCCAGCTCTCCGTACCGGAACCTGACGCATCTAACCCAGAGACCTGGTGGTTCTGGGGTGCCGCTGACAACATGCATTTGCCGGCCGCCCATGCGGTGAAGCTTGCGGAGATGCTTTTGTAATGGCTGCAAACCTGCCGCGACGAGCAGCGCTGCTGATATCGCTGACTGCAATGCTGCAAGCCGGATGCGGCTATCACGTTGCCGGCCACAATAATTCTTTGCCGACAAGCGTTCACGTCATCGCGGTAACCGCGATGGAAAACAAGACCACCAGCTACCGCATCGAGCAAAAGCTGACCTCCGCGACGGTTCACGAATTCCTGGCCCGCACGCCATACAAAATAGTTTCAAACGTGGCGGATGGAGACGCGGTCTTGCGCGGTAAAGTGGTGAGCCTCGAAGCTGTCCCGTTGCTTTTTGATACCCAGAGTGGACGTGCCACCACCATGTTGGTCACGGTGAAATGCGAAGTTTCCCTGACGGAACGCGCCACCGACAAGATGTTCTATCACAGTGAGAATTTCGTGTTCCGCAATGAATATGAAATCTCCACCGATGTACCCAGTTTTTTCGAAGAGCAGGACCCTGCGTTGGATCGGCTGGCACAGGACTTTGCCAGGAAGCTTGTAGCCGCGGTAATTGAGAATTATTAAATCAGGAGTGTTTGATGCCGAGGGTTTCTCCACAGGAATTATTGAGCCGCCTTGAAAAAGGAAAAGTCATTCCCGCAATACTTTTGCTTGGCGACGAGCCCTACCTGCGCGACGCTTGCCGCACGCAACTGATTGAGAAATTTGTACCAGAAGCCTCGAGGACCTGGGCAGTCTCCCGTTATTCGGCCGAGCGAGGGGAAACGGAAGCTGCGCTATCGCAGGCGCAAAGTTTGCCGATGCTCTCGCCGCAGCAGGTAGTTTTTCTGGAAGATGCCGAAGCCATCGAGAACCTGGGCGACAAAAACCGCGAAGAGACCGTCGCGCAGTTGGAACTGTATCTCGGCGATCCGGCGCCGTTCACCGTGCTGGTGATTGAAGCGTCCGGGCTCGACGAGCGCATGAAGCTGGCCAAAATCCTTTCGCAGAAAACCCTAGTGGTGGAAGCCGGCCTGGGCGAGAACCCCGAGCAGCGGCAATTGGCTGCAGTGTTAATGGCGGAAAACTTTGCAAAGTCGCATGGCCTGGAATTCGAAAAGGGCGCGGCCGAGGATCTGGCGGAGCGTGTTGCGGCGGATTTGATGCGCCTTAAAACAGAAATAGAAAAGTTGGCAAATTACCTCGGGGATCGAAAAAAAATTATTCGCGAAGACGTCAACGCCATGGTCGCTTCCGAAAAAACGACCAACGTTTGGGTGTTGGCGGATTTGCTGGCTTCACGGCAGAGCCAGAAGTCCTTGGAATTCCTGGATCGCTTGCTGCGCGACGGGGAAGCCCCACTGGAAATGCTGGGCGCGCTGACCTGGATGTATCGCAAATTGATTGAAGCCAGCGAAATCAGAGGTGCGATGAACGGCTGGCAGGCGGCGCGCACTCTGGGAATGCGTCCAGAGCAGGCGGACATAGCGTTGCGCGCCGCGCGCAAAACTTCCAAGATTCAATTGCTGTCCGGACTGCGCGCGCTCGAAAGGGCTGATGACCGTTTAAAGAGCAGCAAAGATTCCCGGATGGTGTTGGAATTTTTGGTGACGGAACTGACCAGCGCGAACGCGTTAGCTGCGTCCCGTTGATAGAATCGCATCTGACACGAAGTGCGTCCCGAAAAGCCGACCTCACGCCAGTCGCGCACAATCCAGTTTCCAGGCGCACCTTTACAAATCAAAAAGTGACACTCAAGCCAGTCTTAAAAAACTTACTTTGCGGCGTTAGCTTTGAGTCCGTTGTGGGCCAGCGCCAGACGCGACTTGTAGCGATTCCCCGTATTTTCGTGCAGCACGCCCTTGCTGATGGCGCGGTCGATTGCGGAAAGCGTGGGCTGCAGCAAATTCCCTGCCGCGGTAGCATCGCCGGCGGTAACCGCGGTGCGGAGGCGCTTCATCAGTGTGCGCACTCGGGTGCGGTTCGCGCGGTTCACATCCGCGCGTTGCCCTGATTGCGCTGCGCGCTTGAGAACCGATTTTTTCTTCTTCTTTATTTTGGTGCCTTGACCTGCCATTTAAAGTGCTCCTTTTTATTCCTGATGAAATTCTACCATCAAACGACGGTCACTACTTTGCGAAAGTACGCGCTGGTGAAGTATGGTCGAATTTTTCGGGGCTTTATCCTTACAAATCCGCCGCCAATAAAGAAGCCCCGCGTCGCATGCGCGAAGCGGGGCTTCTTGGCTGGGTGAGCCTGTGTTTAGTTATTGGGTTTGAACGAAAGCGGAAACTCGTAAACGAGGTCGGCGACCGGCACGCGCAGAATCATTTCCTGCAGCTTACCGTCTCGCTCAAACCATGTAGAACCCGAAATCTCTCCGTTGGGCAATAACATTGCATCCTTCAACGCCACCGTGTTGATCTCTGAATGAGGGTTGAACTCTGCCTTACGCTCAACATCCGCCTGATGTTGCGCCAGGTAATTTTGCGTTTTGTCGAATCCATCACTGTCGGAAGTTCGATAGCCGGCGGTAACCAGGAATCCGCTGGCCGACGGTGCTGCATCGGCTTCCGTCCACAGAATCTGGTGGTTTACCGCGGTCCTGAGTTTCTTCGGCTGCTGATAAGGCAATGATTTTTTAATCTGCCCCAGATCATCAAGCGTGATATGCGATGGAGCGACATGCACCGCCTCCAAGCTGCCATTGGCGACCGCGATGTTGGCGAGCAGCTTCCAACCGGTATCCTGCAACGAGACTTGTACAGTGACGCCGTTGATGGTCAGAGATTCCACCTCTAGCCCGTCGCTATAGAACCGCTGCGAACCTTGTGTTCCGGACAGCCACCGAGCCTTGCCATCTTTTATGACCGCCGGTTGGCGCACGCTCTTTGCTGGAGCCTTTACCTCGCCTGTGGCGACGTTCATCCACACCACGTAGCCGCTTTTGCCATCGGCAGTGCGCACGTTAACGGTGTATCCCTCGCTGCCCGATAGCCACGAGACCGGTTGGCCGCAATCCAAGTCCGCCACAACGTTAAGCGGCAAAGCTTGTTCCGCGTCCGCAGTCATGGGCACTTTCGAAGTGCCCCGGCAAAGGATGCTGCCACTGACGAGTCCACCGCCAAAGGTCGATAGAGGTTTGGCAATTTGTTGAGCTGAAACAGTTTGGGCAAGTACAAGACTCGCCACGGTTCCTAGAAATCTAAGTTTATTTGTCATGTTCGCTCCCCGCGCCTTTCACTGCCTGAAGATTTGTAAGTTCTAATGTTCCCTCGCGCTTATTTTTGCCGGGGCCGCCGTTCGCGTCGATAGGAAGTCAGTCATGCTTGCGTGAGTACTAAAGTAGGGTGCGCCTTTGGACACCACGGTCCGCTACGCCGTCTCCGCGGCGATCTTGTTACCTGCGGCTATGCTGCAAGATTGCACAAGAAACCGCACGAACCTTGACCGCGCCGAACGGCTGGGATAGGGTGGAAGGAGTGTGTTCCCGAGTTACTGCGCAGTTATCCTAGCCCGGAGTAACCATCGGCCACGCGTTGCCTGAAAATGGGCCTGCAGCTGGAAAACCTGCCAATTGGATGAGACGTACCGTACACATATCCGGACAAATTGAACCGTTTTTTGGAACGCTGGATGACAACGTGCGTCTGCTCGAGGACGTGCTGCACGTGCGCACGCATTTGCATGACACGCGCTTGACCATTGAAGGCGACCAGGACAACGTCGATCAGGCCGTCAAGATCGTCGAAGAGTACAACCACTTGACCCGCCACGGCCGCACCTTAACCAGCGCGGAAGTGAAGTCGCTGATGCGCGTGGCCACTGAGGTCCCGCACGAATCGCCGCGCACTATGTTTGAACCGACGCGGGTGCGCTCGTTTGGAAAAAAGCAAGTCACTCCAAAAAACGCCAGCCAGCGTCGCTACATGGAAGAAATTGAAAAGCACGACATGATGTTTGGCATTGGGCCGGGTGGCACTGGGAAAACTTACATCGCCGTAGCCATGGCGGTGAGCGCATTATTAACCAAGCAGGTCAACCGCATCATCCTTGCGCGGCCCGCAGTAGAAGCCGGCGAACGGCTCGGATTTTTGCCCGGCACGCTGCAACAGAAAATCGACCCTTACATGCGGCCGTTGTACGACGCGTTGTACGACATGCTCGACGCCGACAAGCTGGAGAGATTTCTGGAGAAGGGCATCATCGAAGTTGCTCCACTGGCCTTTATGCGCGGCCGCACCCTGAATGATTCATTCGTGATCCTCGACGAGGCTCAAAACACCACCAGCGAGCAGATGAAAATGTTTTTAACCCGCCTGGGCTTTAATTCCAAGGCGGTCATCACAGGTGATGTCACGCAAATCGACCTGCCCACAGGGAAGAAGTCCGGCCTGGTCGAAGCTCTGGAAGTCTGCGGGAAAATCGATGGCATCGGCACCATTCAATTCGGCGAGAAGGACGTGGTCCGCCACAATCTGGTGCAGCAAATCATCCGCGCCTACGAAGAGTGGGACGTCGCGCATCCCGCACATCCCAACAGAAATCCCGGGGCTAACCCGGCAAATGGCAGGGGTGACCGGCGCGTGCAGGAAGTCGCGAAAGAGTTGGTCTCCGAGCAATTTCGTGAACCTGGCCGGGCCCCAGACGAACCCACGGGCCAAGACGTTAAGTAAGGATGATTTTGAATCGTCAGCGATCGGTACGTTTGTCGACACGAGCTTTGGAGTCATTTTTACTTCGTGTGCGTCGCGAATTGGATCTTGAGCAAGCCCAGGTTACCGTCTGCCTGGTAAGCGATGCGGAGATCGCGGGGATGAATCAGTCCTTTCGAAAGAAGCGCGGACCCACCGACGTATTATCTTTTCCCGCGCTGAAGTTGCGAAAGCCCAGGTGGTCGAGTCGCGTTCCCGCTTCCTCGGATCCCGTTTCATCGAACAGCGAAGAATCTCTCGGTGATATTGCCATCGCGCCTGCCGTAGCCAAACGAAACGCTAAAAATTTTGGCCGCACGCTCCCGGCGGAATTAAAAATCCTGATACTGCATGGCGTTTTGCATCTCCTCGGCTTCGACCACGAAACCGACCGCGGCGAAATGGACCACACCGAAAAAAAACTGCGGAGACGGTTAGGCCTGGCGTGACCTTCAGCTGGCTATATATATTTGGCATCGCACTGTTAGCCTTTGGCCTGCCCATTTTTTCCTACCTGACGCTGATTTATCGCGAACTCGGCCGTATGACCACCGGCCGCATCCACGAACACCTGGAAATATTCGAAGCCGAAATCGAACCCAAGCTGCACATCAATCGCCGCAGCGGTGGCCGCACATTTCGCATCTTGGGCCATTTCTGGCTGGCCTTCCTGGTCCTTGAAACTACTCGCGGCGTGGTGCATTTCGTTCCCGAAGCCTGGGAATCGGTGGTGCAGTTCATCGTTTTTCTAAGCCTGGAAGTCGTCATTGCCATGCACTTCATTCCGGACATGTTGCTGTACCGCACCTCCGGCAGATGGTTGCTGCGTTTATTGCCGGCTATTCGCGCCTGTATGTACTTGGTTTGGCCGGTGCGTGTTTTCCTGGAGGGCGCGGAATCTCTGGCTCGCATTTCGGAAAAAGAAAATGAAAAATCCGAGGAGCAGCGCACCGAAGAGGGCATCGAGGCTCTCGTCGAAGCCGCCGAAGAAGAGGGCATTATCGAACCGGAGCAAGCCGACCTGATCGAGCAGGTAGTGGAATTCAGCGACAAGCGGGTGCGCGAAGTGATGACGCCCCGCCCCGACATCGTTGCCATCGCCGCCGAAGCCACACTGGAGGAATTACACGCCAAGTTCGTCGAGAAGAAATTCTCCAAGATGCCCGTTTACGAAAAATCCCTGGATGATATTTTCGGCGTGGTGAACGCGCAGGATTTGCTGCACATTGCCGACCAGGATTTGCCCAAACGCAAAGTGCGCGAACTAGCCAGGCCGGTATTATTCATACCCGAAACGAAGGCCGGATCAGATCTTTTGCGCGAGATGCGCCAAAAGGGTCAGCCTCTCGCCGTGGTCATCGATGAGCACGGCTCTGTCGCGGGTATCGCCACGGTGGAAGATTTGGTGGAAGAAATCGTCGGCGAGAGCGGTTACGATGCCAAGCAGCCCCTGGCCGACGTGGTGCGCGAAACCGATGGCGGCCTGGTCATGCGCGGCAGCATGTCCATCGACGACGTCGAGGAATTGCTCGGCGTAAAGTTTGGGGATAAGTCGGATGCAGCGGTCACCACCATTGCCGGCCTACTGAGCCACGTTTCCGGTAAAGTCCCAGAGCCGGGCGACAAGATCGATCTGGAAGGACATAAATTCGAAGTTCTGGAAGCCAATCAGCGAAAAGTCTTGCGCGTGCGCATACGCAAGCAGATTGCTGCGCAAGTCAGTCACGTCCGAGTCCCGAAACCTTGAATCTAGCACCAGCATTTATTGGTAGCGGCAGCATTCTGAAAATTTCAATGCCAGATAAAAAAACTCTAGACAAAAAAGCTTCAGACAGAAATATTCCAGATATAAAATCTGAAGATACGCCCGTTCGCACCGGTTTCAAATCCGGATTCGTAGCCATCGTAGGCCGCCCCAACGCCGGAAAATCCTCCCTCGTGAATCGCCTGGTAGGGCAAAAAATCGCCATCGTAACTTCCAAGCCGCAAACTACCCGAAACCGCATTCAAGGAATCCTCACCAAGCCCGAAGGACAAATCATTTTTATCGACACGCCCGGTTTGCACGATGCGGATTCCGCGCTGGGCCGCCAGATGATGCATGAAGTCGCCGCTGCGCTCGAAGGCATCGACGTGTTGTTACTGATGGTGGATGCCAGCAGAGCCTATCCCCACGCCGACGCTTTGCTGCTGCAAAAGGCCGAACGCTTCCGTGGAAAGACCATCCTCGCGTTGAATAAAGTAGATCGACTTCCTAAACCCAAGCTTCTGCCGTTGATCGACGCCTTTCAAAAAGCCTTTGATTTCGCCGCTATCGTGCCGATTTCCGCTCTAACAGGCGCGGGATGCGATGATTTGCTGGAAGCGATCCTCCGCGAACTGCCGGTCGGAGTTCCGTACTTTCCAGAAGATCAAATCACCGATCAACCGGAACGATTTTTAGCCGCGGAAATCATTCGGGAAAAAGCCATTCAGGTCATGTATCACGAGGTCCCCTACGCGCTCGCTGTAATCGTGGACAAATTCGAAGAGCTGCCCAAACTTTTGCGCATTGAAGTAACCATGAACGTCGAGCGCGATTCGCAGAAGAAAATCCTGATTGGCCACAAAGGCGAGATGCTCAAAAAAATCGGCACAGAAGCCCGCAAAGAACTGGAAAAACTTTTCGATATCAAAATCTATCTCGCCTTATTTGTGAAAGTCGTGCCCGATTGGCGCGAGAATCCCCAGAAGGTTCGGGAACTGGATTGGCATTTTCAGCTGGAAGGCCTGAGTGAAGATATTGCCCGGAAATCGCCCGCGGACGAAGACCCAGCCGAATATCCATCCGAAGACCCATCCAGCGAATAGCACTACCAGGACACGCGTTTGAAAAATGCCAACAGCGCCGCGCTCGGATTTAGAGCGCATTCCGGATGGGCAGCCGCGGTGGCCCTTAGCGGATCCCTGCGTTCGCCAGAAGTGCTTGATCGCCGTCGAATTACCCTTATCGAGCCCGGCTCGCCGGGCGGCGTCCAGCCCTACCACGTCGCCCGCACAATGGATTTGCCGAGAGCCGGCGAATTTATAAAAGGCGTAATTGTAGCGATCGATCGCACGGCGTCACTCGCCGTGCGTGCCTTTGCGGAAGCACTCAACGGCAAGGGTCACGCGACAGCTTGTTGTGGAATTGTTCTCGCCTCAGGTCGCTCGCTGCCTTCCCTGGAAGCCACGCTGCGATCGCACGCCATGGTGCACACCGCTGAAGGCGAATTGTACCGGGCCGCTATAGCCAGGGCCGCGAAAAACTTAAATTGGCGCTGTGTCCGCGTTCCGGAACGCGACCTTTACAAAATAGCCGCCAAGCAGCTCCGCATTCCCGAGCCCAAGCTAAAGCTTCGCATAACTGAAATGGGTCGAGCGATAGGCAGCCCGTGGAGCGCCGACGAAAAGTGCGCTACGTTGGTCGCGTGGTTGGCCCTGGCCGGTTTTGAAAACCCTTAATACTGACCACGCATCCAAATCTGCCGCGGGGGAATAATGCTGGGTTGCGTTCGTTGGACTTCGATCGCTGCTTCCTTGTATTTCGCGACGCTTACTCTTGGCGCGGCCAGTCCTTCCCCCCGGCAAGATTCTGAGCGTGACCCTCTCGCCGGTAATGCTGCTGCCCAACGAACTGTGACCGCCACAAAAAGATGGCTGGCTGGTACCATGTCCACCCCCCGAATGAACGCGCAACTCCGCGAAGTCTCCAGAACTACCGTCAAAGGTAAACTGGAAGTCCAGTACCACATCTTCGTCACCGGCGCCCCCAAGGATCAAACATATACCCTCGTGGACTGGCCTCCCAACGCCCCAGATCCCTCCCCTTCCATCGCCGGTCTCAGCATATTGGAAGACGGGCTAGTCGTTTGCGCCGGCCGAGCCACCGACCAATGCAGCCACCCCGACAAGCCTGAGAAGAAGGACGCTCCAGTAAAGCTGGTGTTTTACCCGCTGGATGGCGAAATCTATCGCCTGGCTTTGGTATCGCAGGATCAAAAAGCAAAGGTGTTTTTCGCCGTCATCCCGGCCCCAATTCAAGCTACAGACAACGGGTGCACGCTCGAGGCAGTAAGCCTTCGTCTGAAAAATGCACTAGTGTTGATTCGCGGAAAAGGATTTCAGCCCAATGAATCGGTAGTCTTCCAGTCGAAGTCCGCTGAACAAACCTCCACTCCGGAAGGCCCCGATAAAGTTGACGCCAATGGTGAGTATCAAGTGCCTATGGTGCCATTCGTAAAAGGTCAGGACCGCGGCATTACGGAAATCAAGCTCCAAGGCGCAAAATGCAGCCCGGTCCTTACCTTCAAATGGGGAAATTGAGAGCCGACGCCTGCGGCGCAAAGACCTGGTGGATCGACAACGGCGATTGCGACGCAAATCAAGACGCACTTAGCTTAAATAGTGTTGAAACAAGATAATAAATCGGGAGCATTCATGGACATTTCAGATTGGGCCAAGAACTTGGTCGAAAGAAAAAAGAAAGACCTGCAAGAGAAGCGTATTAAAGACCACAAGCTCCATGCACATCTGGAGAAAAAGTGGACTGAAGTGTGTCAGGCGGCTCAGAAGGCCACTGAAGAATTAAACAAAGAAATGGGCGAGGAATATGTTCGTTTCTCTCAAGACGCTGACGCCAGCAAATTTTCTCTGAAAGTTGGAGAGACTGATAACGTCGTCCGCCTTGATCGCCCCAATTGCAGAATTCGGGGCAGTCGAGGGAAAACGTATCATCTCACTATCGTTGGCGACACCGCGGTCTGGAAATATGATCCAGTCGATTACACCTCTGAACAGATCGCCCGCGACGAGGTTCAGCAGGCATTCGAAAGTTAAGCCTGTAGGCGAGACGGATAAACTTCTCTAAACAACGCGGCGTCGACAAATTAACTTCGCCATTCTAGTCCGGGGCGGCGATGCCCAGGCTTTTCATTTTGCGGTATAGATGGCTGCGTTCGAGACCAAGCGCGCCTGCGGTCTGCGTCATGTTCCAGCGATTTTCCTGCAATTTGCGAAGTATAAACTCCCGCTCGTAGGCGCTACGTGCTTCATACAGCGTCGAATACGGCTGCTGCGGGCTTTCCGCCACGCCACGAAATAATTCCGGTGGCAAGTGGTGAGGCTCAACGCGAGGTTGCGGGCAAACAATCACCAACCGCTCCACCAGGTTGCGCAGCTCTCGCACATTTCCCGGCCAAGGATAACGCACCAGAATATCCATGGCGGGGTCGCTAAGTTCCCGGCCTTTTTTGCCATACGCGCCACTGAACTCATTCAAAAAATAACGTGCTAGCGTAGGTATGTCCTGCAAACGGTCGCGTAGCGGCGGGACAAAAAAGGGAATTACGTTCAGGCGATAGAAAAGGTCCTGGCGGAAACGTGCGTGCGCGATTTCCTGTTCGAGGTTTTTATTGGTGGCGGCGATGACCCTCACGTCCACGGTAATAGTCTGGTTAGAGCCCACCGGCTCAAAACGCTGCTCCTCCAGAACGCGCAACACTTTCGATTGCGTGCGCAAACTCATGTCCCCAATCTCATCCAGAAACAGCGTCCCGCCGTCCGCTTTCTCAAATTTGCCAATTTTATTTTCTGTGGCTCCCGTGAAGCTGCCTTTCAAGTGACCGAACAGTTCAGACTCAATCAGTTCGTCCGGAATAGCCGCGCAATTCACTTCCACGAATGGCCCTTTGGTTCGCAGGCTCGCGGCGTGCAAGGCATGCGCGACCAATTCCTTGCCGGTACCACTCTCGCCATAAATCAAAACCCGGCCGTTGGTGGGAGCAGTCACAGCGATCTGCTGGCGCAGCGCCTTCATAGGGATGCTGTCGCCAATCACCTGATAGCGGTGCCCCAATTGATTGCGAAGAGTTTGATTTTCTTCTTCCAGGCGGCGCTGCTGCACCGCGTTGCGCACGCGCAAAACAATTTTCTCAAGCGAAAGCGGTTTTTCAATGAAGTCGAATGCACCCAACTTGGTCGCCCGCACCGCCGTTTCAATGGTGCCGTGTCCAGAGATCATAATGACCGCCGGCGGATGCGCTGCGGACTGAATACGGCTCAAAGCTTCAAGACCATCCATCCCGGGCAGCCACACATCCAGAAGGATTAATTCCAGTTCGCCCGCCGCCACTCGCTCCAGCGCTTCTTCCCCAGAGCCGACGGCGTCCACGAGATAGCCCTCGTCTCGCAAAATGGAAGCCAGAGATTCTCGAATCCCAGGTTCGTCATCCACGATCAATAGGTGCGGCTTGGGAATCATCGCGAAGATTCCGGCGCCGGTGCATGAGGCTCCCCAACGGCCACTGGAATTGCTTCCGTCACCGGCAACTCAATCAGGAAACGTGAACCGGCGGGATGATTGTCTTCCGCATGAATGGTACCGCCGTGCTCGGCAATAATGCGCGCGGCGATCGCCAGGCCCAGCCCGGTGCCGCGGTCCTTGGTGGAAAATTGCGGCAAGAAAAGCTTGTCTTTATCTTCGGGCGAAATTCCGTGACCGGTATCCGCGACCGAAATTTCGACGGATTCTGCCTCCACGTGATTCCGTGTGGAAACAACAATTTCGCGGCAAGCCGAATGTTCCAGCGATTCCGCGGCATTGTCGATCAGATTGATTAACACGCTTCGCAGCAAACCCGCATCGGCACGTACTTGCGGAAGATTCTGCGCCAGCATGGTCTTAATCGTCACACCATCCAGACGGTTGGAGAACACTTCCAGTGCTTCCTGCACGATAGTATTGGCTTCCGTGGGCACCAACTTGGCGGTAGGGAAGCGCACGAACTGAGAAAACTCATTGACTAGCCCCGCCAGCGTGGACACCTCGCGCTCGATCAACCGCGAACATTCCTGCACGAGGGTGGTTAGCTCAGTATCGACTGGCTTCGATTCCGAATTAGTCCGGCGATCGAGGAAGCGCAGCAACCGTTGCGCGGAAAGCTGAATCGGCGTCAGCGGATTCTTTATTTCGTGAGCGATGCGCCGCGCCACTTCCTGCCAGGCTGCGGATTTTTGCGAGCGCAGCATTTCCGTCAGGTCATCAAGCACCAGCACATAGCCAGTATTGCCGCGCCGCGGCCCTAGCGGGCTCACCGTAACGGCCAGATGTAAAACGCGGCCACCCACCACGGTTTCAATTTCTCGCGACACTACGCCCATGCGCAAGGACCGCCGCATCAGATATTGCACCGCGCGCGAAGCTTCCACCCCCAACAAATCATCCAGTGATTGCTTGTCGCGCGAATTGGCCCCCAACATTCCATTTACGGCGGTATTGCACCGCAAAATAGCGCCGCTGGCATCCAGCGAAACAACCCCCGTGGGAATGTTCTCCAGCACCGTTTCCATCAGCTGGCGCCGACGTTCCAGTTCTTGCACCGCTTGTTGCAGATTGCGCGTGAACTGATCGATTTGTGAGCGACTGTCGCGCAACTGCTTGATCATTTTATTGAACGAACGAGCCAGGATCCCCAGCTCGTCCTGTACTTGATCGGGAACTTGATAATCGAAATTCCCAGAAGAAATTTCGCGGGTGCCCTCAGCGAGAGCTTGAATGGGCACGGTAACTTGCTTCGACAGAAACAACGCCACCCACATCACGGAGAACAGCACCAGCATGGTGAAGAACAACAAGATCAGCAGCATTTGTCGTTTCAGCGCGCGCAAATTCTGCTTCTCGGCGTAGTACTGCGCGGTTTGCGCTTGAATCTGGTTAAGGCGGTCAAAGAAATTCGGATTGGAGCGATACCCGGTTAAGAGAAACCCATGCCCCCCACGTGAGTCTTTGATGGGGATACGCGCGGCCGAATACGTGAAATTGCCGGCTTCCCAGATTTCAATTCCGCTCTGAAGCACGCGCACCTGTTTACCCAAAACTCCGGGCACGATGCATGTTCGCGCGTCGCGCACCTCCGGAGGATTGTCACAAATCACGCCGCCGCTGACGGCGTTGCCATTTTGATCAAGAATCCAGACCGCGTCGGCGCCCGCAGTGAAGGCGCGGCCCAGTAATTCATTGACTGGCTTGTTCGATAGCGGCTCAACCTGGTGCGCAATATTTCGCAATCGCGGAATTTGCGTCCGTCCCAGATCGTTCAGCAATAGTTGCGTTTGCTCAGAAGCGATTTCGAGCGGCCGCGGGAACCATCTTCCGAGCGTGCGATTCAGCAACGAATAACTGACAAAAAACATGAACAGTACCGGAAGCAAAGAAATTGCCATGGCCCCGACAACCATCTTCGTTTTGAACCGCGCGCCTAGCTGATCCTTGCGCCGTTCCGCCCATAGCCGCAACGCGGTGCGACCAAGTATCAAACCGAAAGTAAGCAGCGCCGCGGTGATAAAGCTGGAAACCGCGTAAAGGGTCAATACGTCGCGCCAGTTTTTGGGTTCGAATGGGACACCGAGCGACCCAAAAGTAAACACCGCCGCTAGCAATAAGATCAGGAATAGCGCCCCCGTAGCGAAGCCCCAGCGTTGTTTCGAAGTAAGCCGGCTCATCGCACCACTCCGTTTATGCCGCTCTGAGATGCAAAACGGACAGCGTGCGTAACACGCGCAAAGGTTTTCTCAAAGTTGTTAATGACTGCTGGCGAAGCGCTCCAGCGCGCGTCAAACACCGCCGCACACTTTTCGCCCAACGTTTCACTCTGGTGCTCAAACGCGAAATGGGAACACAAGGAAGGCATCTCTTTGGCACGATAGCCAGCGCGTGACACCAAGTCAAGAATTGCACCTGTCCCTATGGCTATCAACCTGCACTAAAGTGCAGGTATTAGCCATTTTAGAACTACGTTCGAAATTCGCGCCACTGTGCGCTTGGGCATTTGTTAATGTGAGCCTTGGCTGTTTTCTTGCTGCGGGAGTGCTGCGGATGTCTGTCCGTTTAGGTGAAATCTTAGTTAAAGAGAGCTTGATTACGCAGGACCAGCTCTCCAAAGCGCTCGAATTTCAGCGCTCCAATGGTGGGAAGCTCGGAAGCTGCCTGACCAAAATGGGTTTCATTACCGACGACGATATTACCGGCGTGCTTTCCAGGCAATACGGCGTCCCCTCCATAAATCTCAAATATTACGAAATCGATCCCATCGTCATTAAGTTGATTCCGCAAGACACCGCGTTGCGCTATCAGGTGATTCCACTTTCTCGCGTGGGCTCTGTGCTCACCATCGCGATGACCGATCCCACCAACGTCTTCGCCATGGACGATATCAAGTTCATGACCGGCTTCAATGTGGAACCGGTAGTGGCCTCGGAGTCCGCGATCGGCGACGCCATTTCGCGATTCTATGGCGGTTCATCCAGCAATCACGAAGAACTGAGCAACCTCATGAAGGACCTGGTCGATGAGGACCAGGAGTTGGAGCTCGCCGCGGAAGTCGCGGAAATGGACACCGCGACGCTCGAGAAGGCCGCCGAAGAAGCGCCCATCATCAAACTCGTAAACCTGATTCTTACCGACTCTGTAAAGCGCGGCGCGAGCGATATTCACATTGAGCCTTATGAGCTGGAAATGCGCGTGAGATTTCGCGTGGACGGCCAGCTGCAAACAGTAATGAGTCCGCCGCTGCGACTGAAAGACGCCATCACCAGCCGCCTCAAGATCATGGCCAAACTGGATATCGCGGAGAAGCGCCTACCTCAAGACGGCCGCATCATGATCAAGTACCGCGCTGACGGAAAGAAAAAGGAGCTCGATTTCCGCGTCTCCACGGTGCCCACCCTGTATGGCGAAAAAATCGTCATGCGCTTGCTGGATAAAGAGAACCTGCGCCTGGACATGACCAAGCTGGGTTTCGAGCAAGAGTCGCTGACTAAATTCGAACGCAACATTTTCAGACCCTACGGCATGGTGTTGGTTACCGGGCCGACCGGCTCCGGAAAAACCAACACGCTGTACTCCTCGGTGTCCACGTTGAACAAAGTAGACACCAACATCATGACCGCCGAAGATCCCGTCGAATTTCAGTTGGCCGGAATCAACCAGGTGCAGATGAAAGACCAGATCGGTCTTAACTTCGCCGCCGCTCTGCGCGCCTTTCTCCGCCAGGACCCCAATATTATTTTAGTCGGTGAAATCCGCGACTTTGAAACCGCCGAAATTGCCGTAAAAGCCGCGCTGACCGGCCACTTGGTTTTGTCCACGTTGCACACTAATGACGCCCCTTCCACCATCAGTCGATTGATGAACATGGGCATCGAACCATTTCTTGTGGCTACTTCCGTGAACTTGATTTGCGCGCAAAGACTGGTGCGGCGCATTTGTCAGAATTGCAAAGTGGAGTTGGAAGTTCCAGAGCAGGCCCTCATCGATGCCGGCTACACCCTCGAAGAAGCCAAAACTACGAAGATTTATCACGGCAAAGGCTGCAATGTTTGCAACAAGGGTGGATACAAAGGGCGCACTGGTCTTTATGAAGTCATGGAAATAAATGACGAACTGCGGGAATTGATCCTCGTGGGAGCTTCGGCATTGGAACTGAAAAAGAAGGCCGTAGAGCAGGGAATGATTACCTTAAGACGAAGCGGATTGACCAAGGTGGCATTGGGTCAGACGACGATGGAAGAAGTGGTACGCGAAACAGTTTTGTAAGGACAAGAGTGAACCATGGCTGGAGTGAATTTAAGCGAATTACTCAAAAAGATGATCGAGATGGGCGGCAGCGACCTGCACATCACGACCAATAGCGCGCCACGTGTGCGCGTACACGGACATCTGCGTCCCTTGGACATGCCGCCGCTGACAGCTGCGGACACCAAGTCGCTCGCCTATAGCGTCCTTACGGACGCGCAGAAGCATCGCTTCGAGGAAAATCTGGAGCTCGACTTTTCCTTCGGCTTGAAAAATCTCGCTCGCTTCCGCGGCAATGTGTTCAATCAACGCGGCGCGGTGGGCGCAGTGTTCCGCACCATTCCATGGGAGATCAAAAACTTCGATGCGTTGGGTTTGCCAAGCGTAGTGCGCGGCATGTGCGACAAGCCGCGCGGCCTGGTCTTGGTGACCGGTCCAACAGGCTCCGGTAAATCCACCACGCTCGCCGCCATGCTCGATAAGATCAATGCGGAGCGTGAAGAGCACATGATCACCATCGAGGATCCCATCGAGTTTCTGCACAACCACAAAAAATGCCTGGTGAACCAGCGAGAAGTCCACGCGGATACACATTCTTTCGCAAACTCGCTGAGGGCCGCATTGCGCGAAGACCCGGACGTGGTGCTTATCGGCGAAATGCGCGACCTCGAAACCATTGAGTCAGCGCTGCGCATCGCCGAAACCGGCCACTTGACCTTCGCCACCTTGCATACCAACTCCGCGGCTTCCACCATCAACCGCATCATCGACGTATTTCCTTCGCATCAGCAGCCGCAAATCAGGGCCCAGCTTTCCATGGTGCTGGAAGGCATTTTGTGCCAGGCGCTGCTACCACGTTCCGACGGCCGGGGCCGAGCGATGATCATGGAAGTGCTGGTGCCCACGGCGGCGATCCGCAACCTTATCCGCGAAGACAAAATTCACCAGATTTATTCCGCCATGCAAACCGGCACAGGCCAAACGGGCATGCAAACCTTCAACCAAGGTCTTTGCAACGCTTATCTGTCCAAAGCCATCACCCTGGACATTGCGCTGTCTCGTTCGTCCAATGCCGACGAGCTCCAGGACATGATTAACCGTGGCGTAGTTTCCACCCCGACTGCCGGCGGCGGCAGCATGAAATCGCAGGTAAAGGCGCCGGTGACCAGTAAGCGTTAAACGGAGATTACACAAGTGAACATGAACAATTTTGGTGGTATCCAGGCACTGAGGAGGGCATCACATGCCGGACTTTAAATATCAAGGAACAAATCGCTCCGGCTCGAGTGTGAGCGGAGTCATGACCGCTAACAGCAAAGCGGATCTTCAAAATCTGTTAAGGCGCCAGCAGATCACTCCCTCGAAGATGTCGGAGAAGGGCAAAGAGTTCAACATGCCCACCTTTGGGGGTGGCGTGAATGCCAAAGAACTGGCGATTTTCACCCGCCAGTTTTCGGTCATGATCGACGCCGGTCTGCCCCTGGTGCAGTGCCTGGAAATCCTGGGCAGCCAGCAGGAGAACAAGTTCTTTCAGAAAGTGTTGATCAACACACGCTCGATGGTGGAAAGCGGCTCAACTCTTTCGACTGCGATGCGCAGCTCGCCAAAAGTGTTTGACGGTCTGTACGTGAACATGGTGGAAGCTGGAGAAACGGGCGGTATTCTTGACATCATTCTGCAACGCCTCTCCACCTACATCGAAAAGAACGTCAAATTGCAGCGTGCCGTAAAATCCGCCCTGGTCTATCCCGTCGGAGTTCTGACCGTGGCCGGCGGCGTTATTACCCTACTCCTTTGGAAGGTCGTGCCAATTTTCTCGACCTTGTTCACCGGTTTGGGAGTTACGCTCCCACTGCCCACCAAAATAGTCATCGCCCTAAGTAATTTTATCGGCAGCTACTTCGGTTTATTAGGGCTCGTGGCCATCGTCGGCAGCATTGTCGGACTAAAGGTATGGTACGGAAACCCGACAGGAAAATTTGTTCTGGACACTATTGTCTTGAAACTTCCGGTAATCGGTATGTTAATGAAGAAGATTGCCGTAGCCCGTTTCACCCGCACCCTCGGCACACTGATTTCCAGCGGCGTCCCCATTCTCGAAGGTTTGGACATCACCGCCAAGACTTCCGGCAATGCCGTAGTCGAACGCGCTCTTCAAAAGGTGCGCAAAGCACTGGAGGAAGGCAAGTCACTGACTGAACCCTTGAAGGAGTGCAACGTATTTCCCGGCATGGTTACCCAGATGATCGCGGTCGGTGAACAGACCGGCGCCATGGACGCCATGCTGCAGAAAATCGCCGATTTCTATGAGGAAGAGGTCGATGCAGCGGTGAAAGATCTTTTGACCGCCCTTGAACCGGTAATGATCGTGTTCCTCGGCTTGGTCGTTGGTGGCGTAGTTATCTCCATGTATTTGCCACTCTTCTCGCTCATTGGAAAACTGGCCGATGCCCACTAAACGCAACGCGTCTGACGCGTATTGTTGAACCACCGGCCGGGCGGCAGAATTGCAGCCCGGCCTTTTTCTCTTTTATATTGAGCACTGGGGCTAGCTAGCACGGCGTGTGGGGAGAAATGCAGCAAAGTGCCAGCATGAAAGAATGGCTCGAATGGCTGACGCGTGTTCGCCTGTTAATGATCACGCTCATCCTGGCCGTCGGCGTAGTGTGGCCCAAATATGTGCCGGCCTCCCCCGGTAAAGGGTTTTTCCTTCCGCTCATCATCTTTTGGATAACGCTGGGCATCCTTCATCTGATTCTGCTTCGCTGGCTTCCGTTGGCGCCGTGGCACGGCGGACTTCAGGTTACCTGCGACGTAATCATGATTTCGGCTCTGGTCTATGCCACTGGTGTACAAGACAGCTACTTCATTTCGCTGTATCTGCTGGTAATTATCGTCGCCAGTATTTTGTTTTCCCGCGGGATGGCATTTGCCACCGCTGCTTTCTGCTTGGTCATATTGGGCGGAATGGCGGCACTGGCATTTAACGAGAAGATTACCCGCACCTACGTGGGAATCGCTACCGGCGAAAGCCTGCGCACCTGGTTTTTAAGCACGCTTTTCGGATTTCTGGCGGTAGCCTACTTAGCCAGCTTTTTGGCGCAATCCCTTCGCCGCAAAGGCGCCGAACTCGATGAAAAGCGCGAAGAGCTGCGTGACCTTCAGGACTTCACCGAGGACATCGTGCACTCCATGCGTGGCGGTTTGGTGACCACCGACCTTGAAGGCCGCATCCTGCTCCTGAACCGCACCGGCGAAGAAATTCTTGGTTATCGCTTTGCCGGACTTCGCGGCCAGTTGCTGCAGGAACTCAACCCCGACTTCTGGCTTCCGGGTGAGCATGGCTTGGAAAACGTTCCCCGCCGAAAAGAGATCGACTTTCGCACTCCCGATGGCCAGCAGCGTTACATCGGCATTAGCGTCTCCCCATTACGCTCTCGCGACAATAGTCGCAGTGGGTACGTCTTCAATTTCCAGGACTTGACCGAGTTGCGCCGTCTGGAGCAGGAAGTCGCCACCAAGGAACGCATGGCCGCGCTGGGCCGGCTTTCCGCGGCCATTGCTCACGAAATCCGTCAACCCCTCACCGCCATGGCCGGAGCGGTCAAGGAATTGGCTCGACTGGTACCGCTGGAAGAAGACGAAAAACATCTGGTCAATATTGTCAGCAGGGAATCGCAGCGCCTGAATAACATCATTACTGATTTCTTGAAATATTCGCGCGAGAAAACCTACGAGTTTCAGGATGCCGATGTGCGTTGGCTGCTGGACGAGACCCTCACTTTAATTGAAAAGAAGCCCGAGATCGGTCCAAATTTTCGCGTCGTGCGCTCGTTTAATGGCCAGGAATTACGCGCTCGCGTCGATGCCGGCAAGATCAAGCAGGTTTTCTGGAATCTTTGCGACAACGCCTTGCGTGCCATGCCCGGCGGAGGCACTTTGACGGTGCGCCTCGAAGAAAAACCGTTCTGGCTGCGCATCGCCTTCTCCGACACCGGAGTTGGCCTGGACGCCAAGCAGCGTGCCAAGATTTTCGAACCTTTGCAGTCTGAATTCGAAGGCGGCACGGGCTTGGGGCTTTCCATCGTCTACCAAATTGTGCAGGCCCATAGTGGAAGGATCAGCGTCATATCAGAAAAAAATCGCGGAGCGGAGTTTATCGTGGAGTTGCCGCGAGTTGTGTGAAGACATCGCATGAACAAGTCGCGTAGAAAACTCGCGTGAAGAAGTCCTGTGAGGGTTTATGCAAGGCGCTAAAACAGCGGTGAAAGAAACTTCCCGGGAAATGCCGCATATCCTGGTCGTGGATGACGAAAAATCCATCTGCGAACTCCTCGAGATTACTTTCCGCAAGGAAGGCTATCGCGTTGAAATCGCAAACAACGTGGAAGGCGCCAAGCGCAAACTGGAATCCCAGATTTTCGACATCATCATATCGGACATCCGCATGCCCGGAGAGGGTGGCGTGGATCTTCTAAAATTCACCAAGGAAATTGCACCGGACTGTTTTTTTCTGCTGATTACCGGCGTACCTACAGTGGAAACAGCCATCGCGGCGATCAATTCCGGCGCCGACCGCTATGTAATCAAAGACCATGAGTTGGTCGATCAACTGCGCCGCGCGGTCCGGGAAGTGTCGGAAAATCTACGGTGGAAAAAAGAAGCGGGCTACCTGCGCCGCGAATTGCGCAGATTGACGGGTCTGGACAATATCATCGGGCAAAGCCCGAAAATGCGCGCTATTTTTGAATTAATTCAAACCGTCGCCCCGCAGACCAGCCGTGTACTAATCACTGGAGAAAGCGGCACCGGCAAGGAATTGGTGGCCCGCGCGATTCACGAGAATAGCGCGCGGGCACAAGCCCCCTTCATCACCATTAATTGTGGAGCCTTCCCGGAGTCGCTGCTGGAATCGGAACTATTCGGCTATATGAAGGGCGCCTTTACCGGCGCCAATGATAATCGCCATGGACTATTCCAGGCCGCTAATGGCGGAACATTGTTCATGGACGAAATCGGCAATATGAGCCTCACCATGCAGGTGAAGTTGTATCGCGTCCTGCAGGAAGGTAAGGTGCGGCCCATCGGCAGCACCGAAGAAAGCGACGTGGATGTTCGCATCATCGCTGCTACTAACAAGGATTTCGAGAAGGAGATTGCCGAGGGCCGCTTCCGCGAAGACCTTTATTACCGCCTGAGCGTGATCCCTGTTCAACTACCTTCCCTGCGGGAACGTAAGGAAGATATTCCGCTGCTGGCGCGACACTTCCTCGAAAAATTTCGCAAAATCATGGAAAAACCCATCGAGGGCATTTCTCCGGAGGTGATGCGAAAACTGGAGGGCTACGACTGGCCTGGAAACGTCCGCGAACTCGAGAACACCATGGAGCGCGCTGCTGCCTTGGAGACCACCTCCGAGATTACTTTGCGCGTCCTGCCGGACCGCATCGCCGGATACTCGTCAACCATTTCGAGCCAGACGGACGGCACCGCACGCGTAACGTTCCCTGAGGGTGGCGTGGATTTTGAGAAAGAGGTTGCCGGAGCGGAGCGCAGGTACTTGGTGGCGGCCTTGGAATCCGCCAAGGGCATTCGGACAGAAGCCGCAGGCCTTCTTAACATCAGTTATCGGTCCTTCCGCCACTATGCGAAAAAACACAATCTCTAGTAAAATCCACACTGGGCCGCCCAGTTAGGGCTACGTTAACAGGCTGCCAACCGCCACATTTTGACGACCGTTTTGGTCAATCGATGGTGACAAAAATGGGCATAATGCCGAGGTTCGAAGGTACGAAGAGAAAAGTAGATTCATCGTTCTTACCATAAGTATATGAATATAAATGGCTTATTTAAATTCATTGGTTCGTACCGGTTTGTTTGCGACTGGCCCGCTGCTTGCCCTACTGTAGGTGTGCTCTGGCACTACAATTACTCTCAACGATTCTTTCAAGGAGATACAACAGTCATGAAGAACCAAAAGGGTTTCTCTCTTATCGAGTTGCTCATCGTCGTGGCGATCATTTTGATCATCGCAGCGATCGCAATTCCGAACTTGCTGCGCTCCAAGATGGCCGCTAACGAAGCTTCCGCGGTCGGCTCCGTACGCTCCATCAACACCGCTGAAGTTGCTTACGCCACTTCTTACCCGAACGTTGGCTATTCGGCAACCTTGGCGGCCCTCGGTGGTGTGGTTCCTTGCACCGCTGTGGCAGCTACGGCTTGCTTGATCGACCAGGTTCTCGCAACGTCTGACGTTAACGCGAAAAGCGGCTATCTGAACACCTACGGCGGCGTGATCAACCAGGGCAACGTGAACGTTGCTTACACCCTGAACTCTAACCCCGCCAACCGTGGCACCACCGGACAGCGCAGCTTCTTCAGCGACCAGTCTGGTGTAATCCGCTACAACGGCTCAGCAGCGGCGACTGTAGCTGACCTGCCGCTTCAGTAAAATATACGGAAGTATCGCGAGAGGGAGGTCGAAAGACCTCCCTCTTTTCTTTTGTGAGCAATGTGAACCCGGAACTCGACTTGACCTCAACTCATTTCGGAGCTGGCAAATGGTCGGAGTCCACTGGTGCGGCACTCAGTTAGACACTTTCTGTCAGTTTCCGAATGACAAAAAACGACAATATTAGGCACTGAACCAGTGGTTGCACCGAATGAGATCCGGGTCCTATCAATAAACTTATAAAGATCAATCACTTAGCCAAAACCAAGGTTTGGTACTACTGGTTTTAATTTGGTATGTGGCTTGCCCTAATACATGTGTGCTTTGGCACTAGCGAATAACTCTCACGAATTCTCTAAGGAGATACATAAGTCATGAAGAAGCAAAAGGGTTTCTCTCTTATCGAGTTGCTCATCGTCGTGGCGATCATTTTGATCATCGCAGCGATCGCAATTCCGAACTTGCTGCGCTCCAAGATGGCCGCTAACGAAGCTTCCGCCGTCGGCTCCGTACGCTCCATCAACACCGCTGAAGTTGCTTACGCGACCGCTTACCCGAACGTTGGCTATTCGGCAACCTTGGCGGCCCTCGGTGGTGTGGTTCCTTGCACCGCTGTGGCAGCTACGGCTTGCTTGATCGACCAGGTTCTCGCAACGTCTGACGTTAACGCGAAGAGCGGCTACCTGAACACCTACGGCGGCGTGATCAACCAGGGCAACGTGAACGTTGCTTACACCATGAACTCTGACCCTGCTAACCGTGGCACCACCGGACAGCGCAGCTTCTTCAGCGACCAGTCTGGTGTAATCCGCTACAACGGCTCAGCAGCGGCGACTGTGGCTGACCTACCGCTTCAGTAAAATAGGCTGGCTTAAAAAGCATCTGCAAACGGGGGAAGTTGTCTCAACTTCCCCCGTTTTTTTCGGTCCGTCGTAGCCGGGTGGTCAAACGGCTGGGAGACTGCGAGATCCGAACAATCAAGGATAACTTTATGCGCTTACGCCAAAAAGGATTTTCCCTAATCGAACTTCTTATCGTAGTAGCCATTATTCTCATCATCGCGGCCATCGCCATTCCGAGTCTAATACGGTCGAAAATGGCTGCGAACGAGGCTTCAGCAGTCGAATCGCTTCGCTCCATAAACACTGCGGAGGTCTCCTACACTACCGCCTACCCCACTGTCGGGTTTTCTAATCTCTTGGCGGACTTGGGCGGCAGCGCGGCAGCTTGTGCTGCCGGCCCCACCGTGACTTCGGCTTGCTTGCTTGACCAAATCCTGGCTACCTCCGACATCAACGCCAAAAGTGGCTATCTCAATACGTATGGGGGCGTTGTGGCCTCGAACGGCGTCAACACCGCCTACACCATCAACGCTGACCCCGCTAGCCGCGGAACAACCGGACAGCGGAGTTTTTTTACTGACCAGTCCTGTATCCTTCGTTTCGACCCAAGCGCCGTGGCAAGCGCCATAAGTTCCCCGCTCTGAGCGCACACATTTCCGAGAATCGAAATAGAATTGCCGGCGCAATCCGCGATGATCCCGTTGCAGTTCGCTATACTTCTTGCATGGATGTTAGCAAGTATCGGGCGGGCATCGCCGGGCTTTGCGCGGCTGCACTCAAAGTAGCGATTGTGGCTAGCGTAGTGGCTGGTTCAAGTTTGGCCATACGCGCGGCACAGAAATCCCCCGATACCGAGCCCATTCGCCGCATGGAGCATCGTTATCGAGCGGCCAAAACTTTGCAGGCGATTTTTCTGGAGCGCTACATCGAGAACGACCGCACCGTGCGCGTAGAGTCCGGAGTAGCATATTTTCGACGGCCGGGCAAAATGCGCTGGGAATATGCGGCTCCAGAAAATAATCTGTTTCTGATCGATGGCAAGACGGCCTGGTTTTACGTGCCTGCCGACCATACCGTGACGCGCGTGCCTGCCAAACAAAGTACGGATTGGCGAACGCCGTTGGCGCTGCTGGCGGGCGAAACGAAAGTATCGCGCGTGTGCGCACGAGTTGCACTAGCGCCCGATCAGCCGCCGGAAAAGCCCGGCGATGCTGTCTTTAATTGCACGCTGCGCGGATCCGTGGATAGTAAGAAGACTCCAAGCGCTAACAAAAACGCCAGTACTCGCGAGCCTTCAAAATTAGCCAGCCTTGCCCCACAAAATACCGAGCAAGAAGACACTGTTCTGCTCGAAATCGGACGCGAATCTGGCGAGCTGGTACGAATTGTTGTGCGTAATAAAGGCGGAGTCGGAATTGAATTTCATTTCGACCACTGGCTGGATGATCCTCCAATTGCGGAAGCATTATTTCATTTCGAGCCTCCCAACGGAGTGGCTATCGTGAACGCAGAATTGCCTCCCGAAACGCCAAAGACGGAGTAAGCTTCAACCTGCCAGCCTGTGGCTGGCGTGTCAGCCTGCCGCTTGGGGTACCCGTTTCTGGGAAGGAACGGCCAACCATCCCGGTTGACCGCGCATACATCTCACTTGAGGTAAACTGAGGGTCTATGGGGGAATTCGTTTGTCGCGTGGCGGATGCCAACGGACGTGTGTTTTCGCACGTGGAAGCCGCCGGTACGCTGGATGAAGCGCGCCAGAAACTGGCCGACCGGGGTTTGTACGTTTACTCCGTAGAAACCCGTGGAAGTCTGGTCGGTTTGCTGAATCGTCGCAAGCAGCGGCAAATCGGCGGGTCGGACTTTCTCATTCTCAATCAACAATTTAATACCCTCATTAAAGCTGGAATCCCGATCCTACGTGCGCTGGACCTGCTGGCCACACGAGCCACCACCCCAAAACTACGTCCCGTTATCACCCAGATTCGCGATCGCGTGCGCGAAGGCAAGTCCTTGTCCGAGGCTGTCGACGAAGCCGGAGTTTTTTCGAAAGTTTATTCCACAGCAATTCTGGCAGGTGAGAAGAGCGGAAACCTTGCCGGTGTTCTCGACTTTTACATTGCCTATCAGAAGGTGAGTACCGGCGTCCGAAAGAAAATTCTCGCCTCCCTCGTGTACCCCACACTCCTGATTGTAGTGGCCACCGTTATCGTGACCTACCTGGTAACGTTCGTGGTTCCAAAATTTGCGGTTCTATATCGAGACCTGGACGTCGAGCTGCCCACGTCCACAAAACTTTTGATGGCCCTGACAGTGGATTATCGCTTCGTAGTGTTGGGAGTGATGGGCCTGCTCGCGCTCCTGGCATTGGGGGTCTTCTTATGGTCGCGAACCGAAGAAGGGGGCGCCACCTTTGACCGCTTGAAGTTCAAACTGCCGGTGATCGGGGATACTTTGCTGAAGTTTCAGGTCGCGCAATTCTCGCGAACGCTGGCAACGCTGCTGACCGGCGGCACCACTCTGGTCACCGGGTTGCAAACAGCTTCAGATGCGCTGACCAGCAAACTATTACGCGTGACGATTCTACGGGCCACGCAAATGGTACGCGAAGGCGAATCGCTGCACGGCTCGCTGGCTTCCACCGGTGTGCTTCCAGAAATGGCGCTGGATATGGTGGAAGTTGGCGAAAGCAGCGGCGCGCTAGGTCCCATGTTGACCAGCATCGCGGAATTTTATGAGGAGGAAGTAAGCCTGCGGCTCGGCGCGCTCGTGGCCATTATCGAGCCAGTTATGCTTATATTCATGGGAATTTTAGTGGCATTCATACTCATTTCACTTTACCTGCCTATATTCTCACTTTCGATGTCAGGCGGAGTTAAGTAATGGCAACCACAGACTACACACACGTAGCGGCAGCGCTAACAGGCACGGCGGAAGAGCAACACGAGCGGGAATTCGCCAGCAAACTTGCTCAGCGGTACCGCTGCAGCTTTGTTGATCTTCGCGAACAGCGTATCGACCCCGAGCTTTTCCGCACCATTCCCGCGGACTTGATGTTCCGTTACAACTTCGTGCCTCTTGAAGTTCACAACAATTTACTGTCCATCGCGGTAGCCGATCCCAGCCAGGTGCTGCTCAGCGATGAGCTTCCGCTCCTTCTCGGGAAAAAACTGGCTATTAAGGTTGCCACCGCTCACCAAATCAGCGACCTTCTGAAACGAACCGAGCAGTCGCAGCGCGTGTTGGAGCAAGCCACCGAAGCGTTCACACTGCAAGTTTCAAAGGACGAAGGGGAGAGCGACGAAACCATTTCCGGCGACCGCCTCACCCGCGATACCGCGGTCAGCCCGGTAGTCCGGTTGGTCGAAACGGTTATTTTCACCGCGCTCGAGCGCAGAGCGAGCGACATTCATATTGAAGCGCGCGATTCCGAAGTCGCCGTCAAGTACCGCATCGACGGCGTTTTACAGCACGCCATGCAGCCCATCGCCAAAGAATGGCATTCCACGGTAATTTCGCGCATCAAGGTCTTGAGCGATCTGGACATTGCCGAACGCCGCGTCCCGCAGGACGGTCGCTTTCGCGTCAAGTACAAAGGCCGTTACATCGATTTACGTGTTTCCATTATGCCCGCGAGTCACGGCGAAGATGCCGTTCTTCGCGTTCTCGACAAAGAAACCCTTTCCGAAAAATTTCAGAGTCTAAGCCTGGACGTTGTCGGTTTTTCCGCCGAAGAGATGCGCCGCTTCCGCCGCTATATCCGCGAGCCCTACGGAATGGTGCTGGTCACCGGCCCGACCGGCTCCGGAAAAACCACTACGCTGTACGCGGCCATCAATGAAATCAAGTCCGACGAAGATAAGATCATCACCATCGAAGATCCCGTCGAATATCAACTTCGCGGCATCACCCAGATTCCAGTCAATGAGAAAAAGGGACTGACCTTTGCCCGTGGGTTGCGCTCCATTTTGCGCCATGACCCGGACAAAATCATGGTCGGCGAAATCCGCGATCAGGAAACCGCCCAGATCGCCATTCAGTCCGCCTTGACTGGCCACTTGGTTTTCACCACCGTGCACGCCAACAACGTCACCGACGTGATCGGTAGGTTCATCAACATGGGTGTCGAGCCTTACAACTTTGTGTCCGCCCTCAATTGCATTATGGCCCAGCGACTGGTGCGCATCATCTGTATGAACTGCAGACGCCCGAAGAAGTATTCGCCCGCCGAATTAAAGGAAGCGGGCCTCGACCCAGGGGCCTGGGGCGGCGTAACACTTATGGAAGGGGCCGGGTGCCTCGAATGTTCGGGTACCGGTTATCACGGGCGCACCGCCATCTGCGAACTGCTTGATCTAACCGACCGCATTCGTGAAATGATTGTAGATCGGCGGCCTACTTCGGAAATCAAACGCATCGCCCGCGACGAGGGCATGATCACCCTACGCGAAAGCGGCCTGGCGAAAATTCGCGACGGCATCACTAGCGTGAAGGAAATCAATAAGGTGACCTTCGTTGAATAGCGCTACCGCATTTCACGAGGGAATTTACAAAAGCGAGCTGGTGCGTCGCATTACCCGCTGGCTGGACGCCACGCCCCATCCGCCGCTGGCGCTGGAGATAACTCCGGAGCGTGTAGCGGCAGCGCGCTTTGGCAGGACCGGAGCGCTGGATGGATACGCCGTCGAGACTCTTCCCCAGGGCGCCATCGTGCCTTCGGCAGTGGAATCCAACATCGGAAATCCTGCAGCCGTTAAACTGGCGGTCAGCAACGCCTGCGCCAGACTGAAGGCCCATGATGAAGACGTCGCGCTCATCCTTCCCGATCCGGTGATCAGAGTTTTCGTCCAGCATTTCGACGAATTTCCGCGCTCGGCTCAGGAAGCGGAGCCGATGTTGCGCTGGAAGTTGAAGAAGAGCGTTCCCTTTGAAGTGGATGAAACGCTGATTTCTTACATGCGCCAATCTCCGCGTGAAGATGGGGTGGACATTGTCACCGCGCTGGCCCGCCTGCGCATTGTTCGCGAATACGAAGCGTTGGCGGAAGCGCTGGAGTTGCGCCCGGGTGTGGTGGTGAGTTCCTCACTAGCCGCCATTACTTTGCTGGATGATCAGAAACCCACTCTCCTTGCTCGCGTTTCGGCAAATTCTTTGACTACCGCGATCGTCCGCGAAGGCGTCCTGTGCGGTTATCGCTGCACCGAATTGCCCGCGCAAGGCCTCGATCTCACGCCACAAATGTTGCTGGAGGAAATTTATCCCGTCGCGGCCTATTACCAGGACACCTGGCGGGAAGGGGTTCAGTCGGTAACCCTCACCGGACTTGGCTCGCGTTTACCCGAATTTGTGCCGCCCTTCGAAGAAGAGTTTCATTGTGAAATAAGTTCCTTGCTGCATTCCGCGGTGACCGGTGGTCGCGTGCACGACGATGTTCGGCCTCTTGCAGAGCGCGAATTGGAAGGTTTGGTCGGCTGGGCAATGCACCGCGGCTAGACTAGCAGCACGCGGAATTTGAAAAATAGTTCGGGGATTTTTGCACATGAGAGTTCGGCTTAATCTAGCGACCAAAGCGCAGGAAACGCATCGGCGTTTCATGGTGGTGGCAGGTCTCGTAGCCGCAGTTGCGGGAATCATATTTCTCGCTTTGGGTTGGCACGTGTACTCGATACGAAATGTCGATGCGCGTCTGCGTGCCCAATCGGAAGTCACCAGTCGTAGAATCGGAGAATTGCAGGCCGAACGCGCCGATCTGGAGCGTTTCTTCGCCCAACCCGAAAACGCCAAGCTGCATGATCGCGCGGCGTTCCTCAACTCCCTGATTGATAGTCGAAGTTTCAACTGGACGCAAATGTTTATGGACCTGGAACGCATTCTTCCCGGTGGTGTGCGTGTGGTAAGCATCGAGCCGCGACAAGCCAAGGGACACGTAGAAGTAAAATTGACGGTCGGTGCTTCCAGCGACGACGCCAAACTCAAATTTCTTCGCGCTCTTGAGGAGTCCCATCAATTCAGCGACATCCAGCTGGACACCGACATGCCCGCTAAGAACGGCAACCAGCGAGTCGTCGAGCTGACCGCGGTTTATTCGAGGAGCTGATGAAACGCGACGTTAAATTGCAAAAGCGCTTGGTCATCGGCGCACTAGGTCTCCTGGTTCTCGCCGACGTGGCCCTCGCGGCTTACAGCTGGCAGCTCAGCTCCGCGCCACACACTCCGCAGCAGGAGCTGGCGCTGCAGAATCAGCAAATGGAAGTATTGCGCGCTGATATCAAGCGCGGCGAATCCATCCGCCAGCTCACTCCCGCGATACAAAGAGACTGCGACCGCTTCGAGCAATCCTTACTCCCGGTCAACAACGGCTATTCGTCGGTATCCGCGGAACTCGATAGCATTGCAAAAAAAGCCGGCGCGCAAATCGAGGGACGTGGTTTTAAGCAAAAGGAAATTCCCAAGCGCAATTTGCAGGAAGTTAACATTGACCTTCTCTTGAACGGAGAATATACCGCCGTGGTGCGATTTCTGAACGGATTGCAGCGCTCTAAAAATCTATACGAGGTTGATGGACTGGCGCTCGCGAGCGATACTCAGAGTCAGGGTGCTAACGGTCCGATTAAAGTTACTGTACACATGAAAACATATTTTCGAGTCGCTTGATGACCCAAAAGAACCAAATGATGTTGCTGGGCGCGCTGGTCGTGATCATGGCCGTGGTGTGGTATTTCAATCGCACTACATCCCCGGTGGCCCCAGGGAATGTGGCTTCTGTCCAGAATTATCAGTTACTGGCGGTCGAGAATCCGCAATTGCACCGCGACAAAATGGAAGCTGCAGAGAAGACCGAGTATCACAGCCTGGGCCGCAATCCCTTCAGCGAAATCGCGCCGCCCACCGAGCAGCAAAAGGAAAAGGTAATCGCGACGCATCAGGATTATGGGCCTAAACCACCCCCTCCGCCGGAGCCTCCCAAGCTACCGCCCAACATGAAATTTTTTGGATACGGCACGATTCCCAACGGCACCTTGCGCCGCGCATTTTTGTCCGATGGCGATGAGGTTTATATTGTGGGCGAAGGCGACACCTTGTTGGGGCGCTTCCGTATCGTGAAAATAAACAATGCCAACCTCGAATTCGAGGAAATCGCTACCGGCCTCCGCAGTACCGTTACGTTGCAAGAAGAACAAGTCGCGCCGCCAGCCTGATGAAAAATTTCTTCAAACCGCAAAACTTCACCACGCGCCGCGCGTCCGGCTGCGAGGACGGCTACGCGCTGATGATGGTGGTGTTTTTCACGGCCCTGTTGCTCTTGGCTACCATGGTAGCCGCCCCGCGCATTTTATTGGAAGGTAAACGCGAAAAAGAAAAGGAAATGGTCTGGCGCGGGCATCAATATGTACGCGGCGTCAAATTGTATTACCGCAAGATGGGGCGGTTTCCAACGTCCATCGATGATCTGACCAAGCCAAAGACCGGCTCACTACGTTTCATGCGTCAGGCCTACAAGGATCCTATGAATGGCGACGACGGTTCCTGGCGGCTCATCTATGTGGGCCCGGCCGGACAGCTGATTGGAAGTTTGAAGCCCCCACAAAGTTTGCAATTGCCGACCGGCGGCGCGGGGCTGGGCACTGCTGCGTCGACGTTGGCCAACAACAGCACCGGGCAACCCAGTGGATCTTCCGCGTTCGGCTCCCCTTCATCGTCGGCCTTTGGCTCATCCTCAGGGTTTGGTTCCTTTGGATCCTCGGCTGCGAGCGGCGGAACAGCCGCCGGAAACGCCTCACCGGGAGCTGGCGCGGCGTCACCCACTGGAGGCGGGGGCGGCAGTCCTACCCAGCCTGGCACGCAGCAAACTGGTGATCAAGCCAATGCCCAAGGTGGCGCGCCCAACGGCGGTCAACCTGGGCAGCCCGTTCAGAGTGGAGTCGCAGCATCGCAGGATGGGTCGCAACCCGCATCTACAGACGCATCGGGCGATGCGATGTCCACACCGCAAGCTATACCTTCCACGGGAACCTCTACAATTATTGGCGGAAATATTATTGGAGTGGGGAGCAAAATTTCGGCGCCTTCCGTCATGGTCTACGAGAAGGCCAAGAATTATCACCTGTTTGAATTTATTTGGGATCCGTCAAAAGACACCACTATCGCGGGACAGGTACCGCTGCAAACAGGTACTGGTTTGGGTCAAAACATCGGCACCAACCCGAGCCCGTTTGGCCAGAAGTCTGGCGCTGAAAATCCAAATGCGAATCAGCCCAATACGCCGGGGAACATTCCTGCCCCGGGTTCGCCTCCACCCGCTCCGCCGCTCGATTCCGCACCCCCGCCATCTCCGCAGCCATAAAACTTCTGACGCAGCCACGCTTGCCGCTCTCTGCTTAAATAATTCGATTTTCTAAAATTATTATTCGACGGTTACGTTGGGGAATTAGCTTTGGGTAGTACCGCAGCGGGCGGCGGCATCTTTCGCTGGTCATACGTGTGCTTTACTTTTCGCACGTATGACATGGTTTCGGGAAATGGCGGCACGCGCCCGTATTTCTGCACCCGTTCGGGACCCGCGTTATATGCCGCCAGAGCCAGGATCAAATCGTTGTCATAGCGGTGTAGCAGTTCGCCCAAATAGCGCGTGCCGGCGTCGATATTTTCGGCCGGATCAAAAATGTTACGCACTCCTAATCGACTTGCAGTGTCGGGAATTAACTGCATCAACCCTCGCGCGTTGCGCCGCGACACAGCTTTGGGATTGAAGTTGGATTCAATGGCAATCACGCTAGAAATCAGGTCGGCGTCCACATGGAACCGCGTGGCGGCGGACTGAATGAATTCGCCGAATTGAGCATTCTGTCCCAGCGAGCCCGCCTTCACAGGCACGACAACTGGGGTAAATACTTCTTCGGGCTCGATGGCTACTACTTCCGCGCTGGGAACTTCCACGAAACCACCGTTCATCTGCAGCCGGTATTTGTCACCGAGCAATTGATAGCCTGTCACCGTCAGGCGCTGGCCGCTGCGTAGCACCACGTACTCGGCGCGCAGCGCCGGAGATAAGAACAAAGGAGCCAGGAAGAAAAGCAGCGTCAGAACGATGAGCTCGCGATTCATGCGCATGAGGGCGCCTCTCGCAACGCAAAGAGTTCGATGGCCGCGGCGACTCCGTCGTTGTCATTGCTGCGAGTCTCGTGCCAGCCAAAAGTTTTTAATTCTGCGACGCAGTTTTCCATCACCACCGGAATGCCCGCGAAATTCAGCATCTCCAGATCGTTGTGATTGTCGCCGATCGCGAGCACGTCTTCGCGATCGATGCCGCGCAGGGCTGCCCATTCCGCGAGTGAAGAGCCCTTGGAGCACGTCGGATTGATCACATCGATCATGGCAAAATCCTTTCTGGCGTAGATGGTCACCGCCAAAGCGAATTCTTTCGCAAAGGGCGCCGCGCGCAATGCTGCTTCGATCTCACGGACCGGCGCAATGGTGCCCGAGAACATTACCTGAATGGGGTCTTCGGTCAAGCAATTTTCTAGCGGTTTGGCGAACGCGATGAATTCCCGGTTACGCGAATAATACCCTGCACGCAGCGAATCATCTGGATTGAGCGATTCGACCATCACCTGTTCGGCGCTAGGCCGATCGAAAACCACCGCGGCGGCTTCGCGCCACGGCCTGGTGATTTCCAAGACATTTCTAGCGATGGTTCGAGAGAGCAGATGACGCACGTGCGTGCGTCCTTCCTTCGAGCGAATCAGCGCCCCATTGTTGACGATCATCGTGAGCGGGGAATCAATTTTCTGCGCCACGGGAAGTGCAAAATCATAGCGGCGGCCGGTGACCAGCGCGACTTCAATACCGCGTTTACTCGCCTCCGCGATGGCCGCGCGATTGGCTTCGGAGATCTGCCAGCGGCTGTCCAGCAGGGTACCGTCGATGTCAAGGGCGATGAGGCGCACGGGCATCTTTCAATTATATCGCGATTTTGCAGCTTTTCTGCGCATTCGCACGTTGCGTTAGCCTAAGCGGCAGCCAATTTAGCCTGTGCTAATATTTTTCGTCACTCAGCGATCTTCGCGAACTGCAAAATAGATTAGCGATCTTCGTCAGCACACGAAAAAGGAAATGCCGACTAAACGACTTTATTACGATGATGCATTTCAGCGGGAGTTTACCGCTGAGGTCTTGAGTTGCGAGCCAGGAAACGCAGCTGTGTTAGTGACTCGAGCCGCCTCCTCTGGGTTACAAACTCCGGCCAGCGCCAATGCATTACAAACTCGAGCCAACGCTGCTGCGTCAGCCACTCCGGCCAGCGCGGCAGCGTTGCCAAATCCGGGAAGCAGCGCTCAGGTAGAAACTCCGGCCGGCCCTCCGGCGGAAGCATTGTGGCGAGTAAAACTTGATCGCACCGCGTTCTATCCCACTTCCGGAGGTCAACCACACGATACAGGGCGGCTCGGAGATGCTCGTGTGGTGGATGTGCTCGACGAAGAAGATGACGTAATCCACGTTGTGAACAAGCTGATTGAAATTGGTTCGGTGCAGGGAACTATCGATTGGGAGCGGCGCTTCGATCACATGCAGCAGCACACTGGCCAGCACGTCTTGTCGGCACTGTTTCATTCCAGGTTTTCTCTGCCGACAGTGTCTTTCCATTTGGGCTCGGACGTTTGCACCATCGATGTTCGCGGACGGGAACCCACGCAAGAAATTCTGGATGCCGCGATGGCCGCTGCGAATGACGTTGTGTATGCGGACCGCGCGGTGAACGTGAAGTACGGATCAGCGGAGGAGTTGGCTTCCGCCGGCGTGCGCAAAACTGTGGAGCGCACCGGCACGCTGCGCGCCATCGAAATTGAATCGTTGGAGTTGCAGCCCTGCGGCGGCACGCATGTGCAGCGAACCGGGCAGATCGGCATGATTTTGGTACGCGGCGTTTCGAGGATCAGGCAGGACTGGCGCGTGGAGTTCGCTTGTGGGCGGCGAGTAGAACGCCTGGCGCGAGAAAATGTTGCGACGTTGCGCGCCGTGGCGCAGCGGCTGAATTGTTCGCCTCAAGAAGCTGTTTCCGCAGCCGAGCGCGTTGTCGCGGAGCGTGATGCGCATTTCAAGAGCGCGCGCGCCAGCATGCAAAAACTTGCCGAGATAGATGGGCGCGCATCCCTGCAAGATTTTCCAGTTGGTGCGGACGGCCTGCGCATCGTCGCGAAACTGTTTGAAAGTGATCCGGTGGAGTATGTGCAAGCCTTTGCCCGTGAAGTGGCCCAAGCAGAAAACACTGTGGCGCTAGTTGTCCACATCGTAGGCGGGCAGATCTTCTTTTCGCAACACCCGACCGCAAAGAAGGACATGAACGCTTTACTGGGCGAAGCGCTGAAGTATGTCCCGGGGAAGGGTGGCGGCGCGCGCGATTCGGCGCGCGGAAGACTCGCAGATCCGCAGCGCGCGTTGGAATTTCTGATAACCGCTGCCGCCCTGTTGAGACCAAACCCATAGTTCCAAAAATTAACAGATCCGTGGCGCACTTCAGGATTTCTGACAATTGCCATCGCGGCGTGGAGACCAAAACTTCAGTCCCAGAAAATTTCGTATCTGCAGCGCGCTTCAGAATTCCCGAGAACCGCTGCCGCCACGTTGAGAGTAAAGCATTAGTTCCAACAGTATTTGGTGCTTGTCAGTCTTTTGTCACGATTCAACGTTATGATGTGAGCCGCGTTAGTGCGTTCGCGGCGGGAAACAAGACTGTTCTGCGTGACGCTGTTCCGCGAAGCATCGTTGTTGGTGGCGCTGCTGTTGGCGCTGTTCCGTGCGAGCGAGTATGGCTGGAGATTTGACATGGTGGAAGCGGCGAAAAGTTTATTTTTGATTCTCAGCGCGTTGTTTCCCATTGTCGATCCGCTGGGTGGCAGCCCGATTTTTCTGTCCATGACGCGGGATTACCCGCCGCAGGTTCGCAAAGAACTTTCCTGGCAAATCGCCATGAACAGTTTTTTTCTGCTGGCGGGGTCATATTTTATTGGGACATACATTTTGCGCTTCTTTGGAATTTCGATTCCGGTAGTGCAGGTAGGCGGCGGACTCATCGTGGTTTCCAATGGCTGGACACTTCTTACGCGTGGCAATTACGGCCAAAAGGAAGTGGCGCAGAATGTTCCGCCGCAGGATCCGTACCGCGACGCTTTTTATCCGTTGACGCTGCCGCTGACGGTGGGGCCAGGGTCCATATCTGTGGCGCTCACGTTGGGCGCGAACGCTCCGTATCATCACGGTCTGCATTTGTGGAGCATTCTCACGGCGTTCATCGGGTGTGTCCTTCTGGCTGCGAGCATTTATCTTTGTTACAGCTTTGCCGATCGCCTGGGCCGCGTGCTGGGCACCACGGGCATGACGGTTATCCTGCAGCTGACGTCTTTTCTGCTGGTGTGCATTGGTGTGCAGATCGTCTGGAACGGGGCCAGCGCCCTTTTGAGTTCGCTGCCTGCAAGCCCGCGTTGACGGCACTGGGCGGTGATTTTTCGGATTCATTTCAGGAGGGTACCCCCGGTGTTTTGTGTAAAAAGAGCCACAAATTGTTGAAAACAAAGAATTCGAGGTGCAAAAAGTGCGCAAGAGCGCGCACAAAGAGTTTGTAAGTCGTTGATAACAATAGAGTGATTTTTGCAACAAAGGCGCGGATTGGGCAAGAGTTTGGAAGATGCTGAAACTGGGGAAGTTGACTGTGATTGGGGGCGAGAATTCGCACCATTTTAGTAACTGATAAGTAGATGATAACATTTGTGATATTGATGGAATTGGAACTGACGCGGTCGGTCGAAGAGAGATTTCTCCACTGCGTAGGCTGACACCTTCGCGGGAGCGAAGGTGGTAGAAAGCGTCGGCCCACTGCAGTCGAAATGACAGGCACGGTTGGTCGATAGGGAGTTGAGAGCATGTGCACCGATGGTCCGATGTGGTTTACACAATCTCATGCGGTAGCTGCGCACTAGCGTGGATTTATCCAGCGTCATGCGAGTTCGATTTTACTTGTTAGCTATCGTAACTGTAACTGTACCGCGGGACAGAAAATAAGGGGTGGCGGACAGCCGTTCCGTGGAAAGCCGCGGGGCTTTAAAGCCCCCGCGAGCGAGCGACTCGGTTGTGGCGGCCCGCCCCGGCGGGCAGGCTGAAGCCGCGACCTACAAAGCGAAGGCGGGAGTAAACGCGAGAAGCGAAGAGAGATTCCTCGGCTGCGCTCCTGCCTGCGGCAGGCAGGCGGGATGACAACGCTCTTGGGGCGTTGCGTCGATGTCACGGCGGAAGTCGCGACCTACAAGGCCGGCAAATCACGCAGGATTTGTCCCGCTTCACTATGAGTACTGAACGCGGGACTTACAGTGATGCAAGAACAACCTTACGGTGAATACCTTATCGACGGGCGAGGTGGGCCGCCTTGACACTTATGCTGATTGGTCGTAATGCGCAGCGCCGAGGAGGGAAACGTGATTCGACATTTGAAATTTGTCGCGGCTACGGTGGTGGCCTTTTTGTTATTGGCGGGTGTGGCCGCTGCTCAAGATTACGGAGGGTCCAGGAAAGCGCGCGAGCATGGATTTCAACACGGCTACCGGGACGGATTGCGCCAGGGCCGAGCGGACTTGAAGGCCAACGTTAAGTATAACCTCCAGAGTCAGGATTTTCGGAACGCGGACCTGGGTTATGAAGAGTACATGGGGCCCCGCGAGGATTTTCAGGATGGATATCGCGAAGGTTATCGAGCTGGGTATGACGATGGGTATAACGACAGGCCGGTGCGTACAGACATCTACGGGCTGACGGGGGATGGCTATGATCCGGATCGTGTTCCGCGGCGCGACGAGGATGTGGATGCTTACGCGAAGTGGGCATATACGGATGTGGCGACAGACATCGGCTACCGCGACGGGCTGAGCGCCGGAACACTTGATTTACGCAATCACAAAGAATACCGGCCGGAAAAACACGATGCGTACAAAGACGCGGACCACGGATTCCGTAAGGATTACGGTGATAAAGACCTCTACAAGGAACAGTACCGCAAAGGCTTTATGCGCGGGTATGAGGACGCATTTCACAGCCACGGGCGATAACTTTGTCGTGTAATTCATTCCCCAGGTAGTTGAGGCCGGGACCGCCCGAGGTATGAAGGTGACGGAAGCCGAAGGCGGCCCGGGGCTGTCAACAATCCCCCCAAATCCACGGTTGGTAGGCCATCCTACACAGGCAAAAGCTAGACAACCGCTAACAGAAATGTTATACCAAAAAGTGGAGAGCGTCCCTCCATCCACTATGTGTATCAAAGTTTTGTTGGCAGATGACACCCCAGTAATGCGTAAAGCAATCCGTAGCTTGCTTGGCGGGGAACCAGAGATTGAACTGGTGGCCGAGGCCGAGAATTTTGCCCAGAGCCTGAGCATGACCCGCAGGTTTAAACCGCACGTGGTCATACTGGATTTACACATGCCGGACAGTTCAAACCTCACCCCAATGAACGTCAGCGAAGGGTTGCGCGCTTACAAAGCCGCGGTGCTGGCCATTTCCGTGTGGAATGATGAGGACACGCGGTCTTTGGCGCAGAGTTATGGAGCAGCGGCGCTGCTGGATAAAATGCGCCTTGGTCAGGAACTCATTCCTGCCGTGATGAAGCTCGGGTCTGGTGGGCCTTCACATAAGGTCGCGCAGGCACGCCCAGGCGCGCAGGCACGCCGAGTCGCGCAAGTCTCCCATAATTAATTAATCTTGAAGTTTTGGGTTCAGATCAATCCTGCCAGGGGTAAACTTCATTAGCATTAGTGAGAGGGAACGAATGTCGCTCACGGATAGCCATGCGAAAGGGAATTACATTGTGGGGGTCAAGATGTCGATCCTTGGCGCGAACGTTGTTAATGCGGCCAAGGAAGACCTCGGAACAATCGAGGATGTGATCATCGACACGCGGACTAACGTGTTGGCATATGCGATCTTATCGTTCGGGGGGTTCTTGGGTCTGGGAGATAAACACTTTGCCATCCCGTGGCGAGTGCTCGACTTCCATGCCGCCGAAGGCTACGCGGTCTTGAAGCTCGAGAAGGAGCGATTAACAAACGCTCCCGGTTTTAAGACAGGCGAGTGGCCCGATATGGGCGACAATGAGTGGGTTACGCGCGTCGATAGGCACTATGGCGCCACGGAGTAAAGGGACGATCGACCGTTTGCGCTTGAAGGCGGCCGGCTGGGAATGATAAAAGCGGAGCGTGCGTGTACTGGGTGAACCGAACCCCAAAGGTTTTCCACGCCCGATTCCAGCGGACGAACTTCGGGTAATGCTGGGTCCCAATCAGGCGTTCTGTTCGTGGGACGCTTCGATGTCCGAGGTCAGCGAGGAAATGGCCCGCGGGCCATTTTTGTTTTCCGGACATCAAGAGCACAAACGAAACCCCGCGAAGCACACCAGATAGTAATAGGTTGAATAGTTCAGCCCCGGATTTCCTCGGTCGGTTTAAGAGTGCGGCTCTGGTTTCCGGAACCATGAAAGATGTGGATGATATCTGTGCCGCGCCGCGTGGGGCGGTAGTAGATGAGGTAATTTCCCGCGGGGAAACAAAAGAGGCCGCGTGCGTAGTTCGACACACGCTTGCCGCAGCGGGGATATTCGCCGAGCAGCCAGAAACGTTCGGTGATTGCATCTATTACTTTATCTGCAATTTTAAAGCTGACGCGCGTGGCCCAATAAACAAAAATCTCGTCGAGATCCCGGTCGGCAGCCTCTGAAACGCGGTAGGGCATTACTTGCCAGAGAAATTGGTGGCCAGCAACTTACGGCCTCGAGCCTTCACGTCGTCAGCGAGCTTCTTTAGGCCTTCGCGGTCTTCGTACTCCGTGAACCTGCCTGATTTAATATCTTCTATCCCTTGGTGTACGCGCCGGCGGATGCGCTCGAGTTGTAGTTCTGTGAGGTCAGTGAGAATGTCGTCCGCAGTAGGTTTTGCCAGTCGCAAGGCGCGTTCGTCGGCGTCTTCCATGCGGCGCAAGGCTTCGCGGACAACTTCGCTGGCGTTATTGTAGCGCCCGGTCTTCACCTTCTTGCGGACGAAGCCAGCAAGCTCATCGGTGATCGAGATGTTCATTTGATCCATGAGTTACCTCGCTCGTGGCTTTTGCTTCTTGTAGAATAATTCAGGCAATCAGTGGATGTCAATCTTTGACATTTCGAGCTGTGGCATCAAAGGAATACTGAAGATCGATGCAAGATGAAGGAATCGGAGGAAAGGGAGGAGGTAATAGAGTGGGGCCACACCAATCGATCGAAAGCAAAGCTGCTTTATCCAATTCGAGTGATCCGAAGTCTGTCCGCGCCTTGATAGACGAAGTATTCAATTTTCCTCGCACTTTCCCACATTTGCCAAGCCAGCTGGAAAATGCAGTGAAGGATCGGCTCGTGAAGTCCGAAATGTTATACCAGCAGGGAAGGAAACCGGGGGTCGAAGAAGGGGATATCGTCGAGGCCATCAATAACTTGGCTCAGAAACTTGGGGCTCCGCCTCACGGAGAAACCACGCTCAGTCAGGTCCGTCTTCTCCGAATGTCCTTGGCACTGGCGGAACCGAAGTTTATGGGCACGGGGATTGCTCTCCCGGGCGTAGCTCTCGATGAATCAGTCAGTGCCACTATGGTGCCATCACAAGCCATTCACCTTATAGGAACCGTTATAGACCATAAATTTATCAATCCTGATTTCCAAGTGACCACGCAAGAGTGGGAGGCCGTGAATCGGCAGAAGTTTATCGACAAATTACAGATTTCCCAGCAGCCCTCGGCCGCCTGAGCAACAAGCATCTGCAGGAGATGTTCGATTCCCACTGGATCAAGCCCTTCGCTTGGCTCATCCAGGATTAGGAGTTCAGGGCGGCGAGCGAATGCCAAGAGCAATGCAAGCTTGGTCCGCATCCCTTTGGAAAGCGCTTTGACCTTCCGCTGGGGCGGCAATTTGTATTCGTTGAGGAGCTTTGTTGCGACGTCTGATCGCCAGTCGGGGTAGAACGAACTCGCGAAGTGTATCGTTTGTTCGACGCTCATGTAACCGTAGAGAGGCTTGTTTTCGGCAACGTAAGCGACTTTCCGCCGCATTTCACAGTTCTCTTCAGCGTTGGTGATCCGGTTTCCAAGTACAGTGCCCTCGCCGCAACTGGGTCGGACCATGCCGAGGAGCATTTTAATAGTCGTGCTTTTGCCCGCTCCATTTTTCCCGAGAAACGCCGTAATGCGGTTAGGCCCGACAGAGAGATTTAGTGCCTGAACGGCCGCCAAGCTGCCATACGACTTTGTGAGGTCATGCGTTAGAATTACCGGCGTGTCCGTCATCGCTTTCTCACAATCTCGGCTGGGTAGAGTAGCTCCGCTTCGAAGGCTCGCTTGATCTCCTCATCTAACAGACCCTCCTCCCGCAGCTGCTCGATCAAATCCCGAAGCCGCCGGCGTGCAACCTGCACGTGATCTGTTAAAGACCGAGTTCTGTGCCTTACGTTCAGAAATGCTCCGGAGCCTTGACGCAATTCCAGAAGTCCCTCATGTTCGAGTTCGGAATACGCTTTGGCCACTGTATTCGGACTAACCACCAATTCCTCTGCCAGAGTCCGAATGCCGGGTAACTGATCACCATTCTGCAATTTGCCAGTTTCGGCGGCATGTCGAATCTGCTGCATCAATTGCAGGTAGAGTGGCTGCCCGGTTGTTGGAGTGAGCTTAAAAAACATGGTTTTGTGGCTGTATCGGTGTAAGGATACAGAGAGACACAAGATTCGGTCAATAGCTAACAAGTGTCCGAGCGTTACGCTAACTTCGTGAAGACGAAATTTTCGTTTTGAATGGGGGAAAAGATCGGACTCGGTTTCGATCTACTGTACGCAATTCGGCACTTTAGGCAACTGCGTATCGTTACGAAAGTGGCTCAAGTTTGAGAGCGGGGATCAGGATCCAGAGAAAAGCGCCCACCCTTTGCAAAACCGAAAACCGCAAAAGGGTAGACCACCCGAGTCCGCTAGTAACTTAAGATGTGCCACCCGGCCACCCACTGATCAGAGAATCCGCTAATGTCGCTCATCCGGGCATGACTACTATTTCGTCTTTGGGTAGGGCGTCGAGGGTGGCGCGGTCTATGCCGAGGTGGGCTATGACCAGCTCGGGCGGGGTGTGGGTGAGCCCATTGGGACAGGGAGAGGTCCTGGTAGATGTTGCTCTTGAACATTTCGAGGAATTTGAGGTCGGTGGTGCCGGTGTTTTGGATGTAGTGGGGCAGAGTTTTCTGTATGTAGCCGACGTCGCCGGCCTGGAAGTCCATGGTGCGGGCGCGGCCTTCGGTGGCGAAAACGGTCATGCGGCCTTGTCCTGCCATGAAGTACTGCCATTCGTCGGCGTTCTGGTGCCAATGGAGTTCACGGATGCCGCCGGGATGGACGGTGACGATGGCGGTGGCCACGGTGGTGGAGATTTTGAATTTGGTGGAGTCCACGATGCGGACTTCACCGCCCTTGGTGCGCTTGGTGACGGGCATTTTTGCGGCGCGGAAACCGAAATCGATGGGCGAGAGGCCCAGGGTGCCTGCGGTGGCTTTGCGGTCGGCGTCGAGCGGGCCGGGGCCGGCGGCCCGGAAGATAAATTTTTCTTTGCCGACCAATTTTTTCAAGGACTGCTCGGCGACGCCGAAGTTTTGCGCGAGGACGTCTTTGGGAGTGTGAGCCATCCACCGGGAGCGCTGGAGCTGCTGTCGTCCTTGGTGGGGTAGGGTTTCTGCTCGGCGTTGGAGGGGTAGGGTTGTTTCTCTCCCTGGGCCGCGGCGTCGGAGGCGAGCATACCTGCGGCAGCGATTGCTCGGAGCCTGACTCTAGAAATTTGCGGCGGGAAAATAAGTCTCTGGTGGTGTCGTCGTTCATGGCGGCCCCTTTCAAGACACGAATTGCTGTTATACGCCGCTAGGAATTGCAAAGTCAAAAACGTTGGGGATGAAGATTTCGGGGACAGCTTTGAAGTTTTGATGGAGGAGAAACGATGCGAGCATGAGCCGCATTCGCGGGTTGAGATGGTGTGAGGTGAATTGGTGGACGAGACCGGGGTCGAACCGGCGACCTCATCGTTGCGAACGATGCGCTCTCCCAGCTGAGCTACTCGCCCACGAGTAGTAGAGAGATTTTAACACGGTTGCTGGAAGTTCGAAATTTGAGGTGCGAGATTCGAATAAGGAAGAAAAATGAGCTAAACAGGGGAACAGAAGTTCGCAGCGTGGGGCTCTTGCTGACGCAAAATGGCGGCGCGCGAGATTTCGCGCGCCGCCATTTGTATGTGTGCTGCGATTTTAGAAATCGAAGCGCAGGGAGAATTGCATGACGCGGGCGGGCTCCTGGCCGGCCAAGTTGGTGATTTGGCCGAAGGTTGAGCTGGTTACGTTGGTATTGGGCAAGCCAAAGTTTGGGTGGTTGAAGGCGTTGAAGGCGTCGGCACGAAACTGCAGCTTGTATTTTTCGCCGAAGATGGGGAAGTTTTTGGCGATGCCCAAATCGAAATTGGAAAAGTGTGGGCCACGCAGAGTATCGCGGCTGCCGACGGTGAGTCCCGTGATGGGCGAAAAGGCGGCCACGGCCGCCGTGGGATCTGCAAAAAATTGGACCTGACCGCTGGCGTCGGTGTGGATGTTGCTTCTTACTGCGGAAGGCGAGCCAGTAAAATTAACGCCTTGGTCGGCAGCGAGGCTGAAGGAACTGCCTCCACCGACGGCGTCCAAGGCCAGCCCGGTGCGCCACGTGATTATGCCGGAAGCTTGCCAGCCGCCAATGATTTCGTTGAGCCAGCGAGGAGCATCATGGGCGAGAAATTGTTTGCGACCGATGGGCAGGTCATAGACAAAGTCGCTGGTGATCTGATGAGTGGCATCGAACTCCGAATTGCCTTTGCAGGCGTTGAGATCGTAAGCGTTGCAAAGTACCTGGCTTGAGCCGGAGACGAAATTGCCGTTGTTATTGGCGATGACGGAGCTGTTGTCGATGGAATGAGAGTAGGTGTAGTTGAAATCCAATTGGAGGTTGTGCGACAGACGCTTGCGCACGGTGAGGAACATGGCGTTGTAGGAGGAGTAGCCTTTGTTGGTACCCAAAGCGTTGACGAAGAATTGGGACGGGATGACCACGTTCGGGGGCACGAGGCCGAAGATGCCCAGAGCCACGCCGCCGATGTTGCCCTGCTGCAGAGCGGTTTGATTCAGGGCGTAGACCGCTTGCGTGCAGGTGTTGAAAGGAGTGCCGAAAATCTGTTGATTGATCTGCGGGCAGGTCAAGCCCGTTCCGGCCTGGAGCTGATTTTCGAAGAAGGGCAGAGGAGCGACGTTGGAAGGAGCGACGTGCTGGTGCGCCAAATTTTCCAGCGTGGTGGTATCGCCTCCGAAGGTGTGCTTGGAGGCCGGGTCAGTGAATTCCACCAACTGGGCAGCATCAGCCAGCGCGAAGAGCCTGCGGCCATAACGGCCGAAGAAATCGACTTCGACCTGGAAGCCACCGGGCAATTCGCGCTGCACACCGAGGGAAAATGTTTCGGAGTACGGGGTGTGCAGATGATTATCTACGCCGTAATTGAAGATGGCGTTAGGCGTGACGGTGCTGGTAAAGGATGGCACGACGACAGGAAAGGGAACGGCGCTCTGGGAATTAAAGCGCGGATCGGATTGCAAGGAAGCATTGGCTCCGCCACCGCCAAAATTTGTGGCCACGGTGTTGCCGAAGACGTAGTTGCCCTGATCTTCTAGATTAGTGATGGCATTGATCACGGTCTGGTCATAGATCAAGGAGGCTTGAGCGCGGATTACAGTTTTGCGATCGCCAAAAAGAGAGCCGAATAGGCCGCTGCGGAAGGACGGATTCCAGGCGAGCGCGAGGCGCGGTGAAAAGTTGAGCTTATCCGGGTCATACAAATCGGGAGTGCCGGGATTTCCTTTTCCGCTGAGGGAATAGGTGAGCTCGGGCGTGGCGTGCTGGCCGGAAACTCCATTGAGCCCATTGTCCAGGCGAGTCTGCAAAATCTGACTCAGAGTGGTATTGAAGAAACTAGCCTGAAGGCCATTTACTTCATAAGGGACTTGGGCGAACTGGTAGCGCACGCCGGCGGTAAGGGTTAAATCGCTGCGCATTTTCCAAGTGTCCTGCGCATAACCAGCGTAGAGATCTGAGCGGTAGTCGCGGCGGTGCGTTTCCGTGCCTTGGGGAACGACGCTGCCGTTCTTGTTATAGGTGATGGCGCTTTGGTCGTTGTTGATGATGCCGAGAGCGCCGACGAAAAAGTTGTCCCAGTTTGCGGCCGCGATACCACCGGGATCCTGAAGAATATTGGCGGGACGCAGATTGGCGGGGAGGCTGGCGATGCTGCCGCCGAGGCCTTCCTGGATGAAGTCAAAATTGTTGGTCAGCGTGCTGCGAACCTTTGTGGGATTAATTTGAACACCGAATTGGATGGTGTGATGGCCGCGAAGCAAAGTGACATCGTCGCGGAAAGTTGGAACCGGGCTGATGTGGCCGATCTGGCTTTGACGTGCGAAGGGCGTGGCAAGTGCAGCGCCAAAAAAACTCAGCTCAACCATGCCGCCGGAAGGATTGAAAAGAATAGGTTGATCGAGGTTGGATCTGGTTTCACCGAGGATCAGTTGATTGACGGTCCTGGGGCTGATGGTCCAGGTTTCGCCGATGACCCACGCGTAGTCGCGGACGATGTTAGGACCGGTGAGAGGGTCGCCGGGAAATTGAATTAGCTGGTTAATAGAATCCTGGTTGCGGAAGTTCACACGACCAAACAATTTGTGCTTAGTGCTTATGTTGAAGTCGAAGCGGCCGAGGTAGGAATTTTCATCGAGCGGGTTGGGAGCATTGAAGCGGAAGCCGGCGGTGTTGATTCCGTCACCCGAGGCAAAGTCATTCGGGGCGGGATAGCGCTTCTGAAACAGATCTAAGAGAGCAGGAGCCACGCCGGGCGCAGTAAAGCCGGGAGCGTTGGGGCAACCGCCGGCCTGTGAGCAAGGGTCGAGCGCAGCGACCTGGGCGGCTGAAAGAATAGTTACGCAGTCGGTGCTGACGTCCTGGGAAGTAACGCGGCTATTAGTGGGGCAAGGATTTCCGGTGGCCGTGCTGGTGGCATTGACGTAAGCGAGCTGGCCGCTCTTTACGTGAGGCAGAGGAACCAGCTGGAGTTCGTTAATTTGTTGCGCGTCGCGGCGGCCTTCATAGTCGAAGAAGAAAAACAATTTGTCGTGTTTCACAGGGCCACCGAGATCCGCGCCGAACTGGTTGCGGACTAAATTTGTGCGCGGAACGCCGGCGGCATTATTGAAAAAAGTATTGGCTTCGGTAAGGGCGGTGCGATTGTATTCGTGCGCGGAACCATGCCAGTCATTTGTTCCACCCTTGGTGGTGATGATGGTCTGGGCTCCTCCGCGACCGCCATAAGCAGGCGTGATGTCCGCGACTTGAGTGCTGAATTCCTGAACGGCTTCGACGGGGATTGCGGCTTGGGTCCTGAAGGATTGGCCGAAGGCGAAGTCCGTGGCGTCAATGCCATCCACGGTAATGTTATTTTGATCGGCGCGGGCGCCGGCTACGGAGCCATCGCGGCTGCCGCTGGGATCGCTGGCGCTGTTAGCACCCACTTGTTCACTTTGGGCGTTGACCACGCCGGGCTGCAAACGGAGTAAAGCGGAGGGGTCATCACGAAATTCAATGGGCAGGGAACCGACAGCTCGCAGATCGAAATTGTTGCCGATGGTGCTGTCGGTGGTGTTCAAGGTTACCGAACCTTCGGAGGTGACCTCGACAGTTTGACTCACGGCGCCCAGTTCGAGTTGAACATTCTGCGTGCGGGTGGTGGCAACGGCGAGATAAAGATTGGTGATGCTGGCGGTCTGAAATCCTTCCTTGGTGACCGTCAGAGTGTATCCAGGGCCCGGCTGCAGGCGCAGAAAACGGTAAGAGCCGTTGCCTTCTGTTTTAGTCTCGATTTCAGAGCCGGTGCGGGTGTCGAGAATCTTGACGGTGGCGTCGGCTACTTGCGCGCCAGAAGAATCGGTGACTTCGCCGGTTAGTGAAGCAACGTCTTGCTGAGCATTGGCTGCATGTAAAATTAAGAACAACAGCAGAAAAATAACGGCGATCATTTGAAGAGTTATCTTAGTCAAGAGGTTTCTCCGATCGAGTGAACCGCAGCAACACGTTTGCGGGCACACTAGCGGAGCAATCTGGCTACCATTGCAGAGAGAAATCAGGAAGGGAGTTATTGCTCTTATTTCAACAAATTTGATTTGTAAAACAGAGAAAATTTATAAGCGGGTTTTATGGGCTATACCGAAATATGCAGTTAAGAAGTGTATTTTCATATCGATTGCAGTGTTTTGAAGAGAACTCACGAGGGTGGACAACATAAATAGTTCGTTTACACAAGAACGTGACGTTACAGACGCATCTTTGAATACGAATCAGTGCGTGGGTTCTGTCCCGATTCCTGTAGAAAAGTAGAAGGCGTATTCTCCTGAGAAGTCAGTGAAGGAGAAAGCCCCGGAATCTCTGCGAGAGGTTCAGGGCACAGGAGGAATACGCCATGGCGAAGAGTAGCACTGCAATGGAAGTGGGCCAAGAGGGTTCTCTGCGCGAGGGGTTGGAGGCAGCGATTCGAGAGCGAGTGAGGGAGATCATCGAGATGGTGTTGCAGGAAGAAGTGGAAGCCGCGCTGGGTGCGCCGCGCAGCCAGCGGGTGGCGGAGCGGGCCGGTTACCGGCATGGATGGAAGCCACGGAAGTTGACCTTGCGCACGGGCACCGTGCAGCTGGACGTGCCGCGGGCGCGGCTGGTGGAGGCCGATGGCGGCGAGCGCGAGTGGCAGAGTCAGCTGGTGCCGCGATACCGGAGGAGTAGCCGGGAGGTCGAGCAGAGCGTGCTGGGAGTGTATCTGTCGGGGTCGAACACGCGACGGATCCGCGGAGCGCTGGAGCCACTGCTGACGGGCGCGGCGTTGAGTAAGAGCGCGGTGTCGCGACTGG